>Ga0164241_10003692_pt1 | contig 15236 bp, 10 predicted proteins | sample OricomyardsoilBY_FD_108780 | JGI IMG/M metagenome (GOLD analysis project Ga0164241, IMG submission 108780) | Backyard soil microbial communities from Emeryville, California, USA - Original compost - Back yard soil (BY) | ecosystem: Environmental > Terrestrial > Soil > Unclassified | place: USA... | reverse complement strand
TGGCATGTCGATTGACTCCAACCAAAGTCGTGCAAAACGGCGTGACGAAAACCGTCGCTCACGCGGCCGACGTCAACGCCGGGGAGGGCCGCAGCGCGCCGGCATAGCGCTCACGCATCACATTGGCCTGTATTCGGCGAACCCCGGCGCGACCCCGAGCACGCTCGTGGTCGAGGTGGATGGCGTCGAAGTCATTCGTCAGAGCGTGACTTTGCCCCAGTCGGTGTACGTCGAATTCACCGGCCGCAACGGCGGCTTCGACGACTTGCACGCCGTTTCCAACGGCGTCGTTTGCGCCCCCAGCGAGCGTCGTCTCCAAGCTTCACGGCAGTTTCGCAGACCTTCGCCCAAAGTTCACGGTGAACGCACCCACGTCGAACTGCCGTACTCGTTCGACAACCTGCGCTTCGGCAGCTGACGAACGCTTGGACAGCAACCCACAACGCGCGAATCGCGCGTTGTGGTGGAGCGGTGACCGCGAGTCACCGCTCCACTGTCTTTCTGCGCTGAGCCAAGCGCCCAGTGTTTCCGGAAACTCTGTTTGTTCCAATCCGACCAATCATCACTGAGGTAGAAGAAAATGCTTCGTTCACGACCGACACTAGCGACGGCCGCATTTTTGCTCGCGAGCGCGCTAGCCGGCGCCTGCAGCAGCGCAACCGGCAGCGAACTCGAGACCATCGGCAGTTCATCCAGCGCACTCACCGCGCAGAATCGCCTCGATGCGTGCGCTCAAGATCCGCGCGTCACCACCGGACTGATCAGTGCGCGAATCTGCGCCGGCGGCGACATCTTCGCGCGCGAAACGTTCGGCGGCAACGGCCGCACCTGCACTTCATGTCACCCGATCGGCCACAATACGACCATCGACGGGCCGTTCGTCAATGCGCTCTTCGCTCAAAATCCCAACGATCCGCTGTTCGTGTTCAAGAACGATCCCGCGCTCGCGTCGCTCGAAAGCGAAAGCGGTCTGTTCGGGTTTGGCAATGTGCTCGAGAACGTCGATGGCTTCGAGGACCCAACGCGAAAGTTCATCCTGCGCGCGGTTCCTCACACGCTTTCCCTGAGTCAGACAATCTCCGCCGACACGACCGATCCCAAAGCGAGCATTCCACCAGTGGAACGCACCGGTTGGAGCGGTGACGGCTCACCAGACGACGGTTCACTCCGCTCGTTCCTTCAGGGTGCTATCAAACAGCACTACACCAAGACGCTCGCGCGCGTCCCCGGTGTCGACTTTCGGGTAGCCACGCCGCTCGAGCTCGATCTCACGAATGAATTCCAGCGCTCACTCGGCAGAACGAAGGAGCTCGATCTGACTCAGGTCAATCTCTTCGATCCGGTCGCAAATCTCGGCCGTCAGGTCTTTCTCGATCCGAACAAGGGGCGGTGCAACTTTTGCCACCTCAACGCGGGAGCCAACTTTCAAGATACTGGGAAGGGGCGCAACTTCGACACGGAGATCCGCACCGCGCCTGCGGTGGGTCAGATCGGAATTCTCACCGATGGCACGCCAGTCTTCGACGGTGGCTTCGGCGGCATCGGCTTGGCCCAACCGAACATGGCGGGACTGAGCGCCGATCCGAACGTGGGTGACAAGAATGCCTTCGGCAATGGGACCTTCAACACGCCTTCGCTGATCGAGGCAGCCGATACCGGCCCATTCTTCCACAACAACGCGTTCTTCCTGACGAGCGAGATCGAGAGCGCGGTCTTCTTCTACATCGATCCGAATGGCTTCGGCGCGTCACAAGCTGCAAAGGACATGGTCCCTCGCTTCGGCACGCCGATCGCATTCAGTAACGACGAAGGCAACGCGATCGGACGATTCTTGCGAGCGCTCAACGTCGCGTTCAACCTCGACCTCGCGAAGCAACGGCTTAGCGCGGCGCGCACGCTATTCAATCGATTTGGCGGCACGCGAGCCGACCTTCAGATAAGCTTGATGCAGCTCGCTGACACCGAATTGAACGATGCGTTGACCGTGCTCAGTCACGCCCCAGTGCAGCCGTTTTACCCCGTTACAGCGGATCAGATCGGCGTGGCGAGAGCGGAGATCGCGGCCGCGATTGCGTCACCCGTGTCCTCGAGGGGCGGACACATCTCCAACGCCGTGTCACGCGTCGAGACCGCGCGCAATCCGATTGGCGCGAACATCAACTACAACCTTGGACCTGGGAACTTGATGTTCTGAGCGTCGCAAGCTAGCAGCGACGCAAAGCGATAGCTGCTGCGAATGGACTCGAACAAAAAAAGAATCCCCGGCACGCGAGTGTCGGGGATTCTTCCCGTTCACTCTCTCACTGGTGCTGTTTCGAGTCCGGCTCGAACGAAACGTCCTTACCGCCCACGCAACCAACGACCGTGTTGCGGCTGCCGATGGAAACGCCGCCGTTCGGCGCAGTGATGGTCGCAGGAACCGTGCCGACGCCGGCGTTGACTACGACTGCGTTGCTCGCGCTGCTATTGCTGTAGAGAGAGACGAGCCCCGTACCCACGACTGACGTGGTGCCACCATTCAGGGCGATCGTCCCCTGAACGCTGACATCGACCGGACCGGTCGAGGTATCGAACGCGAGCTGCGCGCCCGAGTTCAGCGTCAGCGAAGCGAAGTTGTAGCTGCCGCTGGTCAGGGTCAACTTCGAGCCGTTGATCTGAACCGCGCCATAGTTTCCAGGAGCACGAGTGACTGGTGCGCCCGAGTTGACAGTAATCGCGGTTGTTCCAACCGTCACCGCGTGAGTCGGCAGCGTCGATTGCGTTGCCGTGCCGGTGGTCACCGTACCGGTGATCTTGCCGCCGTTGACGAGCTCGCCGTTTGCCGCAGAGGGCGCAGCGCCAGCAATTTGCACGTTACCAGCGAGGGTTGCCCCCGAGATCCGCACCTGACTGGTGCTGGTGTTGTTGATGTTCGCATCACCGGTGGCGACGGTACCGGATTCCAGACTCAAAGCATTCGTCGCGATGTTGCCGACGGTCGTCACTCGCTGCGCAACGCGGATTGAGTGCGTACCCACGAGGCATGCGCTGGTGCCGCCCCCGACACTGAGTGCACTTTCCGTGCTGCTCGCATTCTCACCCAATGATCCACCCTCGCCTCCGCACGCCGCGAGAGCCCCGGCGCCCAGCAAAAACAGGCAAATCGCGGATAGATTCGTACGTTGCATCATGTTCGAAGCCATATTCACTTCCTCCAATTGATTTCCCTCAGACCAATTCCCGTGACTATGATTGTCGGCTTCACCGCCAATCACTGCGCCGCTAGCAGCAGCGTTTAGGTATCGAGTGCAATACGGAGTCTGCTAATCAGACGTACGAACGCAAGACGCGCCCGCTGACTAACGTTGTGTTCGCGTCTTTCATTCTTCGACCCTCTGCCCGCGAGCCATATTCCTGGCGCCCTCAAGCCAGCACTCAACCCTGCGCGGAACCTTAGCTCGAAGCCTGCACCAAACGCAAGCAACAGTACGCCCACGCCCCTCGCGAATGAGGTCTCGCAATTGGCATTACGACGTAACCATTAGCGCATGTATCGGTTACCGATACTCCGGCCCAAGCGCCGGCGAACTAAAGTCCGAACGCGCTTGTCGGCAAGCATTCCAGCGGGGGCCGCCACTGGATGTTACGCAACGTTAATCACGACCCCCTGCCGCGCTGCACGCGGGGCGCGCGAGGCCGTTGCATCACTTACACTGCACGCCCTCTAGCAGGAACAGCGTCGACAAGCGTGCTTTTGTTGTCTTGGTGCAGACGCGCGCTGACTCCATAACGACGCTGAGCGGGCTCAGACAGAGTTAAGATTTCGTTCAGCGAGCTGAGTTCCAGGAGTTCGAGGCGCTGTGAGCACGAGGCCGGGCGAGCTACCCGCAACCGATTGGCCCCTCGCTCGAACGCGGTTTGCCTGGCCTTCAAGATGTCGGCGTCGCCCCCCGCTGGCAAAGGGAGCCGCGCCGGCCTGGGCGGCCGCCCGGTAAACGGGGTCGCCTTTCACGGCCGAGAGCCCCTTGCTCGCGCGCAGCGACGCAACTGCCGCCTCGCTGCGCGACATTCGTCGGGCGCGCAGCTGGGCCGGGGTCTTCGACAGGGCCATCCGGCTTCGTCAAGTAGACGTGGCAGAACTTGAAGCAAGGAGCGACCTCGCCGCTTGGCGGCCTCGGCCTGGCCTAGCTCGAGAGAACGCGGAATTGCCTCGAAGGCTCAGCTCTGCGCTCCCGAACAGCAGTGACAGCGAGCCTACGCGCCACCAAAGAAGTCGTACATCGACTTAATCGCAAAGCACGGCACACCATGCTGCGTGCCGCTGTACGCCGGGTCGTTGTGTGCGCACCAAATCGTGGGCACGCTGCAGCCATCGTAGATGTTGCAGCCCGGGTTCACCATCGGGTGGCCGGACTCGGTGCTGTTGCACGACATGATCGCCGTGTACGGCTTCGAGGTATCCGCGCACGAGTTCGAGGCGCGAAATTTGGCAACTGTGTTTTTCGCGGAGTCAGCGCTGCGCTGATTATCCATCTGACCGTCGATGTACAGCACCGGCATCGGCACGGCGACGTTGTACGGGTCGGCGGCGACCGGCGCGATGCCCCTGAGGTTCAAGTGCTGCGCATCAGCTTTGTGCGCGAGGATATTGACCAACAGCTGCGCACCCGAGCTGTGCGCAATGGCAAAGACACGGCTCTGATCGATGCAGTACTTGCTCATCAGCTCGTCATATTGAGCAGTAATGCGGGCCACGTCGCCGCTGTAATTGCTCCAGCACTGCCCACTATCTGGGGTGTTCGGAAACGCTCTCACATAATCCGTCGCGAAGCCCGTATTGTCGGTGAGCGAGACGAACTCAGTGTTTGGATTGCCACACGCGTGGAGGGCGATGAGCAGCGGAAACGGTTTCGAACCGTCATAGCTCTCGGGAAACTTGTAGATCGAAGTGTTGGCAACCTGAACCTGGCCCCCCGACGGGCGGGCGGTCTTCATGCTGCAGCCTGCGCTCGGTTGGGCGGTGCCAGAGCCGCCGCCCGCGCTACCGGGCTGTCCACCAGCTCCGCCACTCGTGGCCTTGCCTGCGCTCCCACCTGCCCCGGCTCCCGGCGTGCCGCCGCTCCCGCCGCTGCTGCTGCCCGCGCTGGCTGTCGGTGCTCCCCCAACCGAGTTCGCTCCACCGCTCGAAGCGATGGGCGAACCGGCGCTACCAGGACTGCCACCGTTCGAGCTACCTGCAACCACAGTGCCTCGCCCGCTCGCTCCTGCGCTCGCTGCCGGCGTGGCTGGATCCGAAGAGCAACCGACCAGCGGCGCGCCGAAGCCGCTCACCGCGACGAACAGCGTAAGATGCGCAAGGCGTGAGAAACGAAGAGGGGTGCAGGTTGACAACGGAGGGTTCTCAGCTCGCTTTGACCGCAGCGATGTCCTTACCACCGCTCGAACCAAAGTTCGGGCTCGCGGTGCCAGTCGCCGCGGTGATGATCGTATTGTACAGTTGCCCGTTGCTCGCGCCAGCGGCGTCTACGTACTGGCCCTGTTTCAACACACCGCCGCCGTTGCCCCAAATGATGAAAGGCACGTTCTTCATCGAGTGGCCGCCCTCGGCCACGTGGTTGGTCCACAGCACGACGGACTTGTTCTGCAGGCCGCGATCAGCAAAGTGCTTGAGCCCGTTGGCGAGCGTGGTCATTCGAACTTGATCGATCTCGGCGTGCGCGGCTTCTGCCGTGGAGTTCGTGCCGACCGACCCGTCTGACTGAGTACGGTGGCTAATGAAGTGGAAGTTCCAATTGCCGAGCGTCTTGTTCGACGGCACTTGGTACACGGTGTGGTCCGTACCGTCGCCCCACTGCAGCGTGCCGGTCCGATTGTAGTCGCAAGCAAAAGCCAGTGCGACGAGGCCCATGTGCAGCTCGACGATGTTTTCGATGCCGCCGCTCGCGACGTTGGTTGCATTGTACTTCCAACTCGAGAGCGCTTGGTACACCGAGGTGTCGATGCCGTCCAAGGTGCAGCCGACGGTCGCCATCTCCGAACCCATTTGCATCATGGTGTTCTCGGTGTCGCGGATGGCGTCGAAGTGCTGCTGCAAGCGCTGCTTGTCCGCGGCGCTGAGCTTCGGGTTTTGTATCAATGAGTTGAGCTCGGCGCGGACGGTGTCGTTCACGCTCTTGCGCTTGGCGATCAGCTCGGCCGCCTGCGGGTTCGGCGCGGGAGCGCTCGTGCCCCCGCCGCTACCTGCGGTGCCACCACTGCTCCCAGCCGGCGCTGCCAAGCCGGTCAGCTTTTGATACAACTTATAGGGGTTATCGACGGATGCGCGAACCCGGGAGTTGCTATCGAACGACAAGCGATCGGCGATGTAGCCGTTCCGCAGGTTTCCGGCATACAAGGTCATCGGGTCATTACCCGAGGCGTTGATGGCCTTGGAGATGACGTAGTCGACTGACGGACCCGTGGCAGTGGCTTGACCACCGCTGCCCGTCGGCGTCTTCGCGGTGAGCGCTTGTGAAAGGCCTTGCGCGTGACCGCAACCGGTCGGGCCGGTCTGCGGAAAGTTGATGCCCTTGACGATCAGCAAGTTCTTGGCTTGTGGGGCGAGCGCATCCACGGCTTGGCCCGAGCCGAGCAAACCGCTCAAATCGCCGGGCATCGCCGGCCAAAAACGCTTCGGCTCGACGCCACACGCTCCACAAATGAAGAAAGTGAAGATCGGCTGCGCGCCGGCTGCCCAAGCGGAGCGCTCCGGCAGCCCCTCCAAGAACGGAAGACCAATCGCGATCGTCCCTGCGCCGTACAAGAATGCGCGCCGATTGATGACTTTGCGGCGCTTGAAGTCCACGATCACTGTCCACCTCCAACGTGCGTACGGAACGCATTGCTCTTCACGAGGGCGAGCATCACCTGCTTGAGCGAACCACCCGATGCCTGGCTAACTGCCGCGAGCGCCTCCACGGTTGGCCGCTCGGCGTCCACGATGTCACGTTCGAGCGCGTAGCTCGCGAGCCGCTTCGACCAACACTGGTGCGCCTGCGACCCATTGGCGATTTGTTGCATGAGCTCCGCAGCCCCGCTGAAGTTTTGGGTTCCATCAGCAAAGGGGTAGCTGCCGCTGGTATTGACCGGCTGACCATTGTCCGTGGTGCGAGCGCGCCCGATGCCGTCATAGTCCTCGAAGGCAAAACCGACGGGGTTGATGTAGTCGTTGTGACAGGAGCCACCGCAGCCTTTGGTCAGCCCTTCGTAGCGCTGGCGATTGGTCTGATTCGCTACGAGCGCGGGGACCGAGGGCAGCACGGCCGCGGGCGGCCCGAGCTCCAAGCACAGCGTGTCCAAGTTGATCCGAACGCCACGGTGAATCGAATCCGGATCGTTGTTGATGCCCCATTGGGTCAAAAACGGAGCCTGCGTGTACCAGCCACTGCGATTGCTCAACGTGACTTGTTGCATACCTGAGCCGCCGGCTTTCACTCCGTAGAGCGCAGCCATCAATGGGCCCGCGAAGCCGACGTTCGTAGTCAGGATGTCCCTCACTCCTAAATTTTGGCTATAAATATAGTCAAAGAAGGAGTTCGCGGCCGTCGTGAATTCGGCCTTCAAGCCGTCACTGTAGCCCGACACGTTGTCCTTCGTGATCGTGTCGAGCAGCGGAATCTTGTAGAGCTGGCTGTGCATCTCGCGGATCGAGTTCACCGCGGCGGGTGTGTCCAGCATCGTCTTGGCTTGCGTGGCGGCGCTGTCAGCCGAGTCGAAGCTACCTTTGGCGGCGGCGTCGAGCATCGCGTCGGACGGCGTCGTGTTCAAAATCCAGAGCGAAAGCTTGGCTGCCATTTCATAGCCCGAGAGCGCCGCTCCGTTATCGCCGAGCTCCGTGCGGTACATGAAATACGGGGACTGCAGCATGCCCGTGATCACCAGCGCGGCGCCCTTGGTAAAAGCGCTTTGCGAACCAGTGGACGTCGAGCCCTGGGTATACAGCGATGTGTAAGAGGTCAGCTCCGCGGCGGTGAGCTCGCGACGGAACGCGCGCCGTCCGAAGGTCTTGATGAACGTCGCTGGATCCTTGGTTGCGACCACGGCTTGGAGCGCTTGATCCGTAGCGGTCACGGTCGCAGCGACTGCTTCGGCAGCAGCTTGGAAATCGGTCCAATTGCCGTTGTCCACCACCACGACCCGCTCGTTGTTGTCGAAGTCAGTGGTGCCCGCGACCGCGTGTAGGAACTGTTCTGACTGACCCGTCGGCTGGGTCAGTTTCAAGATGTCGTGTACGCTATTCTCCCACTGGCTGTTCGTGAGCCGCAAAAAGCGGCTGTACAGCGGCGCCCCGGTCATCGAGACCGCGCCGTTGCCGTCGGGCTCGCCAGGTTGGCCTGCACCGCCGGTACCCGGCGTTCCGGTAGGACCGTTTCCGGATGCTGCTCCTGGATTCTTGTCACCCGCCTCACCGGACACCGTGCATGCACCCATCAGGGCGAGCAGCGGAGCGAGAGCTAGGGTCAGATATTTTGTCGACCCGAGTGGATAGTTTCTGGTCACGGGCGCTCCTGGCGATTCGCCTTTTATCGAGGCACTGCGTTCCACGAGCAGTCGTAACGGTGAGAGATTTCCGTCACTACAAATGCATTCGTAACGCACCCTTACGCACTTCGAGATCCGAGCGAGTTTACTGGGCGGAAAATGCTGTTCCGGCCATCACGCAAGCCTCACACGCGAAGCCAGCCCTTCACCCTCGAGGGTTTCTTCGCGCGCGCTCGTACCAGACCCAGGCACCGCTGCGCGAAGCCTCTGCACACCCAATACAGCCATGGCGGTATATTTCTTGCGAATGCACCGGAACGCCCTGACCTCGCCGCATCGTCGTCGGCGAGCGCGATGAAGTGCGGATGAAACGAGAACTCAGCGAGCCGCCGCGCTTCCGTCGACGCGCGGAGCAAAGTTGAGTAGCGCCGCCTTCAGTCGCTCCGCGACCGGGCTCAGTTCGTCGCGATAGGCGATGCGCCACGGGCGGTTCAATGGGCCCTTGGCTAGGCGCCGTACCACGAGATCGCCACGCTCGAAGTAGCCGTGGGCCACGAACTCGGAGAGTACCGCGATGCCCATTCCAGCGCGCGCGGCGTCGATGACCGCCTCCGTGAGGGGCAGATACAGAAAACTCAGCTTGGGTCGACGGCGGCCAAACACGGCGCGCATGAACCAACGAGCTTCGGCCGCCGGCGTGGTTCCGGTGATCAGCTGCTCGCTCTGCAGTTGGAGCGGGGTGATGCGACGCAAGGCCGCCAACGGATGCTGCGGGGCCATCACGAACACTACTTCGTCCGTGAACAACGGCTGTTCGCGAAGGCCCTGCCCTTTCGGCAATTCGCCGGTCGTGAGCAACGCGACGTCGACCTTGCCACCGAGCAGGGCCGCGACTGGTGCGCGCGAGTGCTCGCTGCGCACCTCCAATTTCAAGTCCGACCAACGCTCACGCAAATCCACGATCGCCGAGGGCAGCCAGCGATAGGCCGTGTAGCACTCGCAAACGAGCGCCACTTTTTGCGGCTCAGCAGCGGGCGCAGCTGCCACTCGCTCCAACTCGTGCAGCTGGCGTAGCACTCCCGGAGCACCGGCCAGCAAGCACTCCCCGGCCACAGTCGGCACGAGGCCACGCGAAGAGCGCTCGAACAGCAGCACGCCTAGCCGCTGCTCGGCCTGACTCAAGGCCCGGCTGACAGCGGATTGTGTGATGTGCAAGGTCGCCGCTGCGCCCGCCGTGCTGCCCGCGGCGCCGAGCGCGAGCACCAGCTCGAGATCACGCACATCGAGCTGCGGGCGGAGTCCAGGCAGCGGCGAGGGAGCTACTATGCGTTTCACGCATTGCTCCTATCACGACAATGCGTTGGTTGCATCGCAAACGATGACGCAACCTGCGCTCCGGAGGTAACCCGGACATGAAATTGTACTTCTCTCCCCTGGCCTGTTCACTCGCCGCTCGCATCGCGCTGTACGAAGCTCACGCGGAGGTGACATTCATACGAGTCGACGGTAAGGCCAAGTTGACCGAAAGCGGGCGCGACTTTCGCGAGGTCCATCCGCTCGGTCTGGTGCCGGTTCTGGAACTGCCGAGCGGTGAAACGTTGAGCGAGAACGCAGCGGTGCTCCAGTACATCGCCCACGCCTTCCCCGAGGCGAAATTGGCGCCGACAGGCGCGCTCGAGGTCGCGCGTTTGCAACAATTGCTGTGTTTCATCGGCACCGAGCTGCACAAGGGATTGTTCACGCCGTTGCTGGTCGAGCAAGCCGGGCCAGACGCCAAGAGTTACGCGCTGAGCCTGGTCGAATCTCGCCTGGGGTGGATCGCGCAGCAAGTCCAAGGGCACGAGTTCTTGCTCGAGCACTTTACCATCGCGGATGCGTATCTGTTCACGATCTTGAATTGGACGATGGCCACGGCGGTCGACTTGAAACCGTGGCCTGCGCTGGTCGACTTTCAGGCGCGCATGCGAAAGCGCCCGAGCGTCGAACGCGCCTTCACCGAAGAGCTTGCGCTGTACCGCCGCGAGCAAGCACGCCGAGAACGAACGGACGCGTCCGCGGAGCGCACGACCCGTGAAGTGATCGAGCGCTTCAATGCCGCGTTTTTGCGGCATGATCCGGCTCTGCTCGATGATCTGATCGACGACGACTGCGTGCTGGAAAACAGCAAGCCGGCCCCACTCGGGGCGCGGCATGTCGGACGCCAAGCATGCCTCGAACTATGGCGCAGCATCGCGCAGAACCGGGACGCGCACTTCGAACTGGAAGAGGTCGAGGTCAGCGGTGAGCGCGCGCAAATTCGCTGGCAATACTTCTGGGGGCCCACCGAAGCGGACTCGCTGCGCGGCGTCAATCTGATGCGCGTGCGGGGCGGACGCATCGTCGAAGGGCGCGGCTATGTGAAGGGCGCGTAGCGCAGGGGTCGCGCGCAAACCGTGAATCCCTCGCCTTCCGCGCGTGGCGGCACGCAAACCCGTTGCTACTCCACGCCGCTCGCTGTTGCAGGAAAAATTGGTTGGGGAAGCTGTAGCTTCTGCTAGTCTTTCGCTGGGCAGGCGGGGCGCGGGGGCGCCGGAGCTCCAATCCCAACTCGGCGAGCGCATGAAAACCTCAAACTCAGTTCACGCTTTCACCCGTGGCCGCGCTTGCATCGCGCTCTCTGTCCTCACTTGTTTGGTGAGCGTTGCCTGCAGCAGCTCATCATCGAGTGGCGGCCCGAGCGCGGGCAGCCCGAGCGCTGGCAGCCCGAGTACTGGCGGTAGCTCGAACCCGAGTGCAGGCGCGCCCGCCACGAGCGCCGGAGCCTCCTCGGGCAGCAGCGTCGGAACCGGCGGCAGCAGCGGCGGGACGGACGGCGCAAGCGGCAGCAGCGGCGGCGTCACCAGCGGCGGCTCGGGTACTGCAGGCGCGCCGGGAAGTGCAGGCACCGGCGGAACGACGGATGTCGTCACGAAGACCACCGCTTCGTATGCCTTCAAACACTACCCAATCGAGGCCAACTCGAGCAACGTTTGGAACGGTTCTGCAACGGCGGGACAAACAGTTTCGACATCGAACTACGACACCGTGATCTTGGAGAACGGCTTTCTCAAGGTGACGCTCCTGCCCTCGTACGGTGGGCGCATCTTGAGCATCGTGCACAAGCCGACCGGGAAAGAGCTGCTCTATCAGAATCCGATCGGCACCCCGTACCTGATGACTCAGGACATTTTTTATTACGATTACCTGGTGATCATGGGTGGCATCTTCCCCAGTTTCCCTGAGCCTGAACACGGCAGGTATTGGAATCAGCCGTATCAATTGCAGGTCGTGCGTGAAACGCCTGACGCGATCACAGTGCGCATGTCGAGGAAAGACGACATCGACGTCGCGACCGGTGTCCCTGCCCGCTATGACGTCGGGCGCACCGACATCCTGGTCGAGCTCGACGTCACGCTTCGCGCAGGTCGCTCGACCGTTCAACTCGACACGAAGCTCACGAACACACGCAACAGCGCCGTATCCAAGTTCGAGTATTGGACGGTGACCACGCTCGCTCCCGGCTCCACGCCCGGACAAACCTCGATTCCGAAGAACACGCGCATCATCGCCAAGATGGATCAGGTGCATTTGTTCGAGGGCGATTGGCCCTGGTTCGCCAGCGCAGAAACACGCGTCAGCGGTGAAGTGTTCAAGTGGAACAACCTCTCTCATTTCGAGAATTGGGAGCGTGAGGGCACGGCGTTCGCCAGCCCCAGCTATCAAGCCAATTGGTCGGGCCTAATCAACTACGAGAATGACTTCGGCATCGTGTGTGTCACGGATCCCGTCGCCACTCCGGGCCTCAAGCTGTGGACTTTTGGCCGCGACAGCGTGACCGCGAACATCAACGACAGCACTCAGTGGCTCCGGCCCGCGATCGAGATGTGGCACGGCCTCACTCCCGAGTTCTGGAAGCGAGGCTCGATGGTCGCCGGTGAAGTGCGAAACAGCACCGCGAACTACTTCCCGACCATGGGCATGAAAGAGATCACCGCGGCCAACGAGTACGGCGCCGTCGCCCTTTCTAGCTCCAAGAGCGGGTCGGACACGACCTTGACCGCCACCGCCACGCTGACGCTGCCGAATCAACCGCTGAAAGTGCTGCTGAAGGTCGACGGCCAAGAAGTCGCCAACAAGGACATCGTGGTCGATCCGATGAAGGCGAACACCATCAACGTCACGGTGCCAAGCAGTTCGGCGGCGGCCGGAGCGATGTTCAGCGCTGATTTCATGCAGGGCGACAACAAATTGTTGTCCGCGCAGACGGTACTCCAATAGCCGTCTATTGCGCTGAGCTCAGCGAGGAAAGCTCATCTGATCGAGACAGCGCTTGGCGGCATCGCCGAGCACGTCTCGTTGCAGACGATGCTCGTCGCCGAAGAACGCCCGTGCGATGCGTTGGTCGAGTCGCCGCGTCGCGACTAGTGAGATCGCCTCTTGCTCGTCGTTTACGTTTTCCCCGTACGTCACGCGCTGGTCGGCCTCCCCTTCGCGGAATCGGCGTTTGAAGTATTGCATGCCGAGGCTGCGCGTCCGCGCCTGATGATCGCCGACGACCACGACTTGGAGCTCGGCCTGGTCTCGTACGGACAGCTCGCGAAAGAGCGCTTCCACTGCCTCGTGCAAGCTGGTGACTTGTTCGCAGGTCGCCACTTCGGTGATGCGTAGGATTCGCGGGCCGGCATCACTCGCAAATTCGTGGCTGCTCCGCTCCTCGATGGCCCGTTCACGCGCCATTTGCGCATAGCCAAGGCATCGCTCCAAAAGCCGGTCGACCTCGCCGTCTGGTCCGGAGGTCGATTGCGACCGCTGCTCGAGCGCGCGGCTGATGTGCTCGTAGATCGCAGCAAATGCGTCCCGGACCTGCGCTGTGCCAGGTTCGCCACAGCTGAGCGCGAATAACGCCACAGCGATGTGTGCCGCCGACTTTGCCCGAGCGAACGACGGCCGCGAGTACGGGACCGCTCGGCGTCGATCCCGATGGTGAAGCACGAGCTCATTGGGCAGCACGACCAAGATCGGGACCTGGTTTCGCACGCCATCACGAGCGCCGCGATAGGCGTTGTGAAACGCTTCATTGCCCGCATCGAGCGCGCTGGCGACGGGATCAGAACTCATTGCTCGCCTGTGGAGCAATCACCGCGCCAACGCCGAATGCCAAGTCCGATTCATCCAGCGGGACGCACGCGCGACCTGAATCGCTCGAATGGTTCCGTGTTGAGCACCTCGGAGCGCAAAATGCCCCCACGACGCGCCATGAGCGCGCCATAGCGCAACACGCGGAAACCGCGCGTTGAGTGTGCGTCTACCGAAATGACGAACGGGATTTTGCGCGCACGGGCCGCCGGGATCCACTCGGGCGGTAAGTCCAGACGGTGCGGGTCCGCGTTCAGCTCAATCGCGCCGCGGGAAGCCGCAAGAGCGTCGAGCACCGCCGGCACGTCACAGTCAATGGCATCGCGATGGTTCAAAATGCGACCCAAGCCGTGCCCCCAAATTTTGAACAGCGGCAAAGACATGGCTTTTACCAGGCGTCCCGTCATCGCAGTGCGATCCATGCGATGCCGGGCATGGATGCTGGCGATCACTACCTCGAATTGCTCCAGAATCCCATCTGGGTAGTCCAGACTGCCATCGGCCAAGATGTCGGCTTCCGTGCCCCGCAGGAGGCGAATGGGCGTTCGTTCTTGGACCGACGCGATTTCGTCCCATTGCTGTTTCAGACGATCGAGCGATACGCCGTTGGCGTAGTGCGCGCTTGGCGAATGATCCGTGATCGTCAGGTACTGCATGCCGAGCTCGTGCGCCGCGTTTGCCATCTCCGCGATCGAGCTTCGGCCATCGGAGTAGTTCGTGTGGCAATGCACCATGCCGCGAATATCCGACTCGGTGAGCAGTTGCTCGAGCTCGCCCGCCTCCGCCCGAGAGAATTCGTCCGAGCCCAGTCGGAGCTCTGGAGGAACCCACGGCAGCTCGAGCGCCGTGTACAGCTCTTTCTCGCTAGTGAATTCGCGCAGCAGCCCATTTGCTGGCGCATTGTCCCAGCCTCGTATCGAGAAGCCGCGTTCGGTCGCGCGCCCGCGCAATGCGCTGACGTGAGCCTCACTGCCCGTTGCGAGCACGACCGCGTTGCCCCAACTCGCGACGTTCGCCGAATGTAGCTGCAGCGTCAACGCTTCGCTCAGGTACGCGCGCGCTCGTTCCGGCTCGGTGCGCAAGACTTGTCGCAAGTTCGCGAGACGGGCAAGGGGCTCGGCCGTAGATCCCAAGACGACCCATTCGAGTCCACGCACGGTCTCCTGAGCCCTGCGCAGGTCCCCCACCAATTGAACGCGCTCGCTATCACGCAGCAGCTCTCGCTCCAAGGCCCCGGCGCGCTCCAGAGCTTTCGAGAGCAGCGTTGGTAGCGGGCGTTCTTCGCCGCGGTGCAGCCATCGGTCACACGCGCGCAGCAAGCCGAGTTCGGTCTTTTCGCCGAAGCCGCGCAAGGTTCGCACCCGCCCTTCGACACAGGCCGTACGCAACTCCGCCACCGAATGAACACCGAGGTCGCCCACCAGCGTGCGTAAGCGCTTCGGCGTCATCCCGTCGAGCTGAATCAGCTCGCTCGCGCCTTCGGGTTGTTCACTACGGAGCTGCGCCAAAAACTGCGACTGCCCCGTGTTCCACAACTCCTCGATCTGACGTGAAAGCGTGGCCCCGATCCATTGCAGCTCCTC
>Ga0164241_10003691_pt1 | contig 15237 bp, 15 predicted proteins | sample OricomyardsoilBY_FD_108780 | JGI IMG/M metagenome (GOLD analysis project Ga0164241, IMG submission 108780) | Backyard soil microbial communities from Emeryville, California, USA - Original compost - Back yard soil (BY) | ecosystem: Environmental > Terrestrial > Soil > Unclassified | place: USA... | reverse complement strand
CGCGACCGGCTCGACACCGGAAGGATCGCCGCCGCGAACGAGACCAGCCGTCCGTTCAGGCTCGCCGAGCGCGCGCTTTCGTACGCGAGCTCGAACTCCTCTTCCACCCAGCCCGCGTATTCGCCTCGCGAGTCGCGTTGATGGCAGTAGGTCCGGAGCGCGCGGCGCACCTCGTATCGGTCAGCCCTGCGCGCTGTATCTCGAATCAGTCGACGTGCTTGGTCATGCGGGCGGGTCGACGCTTCACGAATCCTCTCGAGGATCTCTACGAGATCGAGGCCAACAGCGCGGCGGCTCATCGGGCCTCACCGCCGGCCAAGCCAGGGCGGAGCTTCTTGATGGCCCGCGTGTTGGCGTCCGCTCGATGCAGCGCCGCCTGCGCCGCCGCGACATTCTTCGGGTTCAGCTGGTAGTACCGCCGCCGAGGCCGCCCCTTCTCATGCGGATCGACCTCTTCCCAGTAGCTCTCCAGCCAGCCGAAACGCTCCAGCCGAGCCAAGATCGGGTGAATGGTCCCGCTCGGCAAGCCGGCCGCAGCACAGATCTCCAGCCCGTACATCGCCCGCGTGGGATCAGCGAGCAGCTCGCGCAACACCGCCTGAGTGGGCAGCGTCATCCGTGGACCAGGCATGGTCTAACTCTACCTAGCCCCTAACTAGAGAACAAGTCAGCGAACGAAATACGCCGCAGGCGCACCCTCCGGCACCGCGGGCGACCGGGGCGCCACCGGAGCCAGCCGCTCGTATGGAGCTGACTGGTCCGGACGCTGATCCGCATCGCCCTTGTTGGGCCAGAAGGAAATAGCCCGCTCGGCCTGCGCGGTGATCGTCAGCGACGGGTTCACCCCGAGGTTCGCCGAGATGGCCGAACCGTCCACAACGGACAGCCCGGGATACCCGTGCACCCGGTGATACGGATCAATCACCCCTGACGACGAAGACGTGCCGATGGGACAACCACCGATGAAGTGCGCGGTCAGCGGGATGTTGAAGAGCTCGCCCCACGTCCCGCCCGCCATGCCCTCGATGTGCTTGGCCGCCAGCTGGTTCGCGTCGTAGCCGGCCTGGATGAACGTCGGGTTCGGCTCGCCGTGGCCCTGCCGCGAGGTGTACCGGCGGCGCCCGAAAAGGCCGCGGCGAGTGTAGGTCGTGATCGAGTTGTCCAGGCTCTGCATCACGAGCAGGATCACCGTCCGCTCGCTCCACCGGTGCACCTTCAACAACCTGGCCGACTGCACCGGGTGGCGTGTCAGGCACCGCAGCGCCTGCAACCACCTGGGCACCGACGACGCGCCGTCCGTCGCGATCGACTGCAGCAGGCCCATCGCGTTCGAGCCGCGGCCGTAGCGCACCGGCTCGATGTGCGTCGTCGCGTCCGGGTGGATCGACGACGTGATCGCCACGCCCCGGCTGAAGTCCCGCGCCGGGTCGACCGAGGTCCGCGCCGCGCCGATGATCGACTCCGAGTTCGTCCTGGTCAGCTCGCCCAGCCGCGGCGAGAGGGCAGGCAGCACACCCGAGTCACGAAGGGAGTGCAGCAGCCGCTGCGTGCCCCACGTCCCCGCCGCGAGCACCACCTGCGCCGCGGTGATCTTCGCCCGCGCGCGCCTGCCGGTCCGCCGCAGGTCGACCTCGAAGCCACTGCCCACGGGGCGCACGGCCGTCACGGTGGTCAGCGGCAGCACCTTCGCGCCCGCCCGCTCCGCCAGGTACAGGTAGTTCTTGACCAGCGTGTTCTTCGCCCCGACCCGGCAGCCGGTCATGCACGAGCCGCACTCGGTGCACCCGGTCCGCGCGGGCCCGGCGCCACCGAAGTACGGGTCGGGCACGGTCTCGCCCGCCGTGCCGAAGAAGACGCCGACCGGCGTCGGGTGATAGCTGTCCGGCACACCCATGTCCGCGGCGACCTTCTGCATCACCTCGTCCGACGGCGTCACCGTCGGGTTCGTGACCACGCCGAACATCTTTGCCGCCTGGTCGTAGTGCGGCGCGAGCTCGGCCTCCCAGTCGGTGATGTGCGCCCACTGCCGGTCGGCGTAGAACGGCTTCAGCGGGCGGTACAACGTGTTCGCGTACACCAGCGACCCGCCGCCGACACCCGACCCGGCAAGGATCATCACGTCCTTGAGCAGGTGGATGCGCTGGATCCCGAAGCAGCCGAGCGCCGGCGCCCACAGGTACTTGCGCAGATCCCACGACGTCTCGGCGAACTCGTCGTCGGCGAAGCGCCTGCCGGCCTCGACCACCGCCACGCGGTAGCCCTTCTCGGTCAGCCGCAACGCGGCCACGCTCCCGCCGAACCCCGATCCGACAACCACGACGTCGTAGTCCATGCCGCTGTCCATGCCACGGACGCTAGTCGGAAGGAGCCCGGCAAGCTACTCGTCAGTACGAAGTCGCGCGTAGCTCACGAGATCGGTCCGCCGCCCGCCCCGCAGCTGCGCGCCGCGGAGGGTGCCCTCCTCGCGGAACCCGGCCTTTTCCAGCGCCCGCCGCTCGGCGACGTTGTCGACGTCGGTGCCGGCCTCGACCCGGTCCAGCTCGGTGGTGGCGAACAGGTGGTCGGCCAGCAGCCGCTGCGCGATCGCGCCGACGCCGCGCCCGCGCTCCGCAGGCAGCAGGGTGATCCCGAAGTTCCACGCCGTGCAGCCGACCGTGCCGCCGTAGGAGACGACGTGCCAGCTGGTGACGCCCAGCAGCCGCCCGTCGTCCGCGTCGAGGATCGCGGCGCGATGCGCCTCGGACATCGGGCGCGGTCCCGCCCGGCGATCGTCGTCCACGGCGAACAGCCCGTCGTCGGCCGACATCACCTGCCGGATCTCGCCGGGACCCACCTCGCCGAGCGCCACGCCGTCGCCCGAGGTGAACACCCGCCGCTCGCCCGCCGGCGCGGCCAGGTCGTCGCGCAGCATCCCGTAGTGCACGAGCCCGTGCCGCGTGCCGCCACGCAGCTGGGCCCCGCGCAGCACGCCCTCACGCCGGAAACCGGCGCGCTCCAAGGCCTTCTGCTCGGCGATGTTCTCGATGTCGGTGCCGGCCTCGATGCGGTCGACCGGCGTGGTCGCGAAGAGGTGCTCCGCGAGCAGCCGCTGCGCGGTGGTGCCGACGCCACGCCCCCGCGCGGCGGGCAGCAGGCCGATGCCGATGTTCCACGCCGTGCAGCCGAGCGTGCCGCCGTAGTCGACCGGGTGCCAGCTGACCCCGCCGAGCAGCTCGCCGCTCGCCGCGTCCAGCACGGTCAGGGCCGCGAGCTGGATCGGCGGCGCGACGCGGGGCCGATCGTCCTTGTCGACGTCGAAGTCGCCCGCCGCCTGCTGGTAGAACGCCTCCCGCTCGCCGGGCACGGGCTCGGCCAACGCCACGCCGTCGCGCATGGCCACGATCGTCCGCGACCCGCTCGCGGCCGGCTCGACAAGATCGTCGCGCAGCAGCGCGAACTGCATCATGTCCCGCCGCTTGCCCAGCCGCCGCTGCGCGCCGCGCAGCACGCCCTCGAACCGGAAGCCGCCCTTGACCAGCACCCGCTGCGCCGCGACGTTCTCGACGCCGGTGCTCGCCTCGATCCGGTCGACCTCGGTGGTGGCCAGCAGATACTCGGCGAGCATCCGCACCGCCGCCGCGCCGGTGCCCCGGCCGCGGGCGGGCGGCAGCAGGCCCATTCCCAGGTTCCACGCGGTGCAGTTCAGCCCGCGCCCGTAGCCGGTCGCGTGCCAGCTGACCGAGCCGACCAGCTCGTCGCCGCGGGCCACGCCGAGCCGGTGGATGTCCGGCACGTACAGCGGCGGCCGGTCGTCCTCGTCCGGGTCGAACGCGCCGTCGTCGAGCTCGCGCAGCCGCTCGACGTCGCCGTCGGCGAGCTCGACCAGGGCTAGCTCGCCCGCCTCCGCCACCACCTCACGAGCGCTCATCCGCGCACCACGAGGCCGACCTTCTGGAACTCCTTCACGTCGGAGTAACCGGTTTTGGCCATCGCCCGGCGCAGCGCGCCGAACAGGTTGATCAATCCCTCGGCGTCCGGGGACGGGCCGAACAGCAGCGTGCGCAGGTCGACGATGTCGTCCTCGTCCACGACCGGCGCCACCCGGCTGCGCGGCAACGACGGGTGCGCGGCGGCGGCCGTCCAGTACAGCCCCCGGCCGGGTGCCTCGGCGGCCGCCGCGAGCGGGGCGCCCAGCATGACGGCGTCCGCGCCGCAGGCGATCGACCGGGGGATGTCGCCGCTGCACTCGACGCCGCCGTCGGCGATCACGTGCACGTACCGGCCGCCGGTCTCGTCGAGGTAGTCGCGGCGCGCGGCGGCCGCGTCGACGATCGCGGTGGCCATCGGCACGCCGATGCCCAGCACGTTGTCCGTTGTGGACACCGGGCTGTGGCCGTAGCCGACGAGCACCCCGGCCGCGCCGGTGCGCATCAGGTGCATGGCGGTGCGGTAGTCGTGCACGCCGCCCGCGATGACCGGCACGTCGAGCTCTGCGATGAACGACTTGAGGTTCAGCGGCTCGCCGCCCTTGGCCACGTGCTCGGCGGACACGATCGTGCCCTGCACGACCAGGATCTCCACGCCCGCGGCGAGCAGGTCGGGGGTGATCTCGGCGGCGTGCTGCGGGCTGACCCGAGCGGCCGCCGTGACGCCCGCCTCGGTGACCTTCTTGATCGCCCCGGCGATCAGCTCCGGGCGGACCGGCGCGGAGTGCAGCTCCTGCAGGACCCGGGTCAGCGCGGCGAGGTCACCGTCGTCGGCGGCGTCCCGGACCTTTTCCAGCGCCTGCTCGACGTTCGGGTGCCGCGCCCACAGGCCTTCGGCGTTGAGCACACCCAGCCCACCGAGCCCACCGATCGCGACCGCGGTCTCCGGGGAGACCACCGCGTCGGTGGGGTGGGTGATCAGCGGGATGTCGAAGCGGTAGGCGTCGATCTGCCACGCCGTCGACACGTCCTGGGACGAGCGGGTCCGCCGCGACGGCACGATCTGGATCTCGTCCAGCCCGTAGCCGCGCCTGGCGGTCCGGCCCATGCCGATCTCGACTACATCCGGCACCGGAATCGGTCCTTCCTGGCTTTTCGCGCGTCAGCGCGTGGTGTAGTTGGGCGCCTCGACGGTCATCGTCACGTCGTGCGGGTGGCTTTCCTTGAGCCCGGCCGCGGTGATCCGCACGAGCTGCGCGTCCTGCAGCTCGGCGATCGTCCGCGAGCCCGTGTAACCCATGCCCGACCGCAGGCCGCCGACGAGCTGGTGGACGACCTGGGACAGCGGGCCACGGAAGGGGATGCGCCCCTCCACGCCCTCGGGCACGAGCTTGTCCTCGCTCAGCACGTCGTCCTGGAAGTAGCGGTCCTTCGAGTACGACCTCGCCTCGCCGCGGGACTGCATGGCGGCCAGCGACCCCATGCCGCGGTAGGTCTTGAACTGCTTGCCGTTGACCAGGATCACGTCGCCCGGCGACTCCGCGGTGCCGGCGAGCAGGCTGCCGAGCATGACCGCGGACGCCCCGGCCGCGATCGCCTTCGCGATGTCGCCGGAGTACTGGATGCCGCCGTCGGCGATGACCGGCACGCCGGCGGGGCGGCAGGCGAGGTCGGCCTGGTAGACGGCGGTGATCTGCGGGACACCGACGCCGGCGACGACGCGCGTCGTGCAGATCGAGCCGGGCCCGACGCCGACCTTCACGCCGTCCGCGCCGGCTTCGACGAGCGCCTGCGCGCCGGCCCGGGTGGCGACGTTGCCGCCGACGACGTCGACGGTGTCGCCGAGTTCTTTCTTCAGGCTCGCGACCATCTCGATCACGCCGCGGGAGTGGCCGTGCGCGGTGTCGACCATGATCACGTCCACGCCCGCGTCGACGAGCGTCATCGCGCGCTTGTAGCCGTCATCGCCGACGCCGACCGCCGCGCCGCAGAGCAGCCGGCCGTCGGTGTCCTTGGTGGCGTAGGGATATTGCTCGGTCTTGACGAAGTCCTTCACGGTGATCAGCCCGCGCAGCTTGCCCGCGCCGTCGATGATCGGGAGCTTCTCGACCTTGTGGCGGCGCAGCAGGCCCAGCGCGGCGTCCGCGCTCACGCCCACCTGGGCGGTGACGAGCGGGCCCTTGGTCATGACCTCGTCGACCTGCTTGGTGTGGTCGACCTCGAAGCGCATGTCCCGGTTGGTGATGATGCCGACGAGGGTGCCCTCGGCGTCGGTGACCGGCACGCCGGAGATGCGGTAGCGGGCGCAGAGCGCGTCGACCTCGGCCAGCGTGTCGGTGGGCAGGCAGGTGATCGGGTCGGTGACCATGCCGGCCTCGGAGCGCTTGACGGTCTCCGCCTGGCGGGCGTGCTCCTCGATGGACAGGTTGCGCTGCAGGATGCCGATGCCGCCCTGCCGGGCCATGGCGATCGCCATCCGGGCCTCGGTCACGGTGTCCATGGCGGCGCTGACCAGCGGGATCCGCAGCGTGACGTTGCGGGTCAGCCGGGTGCCGGTGTCGACCTCGCTCGGCACGACATCGGACTCGGACGGCTGCAGCAGCACGTCGTCGAACGTCAGGCCGAGCGTGGCGAACTTGGCCGGGACTCCCTCAGCGGTGGACATGTGGGCCTTCCGTTTGTGCAGGTTGGACACCGATATCCCATGGTATCTGGACTGCTCATGGGGTCTGCCCGGTACCGTGCGGGGTCGTGAGGGAAGAAGCGATGCCACCGGACCCGTTCGCAGGCGATCCGAACGACCCCGCCCGGGCGCTCGACAGCCCCGACGAGTCCGTCGAGGAGCCGGTCACCGCGCAGGAGCGTGCGGAGCTGCTCGCCGACCTGCGGGATCTCGGCGTGTACCAGGCCCTGCTGGAGCAGCGGTCGGTGCGCGGCGTGGTCGTGGACTGCGCGGAATGCCAGGAGCCGCATTACCACGATTGGGCGTTGTTGCGTGCGTCACTCGACCAGCTGCTCAACGACGGCCGCATGCGCCCACACGAGCCCGCCTTCGACCCGAACCCGTCGGCCTACGTGTCGTGGGAGTACTGCCGGGGCTTCACCGACGGCGTGACGGCGACGGCCAAGCCGGCCCTCACGCCCCAGAAGTAACCCGCGCTCCATTCGCGCCTCGTCCGCCTTTGCCGCGCCGCACGGTGGGCGCGACGTCCTCCACTGTCCGATCGCGACGGCGCGCCAATGGGGACTCGAGCTGACCGGACCTGGGCGTCAGTGGGTCTCGTTCGCCGGGTCGTGGACGTGCCAGCCGTCTTCCTGCGGGCACGGGCGGGCCACCAGGCGACCGAGCGACTCCTTCACGAGTGCCTTCGCCGCTTCCTCGATCAGCAGCGCGCGACCGCCACACTCCCCGCAGCGGGGAGCCTGGCTGTACACGTGACCTGCGATCATGCGAGCAAGACCAACCGTGAGTCAGCCGGCCGGGGTGTTCGCGGGCTCGCCAGCACCGGTGCCGGTGTCCTCGGGGGACGACTGGGCGCCGACCGGTCCTTCGCCCGGGGCGACCGGCTCGCCGCCGGAGGTCTCGCTGCGGCTCTCCTCGGTCGAGGTGTCCGGCGGCTGCGTGGTCGTGTCGGGCGGCGTGGTGTCCTCGGGTGGCGTGGTCTCGCTGGTGCCCGGGTCGGTCGGCTCCTGCGTGCCGGTCTCCGAACCGGTCCCGGTGCCCGGGTCGTCCGGTGCGGTGGTCGGGTTGGGCTGCGGCGGCGACGGCGCCTCACCGGACGGGTTGCCCGGGATCTGCGCGAGCAGCTGCGCGTGCTGCTTCTCCAGCTCCGTCTTGCCGTCCTCACCGGACACGGTCGGCAGCGCGGCGTGCGCGTCCTCGAGCTTCGACTTCGCCTCGTCGAGGTTGCCGTCGGTCAGCGCGGCCTCTGCCTCTTGCAGATCGGCCTTCACTGTCTCCGCGGCCTCGACCGAGCGGGCGTGGTCGGAGTAGAGCACCTTGGTGAGCGCCCACAGCGTGTCGCCCGGCTGGGCGTCACGTGCGGCGAGCCCGATGCCGGCGAACGCGATCGCCAGCACGGCGGCCGCGGCGGCGACGGGAACGAGCAGGCGCGGGCGCCGCTTGCGGCGCAGCCGGGCCGCCTGCACGGTGACTGTGGCGAGCTGCTCGTCGACCAGGTCGCCGATCGGCTCGGTCTCGACGTCGCGGCGCCACGACAGGAGCAGTTCGCTCAACTCGTCGTCCGGCACACCCGGATCGTCGAGGTTCGCGCCGCCCAGCAGGTCGAGGTACTCGTCATCGGCATGCACAAGCGACAGATCGAACTCGGAGGCGTCGTCCTGCGGCAGGCCGATGCCCGACTCACCCTGACTTCTCCGATCACCCATTCAGACCACCTCCTCCGTTGACAACGTCTTCCTCAATCGGGCCAGCGCGCGGTGTTGCGCCACCCGGACGGCTCCCGGTGTCGAGCCGACCGCCTCGGCGGTCTCCTCGGCAGAGAGTCCCACAACAACCCGGAGCAGCACGATGTCCCGCTGCTTGTCGGGCAACACGTCGAGCAGGTCGCTCATTCGACGGGATAGATCGGCCTGCATGGCGCGTTGCTCCGGACCGGCAGCGGTCTCCGGTTCATCAGGAACGTCGGCCACCGGCTCGGATCGGTTACGGCCGGCGGCGCGGTGCGCGTCGGCGACCTTGTGCGAGGCAATGCCGTACACGAACGCCAGGAACGGTCGTCCCTGGTCACGGTAGCTAGGCAATGCCGTGAGCACCGCCAGACACACCTCCTGCGCAACGTCGTCTGCCGAAGCGAATGTTCGCTCCTGCCTTCCCACTCGCGCACGGCAGTACCGCACGACTAAGGGCCGGATTGACGCGAGCACCCGGTCAATGGCGCGTGGATCGCCCTCGACGGCAGCACCTACTGATGCGTCCAGTCCGTCCCCCAATGTGGTCATCGCAGCGAGCAGCCTCAGTGTTACGTGCAGGTACGGTCATTCCATCGTCACGGCTCGTGAGGGTTCGAACCGCCCTCACCAAGGTGTCACCCACCGTACCCCCAGGCCCGTTGGGATTGGTTAGGCGCTGGTGAGCGACACGTGGCCGTGCCTCTGCGTGACCGGACCTCTACCTGCCGTCCTATCGGTCACGCGAGAAACTGTCCAGAACGCACTGAACGACGCCCTGCCCGCATGGCATGCGGGCGGCGTCGTCCGGTTCGGATCCTCGTCGGAATCGTCGGGGTCGAGATGGATCAGGACACGAGACCACGCCGGAAGCCGTGGGCCACGGCTTGAGCACGGTCGCGGACGCCGAGCTTGCGGAACAGCCGGCGAGCGTGGGTCTTCACGGTGTCCTCCGACAGATAGAGCTCGCGGCCGATCTGGCCGTTGCTCTTGCCCATCGCCATGCCGCGAAGAACCTGCAGCTCGCGGTCGGTGAGCTGGACGCCCGGGTCGGAGGGCTGCCGTGGCGCGGGCACCGAGGTGCTCGCGAGCGTGTGCGCGAGAGCGGCCACCAGTTCGGGCCGCGAGGCGTCCCAGCGGAGGTAGCCACGAGCGCCGCCGGCGATCGCGGCCGCGATGCTGCTGGCGTCGTCCGGCGCACCGAACACGATCACGTTGGCCTGCGGGTTGGCCGACACGAGCCGGCGGGTCGCCTCGACCCCCGTGGGCACCGCACGCTGGGTGCCGACCAGTACGACATCGACCGGAGCTCGGGAGAATCTGGCGAGCAGCTCGTCACCGTGCGCTACGCAGTCGATGCGACTGACCCCTGGAACCGCGGACATGACGCGGGTCAAACCTTCCCGCACACCGCGGCGGTCGTCGCAAATCAAGACCGTCGTCACGGGTCTTCCTTCCTGCAGCCGAGTGACGTACTCCTCCCTATCGGACGCTTCGGGGGGAACCTTGACACGATCTGGTGGTAATTCTTCCGACCAGTTCGCCCAGATGTCCGTACCCGCCCCGTCACCCGGTTGGGCCAGCGAGCCGGGGCACCCATGGGGAGCGTTCGGCGAGCCGGCGACCGACCGGATCCGCCCGGCGCAACACGCTCTGTAAGGCTAGCCCCGCACACTGACAAAAATCGCCCCCGCCCTCGGGATCCAGGTCGGCCATGATCAACGCGCCCGGCCAGACCAGCGACAACAGTCCCAGGTCCTCCGCGAGGTCCAGTGCCGGCCGGACGATCTTCGCCGCCGCCGCGTGCTCACCGTTCGCCGCCAGCGCCGCGCCGAGCACCAGCCCGGACTTGATCCGGTGCCGCACCGAGCCCGACCCGGCGGCCAGGTCGGCGGCCGGCGAGGCGTGCGCGACGGCCGCCGCGGCGGCACCGGCGCTCAACTCGATCTCGGCCGAGACCCAACCGCGACGAACGGCACCCCGCCAGCCTGCCTCGGGCGCGCGGGCCACGAGCCGCCGCGCCTCCCCGAGCCGCCCGGCCCCGACGGCGTCCGCGGCGAGGCCCAGCAGGACGTCCGACCGCGCCTCGGCCAGGCCGGTGCGACCGGCCACGCGGGCGTGCCCGGCCGCGTCGAGCACCCGGGCGGCGGCGTGCCCGCCGAGCTGGCGCCGGTGCGAGGCGAGCGTCGCGCACGCGAGCGCGGCGGTCTCCGGGTCCGGATGGGTGATCAGATCGTTGAGCAGCGCGGCCGCTGCCGCGTAGCGGCCCTGTCCGCCGAGCACGACGGCCGCGAGCCACCGTTCACGCGGCTCGTCCGGCACCGCGGAGACGGGCAGGTCCGGCCGGTCACCGAACGCCGCAGCGGCCAGCTCACTCACGACGCCCATATTCCCCATCTCACCGCTGGTTCACCCGCGCACCAACCCCCGCGAGCTCAACGACGCCGGCCCGCGACCGTCTCCGGCCCGTCCGGCCGCCAACTCACCCGAGTCGCCAAATTCGCAAGCTCCACCACGCCGCTCGCGATCGCCCCGCCCGCCCACTCACGTGCCGACCAGTGACTCGAGCCGGCGGGCCGCTTCGGCGACGTCCTCGAGCCGGTCGACGCGGTCGGGCAGATCGGTGGTGAACCAGCCAGGCCCGCACGCGAACAGCCGCACCCGCTGCCTCGTCCGCGGCACCTTCTCGAACACGTCCGCCCCCAGATAACGGGCGTACCGCGCCCACACGACCACCGCGGCCGGCCCGGTCCGGCGCACCGCGGCCGCGAGCGCGTCGGCGGGCAGGGCGGCGCCGAGCATCTGCGTGCCGACCCCGTCCCGGGCGAGCGCGGCCCGCAGTACATACAGCGGCAGGGCCTGCTGCTCCTCGGGTGCGCCGCACAGCAGCACCGGCCGTGGGTTGCGCGGCGCGGTGACCACAGGCGTCGCGGCGATCATGGCGGCGAGGGTGCACTCGTTGACCATGCGCTCGACCTCGACGCACTCGCCGGAGTGCGCCCAGCGGCCGGCGAGCGCGGAGAGCACCGGGCGCAGCACGTCGTTCCAGACGGTCACGACGCCGAGCCGGCCGATGCAGTCGGCGACCAGCTGCTGGGTGGCGACGGCGTCCATGGCCATCGCGGCCCGGCTGAGCCCGAGTACCTGCGCCGAGCGGGTGGTGACCTCGCGCAGCAGCGGCTCGCGCGGCGCCACCACGGTCACGTCCTCGTAGGTCGGGGTGGCGGTGCGCAGGGCGTAGCTCGCGGCCTCGGCCGGGGTCGCGCCGCGGAGCAGGGCCTGCTGCATCAGCTCGAGCCGGGCGATGTCCTCGGGGCCGTAGCGGCGGTGCCGTCCGGTGGTGTGCCCGCGCGGGCCGATGCCGTAGCGGCGGTCCCAGGTGCGCAGCGTGGCCGGCGCGACACCGAGGCGCCGGGCGACGGCAGCGACCGGGAGGGTCGGCTGCTCCTCCTCGACGGTCAGCGACACCTCGCTCGCCAGCGAAGCATGATCGCCCACGGACGCCTCCTTCGTCGCCTGCCTCCCATCGTCGGGTGATCAGCTGCGTCCGGCAACTGGATCGACGAACACGCTGCGTCCCCGTCCGGTCTCGATCGGCTGAACTGGCTGATCAATAAGTCGATCACCCTTGAACAAGCATTGGCGCGGTTCTAGCGTTGTTTTCGCTGCACCGAATGGAGTAGCCGGTTCGTACGAATTTCCGGCGAGGAAGGCGGATACCATGGCGGATACTCGCAGGCTCCCCGGCCCCAACGCAGACGTGTGGGACTGGCAGCTCGAGGGTTCCTGCCGCGGCATGGACAGCGCGTTCTTCTTCCACCCCGATGGTGAACGCGGCCCGGCCAGAGCGCGACGGGAAGCCCGGGCGAAGGCGATCTGCCAGGCATGCCCGGTGCTCGAGCTGTGCCGCTCGCACGCCCTGGCGGTGCACGAGCCGTACGGAATCTGGGGCGGTCTCTCGGAGGGCGAACGAGAGGCGATCATCAAGATCGAGAAGCGCACGCTGGCCGTGGCCGGCACCTGACACATATACATAAGGAGAACGCCGCGCCCGGCCGAAGCCGAGCGCGGCGTTTCGTATAACGCGGGGAATCAGAACCCGGGACCGTGACCATGGCCGTGACCATGGCCGTGACCGGCACCCTCCGGCTCCTCTTCCTTCTTCTCCACCACGGACGCCTCGGTGGTGAGCACCATCCGCGCGATGGACGCGGCGTTGGTGACCGCCGAGCGCGTGACCTTCACCGGGTCGACGACGCCGTCGGCGATCAGGTCGCCGTAGGTCAGCGACGCGGCGTTGAAGCCGTGGCCCCACTGCATCTCGCGCACCTTGGACACGACGACCGGGCCCTCGAGCCCGGCGTTGGCCGCGATCCAGCTCAGCGGCGCGGCCAGCGCGGTCTGCACGATCCGCACACCGGTCGCCTGGTCGCCGGACAGCGAGTCGGCGAGCTCGTCGAGGCCGTTGCCGACGTGCACGAGCGACGCGCCGCCACCGGGCACGATGCCCTCCTCGACCGCGGCCTTGGTCGCGGCGACCGCGTCCTCGATGCGGTGCTTGCGCTCGGCCAGCTCGGTCTCGGTCGCCGCGCCGACGCGGATCACCGCGACGCCGCCGGACAGCTTCGCGAGCCGTTCCTGCAGCTTCTCGCGGTCCCAGTCGGAGTCGGTCGCCTCGATCTCCTTGCGGATCTGCTCGGCGCGCGCGGTGACGTCGGCCTTCGAGCCCGCGCCCTCGACGATCGTGGTGTCGTCCTTGGTGACCACGATGCGGCGGGCGCTGCCCAGCACGTCCATGTCGACCTCGGACAGCTTGATGCCCACGTCGCCGGAGACCACGGTCGCGCCGGTGACGATGCCGAGGTCGTCGAGGAACGCCTTGCGGCGGTCGCCGAAGAACGGCGCCTTGACCGCGACGGCGCGGATCGTCTTGCGCACGGAGTTGACGACCAGGGTGGACAGCGCCTCCCCGTCGACGTCCTCGGCGAGGATCAGCACCGGCTTGCCGGACTGGGCGATCTTCTCGAGGATCGGCAGCAGGTCGTTCAGCGAGGAGATCTTCTCGCGGTGCAGCAGGACGTAGGCGTCCTCCAGCACGGCTTCCTGCGCCTCGAGGTCGGTGGAGAAGTGGGCGGAGATGTAGCCCTTGTCGAACTGGACGCCCTCGGTGATGAGGAGCTCGGTGGCCATCGTGGAGGACTCCTCCACGGTGATCACGCCGTCCTCGCCGACCTTCTCGATGGCCTCGCCGAGCAGCGCGCCGATCGACTTGTCGCGCGAGGCGACGGTGCCGACCTGGGCGATGTTGTCGCGGCCCTTGACCGGGGTGGACTTGCTCTTGAGCGCGTCGACCACGGCGTCGGCGGCGAGCTGGATGCCCTGGCCGAGCGCCATCGGGTTGGCCCCGGCGGCGACGTTGCGCATGCCGACACGCACCATGGCCTGCGCCAGCACGGTGGCCGTGGTGGTGCCGTCACCGGCGATGTCGTTGGTCTTGGTGGCGACGTTCTTCGCGAACTGCGCGCCGAGGTTCTCGAAGGCGTCCTCGAGCTCGATCTCCCGGGCGATGGTGACGCCGTCGTTCGTGACGGTCGGGCCACCGAACTTCTTGGCCAGCACGACGTGCCGGCCGCGCGGGCCGAGCGTCACCCGGACCGCATCGGCGAGCTTGTTCACGCCGCGCTCGAGAGCCCGACGAGCGTCCTCGTCGAAGCTGATCTCTTTGGGCATGTCCTACCTTTCTGGGTCAATCACGCACTGCGCCCCGGCAGCCCCATGGGGCCACCGGGGCGCAGTGGGTGATTAAAACCGGCGTCAGTTGACGACGGCCAGCACGTCGCGGGCGGAGAGGATGAGGTACTCCTCACCGTTGTACTTCACCTCGGTGCCGCCGTACTTGGAGTAGATGACGACGTCACCGACCGCCACGTCCAACGGGACGCGGTTGCCGTTGTCGTCAATCCGGCCCGGCCCGACGGCCAGAACCTTGCCCTCCTGGGGCTTCTCCTTGGCAGTGTCCGGGATCACGAGGCCAGACGCCGTCGTGGCCTCGGCCTCGCTCGCCTGGACAACGATCTTGTCCTCGAGCGGCTTGATGTTCACGCTCACCGCGGTGACCTCCACGGGTCGACTTGATTGCGTTGGCAGTTACCTGATCTTGCTTGCGGCTCCTGCCACCCCGCCGTCGCGGGTGCCGGGGCGGTGTCGGCGCCGTACGGTTGGCACTCTACCCACGCGACTGCTAAGCCTGCAACGAGGGTCTCCCGGCGTGGTCGGCGAGGACGTCGGTGATCACGCGGCGGTTGAGCGCGGCCAGGTCAGCGTCGGTGTCGATGCAGCCGGTGAGGCTCAGCAGAGCTTTCCACAGTGCCCAGCCGCGCGCCCGCGCCCAGGTTCCGCCGTCCTGACCGACCGTACGCCGGAACGCCTCACGGCTCTCGCCAGACAACAACGTCCACGCGATCACCAGGTCGCAGGCCGGATCGCCGACCCCGGACGTGCCGAAGTCGATCACGGCGGTCAGCCGCCCGTCCCGCACGAGCAGGTTGCCGGCGGCGACGTCCCCGTGGAACCACACCGGGGTGCCCCGGAACTCCGCGGCCAGCGCGGCCTCCCACACCGCCGTCGCGGCGTGGGTGTCGACGCGTCCGTCGAGCTCGGCCAGGCAGCGGCGGGTCTCCTCGTCGTAGAAGCTGGGTGGCGCGCCGCGGTACCAGCTGTGCTCGCCGGCCACCGGCCCGCCGGTGGCGTCGCAGCGCCACAGCGCCGTGAGGAACTCGGCCACCTCGCAGGCGAACCGCACGGGGTCGTCGATCCGCGCGCGGTCGGCCGTCTCGCCGGGCAGCCACCCGCGCACGGACCACGGGTGCGGATACCCCTCGCCGGGCACGCCCGTCCCGAGCACCGCCGGCACCGCGACAGG
>Ga0164241_10003690_pt1 | contig 15243 bp, 16 predicted proteins | sample OricomyardsoilBY_FD_108780 | JGI IMG/M metagenome (GOLD analysis project Ga0164241, IMG submission 108780) | Backyard soil microbial communities from Emeryville, California, USA - Original compost - Back yard soil (BY) | ecosystem: Environmental > Terrestrial > Soil > Unclassified | place: USA... | reverse complement strand
GCGGCGCGGTGTTTGTGCCGGCGGGAATTGCCGGCGGCTTCTACTGGCTCGCCGCGCTCGTGTGCAAAATTCCGGCGGCGACGGAAATGACCGGCTTTGTGCTGGCGAAATTCAAGCGCGTCAAATAGCCGCCGTCGCCATCCAGCCGTTCGCACCGAACTGTGATTTGAATTTTTCCGCCAAAGTTTCCGCCGCCGCCAGGTTTTCCGTAATGGCAAACGTCGTCGAACCGCTGCCGGACATCAGCGAGACCAGCGCGCCGTTCGCCTGCAAAAATTCCTGGTAAAGCTGCAGCACGGGAAACTTGTCGAAAGCCGGAGCTTCGAGCGAATTGTAAAAGGCGCGGGCCGCGCCGGGCCAAATGCCTTTTTGCAAAGCTGCAATCAATTCGTCCGCGCGGCCTTTTTTCCCGTTCAACGCTTCGGGAAAACGCGCCAGGTTTTGATACGACCACGGCGTGGAGATGCCGAAGCCGGGATGCGCGAGGAAAAACGCCCTGCCCTTGAGCGCCGGAAAATTTTCGAGCGTTCTAATTTTTTCGCCGCGTCCGGTCGCGAGCGCCGGTTGGTCGTAGAGGAAAAACGGCACGTCCGAGCCGAGCGCGGCGGCGAGTTCGTGCAATTTTTCCAGCGGCAACGGCAAGCCGAACAGTTCGTTCAGCGCGGTGAACGTGACGGCGGCATTCGCGCTGCCGCCGCCGATGCCGCCGGCCAGCGGCAGATTTTTTTGAAGGTGAATGCGGACGCCGTCGGCAATGTTCGCGGCGGCAAGAAATGAGGTCGCGGCGCGGTGGACGAGATTTTTCGAGTCGGCCGGCAGTTCGGGATGGCTGCAGGTCAGTTGGACACCGGAGCCGCCGCGCGCAAAAGTCATTTCATCGCAGACGTTCACCGGGTGCAGGACGGTTTCCAGTTCATGAAACCCGTCGGCGCGTTTGCCGAGAATGTTCAGGACGAGGTTGACCTTGCAGGGCGATTTTTTTTCAAGAGCCATGACGTTTCAGCAAATAAAAACGCGCCAACAGGCTTGTTGGCGCGCGCGGTTAAAATGTCCCCATTCAGTTGTCAAAAATCTGAAAGCGGCTGCCGGGAATGATCGGGAGCACGGTGCCGCCGCTGTAGCCGGTGTAGGTGTCGGTGTCAAAGGTCGAACTGGAGGCGAGACCGGGCCGGTAGCTGTCGGGATATTGCGGCTGGATGGGGACGGAATTGGTGCAAATCGGGTAATATTTCGGGATGGGGAAAGTGACCACTTCGTAAAGGCCCAGGCCGATCCGTTTGACGGACTGGTCAAAACCGTGGATCACGCCGTAGGAATAGTTGATGCCCGGCGCGCTGAACACGGCGTTCTGCTCGACGCTCTGACGCATGTCGCCCCAGCGAACCACTTCAAGCGTGTTGCTCACGCCCCGGGAAAGTTTTTGTTCGGGACCCGCGCAGCCGGTGATGACCACGGCGGCGGCGGTGGCGGCGAAAAGAAAAATCAGTTTACGCATACGATTTTTTTCAGTTGATGATTTGAGCTTACGCGGATTCACCGGCTTGTAAAGCGCGTTTTATTTCAATGCCAGTGCTGGCGGAGCAGCGGCAGGCCATAAACCAGGCCGGCCCCGATCAGCCCCACCGCCACCAGCACCAGCAGCAGCACGAACAACAGCTTGCGCCGGGCCTTGGCCCGGTCCGCCTGGGCCCAATACCACGCGATGGCCACGCTCAATTCGTAAAGCCCCTGCAACGGCAGAAACATGATCAACTGCGTGATCGGCTCCGGCGTCGTCAGCACCGCGCCCAAAATCAGGTTGATGACGATCATGTAGCGCCGCGCCTTGGCCAAGGTTTCATAGCGCAGCACGTCAATTTTCACCAGCGTCAGCAGCACGACCGGCAGTTCAAAGCCCAGTCCCATGCCGAGCATGAATTTGCAGACGAAACTGATGTATTCCTCCGCCCGCCATTCGAGCGCGCCCAGCCCCAGCCAGTTGGAATACATCTGCGCCGCCGCCAAAGCCAGCGGCATCAGGACAAAATAGCAAAACGCCACGCCCGTCAGGAACAGCCCCGCGCCGATGATCAGCGCGCGATAAACATGCTTCTGTTCCCGCATCTTCAGCGCGGGAAAAACAAACGACGCGATGAAGTAAAAAATGAACGGCGAAGCCAGCACCGCCCCGCCATAAATCGCCACTTGAAACGCCACCACGAAGCCGCCCGCCGGACTCAAGTTGACCAGGTCCACGTGCATCCGCTTCATTTCGGCAATGGCAGCCGGATTGTCGCTGACGTGCCAGCCCAGCACCTGGTTGGTGCCGATCTTGAGCGGTTCGATTTCAACTGCGACAAAACGATTTGAACCCAGGTTCAGCGAGGCGGCTTGCGCGGGGTTGATGTCAATGTTAACGAGATGATTCGTGCCGAAACTGACGGAGACAATCTGATTGGTGCCGGGCCATCTCACTGGCGCTTTCTCCAGCGGCCCTTTGATGATTTCGACAACATAGTTGGCCGAAATCAGGCAGATCAACATACCCAGGCCGAGCGCGACGATGCTTTTGACGAGCACCCAGCGGAAATCTTCGAGGTGTTCGAGAAAGCTTTTGACCGGCCCGCCCTCGGACTCCTCGTCAAAATGCCCAGGTTCTTGCTCGTCGGCCATGCCGGGAACTTAAACTCAGGCTTCCGAAGAACTGGAAGATTTTGACTGGGCGACCGTCGAAGACGGCTGGCCGTTGGTGATCGGCTTTGCCGACGGCGGCGTGGGTTCGCCGGCTTTTTGCACCTCCTCGGTCACTTCGTGCGCGGCCTTTTTGAATTCCTTGATGCCGGTGCCCAAGCCACGGGCGAGTTCAGGAATCCGCTTGGCCCCGAACAAAAGCAAAACGGCGAGAATGACGATGAGCCATTCCCAACCACCTAAAAAGCCTGCAAGCATGACGTTCATATAAATTTTTCCGGTTGAAAACAGCTTACGACCGGTCGGGGCTTTAGTAAAGCAACAAAAAGGGCCGCGTTTGCACACGGCCCTGGCAGGTCAATCTGACCGTCCGGCTCAAGGTTTCGGGTGAAGCAGGATGAAATCATCGCGCCGGTTTTTGGCCCAGGCGGCGTTGTCATGGCCGGGATCCGCCGGCTTGTCCTTGCCGTAGCTGATGGTGCGGATGCGGTCGGGGCTGACACCGGCGCGGGCCAGCGCCTCGCGGGCGGCCAGTGCGCGGCGTTCGCCGAGCGCGCGGTTATATTCTTCCGTGCCGCGTTCGTCGCAGTTGCCTTCGATGAGCAATTTGTCGCTTTGATTGGCGGACAAGGCCGAGGCCACGGCGGAAAGGTTCATCTGTTCGCCGCCCTGGATGGCCGCGCTGTCGAACGAGAAATGAATTGTGTAGGCCGCGAGCGCCGCACGATCTTGGTTCATCATGTCCGGGGTCCAGTCATTCGGCAATGGCCCGCCGCCTTGCTGGGTGTTGACACCCGTGCCGCCGGTGTCGCCCAGCGTGCCACCTTGGTTTAAGGTGTTGCCGCCAGCGTCATTGCCGACGATGGGCGGCAATGATCCGGGAATCGGCGTGACCATCGGCGGTTTATGTTTGCAGCCGGTGGTGGCCAGGGCCGCCGCCAACGTGAACACCAGCGGGAAAATCATCTGGTTCATTTTCATAATTTTGTTTGGTTGATCTGGTTAAAATTGCGGCTAAAAATTCGTGACGAAAGGGAAAATTATTTCGCCCAGGCCGGCTGGGAATTGCTTCCGGCCGCTCGCGCACAATCCTTGTATTGTTTGGTGAAAACGTCAAGCACAGACAGCACTTCCCGGTAGCCCAGCGCGTGGTTATACACCAGCGTCCGCGAGTTCGGCGCCCACGACGGCGCCTGGCCGGTGACCAGCAGCGTGGGCGGCCGGCTGCCATCCGCCGGCATCACGCAAATGTTGAAGTCGCGCATCTGCGAGGTGAACGCGATCCATTTGCCGTCCGGCGACCAGTCCGGCTCCGTGGGGTTCGGCGTGCCGGTCGTGTTGAGGTAATGCACCGCGCCGCCGCCCGCCGCCACTTTCGCCAGCCGCCGCCGGTCATTGTTGTTCTGCTTGGTTGCGAAACAAATCCACTGTCCGTCCGGCGACCAGCAGGGCGATGAATCTTCCACCCCGCTGGTGATGCGCTTCAAACCGGTTCCGTCCGCATTGCAAGTCCAGATGTTGTCGCTGCCGGATTTGCTCAAGACCATCGCGATTTTCGAACCGTCCGGCGAAACCGCCGCGCTGGTGTTCAAACCGGAATAACCCGCCACCAGCCGCCGCCGGCCGGTGGTCAGATCATGATAATAAATGTCCGGATTGCCGCGCGCGTAGCTCGTGTAATACAGCGCCAGCTTGCCCGGCGCCCAGGCCGGCTTGGCGACAATCGCATTGTCCGTCGTGATCGCCTTCGCGTTGTGGCCGTCAAAATCCGCGACGTAAATTTCGCCCGCGCCATACCCGGTCGGCTGCGCCTTGAAGGCGATCTTCGTCTGGCCGATGCCTTTTTTGCCGGTGACGGCCTCCACGATGTCATCGGCAAACGCGTGCGCCAGCCGGCGGGTGCCCGCGCCATTGTAGGTGCGCGACAGAACCACCTTCTTGGCGAATTTATCCGTGACGCTGCCGGTGACATTGCCCGCGCCGGTGCCGTTGATGAGATACTGCGCGGCCTCCGGCGCGACGAAGCTGAAACCCTGCACCGTTAAATCGAATTTCAAAACCTCCGCCGCCTCACCGGTGAAGCCGCTCAACGCGACCGGAATGGGTTTGGTCTGGCCCATCACTTTGATGGTGGTGTCAATGTTGATTTCCTGCGCCCGCGCGGTCGTGAACGCGAAGGCGGCCAGGCCGACGATGGCAATGTTAAGAATAATTTTTTTCATCCGAGCATCCGTTTGGCTTTGAGGTTGAAGTTGATGATGAACGTCCGTTCCTGTTCCTTGGCGCCGTCCGGGAACGGCGCTACGAAAGTCACGCGGTCGAGGGCGCGTTGCACACTGGCATCCACCCCGGCATCCCCGGATCGGTTGAGAATGTGGGAGGCAACCACTGAACCATTGCGGCTGATGGTTATGCTAACCTTGATGTTGGCGTCGTCGCTGGAAGTGTCGCTGGGCGGAATCCAGGCGGCTTCATATTTGCTTTTGACGACGGAGGCGTAATTCGCATAGGAGACGCTGCCGGCGCCGGGCATTTCAACGGTGGTGGCGGTGGTGGCGTTTTCCTTGATTGCTTGGGCGGCATTGGCAATCGCCTTCAACCGTGCGTTACGCTTGCGCCTGGCTTCGCGGGCGGCGTCGGCCGCCGAGGTGTCGCTGGCGCTGGGCGCCTTGCGGACGACGGGATCAAGGCTCACCTTGATTTTCCTCGGTTCGGGCTTCGCCGGCTTGTCCGGTATTTTCACCGGTTTAATGTCCTCCGGTTTTGGCCTGGGCGGTTCCGGCTTGAAAATCTTCTCCACCCTTTCCACCAGCGTCGGCGCGGGCTTCGGCGGCGGTGGAGGCGTCGTGACGACCGGTTTCGGCTGGGGCGACTCCGGCTTTGGCTGTGGCTGCGGTTCCGGCGGTTTGGTGATAGGCGTGAGCGGCGGCGGCGGCGCGCCTTTCACACCGCTGTTGAGAAGGGTATCAATTGTGGTGTCTGGAATCACTTCGAGCAGTTGCGTATCGTCCGGCTTGGGTTTTTCCGTGAAAAAAGCCGAGCCAAAAACTAAAATCAACACCAGCGTCAGGTGAAATCCTGCCGTGGCGATGAGACATTTTTTTTGCGTCCGGGTCATTTAGTCGTCGGGTCGGTGCGCAATGAATAGCGCGTGATGCCGTATTTCTGGCAGCCATCCAGCACCTGCGCCACCAAGTCGTAACGGCAATCTTTATCCGCGCGAATATACACCACCAGATTTGGATTGCTGCGAGATTCGTTGGCGATCTGCGCGATGATCTGCGGCAGTGTCATCCGCCGCGAATCCAGTGCGTAATAGCCCGTGTTGGAGATTTCGACGGTGCGAATGTCCGACTTGTTCAACTTCGCTTTCGCGACCTGTCCGCCACCCGGCAGTTTCAATTCAATGCTCTGCGTCAGCAACGGCGTGGTGATGATGAAGATGATGAGCAGCACAAACGCGAGATCAAGCAGCGGCGTGATGTTGATGTCACTCAACGTCACCAGATGACTGCGTTGGGAGAAGCGTCTCATCGGAAATTATTCGTCTTTAAGAAATTCCGTTTCCATTTTCGACACCAGTTCCTGTGCGAAATTGTCCAGTTCCACCGTAAAGGCGCGCAGATTGTGAACGAGCCAGTTGTAGCCGAACATCGAGGGAATCGCCACGAGCAAACCGGCGACCGTGGTGACCAGCGCGGCGGAAACGCCCGGAGCCATCGCCGCCATCGTGGCCGAACCTTGCTGCGCGATGCCGGCGAAAGTGCTCATCACACCCCAGACCGTGCCAAGCAAACCCATGAACGGCGCGCCGCTCACCGCGATGGCCAGCAGGATGAGGCCGGATTCCAGTTTCAAACTTTCCTTGGCGACGACGTTTTCAATCGTGCGCTTGATGTGCTCCATGTTTTTGAGGCTGATATTTTGCTTGGCGCGTTCGCCCGTCGGCCCGCGCAAACGCACGTCCAGTTGCGAGCAGCCGGCTTGATACACGGCATAAAGCGGGCAGCCATCCACCTGCAATTTGCGGTCGAACATTTCCAGCACGGCTTTTTGCGCGTCAAATTCCTCGCCGAAAAAGCGGTTCAGTTTCCGCGCCCGGCGCATCTGGATGACTTTGAAAGTCATCGTCCACCAGACGGCGATGGAGGAAATGAAAAGCAGGCCGATGATGACCTTGGCTTCCGGTCGCGCCTGTTCCCAAACGTAAAGAAGCTCCACCTGGTTGGCGGCGGCTCCGATCAATGCAAAGGATAACCCGCTCATAAAATAAATCTAAACTTGGTGGTGAGGAACCGGTTTGGCCAAGCGGCGGAACCCCGAGCTTTTGTCCGCCGCGCAAAGTATCCACGCCGCCATGAAAAAATGCAAAACTTTTTGCAGCAAAAAGCGCCATTGGCCGCAGCGCCGGAAACCTCCGGGCGGGGGCCGCGCGGTTTGGCCGTCTTGGAAGCGAAATCATCAGCTTGACCAAAGCCTTGCCAGCGAGCGTCTTGTCTGCGGCCGGTTCGCGGTCGCGGGAATGTTTTCACCGAGCCACGGCAGGCTGACAATATTTTTAGCCGGAAAGAATTGGCCGATCAATTTTGCGTTTGAGGCCGTGGCCGCGTCCGGTTTTGGCGGCGCCATCAGCACGATTTTAACTCTTGCCCGCAGCCTTTTCGGCAACGCTTCAAGCGCCAGCAAAATGTGATTCACCACGCCCAGCTTGTTTGGCGCGACGATGACGGGGCTGGCCCGCAAGGCGTTCATCAGATCGCGCGAATCAAAATTTTTGCCGAGCGGACTGAGCAAGCCGCCCGCGCCTTCCACCAGCGTCACGTCAAAGTTTTTCTGCGTCGTGCGAATGTGTTCGACGACTTGTTTGAGCGAGACGGATTTGCCTTCCCGCACGGCGGCCAGCGACGGCGCGATCGGCGCGCGGAAATGCCACGGGTTGATTTCGTCCAGCGTCAGCGTCCCGCCGAGCGCGGCGTGCAGGGCGCGGGCATCGTCGCGTCCGCCGGAGCAGACGGGTTTGAACGCGGCGACGCTGGCTGCGCGGCCGCGCAGAAACCGGGCGAGCAGCGCGGTCAGAACCGTTTTGCCGACGCCGGTGTCCGTGCCGGTGATGAAGAGAGTTTGCGCCATGCCCGCGAAAATAACTGCAAAAGCCTGCCACCCAAAGATGAAAGAGTTGAAAGATGATGCCAAAGCGCCAGAAAAACGACGGCGATAAGAACATAAAAACACATTCCAACCATTGCGGGGAAATTTCCCGCGCAGATTTGCGTCAATGTTCCCACGGCTTGTGAATGGCAATGGCGCCGACGAAGTAGGAGGCGGCGTTGCCAACGCAAGAAATCCAGAGTGGGCGCAGCCAGCCGAGCGGCTGGAAATCATCGCCCTGCAAGTCGTCAAAACGGGACAGTAGCTTGATGCACAAGGCGTCCAGCAAAACCACCAGCGCTTCCAAGGCTGACACGAACATTTTTTCCGAACTTGCCATCGGCTCCGAAGACCAGCGTGCCTTTTCATGTCAGCAGCAACATGGGGATAGAAGTTGCCGCGGTCAGCGGCCAGCAGGCATGCAGCTTTAGCCAACTGTAAGGCGGCAAAAAACAGAAAAACAAAGCATTGAGAAATAACATTGCAGCCATTGGCCTGCACTCTTCAGTAATGGAATAAGGCAGAAGACGACGGATTTCTATGGCCAGCAAGCCAAAGCAAAAAGCCATGTTCAAAATATCCGCCACAAAAGCTAGCCGGGTGGTGGAAAAACCCCAGACTTTGAATTGGAGTTCATTGCGGATTCCTCTCAAAATTTTTTCTTTCATGGTCGTTTTAATGGATTAAAAGCGCATTCAAAAAAGCAACCTCATTCGTTTTTCATCGCAGTCTCACGGCCTTTTTCAACCCTGAACCGCCGTTCATTTTGGAATGGTCAAAGCCATTATTGAACGCATCCGCATAGACGACTTTGAAAGCCAGCGAGCCGTTTGACGGCTCCGCTTGAACATAGACGCTAAACTTATTGTTCGACGGATTACCGGGATATATTCGGGGTATATCCGCCCACATCAAATTGGCATCCACCACATTTTTGGTGAAAACATTGTGGCTGAAACCATTGCTTAAATAGACAACATTTAGGGCGTCGGCCACGGAAAAGCCGCTGTATTGTTGGGGGATTGTATTGTCCAAAAAATCCTGTCCGAATGCTTCCACCACCATATCATGTGCGGCTTCACCTACATCCTGCTTCCAAAACCGCTTTTTATCAGGTGCGATCACCTCATCAATCATGTCTTTGTTGGGGTAATAAAATCCTGCAGCCATTTCACGCACATAAAACCGTTGGAAGAAATTTCCCTTAAACACAACTCCTGACCAGTCGGTGTAATGCACGCCTTCCATGCCACAGATGGTTTTGCCGTCGGAAACCCACATGGTATAACGTGTATCTTCATTTCTTAACGGCTTGATGTTCATCCCCACGATTTTTGCGTTGGTTGTGACCAGTGGATTGCAAGGATGCTTGGGATTGTCCATCGCCTTGGCAAAACCCAGCATCCATTGCCGCATGGCAGCCATCATCGGATCGTCGGGGTCGTATGGAACCGGCGGCCCAAAATATTTGTCGTGCTCCGCCTTTGCCATGTCAATGGCAAAGGGGAATAATTGTGGCTTTCCCGCGTCCAGATTGGTTGCCAATAAACTTGGCGCGATATTCACGGCAGATCGGCTGGCACTTTGCTTAAGCTTATGGCCATGATGAAAAAACAACAATCCTAGCAAAAGAGTCACGGCAATAAAAAGTGCCAGCCGTCTCAGGCCTTGAGTTTTCATATATTTGCTATCACAGGCTGTTAGGGGTGCAAATTTTTGACGGGTTGCCTTGAAAGGCCGGGCTTAGAATATTCGCTGCCACCTGTTGTATGCTGTTGGCATTCAATAAAGCTTGTCCGGCTGGTAATGGATTATTTCCAAAAATTCCACTGAGATAAAATTGGTTTCCCAATTCCTCAAAATGCGGGCAACCAACGACGGGAGTAAAATTTTGGACGTCATAACCAAAGGCCACTGTCGGTGGAACCGGGGCGTGAGTTTGGTCAACATTGCGCGGCGTGCCAAAGTATTCGGCGTCATACCGCCAAGCACCGCCGCAGGACGCCTCCATCCAGACATCCATCCGCCGTTTGTAAGAAAAATAGTGCGGAACCGGCTGCCCCGGCACGGCGTGGCCGAGCGATTCATGATTGCCGGCAGCTTGCGACAAAGCGGAAAGATGCAGGTTGTTGTCGTCGAATAAATCTATTCCCGCGCCGGAATGAGACAGAAAATTGATGCCCATGTAAAGGGAGTTGGTCAGCACGTCGGCAAAATGCGCGGCTTGGCTGCCGTCATATTGATAAGCCGGAATCAGGCTCAGAACATACGGGTCGGGAATGGCCTGTGAAAAACCGTATTGGAAAAGCGATCCAATATCGGTGAGAACCGTGTCCGCCGCATGTTTCAAGAAGCCGTCCATATAGACGTTCATATCATACCAGAATATCTGGAACGGATGGTAAGCTGGAAAAGGAACATGGTAATTCATGGAGCACCAGCCAGCGGTGTTATAGATGCCTCGAAAATGTGTTTTATCCAGAATATAGTTGATGGTAATGCTGCTCGGAGGCGGGTTGTCATTGGGCGTTGCGCCGCCCGTCTGGGTTTGGAGCGGTTGGGCTTGAATCACCGCTGTCACGGAATCAACATTCGTGACAATTTCGTCAGAGAGAGGCAAATCCGCTTCAAAGGTGTATTCATTGTTGCCGTCCAGTTGGGTGACGCCATTGGTTTCCACAATCAATTGATTATCTGGCGTGAACAGTTGCACGGTGAAGCTGGCGTTGACGCCGCCCTGACATTTATAGGTGCGACGGAACAAACCGCCGTCGGCGTAAGGTGCTGCATAAGGCGCGGCCACCATGTCTTCTACCGGCGGGACGGCGTTGAAAACCAGATAGCCGGTAAAACTGTGCGGGTAGTTGTTGGTGATGTCGCCCGTGACGGATGGATTGATGCCCAGCGATTGCAGATAGGCTTCTTGACCGGGCACGTCCAAGCCGGCCAAATAACCTTCATCAAAATCCTGACTGGGGAAAGTGTCCGCGTATTGTGGCCCTTCATTAACGAAGCTGACCCAGACATAATTTTGACCGGAAGCAAAACTGGCGGCGGGCGCAGTGATGGTGGCAATGCCGTTGGATGAAATTTCCGCAAAACACCCGAGAGTTTCGCCCGACGGTCTGACAATAGTGGCTTGCACGCTACGCGCCGTGTCTTCATAAAATTTGTAAATATCACCCTCCAGACTGAAACGTATGACCACGTCGTTGGTGGTCACGGAATCCCCATCTGCAAGGTTGCTGCCCAGATATTTGATCGGCGTCCAAGCATTTTGAAAATAATCCTGAACATTGAACGTCTTGTAAAATTCCGTCGGCTGGTCAAAGGGCGGCATGTCAAACGTGTAAGTGCCGCCGTTCAAGTCATAGGCAAAATAATCCGAATCCATCAATTCCCACGAATCTGCGCGCGGATCATAGGTGTTCAAGCCCGCCTTTTTGGCGATGCCCCAAATCCAACCGCCACCCCAATCCGCCGTTTCCACGGTCAGTTGACCGACGTTGCCGTTAGCGGGCGGCGTCAGCGTGAGCCATGTGTAATCAATCGTCTCCGGCCGGCCTTGCGGCATCGGCGAATTGACGGCGTTGGTGGCATTCGATTGAAGCCTCAAAGCGGAGTAGTCCACGTTCAAATCATTCAACAGAAATGAGCCGTCTTGGAATGAATAGACTTTGACATCTTGATTGGTGTAGATGGAGGCAAAGGGATTGAGCGGCAATGGCGGATAATTTCCTCCCAATGATTTTTGGAGGCTCCAAAAAGTTCCTGATGATGGAATCATCGCGGAAGGCACTTGTGGCAGACTGTTGATTTCAATTTGCAAACGGTCGGCGGGTGATTCCGCTGCCGCGTCAGGACTGGCGGACGGCGCGGCTTGAAGCGAAGTCCACGGCACGCCTTGCGCTTGGGCGTTTGAATTTAAGGTCAGGCAAAGGGCGGGAAGACAGCCCGCCGTCAACCTTCTGATGAGTGATTTTAGCTTTTGCATGGTTTTGTTTCGGTTTATGGGTTAAACAACCTTCTTTGTAGAACCCCTTCCGAATCCTTGAAGAGAATGCGCGTCACAGGCGCAGTCTCTTCGAGGGCACAGCGACGCGCCCAAACCAAATCCTACACCTGGACGCGCGATTGCTCGCGCGTCGAGGCAGATTTGGTGTTCGGAAAAGTCGCTGTTTTTCGAAGAGATTCGAGTCCTCACAAACGCAAAGACTCTGCCAAAGCACATATCCGGCTTTGGCTATGCAAAGAACTGTCACCGTTAAAGCAGATTGCCGGGAAATTGGCAAGCGGCGATTCGCAAATGGAGTGGCTCTATTTTGGAATCAAAACAGTGGGGCGAGCATCCCCTGCGAGCCGCGAACGGCTCAAGGCTTGGCCTAGTTGGCTTGCGAGAACGCGCGCCTCACTAAACTGACCCGCCTCCCAAAACGGCCTGTCCATCGCCGGTAAATAATTTTTTGGACTTGTTCTCGTCATTCCTTTATTCTGCGCGGCTCGTTTAATCTTAACTTTACTTTTTACTGTGAACGTATCTGTTGAAAATTTGGCCCCGTGCAAAAAACTCGTGCGGGTGGAACTGGACGCCGCCGCCGTGGACGCGGCGTTTGACGCCGTCACGAAGGACATTCAGAAGCAGGCCAACCTGCCGGGCTTTCGTCCGGGCAAGGCCCCGCGCGACATGGTCATCAAGAAATACGACGCGGAAATCAAGGACGAAGCCAAGCGCAAGCTCATCGGCGACGCCTACCGCAAGGCGATTGATGAGCAGAAGCTTTCCATCGTCGGCTATCCTGACATCGAAGAAGTGCAGTTCGGGCGCGGTCAATCTTTGCAGTTCACCGCCACGGTGGAAACCGCGCCGGATTTTCAACTGCCTGAATACAAGGGGCTCACGGCCACGCTCGAAATCAAATCGGTGACGGATGCGGACGTGGAAAAAGCCCTCGACATGCTGCGCGGCCAGCAGACGGAATACAAAACCGTGACGCGGCCGCTGGCGAACGGCGACATCGCGGTGGTGAATTACACCGGCACCTGCGATGGCAAGGCCATCACCGAACTCGCGCCGACGGCGAAGGGTTTGACCGAGCAGAAAAATTTCTGGGTGGAGACGGACGGCGATTCCTTCATCCCCGGTTTTGCCGCGCAGATCATCGGCGCGAATGCCGGCGACAAGCGCACGGTGAACGTGGATTTTCCGGCGGATTTCGTGACGCGTGAATTGCAGGGCAAAAAAGGCGTGTATGAAGTTGAACTCGTCGAGGTAAAGGAAAAAGTTTTGCCGGCATTGAACGATGAATTCGCCAAGAAATACGGCGCGGATGATCTGGAAAAACTCAAGGCCGGCGTCCGGGTGGATTTGGAAAATGAATTGAAACATTCCCGGTCCAAATCCGTGCGCGGCCAGGTCATTCAAAACTTGCTGGGCAAATTGAATTTTGACCTGCCGGAAACGGCGGTGGCCAATGAGACGCGCAACGTGGTTTATGACCTTGTCCGCCAGAACACCCAGCGGGGCGTGAACCGCGACATTATCGAGCAGCAGAAGGATCAGATTTACGCCGCCGCCGCCGGCAACGCCAAGGAACGCGTGAAGCTGGCGTTCGTGGTCGGCAAAATTGCCGAGCAGGAAAAAATCCAGGCCACGCAAGAGGACGTGCTCAAGCGGGCGCAGCAACTGGCGATGATGTATCAGATGCCGTTCGACCAGTTCATCAAGGATTTGCAGAAACGCAACGGCGTGAACGAACTCTACGAGCAGGTGGTGCATGAAAAAGTTCTGGAATTGATCGAAAAAAACGCCACCATCTCGGAAACCGCCCCGGCAAATTAACCTTCCGGTTACTTTGCACCGGCCGGCGGCGTCTGGATTTCCACATGAAAAAAATCGGTGCCATTTTGCTTGCGTCCGCCCTGGTGACGGCCGCGTCCGCCCAAACGAACCAGCCGCCGGGGCGGCCCATGTCGTTGCAGGATTGTTTCGCGGCGGCCTTGACGAACAATTTTGACGTGCGGATCGAGCGGTTCAACCCGGAGATCTCCCAGTTCAATCTCTCGGCGGCCTACAGCGGCTATGACCCGCAGTTGAGTTTCAGCGGCCAGCATCAATACAACGACACGGGAGGCTATTACCAAAACGGCCAGTTCGTTCCCCCCTCGGAAGACCACGGCAACTTTTTCAACACCGCCTTGACCGGCGGCACGCCCTGGGGCATGACCTACAATCTGGGCGGCAATGTTTCCGAACAGCATGTCACCCGGGGACTGGACACGAATTTTCTCACGAGCAGCACTTCCAGCGGTTCCGTGGGCCTCAGCGTGACGCAGCCGTTGTTGAAAAATTTCTGGATTGATGACACCCGGCTCACGATCCTCGTGGCGAAGAACCAGTTGAAATACTCCGAGCAGGGCTTGCGCAACCAGCTCATCACAACGCTGACCGCCGTGGAGAACGCCTATTATGAACTGATTTATGCCCGCGAAAACGTGAAGGTGCAGCAGGAGGCGCAGGAGTTGGCGCAGACGCAGCTGGATCAGGATCAGCAACGTGTTCAGGTCGGCAGTCTTGCGCCGTTGGACGTGCAACAAGATCAGGCGCAGGTGGCGCAGAGGCGGGCGGATTTGATCGCGGCGGAGAGCGCTTTGGGCACGGCTCAACGGGTGTTGAAAAATTTAATCACCGACGAATATTCAAAATCGTTTGACGAGGACATCCAGCCGACCATGACTTTGGAAGCGCAGCGGCAATTTTTCAACCTGCAGGACAGCTGGAGCAAGGGCATGACCGAACGGCCGGACTTGCAACAGGCGAAACTGAATGTTGAGCGGCAGGGCATCCAGTTGAAGTATGACCGCAACCAGCTTTATCCGGAGGTGGATTTGATCGGCAGCTACGGTTTCAACGGCAGCGGCGATCAATATCACAATTCGTTCATGCAGATGAATGACGGCAGCCGCCCGTATTATACTTATGGCGGCCAGTTGACCATTCCCTTGGGCAATATCTCCGCGCGCAACCGGGTCAAAGCCGGCAAGGCCACGGAGAAGCAGCTCCTGCTCGCGCTCAAACAGCTTGAGCAAAACGTCATGGTGCAGATTGACGATGCCGTGGGCGTGGCCCGGGCTGACTATGAAGGCGTGGGCGCTTCACGCCAGGCCCGGGTTTACGCCGAGGCAGCGCTGGACGCCGAGCAGAAAAAATATGCCGTCGGCAAAAGCACCACTTTCACCGTGCTGCAATTGCAAAACAATCTCACCGCCGCCCGGTTGCAGGAAATCCGCGCGCTCGCCGATTACAACGAAGCGCTGGCCAATCTGTCGGCCGCCGAGGGCAGCACGCTGGAACGGCAGCACCTCGACATCGAAGGCAAGTGACCGCCATGCCCGGCGATGATCCCAGCAAATTTCGCATCGGCTCGG
>Ga0164241_10003689_pt1 | contig 15243 bp, 12 predicted proteins | sample OricomyardsoilBY_FD_108780 | JGI IMG/M metagenome (GOLD analysis project Ga0164241, IMG submission 108780) | Backyard soil microbial communities from Emeryville, California, USA - Original compost - Back yard soil (BY) | ecosystem: Environmental > Terrestrial > Soil > Unclassified | place: USA... | reverse complement strand
TAAAAACGGGTCGCGGGGATTAACCGCGCGGCAGAATCCAATAACAAAACACTGCATACCCTATGAAAAATTCCCCGATCGGCCAGTACCGCTGGACCATATGCGGCCTGCTATTTTTTGCTACCACCGTCAATTATCTGGACCGCCAGGTGCTCAGCCTGCTGGCGCCGGACCTGTCACGCGAATTTGGCTGGTCCAACACGGATTACGCCAATATCACCGCCGTCTTCCAATTTGTTTATGCGTTATCCATGTTGTTCGCCGGGCGCATCGTCGACAAATTGGGTACCAAAACGGGTTTTATCCTGGCGATCGTCATCTGGTCCATAGGGGCCATTCTCCACGCCTATGCAGTACCCATAGGCGCGGCCACCAATAATATTCTGGCGCTGGCCGGAATCGCCGCCGTGCCGGCATCCATCATCGGCTTTATGATCGCCCGGGCGGTATTGGCGCTGGGTGAAGCGGGAAATTTCCCCGCGGCCATCAAAGCCACGGCGGAATACTTTCCGAAGAAAGAGCGCTCATTCGCGACGGGTATTTTTAATTCCGGGGCGAATGTCGGCGCGATTTTAGCGCCCTTAACGGTGCCCTGGATCGCCGCCCGTTGGGATTGGCAGACGGCATTTATCGTTGTCGGTGCCGTGGGTTTTGTCTGGATGATATTTTGGATAATTTTTTACGACAGCCCCGAGCGTCAAAAAAGATTGAGTGTTGCTGAACGGGACTATATCAATAGCGACACCGATGCGACTGTCGTCCAACGATCCGCGGCCGAACTCAAAATTTCCTGGTTCAAGCTGCTGGGATATCGCCAGACCTGGGCTTTCGTGACAGGCAAATTCGTGACCGACGGCGTCTGGTGGTTTTTTCTTTTCTGGTTGCCAAAATATCTGGAAGCGCAATACGGGCTGCAGAAAACGGAAATTATGGTGCCGCTCGCGGTGCTCTACAGCATGACCATGTTCGGCAGTATCGGTGGTGGCGCATTTCCCATGTATTTTATTAATCGCGGTTACACGGCCTACGACGGGCGCATGCGCGCCATGTTGCTGATCGCCTTGGTACCGCTGGTGGTATTGCTGGCGCAGCCCTTGGGGCACATCAGCTTTTGGCTTCCCGTCATTCTCATCGGTATAGGTGCATCTGCACACCAGGCATGGTCAGCGAATATTTTCACCACCGTGTCCGACATGTTTCCCAAACATGCCATCGCATCGGTGGTGGGCATCGGCGGCATGGCTGGCGGTATTGGCGGGGTTCTTGTGTCCAAAATCGGTGGTTGGTTGTTTGATTATTACGGCGCACTGGGCAACATCACCATGGGTTACACCATCATGTTCGCGCTGTGTTCATTCGCCTATTTGGTCGCTTGGAGCCTGATGAAATTGCTGGTGCCGCGTTATCGGCCGATAAGGGATTTATAGTCTGCCGAGTCCTTTCAGCAGTCAGTTGTATTGGATTTCAAGCCGGTGCCAAAGCCAGGGCCGGCTCGTTCAGGGCAAATAATTGCTCGCGCAATTCCAAGATGTGTTCTGACCAATAACGCTCGGTATTGAACCAGGGAAAATGGTGTGGAAATGCCGGGTCGTGCCAGCGGCGCGCGAGCCAGGCGGCGTAATGCATCAACCGCAGTGTGCGCAGGCTTTCAACCAGGTTCAGCTCGCGTGGTTGGAATTCGCAAAACATTTCATAGCCTTCGATGACATTGCCCAACTGCACCAGCCGGCGCGGGCGCTCACCGGAGAGCAGCATCCACAGATCCTGAATGGCGGGACCGTTGCAGGCATCGTCCAGATCGACGAAATTGGGTTTGTCATCGCGCCACAAGATATTGCCGGGGTGGCAGTCGCCGTGCAGGCGGATACTCGTAAAAGGTGTGCGGGAAAATTCCTGGCGGATTTTGGTCAGCAATTGCTCGGTGATGGTGGTGTAAGCCGGGCGCAGGGACGCAGGAATAAAATTCTGCGTCAGCAGCAGCTCGCGGCTTTCATCGCCCATGCGCTGCACACTTAAAGTGGCTCGGTGGGTGAAGGGGCGAGTTTTGCCCAGGGCGTGGACGCGGCCCAAATACTGGCCCAGGGTGAATAGGGTTTCGTCATTGTCCAGCTCCGGCGCATGGCCGCCGCGGCGTTCGTAGAGAGAAAAGCGAAATCCCTCGTAATGAAACAGGGTTTGTCCTTCCAACACTATCGGCGGCACAACGGGCACTTCCAGCTCAACGAGTTCGGCGCTGAAGGCGTGTTCCTCCATTATCTGCTCGTCGCTCCAGCGCTCCGGGCGGTAAAACTTGGCGATCAGGGGCTGCTTGTTTTTGCCTTCCAACCCCACCTGGTAAACGCGGTTTTCGTAGCTGTTCAGTGGATAAATGCGCGCATCACTGGCGTATCCAAGGCTTTCTACGGCGGTAAGCACCATATCGGGTGTCAGATTATTGAAGGGTGGTTCGCGTTCGGAGGATTCCATGGCGGCGTCGCATCGGATGGGCGGACGCCGATTATAGCCGTTAAACCCCACCCCGATGCTTTTAAGGCCGGGCCACGCAGGCCGGGCCGCGCAGGCCGGGCCGCGCAATCACAAAAATCTATTGCGCCAACACGCAACAATCCTTGCCCTGGCGTTTTGCCTGGTACATGGCGCGGTCGGCACTTTTGACGGCGTGTTGCAGATCGGGCGTGGCGGCGTCCGTTACGCATACGCCTATGCTGCAGGTGAGGTTGAGGCGCAGGTCGCCGTCGGTGATGGTGTGATTTTTCACGGCGAGGCGTATGCGCTCGGCAAAAGCCAAACCGCCTTCGCCATCCGCATTGACGGCCACCGCAATAAATTCTTCACCACCGACGCGGAATAAGCGGTCGCCATCGCGCAGCGTCTGTTGCACCACATGGGAAAATTCCGCCAATGCTTGGTCGCCTACGGCGTGGCCGTGCTGGTCGTTGATTTTTTTGAAATTATCGATATCCAGCAGCAATACACAAAAGGACATGTCCGATTTGCGCAATTCGTGCAGATTGATGCGCCGACAGAAATCCTCGAATTCGCTGCGGTTGAAAGTTTGGGTCAGCGGATCCGTACTTGCTCTTTTTTCCAGATTGCGGATTTTATCGTTCAGCCGCGCCACGCTTTTGATCAGCGCGATCACCAGTGTGTGGTCCTCGTAGATTTTTTTGCTGAGCGTGACGGCAACAGGAATCTCGCGGCCATCCCGATGCAACAGAGGCAGAGGGTCCGGCAGATTCACTGAGGGGCTGGCGTTGTGCCGCTGCAAATAGTCGCGCATGCCGGTATTGGCCGGATCGCGTAACCGCTCCGGCATCAATTGAGAGAGCACCATTTCATGTAATTCAGACGGCGTATAACCGAGAATTCGTCCCGCACCGGAATTGGCATGGAGAATATTAAAATTGCCATCGAACAGCAGAATGCCATCGGCGGAAATTTCGAGCAGTTCATGAATCTGGTTTTTCAATAAATGGCTGCGTCGGCGTTCCTGCAGCAACTGACGGAACCAATGGTCCAGCAAAATGGTGTGGTGGGCCAAGGCGCTGGCCACGATCAATGTGGAAAAAAGACAGAAAATGGCGATGCCGATGCCCACACCAATCCAATGCTGCTGCACTCCGTGATTGAGCACGCTGCCCAGACAAAGGGGCAAGATCAGCACGAGGAAAAAGAGCCAGCGGAAATTGCGCGCATTGCGGGTGTTGCGGTTGAGCAGGCCGGCGGCGCCTTTGCTGGTGGTGAGCAGCGAAATGGCAAAAAAGAAAAACAGGAAATTAAGGCACGAATGCAGCGGCATGGTACCCAGAGTCGGCGTTTGCAGGACCTCGTCCGGCGCGAACACATAACAAAAAAATACGAACAAAGGTATGGCAAGGAACGCGGTGAGCAATAGGTCGTAGCGGTTGATGTGTTTGTACGGGTAGGTGTCGTGTACCGCCAACATGGCTCCAGCCAGCACGAAACTCACAGCGGACCCCACCGCCATCCTGCCCGGATCCACGGGTTTCCATGGGTCATCGAATAAAAGCTCGTCAAACCCTGAGGGCCAGTTGAAGACATGCTCCAAAACCGTGAAGCTGCCCAACACCATAACGGCCAAGCCACAGCCGATGCTGAGCCGCGTGTTGTGTCGCCATACGCCCAGTACACCCACCGCCAGTATCAGGAAGCCAATGGCGCTGTTGGCTTTCATGGAAGCTGTGCCCAGGTAGAAAGTGGTCAGGTAGAACACGTCGGTTGACCATCCCCACAGTACCAACAGGGAGACCAGCACCATGGCGGCGAGCAGGGCCAGCGCCAAATGCGCCCGGGCGGGATTGTGGGGAATGTCGTTCATGGGGTAGCGGCTGTCCTTCCTGGGGCGGGGTACTCGTGTCCTTAAGTATTGTTGGTGAGTGGCAATTGCGCAATTTGGTAACTCTATGGCTACCGCCCGCGCTGATGGGACAGCACTCAGCCATCCGGTTAGAACTGTTCTTCTTTTAGCTTTTCAATGATTGCTATGGTTTCCGGTGTGTATTCGATGCGGATGTGGGAAAGGAAGTCGTCGAAAAGATTCAGTTTGAACTGATGCAAGAGTTCATCGCTGTAGGGATTTTTGCGGTCTGGATAATGCAACGAGCCAAAATTAAACGAAACGCGTAATGTGTAGCGACGTCCCAAAGGAAAGAAGGCGGAGGGTGCCGGGTATTTTTCTCCACCACCCAGATCTACCTGAGCTTGCAGGCCATCCAGGACATCCCCTGGAATAGTCTTGGTAAAGAAGTTGTTCTCCTCCGATGGCCAGTAAACCCGACCATTCGGTGGAGAGTTTGCGTGGTGCGCCTTCAAGCTCGCGAGAAAATAATCACGAAAAGTGAGATTGTTCAGGCTTAAACAGTTGGCAAATTCGCTATCGCTGTGTTTTAAAACTTCAATTTTCAGAACTACATGCGCGATATTATCGTGGGAAATAATATCTTCATAATTCCAAGTCTGCATCAGTAGCTCTTTTGAGCAGTGCCCCTCATCTCCGAAATGGTCCCAAGAAGTTGTGTCCACATTGCGGAAATCTCTTTCTCTGCATATTTCGTCGATGGTGTCGGTGTTATAAGGCACTTTTGGTGCGCGAAATGTAAGCTGTGATTCGTCGAAAACGAACGAAACGAGATCCCCCTCCATGAATTGAGGGCCTGTGAGATGATCGTTCATCTGAGCCTCTTGTGAGATAGTGTTATTGCCTCAATAAAAGTAGCGTTACCGCCTTTTATGGACGCCGCCTTCGCTAATATCGCTTTGGCATTTCCATTTTCTCCAAGCGCATGAAAATAGTCCGTCAAGTAGCGGTGCGACACTCGATCATATCCCCTTTTGTTGGGGAGTTGATGCTTCAATTGAGCGGTGATCTCATAGGAATTTTGTGCGATGGATAATAAGGCGGTGTGATCGCGAGAGTAATCCAGGAATTCTCCTGGAAGTTGCGCTTTGCGCTGTCCCAAATCTTGGAGCAGTTTGGCCAGATTTGCACGTGCATTGACGAATTTAAAAGAGTGTTTCTCAAAAGTGCCCGGTACCGAGGTCAGTGCATGTGCCAATACTGCGGCGCCTTCTCCTGAAACAAGCCATTCTACATTTCGTCTCTGATTCTGCTGCAAGAGGTCGCTGAGTTCCTTTATCAAATCTTTTGTGGGGTCGCTCAGGCGTCGTTTGCTCCAAATGCTGAGTTCTTCGGCAGCTCTATATGGGCAGAAAAAGAGAGCGGGTGTTGTCGAGTTCGTTGCTTCTATTGCTAGTTTCATGGCTTCATCGGCTGTTTTGCATGCGCCACTTATAAATACTGTTTTACTATCGAGATTGGCGTTCTGGATTTTCGCTAATTGTCTACCCGACATTGTTTTGACAAATTCATGCAGTCCCCCGATATTATCTCTGCCTTCCCGCGCCACCCTAATATCCGAAATATAAACCGTCGGAAATGCATCGCCCTCCTGTTGCAATACACGATAAAACACCCGCACATTTTTAGTGGCGAAGGTTTTTTCCGGGGAGGTGGACTGGTTGAAGCTGAGGACGCTCAGGGTCTGGTGAATTCGGTTAAGGCGATTCTTGTGGGAGGCGGAGTCGTTTTTTGCCGGTACGGAGACCTGCGAACTCTGCCCCGCACTTTTGCCAAAAATCTTCAGGCTCTCGAGATCGCGAATGACGCTCTGGCCGTCGTGGGTTTCCGGATCCACATTGCAAAAGAAATCCATGAAAAGATCGGCGCGTATCTTCACCGGACTGCCGGACAGGCCTTTCGTGTTGGGGGAGAAGAACAGATATTCGCTGGTGTCGTGAGTAACAGATTTGGGTTGTGGCTTGGGTGGTGTGGTCATGGGTCGAATCCTTTCTAAAACTTCGTGGGTGGCCAAGGTTACGTTTTGAGAGTGTGAAAATCAACCTGATGGATATCAGGATCCCGGCTTCGGCGTGCGCGCCAATGCCCAGATATGCACCTCCCTGGCGCCGGCGTTTAATAGGCATTGGCTGATCAATTCCGCTGTGGCGCCAGTGGTGATCACGTCATCCACTACTGCTACGCGTTCACCCTGCAGAGCGGCGCTGCATTCAAAGGCGTCGCGCAGATTGGCAAAGCGGGTTTTGCGGTCCAGGGTTTTTTGAGCGCGGACCGTGCCCTGGCGTTTGACTAAGGGTTTTACCGGCACATGAGTCGCCGCTCCCAGCATATCCGCCAGCGCATGGGCCTGATTGAACCCGCGCCTCAGCCGGGTGCGCCAGTGGCTGGGCACAGGTACCAGCAGCTGTGGCCATTGCCGGGTGGGCTCATACGCTTCGCGCAGGGAATCCAGCAGAAGAGGCAGCAGAGCGCGACCCAATGTGCGGGGTTGATGATCTTTAAATTGGGCCATCAAAAAATCTACCGGGCGCCGGTAGAGCAGGGGACAGACGCTGAGTGTGTAGGGTTTGGGGGAAGTCAGGCACTCGCCACAAATATGCTCACCTGTGGGGATCGGCAGGGCGCACATTCGACAGCAGAGTTGCGCGCGTGGCAGGTCGCCTTGGCAACCTTCGCACAGATAGCTGCGGCTGCGCGTTTGGCAGAGAGGACAGAGGTGGGGAAGTATCCTGTAGAGAAAGTGATCCATGGTAAACCGCGACGTCCTTTTCCGGTTGACAGCAATTGAAATCCGCCTAAGATGGCGCCAGACTTTATCCCAAATTATCGCGGCGGTCAGCCGCCCGCTGGAACTTCCCTATGTCTGCTGCCCTCGGTGTGCGTCACGACTGGACGCGCGATCAGATACTGGCCCTCTTCAACCTTCCCTTTAATGACCTGCTGTTTCGCGCGCACTCGGTGCACCGTCAGCATTTCGACCCCAACCAGGTGCAGGTGAGCACCCTCTGCTCAATCAAAACCGGCGCCTGCCCGGAAGACTGCGCCTATTGCCCGCAAAGTGCCCGTTACGATACCGGCCTGGAGCGCGAACAATTGATGGCGGTGGAGAAGGTTCTGGAAGAAGCCCGCGCCGCGAAGGCGGGTGGTGCCACCCGGTTCTGCATGGGCGCCGCTTGGCGCTCTCCCAAAAACAAGGACATGCCCTACGTCACCTCCATGGTGAAGGGTGTGAAAGAGCTGGGGCTGGAGACTTGTATGACCCTGGGGATGTTGACTACGGAACAGGCGCAGTCCCTGGCACAGGCGGGCCTCGATTACTACAACCACAACCTCGATACCTCACCGGAGTACTACGGCGAAGTCATCACCACCCGCACCTATCAGGACCGCCTGGAAACCCTGGCCAATGTGCGCGCCGCCGGTATGAAGGTCTGCTGTGGGGGCATTGTGGGTATGGGGGAAGAGGTCAAGGACCGGGCCGGATTGCTGCAGCAGCTGGTCAATATGCCGGAGCATCCGGAATCCGTGCCCATCAATATGCTGGTGCGGGTTGAAGGTACGCCGCTGGCGGATGAGCAGGATCTGGATCCGTTCGACTTTATCCGCACCATCGCCGTCGCCCGCATCCTTATGCCCAAGTCCCATGTCCGCCTGTCCGCCGGGCGCGAAGGCATGAACGAACAGACCCAGGCCCTGGCATTTTTTGCGGGTGCCAATTCCATTTTCTACGGGGCGAAACTGCTGACCACACCCAACCCGGAATCCGATCGCGACCGCCAGTTGTTTCATAAACTGGGCATAGAGCCGGAAGCCTACGAGGTTTCGGGGGAGTCGTCGGAGTTCACGCCACCGAAGCAGCGGCCCGCCGCGAGCCATTCCATGTTCTACAACGCGGCCGGTTAAGGCCGCCAACGGAGCCCGGCCTGGGCTCTGCGACTTTTTATGTCTCACAATTTTGAACAGACCCTTGGGCAGCGCTTGACGGAGCGCCGCACGCTGAACCGCTATCGCATCCGGCCTGTACTGCAATCCCCGCAAGGCGCGTCGATCCAGGTTGATGGACGCGAGCTGTTGGGTTTTTGCAGCAACGATTATCTCGGCCTCGCCAATCATCCCCAGGTAATCGAAGCCTTCCAAAACGCCGCCCGCCAGTATGGCGTAGGCAGTGGTGCCTCCCATTTGGTCTGCGGTCATTCCCGGGAACACCATCAACTCGAAGAGGAATTGGCGGACTTCACCGGGCGGCAGCGTGCCTTGCTGTTTTCCACGGGTTACATGGCGAATCTCGGTGTGGTGACCGCATTACTCGGACGCAAGGACGCCGTATTCGAAGATCGTCTCAACCACGCTTCCCTGCTGGATGCCGGCCTGCTCAGCGGTGCGCGGTTCCAGCGCTTTCGCCACAGTGACCCGACGCACCTGCGGTACCAGTTGGCCGCCAGCGACGCGCCCCACAAACTTATTGTGGTGGACGGCGTTTTCAGCATGGACGGCGACTTGGCACCGCTGCCGGAACTGGCTGCGCTCGCCCAGGAATTCAACGCCTGGTTGATGGTGGACGACGCCCACGGCTTTGGTGTTCTGGGGGCCCAGGGCGGCGGCTGTGCCGAACATTTCCAGCTGGACGGACATCAATTGCCCGTGTTGATGGGAACTCTGGGTAAAGCCTTCGGCACCTTTGGCGCTTTCGTCGCCGGCAGCGAAACCCTTATCGAATCCCTCATCCAATTCGCCCGACCCTATATCTACACCACCGCTCTACCGCCCGCCGTGGCCGCCGCCACCCGCGTCGCGTTGCGTCTGCTGCGGGGTGAGGGTGACCGGCGCCAGCATTTGCAGGGCCTGATCCGCCAATTTCGCAGCGGTGCCGAAGCTTTGGATCTGCCGTTAATGGGTTCCCAATCCGCGATACAGCCGCTGTTGGTGGGTGACGATACCAGCGCTTTGCAATTGGCAGATGCGCTCAAACAGCGCGGCTATTGGGTCAGCGCCATCCGGCCGCCGACGGTGCCGGAAGGCACTGCGCGATTGCGAATCACCTTGACTGCCGCCCATTCGGTTGCGCAGGTGGATGGATTGCTGGCGGCATTGGATGAGAGTTGGCGTCAGGTCGAGGCGGGATCGAGTGACTGACGACCAATGGGTCTTTATCCACGGCTGGGGCAGCGATTCACGTCTCTGGCGGCCCTTGTGTGAGCTTCTTCCTGGAAACCACCACATCGTCGACCTGCCGGGGTTTGGCAGTGCTGCGGCCGAGCGGACCGATTGGGAAACCTTTGTCGTCCAAGTAGGTAAGGCGCTGCCGGATAACGCCATTCTGCTGGGCTGGTCATTGGGCGGCATGCTCGCTGCGCAGATTGCCCGTCAGTTTCCCGACAAAGTCCGCGCGCTGATCACCCTGTCCGCGAACGCCGTGTTTGTGGCCCGGGACGATTGGCCCTGTGCCATGGAGCAGCCCACCTTTGCTGACTTCCTCGCCGATTTCCGGCTGAATCCCCTGAATACCTGGAACCGGTTTTGCGCTCTGCAATCCCTGGGGGATATTCATCGCAAACCGGTTCTCAAAATGCTGAAGGAACAGGCACCGCCAGCGGAAGCCACCCATGCCGCCTGGGTGCAGGGTTTGGAATGGCTGGCGCAATTGGACAACCGCGCACTTCTTTCCCAGCTTTGTGTGCCGCAATTGCACCTGTTTGGCATTGGCGACGCTCTGGTACCGGCGGCCTGTATTCAGCCCCTGGTGGAACTGCTGCCGGCCAACGGGTGCGCGCAATTGCTGGTCGGGCTGGGCCACGCGCCACATCTATCGGATCCGGCACAGGTTGGGGGCGTCCTGCGTCAATGGCTCTATCCGCCCATCGACAAATCCCGCATAGCCCATTCCTTCGGCAAGGCCGCGGCGCGCTACGATCAATACGCACACGTGCAGCGACAGGTGGCGCAGGACTTGGTGGCGTTCTGTCCCACTTTTGGCCCTAGTGAACGGGTGCTGGATCTGGGTTGCGGCACCGGCTTTGTGGCGCAGATGCTGGCGGGGCAGGGGTCCGAGCTGCTGATGGCGGATCTGGCCCTGCCCATGGTGCGGCTGGCGCGCGGCAAGTTGCCGGCGGCTGCCGTTCTCGTCGCCGACGCCGAAGCCCTGCCCCTGGCTTCCGCCTCCCTGAACGCTATCGTCTCCAGCCTGACCTTGCAGTGGTGCCAAAACTTAACAGACGTGGCCAGGGAGGCGGCGCGGGTGCTGCGTCCCGGCGGCCAGCTGGTGTTCGCCACGCTGGGACCGTCCACTCTCTGGGAGCTCAAAAGTGCCTGGCAGGCCCTGGATCAATTCACCCACGTCAACCATTTCCAAAGCGCAACCGAGATTCGTGCAGCGCTGGAATCCGCCGGTTTGCGGGTGTTGGGGTTGGAGTCCTATTCGTTGGTGGTGCACTACGCTGAGCTCGTGCATCTGTTGCAGGAATTGAAAGGCTTAGGTGCTCACAATATGAATACCGGCTCCAAACCCGGCCTCACGGGTGCGAAACAACTGCACGCCCTGGCGCAGTCCTATGGGCGCTTTGCCCAAGCGGATGGCCGTTTGCCGGCTACCTACGATGTGATTCTGGTGCGAGCGCAAAAACCATGACAAGCCCTCAAAATAGCCGTTTTTTTGTCACAGGCACCGATACCAATGTGGGCAAGACCCTGGTGAGCGCTGCCCTTTTGCACTTGGCGGCCCAAAGTGGTCTTACAGCCTTCGGCCTCAAGCCTGTCGCCGCTGGCTGCGAACACACACCGGAAGGATTGCGCAACCGGGACGCCCTACTGTTGCAGGCCCACGGCTCCGTAAAACTGCCCTATGAGCAGATCAACCCCTTTGCACTCGTGAGCGCAAAATCGCCCCACATAGCCGCCGCCGAGGAAAAGCGTCGCCTCAGTCTGGACCGCATCGAGGGCTTGTGCCGCGGCGCCCTCGCCACCCGCGCCGACCTGCGGCTGGTGGAAGGCGCTGGCGGCTGGCGCGTCCCCCTCAATGATCGGGAAAACATGAGCGCGCTACCGCAACGCCTGGGTCTGCCGGTGATCTTGGTAGTGGGTCTGCGCCTCGGCTGCCTCAACCACGCCTTGCTCACCGCCCAGGCAATCCATTTCGACGGTTTGCGCTTGGCGGGCTGGGTGGCAAACCAGGTGGACCCGAACATGGAATCGGTGCGGGAAAACATCGACACCCTGAAATCCCGCATCCCCGCCCCCTGTATCGGAGAGGTGCCCTGGTTGGCGGAACCGACGGTGGAAACGTTGGCGGGGTATTTATGGTTGGGAGAATTGTTGTCATCAACCGGATGACGCATTATCGATAAACCGCAAAAAGGAAGGCCATTTAAAGGACTATCAACATGAAGAAGATTTATTCAGACACGCTGTTTAACCAGATCAGCCAGTTGATTCAGCAGGCGCGCCAGCAGCTGCAGCGCAGCGTCAATACGGTTATGGTGCAGACCTATTGGCAAATTGGCCGCTTGATCATCGAACACGAGCAACAGGGAGAAAGCCGTGCCGCCTACGGCAAGCAGCAGCTGGAGCAACTGTCTGCCCGCTTGTCCGCTGAATTTGGCAAAGGGTTTGACGCTCGCAACCTGCGCAATATGCGGGCTTTTTTCCAGACTTATCCAATTTGGAACGCAGTGCGTCCCGAATTGAGCTGGACCCACTATCGTGTTTTACTCCGGGTGGACAATCCGCAAGCCCGCGACTGGTATATGAACGAAGCCGCCACCCAGCATTGGAGCAGCCGCGCGCTGGAGCGCCAGATCGGCACCCTATACTACGAACGTCTGCTTTCCAGCCGGGAAAAGATTCCCGTGGAGATCGAAGCCAAAACCAAAACCGCGGCCCTGGCCGACGATCCCAAAGAAAAGTTCTTCCAATCGTAAATACATCTTGTCTTTATCGTGCCGCGTCGGGGCTTTCATCGGCGGAGATGGCCGGCGGTGTCGTGATGGCGGAGTGGGCGGCGTCTTCCAGGACGGCTACGGTTTGAGCGCCCATATGTTGCAGCGCTTGGCGCACGTCGTGACCTGTGGGGTTTTGGTAGACGCGTAGGCCGAACTCCGGCAGTACGGCAAAAATGTGGTCGAAAATATCCGCCTGGACGCCTTCGTAAACGAGCCATTGGGTGTTGCTGGTGAACGCGTAGATTTCCAAAGGAATGCCGTCGGCGCCCGGTTGCAGCTGGCGCACCATTTGGGTCATGTTGGCGTGGATGTTTTTGTTGGCCTTGAGATAGGCCGTCATGTAGGCGCGGAAGGTGCCGAGATTGGTCAGGCGTCGGCCGTTGACGGGTGAGCTGGCGTCGCGGTCGTTTTCTTCGTTGTACTGCTTGATCTCCTCCAGCTTGGTTTCGATATAGGACGACAGCAGATGCGCGCGGCGCAGCTTCGTAATATCCGCTTCGTCCAGGAAGCGCACGCTGGTGGCGTCAATGTTGATCGCGCGTTTGATGCGGCGGCCACCGGCTTCCGACATGCCGCGCCAGTTTTTGAAGGAGTCTGAGATGAGGGCGTAGGTGGGTACCGTGGTGATGGTTTTATCCCAGTTGCGTACTTTTACCGTGGTCAGGCTGATATCGATCACATCGCCGTCGGCGCTGTACTTGGGCATTTCCAGCCAGTCGCCCACACGGACCATGTCATTGGCGGACAGCTGGATACCCGCCACCAATCCCAGAATGGAATCCTTGAACACCAGCAGCAGTACCGCCGTCATAGCGCCCAGGCCGCTGAGCAGAATCGTCGGGGATTTGCCGATGATCAGCGACGCGGCAAAGATGATCGCCAGGATCGATGCCGCGAGCTTGATGCTCTGGAAAATCCCCCTCACCGGCAGGCGTCGCCCTTGAGGCGCGTTGAGGATCAGGTGCTCAATTGTGTCCAGCAATGAAAACAGGGACAGCAGGGAGAAGAACATCACCAGGAGATAAAGGACGATTTCGACCGCGGGCAGGCCGACTGCTCCCTCACCCAGCCATAAACGGGCCTGGCTGAGCAGAATGATGGCCTGCAGGGTGAGGGCGAGGCGTTTGAACAGGTTGTGGCGCAGCAGCGCCTGCTGCCACCAGTTTTGCGAGTGACCCGCGTTTCTCTCCAGCAGACGCAGAATGCCTTGATGTAGCACCAGGTGTATGACCAGGGCGGTTCCAGCGATCCATATCAGCACGATCGCGCCGGCCAACATGGGCGTCAGCTCGACACCCATGGATTCCAACCAATTGAAAAACCAGTCCTTCATGAAGCCTCACGTTCTTGTTTGCATGTCGTTGTTTGCATGTGGTTTGTGCAGCAGTCGTGGCTTATACCACTTGGCCAGGGTTGTAGTACTTTTTCTGCGTTTATTTCAGCTTTTTTGTGCTGATTGTTAAAGAGAAAGTTGGTGCGATCAGCAATACTCGCGCCTCGGAAAAAGGTTTCATTCAAATAACAATCGGGGTCCGTATGCACAGGTTACCAAGCGCGCTTCTGGGAATGATGTTGTTGGGGTTGACCGCGTGTGGCGGCAGTGAAGGGCAGTCCAGTTCAAGCTCATCATCCAGCTCCACTTCGTCGTCCAGCTCAAGCTCGTCATCGAGCTCTTCGTCAAATTCAAGTTCCTCATCCAGCTCAAGTTCGTCATCCAGTTCCAGTTCATCGACGTCGGGGGCAGTGCGCGCGCCCAAGCTGGAAGGTTTCGGTGCCGGTACCACTGGCGGTGCCGGTGGGCGCAGTGTAACCGCCCGTTCGGGCACGGAGATCAATCAGGCCCTGTGCAGCCGCGCTTCGCAATCGGACCCGATCATCATCTATGTGGACGGTACCATCAGCCACGCCAACACCACAGCAGTAGGGTGTAACACGGCGGCGGACGTGATCGAAATCAAAGGTCGCAGCAATATCTCCATTATCGGTATCGAGAACCGCGCCCTGTTTGAAGAAATCGGTATCCACCTGCGCGATGCCTCCAACATCATCATCCAGAATGTGCACATCCGTAACGTCAAAAAGAGCGGCACACCGATTTCCAACGGCGGCGATGCCATAGGTATGGAAAGCGGCGTCAGCCGGGTGTGGGTGGACCACAATACCCTGGAGGCCAGTGGCGGCGAGCAGGACGGTTACGACTCCCTGCTGGATTTGAAAGCCGGGGTGTCCGACGTGACCGTGTCCTACAACCTGTTTCGCGATTCCAGCCGCGGTGGTCTTATCGGCTCCAGCGACGATGACGATGCCAATACCCGCATCACCTACCACCACAACTGGTACAAGAACATCCAGCAGCGCACTCCGCTGTTGCGCCACGGTGTGATCCATACCTACAACAACTATTGGGCGAATGACGATATCAATTACATGATCCACGGCATCAACGCCCGCATGGGCGGCCGCGCTCTGGTGGAGGGCAACTATTTCCTCAATACCAATAATATTCTGCTGGCCTCCGACGACTCGGATGAACCAGGCTGTTGGCAGACCAATAACGACAACACCATACAGCCCCGTGTCCATTACACCCGCAGCGTGGGCAACGGCGCCCTGGTGGTGCCCGAGGTGATCAACGGCCAGTTGCAGTCCACCTGCAGTGTGAGCGTCCCCTATACATATGGGCTGGAGTCTTCGCAAAATATTCCGGCGATTGTGATGGCCAACGCCGGTCACGGTAAGCTGGGCGTCACCGGTGGTGGCGGTTCGTCCAGTTCCTCGGGGGGCGTCTCTTCCAGTTCCAGCGCTTCCAGTTCCAGTAGCAGTTCATCTTCCAGCAATTCATCCAGCGCCAGTTCGTCGAGTTCATCCAGTTCGTCGTCCAGCTCTTCGAGCTCATCCGGCGGCGGCAGCGGTTGGATCAGCATGGATTGC
>Ga0164241_10003688_pt1 | contig 15245 bp, 16 predicted proteins | sample OricomyardsoilBY_FD_108780 | JGI IMG/M metagenome (GOLD analysis project Ga0164241, IMG submission 108780) | Backyard soil microbial communities from Emeryville, California, USA - Original compost - Back yard soil (BY) | ecosystem: Environmental > Terrestrial > Soil > Unclassified | place: USA... | reverse complement strand
GCGGAGATCTGCTGGCTGACGGCCGAGGGCGTGTATCCCAGATGGTCGGCCGCCGCCTGCACCGATCCACTGGCCACGACGGCTCGGAAAACGCGAAGACGCTGGACGTCGATCATGGGTTTCACCATACAGCATTGCTACTGTGTCCGTTAGAAACATTCGCTTGTCCTGAACAGTCTGAGCCGCCACGATAGAGGCATGAACACCAACACCAACACCAGCAAGGTCGGCCGCATCCGCACGTTCATGCGCTACGCCTGGGGCGACCAGGTCGCCGCCAACCGCGCACTGCTGCGCTACCCGCCGTACGACGACTACCTCCTCAACCGACGCAACGGGCACTGAATTGGGCACTGAATTGGGCACTGAAATGGATGGTTCGGACCGTCCCCCGTCCACCCCACTCAGCTAGAGCCGGCCGCAGATCCAGCGGCCGGCTCTTCTGATGTCCGGGCACTATGCCGCGGCCCGGACGGCGACCGTGCGCAGCATGTTCTGGGTCGCCCGGCGGTGGCCGGTGCTGACCATCAGCCCGGTCCGGTAGACGCGACCGAGCAGGCCCGGGAACTCGGCGTACGTCAGGGCGTGCAAGCGCGAGTCGTCGCCCTCGGGCTCGATCCGGAAGACCAGCCGGTACGTCGAGAACCGGTGCCGTCCGCCCAGCACGACCTCCCGCGGCGGGTCGGAGTCGACGACCTCGAACCCGCTTCGCGGAACGGTGCCCAGCAGCGGCCCGAGCACTCGGTGCGGCGCGGTGGTCAGGCGCTCGACGTACTCCTGGAGCGCTTCCCACGTGCGGTCCGGGGTCGCCCCGATGACCTGGCTGTGCTCGTCCACGAACGGGAGTCCGGCCAGGGAGGTCACCGGACCATTCTTGCGGGCTCACGGCTTCCAGTCGCCGGCCACCTGTCGGGTGGCGGCGTTGAGCCGGTTCCACACGTTGATCGAGGTGATTGCGATCAGCAGGGCGGACACCCCCTGCTCGTCGTAGTGGCGCGCCGCCCTGTCCCACACGTCGTCGGGGACCGGGTCGCCGCGGTCCGCGCACCGGGTCACCAGCTCGGTGAGCTCGAGGGCGACCCGCTCGGCCTCGGTGAAGTACGGCGCGTCGCGCCAGGCCGCCACGGCGTACAACCGCTCGTCGCTGGCACCTTCCTTCTTCAGGGCGGCCGAGTGGAGCTGCACGCAGACGCTGCAGCCGTTGATCTGGCTCGCGCGCAGGTTGATCATCTCGATCGTCTCGGCGGGGACGCCCAGCCCCGCACCCGCCTGGCTGTACGCCGTCAGGGCCTTCAAGGCGGCCGGGACGACAAAAACTGGATGATTCATCCGTGCTTCCATGATCGTCTCCTGTCATGTCGATCTCATTCATTCCGTCATCTGCTTTGACGGACCGCGAAGGAGGAACCCGACAGTGAAGACCCAGGAGCAGCTCGCCGATCAGTTCGAGGAGCACCGCACCCACCTGCGCGGAGTCGCCTACCGCATGCTCGGCTCGATGACCGAGGCCGACGACGCGGTGCAGGACGCGTGGCTGAGGCTGTCGCGGGCGGACACCAGCGACGTGACGAACCTGCGCGGCTGGCTCACCACTGTGGTGAGCCGCATCTGCCTCGATCATCTGCGGTCGCGGAAGTCGCGGCGCGAGGAGTCCCTGGAGGTCCATGTGCCCGACCCGGTCATCACCCGCCTCGACGTCGATCCGGAGGCGGCCGCGGAGCAGGCCGACGCCGTGACGCTCGCGCTTCTCGTCGTCCTCGACGCGCTGAACCCGCGGGAGCGGATGGCGTTCGTGCTGCACGACATGTTCGGCGTGCCGTTCGACCAGATCGGCGAGATCGTCGGGAGCTCGCCCGCCGCGGCCACGCAGATGGCCAGCCGGGCACGCCGACGCGTACGCGGGACGCCACCGCCCGCCGCCGACCTGGCGACCCAGCGCAAGGTGCTCGAGGCCTTCAACGCAGCGGCCCAGGACGGCGAGTTCGAGGACCTCGTCGCGGTCCTCGACCCTGACGTCACGCTGCGCGCGGACGCCGGCCCGGGAGCGTCCGTGGTGATCAAGGGCGCCGAGGCGGTCGCATCGCAGGCCCGGTCCTTCCGTCGCACCGGTCACGAGCCGCAGCAGATCATGGTGCTGATCAACGGCTCGGTCGGCATGATCGGGCTGCGCCGCGGCAAGCCCGTGGGCGTCTTCAGCCCGGTGGTCCGCGACGGCCGGATCGTCGAGATCAACGTCCTCGCCGACCCGGCACGGCTCGCCACCCTGGACCTCAGCGAGGTCCTCTGACTCGCCCTCGGGCGAAGGTAAAGACTCGCGAACCGCTGGGCATGCGGCTATCGGGCCGTATCTAATGGGGCGTGGGGGGTACGCCGCAGCACCGACGAAAGCCCCCACATGCCCAGATCTCTCGCGCCCCTGGTCGCCGCCCTGGTCACCTCCCTGGCCACCGCCGCCGCGCTCCTCGCGTCTCCCGCCGACGCCGTCCACCACTCCAGTGCCTCCGCAGCCACCTCGGGAGCCGGCGCGGCGAGGTCGTACGACAACCCGTTCGCCACCCATGCCTGGGGCGTCTACAAGGGCAAGATGGAGCCCGCGTGGGTGGCGTGGAACAACGCCACCGGGACCGCGAAGAAACGCCTCGCCTACATCGCGAACCAGTCCCGGGACCACTGGTTCGGGCACTGGAACCCCAACGACAAGATCGCCGACCAGGTCCGCGACTACATTGCGAACTCGCAAAAGGGTGACCAGGACGCCCTCGTGCAGATGGCGATCTTCCGCGTCGTTCCCTGGGAGCACGAGGCGTGCAAGCGGCTGCCCACCAAGGCCGAGCGGGCGTCGTACCGGCAGTGGATCGACCGGTTCGCCGGGGCGGTCGGCAACACCCCGACCGCGATCGTGCTCCAGCCGGACGGACCGTTCGCGCTCTGCGCGCCGCACGGCTCGCGGGTGCCGTCGAAGCTGGTCGCCTACGCCGCGCGCGTGCTGTCCGCCCAGCCCAACACCAGCGTCTACATCGAGGCCGGTGCCTCCGACTGGCCGATGTTCGGCCCCAAGGGCGGTGTCACCGCCGCAGTGCGGATCCTGGTGCGCGGTGGCATCCAGTACGCCCGCGGGTTCGCGCTCAACGGCACCCACTACGCCTCGATCCCCGACGAGGTGGCGCGGGCGACCGCGATCATCAAGGCGCTCAACGCCAAGGGCTTCACCGGACGCAAGGCCGTCATCAACACCAGCAACAACGGCCATCCCTTCAAGTTCGGCAAGTACACCGGCCCCGACCCGACCAACCCGGTGGTGTGCGACTCGGTGACCACGCCGGCCAAGGTCACCTGCGAGACCCTCGGCGTGCCGCCCACGCCGGACGTCGCAGCGGCACGGTGGAACCTGCCGGGCACCACCGCACGGCTGGCCGAGAAGTACGTTGACGCCTACCTGTGGTTCGGTCGTCCCTGGCTCCACCACGAGGGCAGCCAGCCCTTCCGGGTCAAGCGCGCGATCAAGCTGGTGAGGACCACGCCGTACCGCTGACCGGTCACGACTCGGCCGGAGTCAACCCCAGCTTCCGCGAGAGGCGGAGGGTGAGCTCCTCCAGGTCGAGCTCGCCCGTGATCACCCGGCTGGTCGACCACCCGCTCAGGTCGAGCCCCGAGAGCTCGGCGAAGTCCGCGAGCTCCGCGTCGTACAGATCGACGAGCCGACCGATGTCCCGCGCCGTCGGGGCCGCCCCGGTGTGGTCCTCACGCGTCTTGTTCTTGTGCCCGAGCTTCGGGTGCTGCTCGAACCGCGGTAGGTCGAGGAAGTCGGTGACCCGGTCGAGGGTGGCCTCCGGCGCCTTCGCGATGTCGGCGAAGTCGAGCACGAGGAGCTGCTCCCTCGCAAAGACCTCCAGCACCCGCCGCACCTGCTGGGCATAGAGACCGCGCGCGATCATCGTGCGCCGCAGGAACTCCCACGGCTTGACGCCTTCAGGCACCTCTTCCGGAAGCCGGTCGGTGGCGTACGCCGCGATCGCGTCCGGGACGTCCGGGAACGTCGCGATCCGATCGCGCTCCATCGACCACTGCGACAGCGCGCGCTCGATCGGGTCGCGGGCGCTCAGGATGATCCGCATGTCGGGGTTGTAGCGATGCATCCGCTCCAGGGCGTGCGGCCAGATCGCGTAGTCGGGCGTGGCGTCGCCGGCCAGACGGACGGTGGGGCGCTGCGCGGGACGGACGTACTCGTCATAGTCCGGGTCGTCCCAGTCGACGTCCTCCCGCATGAAGAACCGCATCTCCTTCTCGGGCCCGCCGACGACCTCGGGGTGCTTGACCAGCATCCGGTAGAGCGTGCTCGTCGCGGCCTTCTGGGCGCCGATCAGTGCGAAGGAGATGGGCAGGTGGCGCTCGGTGGTCTCGAGCAGCTCCAGCCGGCGTCGACGTCGCTTCGCCACCGGGTGCGGCATCGGTCCCTCCTCGGCTGGCCGGCGTCCACAGGATACGGAGGGCTTGCTAGAAGAGCTCGGGGCGCAGTGGCGAGGCGGCGGTCAGGCCGCCGTCGACCGTGAAGCACTGCCCGGTGGCCCAGGCCGCCTCGTCGGAGGCCAGCCACGCCACGATGTTCGCGATGTCGGCCGGTTCGCCGAAGCGACCAAGGGGATGACGGCGTACGGCGTCCGCGCGCGCGGCTGCCGGGTCAGCCGCGAGGTCGAAGCCGTCCACGGCCATGTCGGTCTCGACCCAGCCCGGGAGCACCGCGTTGCAGCGCACCCGCGGGCCGTGATCGATCGCGATCGAGCGGGTCAGCGCGTGGACGAAGGCCTTCGAGGCGTTGTAGAGCGCGCTCGACAGGTCCGCCAGCACGCCCGAGATGGACCCGATGTTCACGATCACGCCACCGTGCTCGATCATCTCGGGGAGGACCGCCCGGCTCAGGTTGAACACACCGCGGCAGTTGACGCCGACCTGTAGGTCCCAGTCGTCGTCGGTGGAGTCGGCCACGGTCTTCGCGACCAGGACACCGGCGTTGTTGACCAGCAGCGTGGCCGGTCCCGCGATCCGCCTGGCCTCCGCGACGACCCGGTCGGCATCAGCCGGATCGGCAACGTCAGCCCGCACCCAGCCGACGTCGTCCGGCAGGTACGCCGGGCGCTCGCCGCGTCCGCACGTGACGACGCGTGCCCCGTCGGCGTGCAGGCGCTCGACGATCGCGCGGCCGATCCCGCGACTGCCTCCCGTGACGATCGCGGCGTGCGTGGTGGTCATGCCGTGCACTCTGACGGATCCCGGCCATGTGGTCGAGTTCGACTCAGTACTCGGGCTTGCCGTCTTCTGCTCGCTCCATGCGGCTCCAACCGGACCAGCCGCGTTCGGTCATCAGCTCCTGGAGCCGCTGCACCAACGGGTGCGACTCGGAGGCGAACGAGTCGACCAGCGCGATGAACGCGTCGTCGTTCATCTCGTCTCGCTGTCTCTCGAGGTCGCCCCTCTCGGCGGCCTGCTCGGACATCTCCGCGATCAGGTCGGCTACCGCGTTCAGCCGCTCCTCGTCGGGGCCGACCTCGAGGAGCTCGCCGATCAGCTGATACAGCCGGACCGTCCTCGGATCCTCGAGCTGAGCCCGCTTGTCGGCCATGAACTCCGGCACCTTCTCGGGCCAGCGGGCGGCCATCAGGATCCAGCCGTCGCGTTCGCCCTCGACCAGGGGCTCCGGGATCCCTTTGGCTCGCATCTGATCCAGGTAGCCGACGACCTCGTCGGGCAGCGACAGGCTGTCGCCGGCGGCGAGCTTGGCGATCTGGCGGCGATGCTCCTGACGCTCGCGGATCTCGCGGCGCAGCCGCCGGTCGATCTCGGCCACCGCGGCGGCGAACTCGTCCTGGTCGGCGTGCAGCAGCTCCTGGACGCGGGCCAACGGCACGCCGGCCTCCGCGAGGGTGCGGATCTTGATCAGGTCGACGACGGCCTTGGCGTCGTACCGCCGGTAGCCGGAGTGGTCGCGCTCGGGCTCGGGCAGCAGCCCCTTGGCGTGGTAGTGCCGGACCGCGCGCACCGTGACCCCGGCGTACGCCGCGAGCTGGCCGATCGTCAGCATGGCGTCAGTGCACCTCCGGTCGCCCGAGCTTCTTCGCGACGTCGCTGTTCAGCGACGCTCGCCCCTTGTCCACCCACGAAGGTGCAAGGCGCACGCGCTCGTCACAGAACGCGGCCACGTCTTCGCCGGTGACGTCCAGGACGCGCTTGCCCTCGGCCGCGCTGGTCTCGAACAGGTCGAGCACGTCGTTCAAGACGGCCATGGTGCCCATGCCATCCCCGGTGGTGAACTTCCAGAGGTAAGGCTTGATCTCGCCGCACACGGTCCGGTACTCACGCGGCAGCGCGTTCGCGCGCGCCTCCATCCTTCTCCATTCCTTCTTCTCTCCGATGACCTTGGTCCAGAAGTTGCTCATCAGTCTTCTCCTTCGGTGGGTTGATCGGCCCGTGCATTCGGTGGTGGGACGAAGGTTCAGGCGATCTTGCGGTGGTAGGTGGCCATCGCCGCGGCGTACGCGACGACGAGGATGCCGACGGTCCACGCGAGAGCGGTCCAGGCGTCGTTCCCGACCGGCTGCTGGGCGAGCAGGTCGCGGATCGTGTTGACGATGGACGTCACGGGTTGGTGCTCGGCGAAGGCACGCACCGGGCCCGGCATCGTGTCGGTGGGCACGAACGCCGAGCTGATGAATGGCAGGAAGATCAGCGGGTAGGAGAACGCGCCGGCGCCCTCCACGCTGCTCGCCGACAGTCCCGCGATCACCGCGATCCAGGTCACCGCCAGGGTGAACAGGACCAGGATGCCGGCGACGGCGAGCCAGGCCAGCACTCCTGCCCCCGAGCGGAACCCCATCAGCACGGCGACGCCGACGACGATGACGAGCGAGACGAGGTTGGCGCCGAGCGAGGTGAGCACGTGCGCCCACAGCACGCTCGAGCGTGCGATCGGCATGGACTGGAACCGCTCGAAGATCCCGCTCTCCAGGTCGGTGTAGAGCCGGACCGCGGTGTAGGCGATCCCGGACGCGATCGTGATCAGCAGGATCCCGGGCAGCATGTAGTCCACATAGCTGCTGGTGTCGGTGTCGATCGCCCCGCCGAACACGTAGACGAACAGCAACATGATCGCGATCGGCATGATCGCGGTGGTGATGATGGTGTCCAGGCTGCGCGTGACGTGGCGCATGGTTCGTCCGGTGAGGACGGCGGTGTCGCCGAGGTAGTGGGTGGTCATCGTTGTTCCTCGAGGGTGCGTGAGTCGGCTCGGTCGTTGTGGTGGATGTTGTTCCCGACGATCGCGAGGAAGACGTCCTCGAGCGTCGGCTGCTTCTCGACGTACTCGACCTCGGCGGGCGGCAGCAGCTGCTTGAGGTCGGCGAGGGTGCCACCGGCGATGATGCGTCCCTCGTGGAGGATCGCGATCCGGTCCGCGAGCTGCTCGGCCTCGTCCAGGTGCTGCGTGGTGAGCAGCACCGTCGTGCCGTGGTGGGCGAGCTCCTTCACCGCCTGCCACACCTCGATCCGGGCCTGCGGGTCGAGCCCGGTCGTCGGCTCGTCGAGGAAGATCACCGGCGGGTCCCCGATCAGGCTCATCGCGATGTCGAGGCGTCGGCGCATGCCGCCGGAGTACGTCGACACCTTCCGCCCGGCCGCGTCGGTCAACGAGAAGCGCTCGAGCAGCTCGTCCGCGATAGCGCCGGGGCCCGCGAGGTGCCGCAACCGGGCGATCAGCACGAGGTTCTCCCGGCCGCTGAGCACCTCGTCGACGGCGGCGAACTGTCCGGTGAGGCTGATGGAGCCGCGGACGTCCGCGGCCTGCGTCGCGACGTCGAAGTCGTTGACGGCGGCGCTCCCCGCGTCGGCTGCGAGCAGGGTCGAGAGGATCCTCACCAGCGTGGTCTTGCCGGCGCCGTTGGACCCGAGCAGGGCGAAGACACTGCCCCGGGCCACCGCGAGGTCGACGCCGCGCAGCACCTTCAGGTCCTGGTAGGACTTCTCCAGCCCCTGCACGTGAATGGCTTGCGTTGTTGTCATGCCACCAGGGTGCAACCCTGACGCAGGGTCAAGGTCAAGCGGCGTGGCCGTGGCGCCCGTCACGTACTACCGGGCGTGGTTCTCCCAGTCCGGATGACGTCCCGATCACCACGGCACGACGCCGTTGGCATCCACGAACGTGCCGGACGGCGCGTCGCCCGGCAGCGTGGCCGCTCGATGCACGACCTCGGCAGCCTGGTCCGCCGTGAGCGGTGCCTGCTCGCGGTTCACGGGGGTCAGGTCGGTCTGCACGAAGCCCGGGCACACCGATGTCACCTTGATGGGGGTCTCGGCGAGCGCCTTGGCGAGAGCGATCGTGATGTTGTTGAGCGCTGCCTTGGACGACTGGTAGGCAGGCACGACCGTGCCGTAGTACGGCGAGGCCGGGTCGGTCTGGTCAGAGAGTGATCCCATCGTCGTGGTGATGTTCACGACGCGGCCGGCTTCGCTCTTGCGAAGCAGCGGCAAGAAGGCCTCCAGCACGGCCACCGCACCGAACACGTTGGTCGCGAACGTGGCGCGGAACATGGACAGGTCCACGGCCTCCGCGGCATCGCCGCGGGTGGCCTCGGGAAGAATGCCGGCGTTGTTGACCAACACATCGAGGTGGCCGTACGCCGCCGCGACCTCGTCGGCCGCTCGCCGCACGCTGTCATCGTCGGTGACGTCGAGCTGGACCGCCGAGGCCGAGCGGCCCTCGCGGTTGAGTCGGTCGACCGTCTCCGCGACGTCGTTCGGATCCCGGGCGGCCAGGATGACGTGGGCGCAGTTGCGGGCAAGACGGCGGGCCGTGGCAGCGCCGATGCCGCGACTGGCCCCGGTGACGAGGGCGACTCTCATGTTCTTCCTGTCGTTCGACGCGAGTGTTCGTCGAACAGTCGACCTCATCCGGCCGGTGTGTGCTGGCGGCAATCGGACGTCGCGCCCGGGTGATGAGTTCTCGCGCTCGCACCCGTCACACCTACAACGGGACGCGACGAGGCGGAAGGATGACGCGATGAGTGCGGACACGCGGCTGGAGGAGCTCGGCGTGAGCGGATTGGGCAGGAACGATCCGGGCAAGAGCGATCTGGGAGAGGTCGACGAGTCGACGTTCTCGGGGCTGGCGGAGCGGCACCGGCGCGAGCTTCACGTGCACTGTTACCGGATGCTCGGATCGTTCCAGGACGCCGAGGACACCGTGCAGGAGACGTTCCTGCGTGCCTGGCGGCGGCGGGAGACCTTCGAGGGACGATCGACGTTCCGGGCCTGGCTGTACCGGATCGCCACCAACGCGTGTCTGGATCTGCTCGCCAAACGCCGCCCCGAGCCCGCGACCGGCGGCGAGGTGCTGTGGCTGCAGCCCTACCCGGACCGGCTGCTCGACGAGCTGCCCGCGGACGACGCGAGCGAACCGGAGACCGTCGCCGTCGCGCGGGAGACGATCGAGCTGGCATACCTGATCGCAGTCCAGCACCTCGCGCCGCGACCGCGGGCCGTGCTGATCATGCGAGACGTGGTCGGTTGGTCGGCGAAGGATGTCGCGGAGCTCCTCGGGGACTCCGTCAACTCCGTGAACAGCGCACTGCAGCGGGCCCGCGCCGGCATGCGGGAGCACCTGCCCGCCGAGCGGCAGGACTGGACCGGCGGCGAGGAGGATGCCGGGACCCGCGAGCTGGTGCGCCGCTTCACCGACGCCAGCCTCGCCACGGACGTCGACAGGATCGCCACCATGCTGCGTGACGACGTCCGCTGCTCGATGCCACCTACACCGGGCCTGCACGTCGGCCGCGACGCCGTGGTGGCCGACTGGGTCGAGAGCGGCTTCGAGGGCATGACCGGCCTGCGCGCGGTCGTCACCTCGGTGAACCGCCAGCCCGCCCTCTGCTTCTACCAGTGGCGAGAGCTTGAAGGCGCGTACCTGCCGCTGACGATCGACGTCCTGCGCATTGCGGGCGGGATGATCACCGAGATCGTCATCTTCCACGCCGACCAGTTCGCGCAGCTCGGGCTGCCGGAGCGCCTGGCTGCGGACGGCACCGAGTAGTCGGCGGTGCGGACGTTGAACTCAGCAGTTCACCCGTCACTCGCCACGTCGTCGCGCACACCAGAGGCTCGGATGCCCAGGCGAACGCCGTAGGCGATCACCGCGACCAGGACCAGGACCTCACCGAGCCCCGCAACCAGTCCGAAGATCGCCAGTCCCGCCGGCCGGGGCCAGAACAGCAGCGAGCCGACCACGCCGACCACCGTGGCAAGCAGCCCGCCGATCATCAGGCCCGCGATCTGGCCGCTCGCCTCCAGGCTCGGGATCTGCTTGCGCACTGGAGGACGTCGATACGCGGGGGCTGCGCCACCCGCGCCGCCGGGCATGGTCTCAGCCTTGGCGAGACCGGCGAACGTTGTCGGCTTGCCACAGTTGTTGCACCGGGTGATCCCCGCCTCGTCGACGGCGGTGCCGGCCTTGCTCTGCTTGATCAGGCCGCAGGTGCAGATGGTTCCCTGGCTCATGTCACTTCCCCGATGTCGTGCGTCCAGTACGGCCACGCGTCCTCGACAGCCCCGCCCGCGCAGGTAGCTCGAGCTTCGCGCAGATGGTGGTGCGTGCGCCTGGCCGACACTCTCACGCGAACTCACGCGGCGACTGGAAGCGCGCGAGCGTCGTCGTCAAGGGATGGCGCAGCCGCTGACGGTGGACCCACTGTCAGCTCGGGGCGTGGGTCGAGCCGGGGGCCGTCACGAACTGTCGGATCTGCGTGGCGTGAGCGGTGGTGTGCCCGATCAGACTCGTCACGATCCACGCATAGGGGCTGCCTCCATAGCGGTGGGTCGCAGGGAGAAGGGTCGCCGCCCCTTCCTCGGTCAGATCGCGAAGCGTGTCTCCGACCCGCTGTCGGCAGTACTCGACGTACCCGTCGATCTCCGACTTCGACCAGGCGACGGGCAGGCTCGTGAATGTCTGCCAGTGTGGCTTGCCGACGAACGGGTGCGGCGGGGCCCACTCGTCCAGTTCGCCTGCCAGGTCGTAGTCGACGACTTCCAGGGCATGCCAGGCCACGCTCCATGGCGTCGACCAGCGCTGGACCAGCGCTTCGCGGAGCGCTGGTTCGGTGACCGGATTGCCGTCCACGTCGCGCGTCTCTCCCACGATCTCGGAAGCTTCGACGCGCCACATCGACGCCTGCCAGAGTTCGTCCGGACAGTCGCGCACAGCAACCGCCAGGCACTCCAACGCTTCCTCGAGGCTACGACGCACACTCACGCCCCAGACCGACGACATAGGGAAAAACTATCGGCCGGTGGCCCATCCCAGGTTTCGCGTGGCGGCGGTCAGTGACGGGCGACCCGAACCGCGTCCGGAACCCTCGACAAGCGGTGCTTGTCAGTGGGCCATGTCCACGAACCGGGAGTAGTGACCCTGGAAGGCGACCACGATGTCGCGGGTCGGGCCGTTGCGGTGCTTGGCGACGATCAGGTCCGCCTCGCCGGGGCGGGCCGACTCCTTCTCGTAGACGTCGTCGCGGTGGAGCAGGATCACCATGTCGGCGTCCTGCTCCAGGGACCCGCTCTCACGCAGGTCACTCATCATCGGTCGCTTGTCGCCGCGCTGCTCGGGACCACGGTTGAGCTGGGAGAGCGCGATGATCGGGACCTCGAGCTCCTTGGCCAGCAGCTTGATCTGGCGGGAGAACTCCGAGACCTCCAGCTGGCGGCTCTCGACCTTGCGGCCCGAGGTCATCAGCTGCATGTAGTCGATCACGATCACGCGCAGGTCGTGGCGCTGCTTGAGCCGGCGGGCCTTGGCCCGGATCTCCATCATCGTCATGTTGGGCGAGTCGTCGATGAACAGCGGAGCGCTGGAGACCTCGGCCATCTTGCGGGCGAGCTTCTGCCAGTCCTCGTCGTTCATCTGACCGTTGCGGATGTGGTTCAGCGGCACCTTCGCCTCGGCCGACAGCAGCCGCATCGTGATCTCGGAGCGGGTCATCTCCAGGCTGAAGAAGCAGGAGGTCATGTTGTTGTGGATCGATGCCGCGCGGCACAGGTCGAGAGCCAGGGTCGAGTTGTGGGTCGGGATCATGGATCGTCCCGCGAGGTAGAGGTGATCGTCGTTGTCGACCTGGACGCACCGAACAGGAACACTCGCGATCGGCACCACGGCTGTGACGTACCGGCGACCGATCCGAGCCAACGTCTTGGGCCGCTCCTCTTTGTGCAGAAGATGCTTTCGCTCGAGCCGGAACACGTCATCGGTCGTCGAGAAGTTCAGGATGTAGCAGGTGGACGTCTCCGGGCGCCGACCCTCCACCCTCTTCGTGGTGCGGCTGCACTTGTATCCGAGACTGATGATCAGCTCGAACACGTCGTCGGCCAGTCGACGGTCGGTCACGGCGAACTGGCAGCTGCCGACGCCCTTGACCACAGTGCCATCGGTGTCCATCAGACCGGCCAGCAGGTCACGACGCGCCTGCTCCGGGGCACGTAGGTAGGACGCCGGGATGTGCTTCGCACCCAGGACGCCGACCTTGCGAAGCAGAGCCGTAAACGTGCCGTGGTCGGCGCGGCACGGGGCGCACAGATAGGCACCGGCCATCCGGCTGCCACAGTCAGGGCAGCAACGCGCATCAACCGGCTCCGACGCCGGGAGGAGGATCGAGTAGAGCATGCGGCCTTGGTGACGCACCTCGTAACCGCGGGCCTCGACGTACATCGGGATCTCAGGGGTCTCGCTGGTGAGGCGGGTGCCTCTGGCATGTCCGTCGCCGAGCCACACGCCCAGGACGTAGGGGTCGATCAGTAGCTCGGCCTCGCACCCTTCGAGGGCGTCGGCGTTCAGGATCGCGTGGTTGGCCCGCTGCTCCCGGCCCAAACGGACGGTCTGTGCCATCTCAGACGTGGTCACGACCGAGGGGAAGATCCGCTGGTTGCGAACCGGGTTGTAGCGCCGCTCGGCGGCCCATTTCGATTTGCGGGCGGCCCGCGTCTCAGTGAGCCATTGATGCTCGGCGTCGGCGACGATGACCGATCCGTCCGAGAAGTGCACCTCGAAGCAGGGACGATCGTGCATCACATCCGTCGCAGCGACCACTCGGGTCAGTCGGCCGTCGGCACCGTAGAGGAGGTCGCCCACGGCGATCTCACCCATCGTCGTCCATCCGGCGGGAGTCGGGAGCGGGGTCTCGAGTGCGAGCGCCTTCCCCATAGCGGGACGAGCCGCGACGATCACCATCTGGCCGTTGTGCAGACCGTTGGTCAGGTCGTCGAGGTCGGCGAAGCCGGTGGGCACGCCGTACAGCCCGGCGTCACGGTTGCCGATCGCCTCGATCTCGTCGAGGACGCCGTCCATGATGTCGCTCAGCGGCGCGTAGTCCTCCGACGTACGCCGGTCGGTGACCTGGTAGACCTCCGCCTGGGCGGCGTCGACCACGTCGTCCACCACACCCTGACCGGCGTATCCCATCTGCACGATGCGGGTGCCGGCGTCGACGAGCCGACGCAGGATGGCCTTCTCGCGGACGATCTCGGCGTAGTAGCCGGCGTTCGCGGCGATCGGGACGTTGGCCGACAGCGTGTGGAGGTACGGCGCTCCGCCGATGCGAGCGAGCTCGCCGCGCCGTCCGAGCTCGTTGGCGACGGTGACCGGGTCGGCCGGCTCGCCACGGCCGTACAGGTCGATGATCGAGTCGAAGATGACCTCGTGCACCGGCCGGTAGAAGTCGGCGCCGCGCAGCACCTCGCTGACGTCGGCGATGGAGTCCTTGGACAGCAGCATCGAGCCGAGCACGCTCTGCTCGGCGGCGTTGTCCTGCGGCGGCGTACGGTCGCCCGGGCGGGTCGGCCGCTCACCCGGCTCGTACGCCGCGGGGCCGTCGCCCCAGTCGTCTCGCGGTGGTTCCGGCAGGCCCGGGACGTCCCACGACCCCTGCTCGGTGATGCTCACAGCCGCTCCTTCGCACAAGTTCCGCGGGGCCCCGTGCACCCGACGGATGTGACAGGAGTGACGCTAGGGGCGACCGCCGACAGCGGCGACCAAGAGCGCCGGAGTCGGGGGCCGGGCCGCTGCGGCAGACCCACCGACGGGCGAATCTAGGCCCGGTGCGGGCGCGCCCGGAAGCGCACTGTCCACAGGGGCTGGGGATAACTCCGGTCCGGAAGTGGAGGACACGCGACGTCCTGTGGCCGGTGTCGTGGAGAAGGTGTGGACAAGCCCGGCCGAACATCGACGAAGAGGGCTCTGACCTGCGCGTTTGCCGCTCCACAGATGTGTAGCGCGAAAGGTTCGGTAAAAACTCTGTTCATGCTGTCGCCATCTGAGATTCACCCATCCGTTTGTCGACACTTCACCGGACCCGTGGTCGGAAGGGGGGATATCCACCGGTCATACACAGGAGGTAAAGAGACCGGGCCGCTGGTACGTGGCTGGGCACGCCGGCGAGAAACTGGCCTACAAACGACGTGGATGTGTGCCGCGCAGCGTCGTTTGTGGGCCAGTTTCTCCTCGGGTGCCACTCGCGCAGGCGAGCTCAGGCAGCAAGATCGTCGGACAGCCCCAGCCGTCGCCGCAAAAGTGCCCGCCCGGAGGGTGTGAAGCAGGACTGCCGGAGCAGCGCGTACCACGTGTCGAGGCGCCCCGGATCGTGCGTTCGATCGAGGGTGCGGTCGGCGTCCCGGAGGATCTCCACGGGACGATGCAGGACCTCGAGGTCGGTGTAGCCCCGGCGCACCCACCCGGCCCGCTCGACGTCACGTTCGCGCCGTAGATCGCTCCGGTGCCGGTCGCGGCCTCGGTGGTCGGCACCGTCGTACTCGTGGAAGGTCTGGGTGCCGACGAGCCACAGGTCGCCGCGAGCCACGAAGCGCCCCTCGCCCCACAGTTCGCGCTGCAGCTGCACTCTGATGTCGCAGACCAGGTGGAGGATTCGCAGCAGCGTCTCGAACGGTGACTCCGAGCGACGGTCGCCGAGCAAGGCAGCCTTCCGGAGTCGGCGTACGCCGTGTCGCCGAGCCCGCAGACTTGCGGCGAGCTCGTCCGAGGTGACGTCTCCGAGGTGCAGGGCGCTATCGAGAATGACCACAAGGTCGAGTAGCGCGACGTGCCGGGCGAGGGTGAGGAGGACCTCGGTCGACGGCACGATCGGGAGGCCGTGGAGAAGCGTGATCTCCGGCTCTGGCGTGGTGCGGATGATCCGAAGCTCGGCGCGACGCGGCCGGTTCCG
>Ga0164241_10003687_pt1 | contig 15246 bp, 11 predicted proteins | sample OricomyardsoilBY_FD_108780 | JGI IMG/M metagenome (GOLD analysis project Ga0164241, IMG submission 108780) | Backyard soil microbial communities from Emeryville, California, USA - Original compost - Back yard soil (BY) | ecosystem: Environmental > Terrestrial > Soil > Unclassified | place: USA... | reverse complement strand
GGCCCTGCTCGACCTGCTCGTCGAGGAGCACCTGGATCGCGGTGTGGTCCGGGCGGCGGGCCGGCTCGCGGGCGTCTCGGCGGCCGAGGTCGCCGGAGCGCTCACGGCCGCCGGCGTCTCCCACGTGATCACGGGGGCCGCGGCGTTCGACCGCCGCGCCGCGGTGCGGGCTCCGGCCGCGTCGACCACGATCTGGATCGGCGCGACGAGCTCCCTGGCCGGCGCCCTGGCGGCGGCCGGGGTCGCGCCCCCGGCCGCGGCGCCGGTCGGCGCGCCGGACGTCGAGCTGCGGCAGGTCGACGGCGACGCCCCGCTCGCCTTCGCCCGCTCCAGCGGCGGCGTGCGCGTCGCCAACCCGGTGCGCGTCTACCTCGACCTGGTCACCGGCCCGGACGGGGGCGGGGAGCGCGCGGCGCAGCTGCGCCGCGCGCTCGTCGGCCGCGGGGGCGGCCGACCCTGACCGTCCTAGACCGGCTCGGTGGCCTCGGTGGTGAACGTCTGGTCGCCGCTGTCGTACGTGCCCGCCGCCGTGGTCACCACGACGCGGTAGTGGTAGAGCGTGCCCGGCTTGAGGCTCTGCAGCGGGCGGGTGTAGCGCCGGCCGCCCGTGGCGGTCGCGCCGGAGAGCAGGGGCAGGCTCCGGCCGTAGCTCGTCGTCGTGCCCCACTGGACGGTGCCGGAGGTCAGCGCCGCGCCGTGGAGGTCGACGATCGCGTTGACGGTGGCCGTGGTGAACGACAGCGGGTCGACCGCCTCGAGCGCGACGGTCGGCGCCCCGGGCCCGGGGGTCGTGAACGTCTGGTCGGCGGTGGAGGTCGAGCCGCCCGCGTTGGTCACCGTGACCCGGTAGTGGTACTCCGTGCCGGGGGAGAACTGGGTGGGCAGGCTGCGGGAGAGCACGCGGGCGCCCGCCGGGCCGTCGGCGTACAGCGCCGCCGACCGGGTGTAGTCGCCGGCCGCGGTGCCCCACTCGACCACGCCGCTGACCGGCGCGCCGTGGGTGTCGACGGTGACGCCGAGCGTCGCCCCCGTCACCGTCAGATCGGTCACCGGGTTCACCGCGACGTCCGCGGCATCGGGCGGGGCGATCGCGGTGGTGAACGCGGTGGTCGCCGAGTAGGTGTACCGGCCGTCGACCAGCGGGTAGGCGCGGACCTTCACGTAGTACGTGGCCATCGGGACGAGCCCGGTGACGGCGGTGCTGACGGCGCCCGCGCTGTCGACCGCCGTCTGCGGCGTGGCGCTCCACGCCGGCTCGCCCAGCTTGCGGTAGAGGAACTGGTAGCCGGTGGCGGCGGTGGTCACGCGGCCCTGGAGGGTCGCGCCGCTCGCGGTCACGTCCGTGGGGGCCAGGGCCGCGTTCGTCTGGCCGACGGTGACGCCGGCCGGGACCGTGTTCTGGCCGTAGCCGTTGTCGCCCCAGCAGGCGGGGGCGCCGTCCGCCTTGACGACGCAGTCGCCGAGCGGGGCGGCGTAGAGCTGGCTCACGGCGCCGAGGGTGCCGGGCACGTTGGTCTGGCCCACGAGGTTGCTGCCCCAGCACGCGACCGTGCCGTTCTCCTTCACCGCGCAGGCGTGCTGGTAGCCGGCGGCGATCTCGCGCACCGGGTTGACCCCCGCGGGGACCGTGAGGTTGTCGGAGGTGTTGCCCCAGCAGACGCCGGTGCCGTCGGTCTTCACCGCGCACGTGTTGCCCTGGCCGGCGTTGATCTGCTTGACCGTGCCGACCGTCGACGGGACCGGGACCTGGCTGTTGGAGTTGTAGCCCCAGCAGACCGCGGTGTCGTCGGCCTTGATCGCGCAGGCGTGGAAGCGGCCCACGCTGATCTGCTTGGCGGTGCCGAGCGTGGACGGGACGAAGAGCTGGCCGTAGGTGTTGTCGCCCCAGCAGACGACGGCGCCGGCGGTCTTGATCGCGCAGCTGAAGCGGTACCCGGCGGCGATGGCGCGCACCGTGCCGATGCCCGCGGGGAGCGTGGTCTGCTGCAGGTTGTTCCAGCCCCAGCAGGCGGGCGTGCGGTCGACCTTGATCACGCACGTGTGGTACCGGCCCACCGCGATCTGGGTCACCGCGCCCGTCCCCTCGGGGATCGTCCGCTGGCCGTACGTGTTGTCGCCCCAGCAGCGGGGCGTGCCGTCGGGCTGCACCACGCAGCTGTGGCCGCCGGAGGTGCCGATCAGGGAGGGCGGGGCCTGGGCCTGGGCGCCGGCGGGCGCCAACGTCAGGACGAGGAGGGTCAGGAGCGCGCCGGCGAGGGCGAGCAGGCCCCGGGAACGGGGGTGGGTGGAGGCGTGGGGCTGGACCATGGCCGCCACCATGACGGCCGATCGCCGCGGGCACAGTAGGGATCGGCCCTACTCTTTTCCGGCGGGGTAGCCTGCTCCCGCATGTGGCGTCCGACGCTCCTCCCTCGCCGGCCCGGCCGATGACGCGCGTCCTGATCGCCGCCCCCGTCCGGCAGCGGCCCGAGATCCTCGGGCCGTTCCTGACCTCGCTGGCCGAGCTGGACCTCGACGGCCTGGCCGTCGAGGTCGCGTTCGTGGACGACAACGACGACCCGGCGTCGACCACGCTGCTGCACGCGTTCGACCCCGGCGTGCCGGTGCGCTTCCTGCCGCCCGGACCCCCGTCGGGCCAGGCGTACGACACCGAGGGAGCCACCCACGAGTGGCTGCCGACGCTGATGGAGCGCGTCGGCGGCTTCAAGGACCGCTTCCTGCGGCTGGGCGCGGACGAGGGGTTCGATGCGGTGTTCCTCGTCGACTCGGACCTCGTCCTGCATCCGCGGACCGTGCACCAACTCCTGGCCGCCGGGGTGCCGATCTGCTCCGAGGTGTTCTGGACGCGGTGGCGACCGGAGGACCCGGAGCTGCCCCAGGTGTGGATGCACGGCCAGTACTCGCTGTTCCCGCTCGGGCGGGGCGAGACGCTCGACGACGACGAGACCCGGCGCCGCGCCGACGCGTTCGTCGCGATGCTCCGCGTCCCCGGCGTCTACCCCGTCGGCGGGCTCGGCGCCTGCACGCTGATCCGCCGGGAGGCGATCGAGCGGGGGGCCTCGTTCGCGGTCGTCCCCAACCTGCACCTCGTCGGGGAGGACCGCGACTTCTGCGTGCGGGCCGCGGCGCTCGGCCTGCCGCTGCACGTCGACACGCACCTGCCGGCGCTGCACCTGTACCGCACCGAGGACCTCGCGCGGATCGACGGCTTCCGGGCCGAGGCCGCGACCGCTCCCGCGCCGGTGGGGCCCCCGGCGCCCGCGCCGTGGCGCAAGGCCTCCGGCAACCGGATCGTGCTGTCGATGGTGGTGCGCGACGAGGCCGGCGGTCGGCTCGCGGAGGTGCTGCGGCACGCGTCGACGTACGTCGACGCGGCGGTGATCGTCGACGACGGCAGCACCGACGACACCGTGGCGGTCTGCCACGCCGCCCTGGGCGACGTGCCGCACGAGGTGATCTCGCTCGACGGCTCGTTGTTCGCCCGCGAGCACGAGCTGCGGCGGATCCAGTGGGAGCACACGCTCGCCGCCGAGCCCGACTGGATCCTCAACCTCGACGCCGACGAGCGGTTCGAGGACGCCATCCGCGACCACGTCCGCTCCCTGGTCGACCAGGTCGACGTCGACGCGATCTCGTTCCGCATGTACGACATGTGGAACGAGACGCAGTATCGCAGCGACGGACTCTGGTACGGCCACACCGCGCACCGGATCCTGCTCCTGCGCCCGGTGCCCGGGATGGCGGCCGACTGGCCGGCGGCCGACCAGCACGCGGGCCGCTTCCCGCCGTCGGCGCAGCGCCTTGCGCAGTGGACGTGCACCGTGCGCCTCCAGCACCTCGGATGGGCGGCCGACGAGATCCGCCGGGCCAAGCACGAGCGCTACCGGCGCCTGGACCCCGACGGACGCTGGGGCTCGGCGGCGCAGTACGCGTCAATCCTCGACGACGACCCTCGGCTCGTCGACTTCGACCCCGGGCCCTGACGGGGGCCGCAGCAGGGCCCGGAGCGCCGCGGCGATCCGCTCGCCCGCGGCGCCGTCGCCGAACACGCCCGCCGGGCGCGGCGGGGCGGGCCGGTCCAGCGCGCGCAGCGCGGCCGCGACGATCGCGTCCTCGCCGGTGCCCACGACCTCGGCGACCCCGGCGCGCACCGCCTCGGGCCGTTCGGTGCGGTCGCGGACGATGAGGGTCCGCACGCCGAGCTCGGTCGCCTCCTCGGTCACGCCGCCGGAGTCCGTGAGCACGAGGTCGGCCGCGCGCAGACGACGCAGGAACGTGCGGTAGTCGGCGGCGTCCACGAGCGCGATGCCCGGCCGGTCGCCGAGCGCCGTCCGGGCCGGCTCGCGCACCGCGGGGTTGGCGTGCAGCGGGAACCACACGTCGAGCTCGGGGCGCTGGGCCGCGATCCGGGCGATCGCCCGCAGCACGCCCGCGAGCGGCGCCCCGAGGCTCTCGCGGCGGTGCAGGGTGACGAGCAGCAGGGGGCCGTCGCGGGCGGGGACGTCGTCGTCGGGCCCGTCGGGCGCGCCCAGCGTCCGGTGGAGCTCGTCGACGATCGTGTTCCCGGTGACGAGGATCTCGTCCGCGGGGACGCCCTCGGCCCGCAGGCGGGCCGCGGCCTCGGAGGTCGGGGCGAAGTGACGGCGGGCCAGCGCGGCGATCATCCGCCGGTTGGCCTCCTCCGGGAACGGCGCGCCGGGCGTCCCGCTCCGCAGCCCCGCCTCGACGTGGCCGACGGGGACTCCGCGGTGGAAGGCGGCGAGGGCACCGGCCAGCGCCGACGTCGTGTCCCCCTGGACGAGCACCGCGTCCGGCCGCACCTGGGCGAGCACGCCGTCGAGTCCGCGGATCAGCTCGGCCAGCAGCTCGTTCAGCGAGTGGTCCACCCGGCGCAGCGGCACCCGCAGGTCCGGCATCAGGCCGACCGCGCGCAGGGCCGCAGGGACGAGGTCGTCGTGCTGGCCGGTGTCAAGGACGGTGGCGCGGGCCCAGTCGCCGGCGCGCAGCGCGCGCACGACCGGGGCGAGCTTGATGGCCTCGGGGCGCGTGCCGACGACGAGGAGGACGTGCGCCGCCGTGGAGGGAGGGGACGGCATCGGCGGATCACCATAGCCGCCGCGGTGCGCACCGGCCATCCCACGCGGCGCGCGATCGGCCGATCGGCGAGCATGGACCGCGATGTCCGCCGCCGCGAGCCCCGCCCGTCCGACGATCTGCCTGACCATGATCGTGCGGGACGAGGCCCACATCGTGCACGAGGCGCTCGACTCCGCGGCACCGCACGTTGACCGGTGGGTGATCGTCGACACGGGGTCGACCGACGACACCCCGGGGGTGATCCAGCGGCGGATGGCCGCGCACGGCATCCCGGGAGAGCTGCACCACCGCCCGTGGCGGGACTTCGGCACCAACCGCACCGAGGCGATGCGGCTGGCCGACGGCCAGGCCGACTACCTGTGGGTGCTGGACGCCGACGACCTCGTCACCGGGCACCTCGACCTGAGCGGGCTGACGAGCGACTCCTATCTGCTGCGCTACCGCACCGGGAACGCGTTCTGGCGGCGCCAGGTCTTCCGCAGCGGTCTGCCGTGGCGGTACGAGGGGGTCCTCCACGAGTACCCGGTGTGCGACGCGCCGGCGACCGAGGCGCGGCTGGAGGGGGACTACGAGATCCACGGGCGCACGATGGGCGCACGCAGCGCCGACCCGCAGAAGTACGCCCGCGACGCGGAGGTGCTGCGCGGGGTCCTGGAACGCGACCCCGGGGACCTGCGTGCGCGCTTCTATCTCGGCCAGAGCCTGGCCGACGCCGGCCAGGACGCGGAGGCGGCCGAGGTGTTCGCCGAGCGGGCGGCCGCGGGCGGCTGGGACGAGGAGCGCTGCCACGCGCTGCTGCGGCGCGGCGACCTGCTCGCCCGGCTGGGCCGCCCGTGGCCGGAGTCGCGGGAGGCGTACCTGGCGGCCTTCGACGCGCGCCCGTCGCGGGCCGAGCCGCTCGCCCGGATCGCTCGCCACCACCGCGAGGCCGGCGAGTACGAGCTCGGGTACGAGTACGCCCGGCGGGCGGACGAGCTGCCGTACCCCACGGCCGACAACCTGTTCGTCGACGCCTCGGTCTACGCCTGGGGGGCGCGCGACGAACGGGCGGTGTGCGCCCACCACCTCGGGCGCCACGAGGAGGCGCTCGACCTCTGCACCACGCTGCTGGCCGGGACGGCGCTCCCCGAGGAGCAGCGTGAGCGCGTCGCGGCCAACCGGGACGCCAGCGTCGAGCCGGTGCGGCTCGTGCGGGCCAGCCATCCGGTCGAGGTCGTGGAGGCGCTGACCGCGGCCGCGGGTCGCCCGGCGTCGCCGGGCGCGGACGTGACCGTGACCGTGCGGGCCCACGACGACCTCGAGCCGCTCGAGCGGACCCTCGACTCCTTCCTGCAGTGCTGCGAGGACCTCGATCGCGTCGCGCGGTTCGTGTGCCTGCTGGACACGCCGCACCCGGCCCGGGCCCAGGCGGTGCTGGAGCGCTACCCCTTCCTGGAGGTCGTCCGCGGGGACCGGGCCGCCGGATCGGTCGCCGGCGCGATGAACCGGCTGCTGACGACGGTCTCCACGCCCCTCTGGCTGCACCTGGAGGCGGGGTGGGAGCTGTTCGCGCGCGGCCCGCTGATCGGCCGCGCGGCCCGGATCCTCGCGGCGGACGAGACGCTCGGGCAGGTCGCGTTCAACCGCTCCTACGCGCGCGGGCCGTGGGAGCGCGGCCTGGTCGGCGGCGAGGTGCGCACGGCGGGGGACCTGCGGCTGCGGCGGCACGTGCACCTCCCGGCGGAGAGCGAGGAATGGGCCCGCTTCCAGGCGGGGCTGGCCCCGGGCGAGCGGACCAACGCCCACTGGCCGCACTTCACCGTCCAGCCGTCGCTCATCGACGTCGCGCGGCTGCGGACGGTGGGGCCGTTCGTCGACGCGGAGGATCCCGAGCGGGCGTTCGGGGAGCGCTACACCGCTCTGGGGCTGCGCACCGCCTTCTTCGACGAGGTGACGGCGCTGCTCCCCGCGGCCCGGGAGGACGACGCGTCCCCGGACGCGCCTGCCGCGCCGCCGATGGTGGACGTCCTGCCGGGCGCTCGCGCCGGCGAGCTGGTGCTCGAGCTCGACCCGCCGTGGCCGGTGACGTCGTCGTCGATCGCGGCGGCCGGCGAGGAGTTGCGGCTGACGCTGCGCACCGAGACGGCCGGGGAGCCGCCGCGCGATCACGTCGCGACCCTCGACGCGGCCCTGCGGGTGGTGGCGCTGGAGGCCGCGCCGGCGGGGGCGGAGATCCTCGGCCCGCGGGAGGCCGGGGCGGCCGGCGGCCGGCTCCGGCTGGAGGACGACGGGAGCGGCACGGCGTGGCTGGCGCTGCGGCGGGACGGGGAGGAGGCGGTGACGTCCGGCCCGTTCTCGCTGACCGGCGACCCGGCGGAACGGCCGTTCGGGCTGGCGGCGTGGGGTGGCCTGGTCGTGCTCGCGTTCGGCCTGGCCGGAGGGCGGGTCGGGCTCGCCGTGGTCGAGGAGCAGGAGATCGCGGCGCTGCTGGCGGGCTGAGCCGGTCGGTCGCAGGTGGTGTCATCCGCCCGGCGACCCGGTACGCTCGCACCCATCAGCGACGGACCTTCGATGGGAACCATGGCGTGAGCGATCAGCAACGTGACGGAGAGACGACCGACGATGGCGACGCGCCGGTCGACCCGACCCGGCGCCGGCTGCTGCAGGGCGCCGCGCTCGGCGGCATCGCCTGGTGGCTGCCCGGCGAGGCGTTCGGGGCCACGCTGTCGCCGCGTCGCCGCATCCAGATCCTCATCCGCACCATCCAGCGGTCCAAGGTCGACACGCGGTACCGCCTGCGCCTGCTGCGGCTGCTGACCAAGGCGGAGGAGGCGGTCATCAACCAGCGTCCGAACCGGGCGCGGGACCTGCTGCACGACTTCAACGTGGTCGTCGGGGAGAACGGCGGCCGCCACAACATGAGCCGCGCGCTGGGCAAGCGGTGGATCCGCGAGACCCAGTCGATCCGGCTGAAGATCAAGCCCGTCTACCCGAAGGGCGAGAAGGGCGACCCGGGCGCGACCGGCGCGACCGGGTCCACCGGCGAGAACGGCTCCACGGGATCGACCGGCGACACGGGATCCACCGGCGCCACCGGCGCCGCCGGCGACACCGGCGCGACGGGCCCGATCGGCGAGACGGGATCGACCGGCGGCACGGGATCGACCGGGCCCATCGGCAACACCGGGGCGACCGGAGGAACGGGTGCGACCGGAGTGACGGGGGCGACCGGCGTCACCGGCGCCGGCGGCCTCACGGGCGCGACCGGGGCGACGGGGAGCACGGGTGCGACCGGCAACACGGGCGTGACGGGCAACACGGGTGCGACGGGCAACACGGGCGCGACGGGGAGCACCGGCGGCACGGGTGCGACCGGCGCCACGGGGAACACCGGCGCCACCGGCGCGACGGGCTCCGTGGGCGACACCGGCGCCACCGGCAGCTCGGGCGGGACGGGCGCGACCGGGGCCACGGGTGCGACGGGCAACACCGGCGTGACGGGTGCGACGGGCTCGGTGGGTGACACCGGGGCGACGGGCGCCACCGGCAGCACGGGCGCGACGGGGGCCACCGGTGCGACAGGCAACACCGGGGTCACGGGCGCGACCGGCGCCACGGGTTCGTTTGGGGCCACGGGTTCGACCGGCGTGACGGGTTCGACGGGCGTGACCGGTGCCACCGGGGCCACGGGCGTGACCGGCGCGACGGGGCCGTTCGGGTCCACCGGCGCCACCGGCGTCACGGGTTCGACCGGCGCCACGGGCGTGACGGGTTCGACCGGGGCCACGGGTGCGACGGGCAACACCGGCGCCACCGGCGTGACGGGCGTGACCGGCGCGACGGGTCCGTTCGGGTTCACGGGGGCCACGGGCGCGACCGGAGCCACCGGCCCCGCCGGCTGATGGCGGGCTACCTCCAACTCGCCCAGGCCGCGCGCGCCGCGAACGCGCGGGTCAAGACGGCCCGCGACCTGGACGCCCGTTGGCGGGCGCTCGGGCCGGAGGGGCAGGAGGAGGCGCGCGTGGAGTGGGAGCGCCTCAAGGCGGCGATGAAGGCCGTCCGCGAGCATGCCGAGGCCGGCCCGCGCGGGTTCGTCACCCAGTTCAGCGCGGCGTACCGGGGCGAGGAGATCGACGCCCCGCCTCCGCCGCGCAGCCTGGGCCAGCTCGTCGGCGAGCTGCATGTCGCCACCAACGCCCTGCGCGACAAGCTCGACGCGGTCGAGGCGCGGCCCCCGGCCTGACCGGCGCGGCCACCCGTTCTCCATGTTGTTGCCGCCCCTCGGCAAGAACGTGGAGGACCCCCGACGTTGGTGCGGCCGGGCCTTCGTCGTCCGTGGTTTCCCTGATGCGGGAGGCCTCGGGCGCTGCTTCCGTCTGGGCATGCGCCTCTCCCTCGTGCTCGCCCTCCTCGCCGTGCTCCTCCTCGTCCCCGCCGGCTCCGCGACGGCCACCGGGGTCGCCTACCTCGACGGTGACGAGGTGTGGGTCGCGAGCGTCGACGGGCAGACCCGGGTGCGGCTCAGCGCGGGGGAGGGCGACTGGCGCGCGGTGGCCCAGGGCGACGGCGGGCAGGTCGTCGGGGTGCGCAACGAGGCGGGCCGGATCGGCAGCTTCTCGACGTTCGCGGTCTGGCAGCCGGACGGCACGCTCTCCGACCAGGGGCCGCTGCAGTCCCGCACCGGCTTCTCGCTCTACGCGATGCCGGTCGGGCTGGACATCACGCCGGACGGGCGGTCGATGGTCTACGGCTTCTCCCAGTCGCGCTACGACTCCTCCACGTTCCCCGCCACGTTCGTGCTCGACACCGGCACGTACGTCCAGCTGGTCAGCACCCGCACGGGCGGCGTCCCGTTCACGGTGGACGACGAGGACTGGCCGACGCTGGCCGGCTCCCGTGTCGTCGCGGCCTCCTCGGCCCAGCAGGTGTCGGTCCAGGACCCGACGGGCCAGCCGCCGTACAGCTTCGACTTCACGCCCTGGCTCGGCGTCCCGAACCCGTTCCAGGTGCGCCGCACCGATGTGGCGGCCTCCGGGACCGTCGCGGCGATGGAGCTGTACGAGCCCAACCCCGGCAGCGGCGACGACCTCCAGAACCGGATCGCGATGTTCCCGCTCAGCGGGCTCGGAGGCGCGATCACCCCGATCGACCACGACTGCTTCCTCCCGACGGACGGGAAGGCGCGCGAGCCGAGCCTGTCCCAGGACGGCCGGCTGATCGCCTACGTCGACCAGGGCGGGGTGAAGGTGGCACCGGTCACCGACTTCGCCGCGCTCGTCACCGAGTGCGCGCCGACCGCCCCGGTCATGATCTCCGCGACGGGGCGCAACCCGTCGCTCGGCCCGATCGACGTGGGGGCGCTCGCGCGGGCCCGGAATCCGAGCCCGCCGACCCCGCCGGGCCCCCCGACGACGCCCACCGTCCCCGCCAAGCCCTCCGTGCCGGCCGGTTCCGGCGGCTCGGCGCCCGCGGTGTCGATCCCGTCCCGCACGAAGGCCTCGAGCCTGGCCGCCGGCGTCGCGGTCGCCGTGAAGGTGGCCAGGGCGGGGACGGTCAGCCTCTCGCTGCTCGCCTCCTCGAAGGTCCTGGGGCTGAAGGGGAAGGCGCGGTCCGTCGTGGTCGCGACCGGGGCGGCGAAGGCCAAGAAGGCCGGCAAGGTGAGCGTCAGGCTCAAGGCGAAGCGGAGCTACCGGCGCCAGTTGGGGAGGCTGAAGGGCAAGAAGCTCACGCTGAGGACCACCTTCGCGGGCCGGACGACGACGAAGACGATCACCCTGCGGTGACCCAGTCGCCCGAACCCGGGGCGTTCTCCACATTCCTCCCACCCCTCGGGAGGAATGTGGAGAACGCCCCGCGGTACGACCCGTGCGGCGGGCCGGTCTCGCGCGGATAGGCTTGCCGCGTGGCCGCCCGATCGCTCGCCAGCCGCCTGACCGCGCTCGTCGGAGCCGTCCACGGCTTCCAAGACCTGGACGAGTACCGCGAGGGGGTGCTCGGCGCGCTGCTCGCCGCCGTGCCCGCCGACGTCGCCTCCTACAACGAGGTCGACGGTGACCCGTCCCACTCGTGGTGGACGAGCGAGCCGCACCTGCCCGTCCCGCCGGAGCTGGCGGAGCGGTTCGCCGAGCTGCTGCCCCAGAACCCGATCCTCGCCCACAACCTCCGCACGCACGACGGGCGCCCGCGCCGGATCTCCGATTTCATGGACCAGGAGACGTTCCACGCGCTGCCGCTCTACCGCGAGTTCTACGTCCACGTCGGCGTCGAGCATCAGGTCGCGCTCACCCTCCCGACGCGCGAGCCCGTCCTCATCGGGATCGCGCTGAGCCGGAGCGGCCGCGACTTCGCCGATCCCGACGTGGCGCTGCTCGCCGCCGCCCGCCCGCACCTGATCCAGGCCTACCGCAACGCGGAGCTGGCCGCCGCCCGGGAGGCGACGATCTCCGCGCTGGAGTCCGGCCTGGAGGCGCTGGGTGCGCCCGTGCTCGTGGTCGACGCGCGCGGCCGGGTCGACATGGCCACGCCGACCGCGCGCCGCCTGCTCACCGGCCGGCTCGGCGGGCCCGGCGGTCGCCTCGCGCCGGACGTGACGGCCGCCCTCGCCGCGCGCCGCGCGGCCGTGACCCCGGCGACCGAGCCGCTGATCGTCGACGACGGGACGCGGACGCTGTCGCTGCGCGTGCTGCGCGGCCCCGACAGCACGAGCGAGCTGCTGATCGTCGAGCCGGGGGCCAGCGGCCTGAGCGTGCCGGCGCTGCAGGGCCTGGGCCTGACCCGGCGCGAGGCGGAGGCGCTGCGGTGGCTGGCGCTGGGCCGGCGCGGGGCCGACATCGCCCACGTGCTGGACGTCTCGCCGCGCACCGTCGAGAAGCACCTGCAGAACGCCTACGCCAAGCTCGGGGTGCACACCGCCTCCGAGGCGGCGGCTACCGCCTGGGCCGCGGTGGGCGTGCGGCTGCCGGAGCGTCCGGACCGCTGACCGGCGGCCGTTCACGCGCCGCGCGCGCCGGGTAGGTTCGGGGGATGCCCGATGTCGCCACCCTGCTCCTCTTCGCCTCGGTCGCGCTGGTGTTCGTCGCCGCGCCCGGGCCCAGCAACCTGTACGTGCTGACCCGCGGGATCGGGCACGGGCCCCGGCCCGCGATGGTGGGGGCGGTGGGGTGCGCGACCGGTGCGATCGTCTACGTGCTCGCCACCGCGGCCGGGCTGTCCGCGCTGCTCGCCTCCTCGGCGACCGTGCTCGCGGGCATCCACTACCTCGGCGCGGCGTACCTGGTGTACATGGGGATCCGGGCGTTCCGGGCCCCGGCGGCCACGCCGGCCGCCGCCGCCGACGCGGGCGAGACCGGCGCGGCGGGTCCGTCCCGCCTGTGGCCGTCCTACCGCCAGGGGCTGTTCGTGGAGCTGTCCAACCCCAAGGTCGCGCTGTTCTTCCTCGCGCTGCTGCCCCAGTTCGTGCACGCCGGACACGGCCCGGCGGCCCTGCAGCTCGTGGTGCTGGGGCTCCTCTTCGTGCTCATCGGCCTGGCCTCGGACCTCGTGTACGCCGCCGGGTCCGGTCGGCTCGGGGACTGGATGCGCCGCCGGCCGCGTGTCGCCCGGCGCCAGGGCCAGCTGACCGGCGTGCTCTACCTCGGGCTGGGCGCCTGGGCCGCCGTGAGCGGCGCCGACGCGCGCAAGGCCTAGCTCCCGGCGGCCCGATCCGCGAGGATCGGGGCATGAGCGCCATTGAGGACGTGACGGCGGCCGCACGCACGATCGCGGTCGAGAACCCGGCGACCGGCGAGGAGATCGAGCGGGTCCCGTGCCTGGACGCCGAGGACGTCGCCGCGCTCGTCGCGCGGGCCCGGGCCGCGCAGCCGGGGTGGGAGGCGCTGGGCTTCGCCGGCCGGGCCCGGCTGATGTACCGCCTGCGGCACTGGCTGGTCACCAACCGCGCGCGCATGATCGACGTGGTCGTCGCCGAGAACGGCAAGACCCGCGAGGACGCGCTGCTCGCCGAGCTCTTCTACCTCGCCGACTCGCTCGGCTTCTGGGCCAAGCGCGCCCCGAGGTACCTGGCCGAGGAGCGCGTGCGGACGCATTCGCCGCTGCTGCTGGGCAAGAAGGTCGTGGTGCGCCACCGGCCGCTCGGCGTCGTGGGGATCATCGCGCCGTGGAACTACCCGCTGACGCTCGGTCCCGGCGACGCGCTGCCCGCGCTGATGGCCGGCAACACCGTGGTGATCAAGCCGAGCGAGATCACGCCGCTGTCCACGCGGCTGTTCGTCGAGGCCGCGCGCGAGGTCGGCTTCCCGCCCGACGTGTTCCTGCTCGCCACGGGGGACGGGTCCACGGGCGCCGCGCTGGTCGAGGAGGCGGACATGATCATGTTCACCGGCTCGACGCGGACGGGGCGGAAGATCGGCGGGCGGTGCGGCGAGCGGCTCATCCCCTGCTCGCTGGAGCTGGGCGGCAAGGACCCGATGATCGTGCTGGCCGACGCGGACCTCGAGCGCGCGGCCAACGTCGCGGTGGAGTGGGGGATGCGCAACAGCGGCCAGATCTGCATGTCGGTGGAGCGCGTCTACGTGGAGGACGCGGTGCACGACGACTTCGTCGCACGGGTGACCGAGAAGGTCGGCGCACTGCGCCAGGGCGTCCCGCGGGGCGCCGGCTCGGTCGACGTGGGGGCGATCACGTTCCCGCCCCAGTTGGAGACGATCGACGCCCACGTGCGCGACGCGGTGGACCGCGGCGCGCGGGCCGTGGTGGGGGGACGGCGCGGCGACGGGCCGGGCCGCTTCTACGCCCCGACGGTCCTGGTCGACGTCGACCACTCGATGGCCTGCATGCGGGAGGAGACGTTCGGCCCGACGCTGCCGATCATGCGCGTGCGGGACGAGGCCGAGGCGATCCGCCTGGCCAACGAGGGTTCGTACGGCCTGGCCTCCAGCGTGTTCACCCGCGACGTGGAGCGGGGCGAGCGCGTCGCCCGTCAGCTCCGCGCCGGCGTGACGTGGATCAACGACGCGATCATGAGCTACATCGCCCAGGAGGCCCCGTTCGGCGGCGCCAACGAGTCCGGCGTGGGCTCGCGGCACGGTCCGGGCGGCATCCGCAAGTACTGCCAGACGCAGACGATCCTCACCACCCGCTTCGCGCCGGCGCGCGAGCCGATGATGTTCCCCAACACGGTGCGCGACAGCCGCCTCCTCGGCGCGGCGATGACGCTGATGTGGGGCCGCAAGCCGCGGGGCTAGCTTCGGCGGCCACCCGTTCTCCAAGTTGTTGCCGGGGGGTGGCAACAACTTGGAGAAGGTCGCGCAGCGGGGCCGCAGCGGGGCCGCTACTCCGGCGGGGCGTGGGCGACGAAGACGGGGATCGTCGCGTGGTGCAGCACGTAGCTGCTGACGCTGCCGGTGAGCAGCCCGACGCGGCCGAGCCCGCGTGCCCCGAGCAGGATCGCGTCGTAGGTGTCGGCCATCGACTGGGCGACGATCTCCGGGCCCGGCTTGCCGTGGCGCACGACCGAGGTGACCGACAGGTCCTCGGGGAGCCGGCCGATCGCGTCGCGCAGCGTCTTCTGGGCGTAGGCGTCGGCGTCCTCCTGGAGGGTGCGGGGATCGGGCGCGCCACCGGTGATCCACCGCCCCGACTCCGCGGTGACGTTGGGGACGACGCTGAGCAGCGTGAGCGTCGCGTGGTCGCGCCGCGCGGCGGTCACCGCGGCGGAGAGGGCCAGCTCGGCGCTGCCGGAGCCGTCGATCGCCACCAGCAGCCGGTGGAAGCGCAGCTCGCCGAGGGGCGCGGGCGGCGCGGGGTCGGGACCGGGCTCAGGCGTGTCGAGGGCCACGCGTGAAGTCTGCCACCCCGCGCCGAGACGTACACCATGGCCGCCCAGCGGCCGCGATGTACGCCTCGGCCGCGCGCCTCACCCCACCTGGCGGCGGTGCGTGGAGAGCGGCAGGCCGGTGAGGGGGCCGATGTGGTCGACGATGCCCTGCCACTCGATGCACGCCGCCCCGTACCACGCCTGGGCGACCACGAGATCGGACGCGGACGTCGCGTCGCGCAGCTTGGCGATCGTGCCCGTCAGCTCGCCGTCGAGCACGGTCCAGCTCGTGCGCAGGTCGTCCAGGGCGGTGCCGATGTCGGCGAGGTCCCCCTGGACGAACGAGACGCTCATCG
>Ga0164241_10003686_pt1 | contig 15249 bp, 11 predicted proteins | sample OricomyardsoilBY_FD_108780 | JGI IMG/M metagenome (GOLD analysis project Ga0164241, IMG submission 108780) | Backyard soil microbial communities from Emeryville, California, USA - Original compost - Back yard soil (BY) | ecosystem: Environmental > Terrestrial > Soil > Unclassified | place: USA... | reverse complement strand
TGCTCGACCACCGCCAGCTTAAAAGCCATCGTGTAGTCGCGTTGCGTGCGCTTGATCCCTGTATCCATCACATCTGCCCTTTCTCGGAGGCAAATGTGTCAACGCTGGGTAGGACGGGTCACAGGCATAAAAAAAGCCCGGTCAGAGACCGGGCTTGAATCGGTACGGGTGTACCGAGGAGACAAACGTAAAACTGATCAGGCAGTCTTGCGAGCCGTCTTGGTCGCAGCCTTCGTCGCCTTGGTGGTGGCTTCGGTGGCAGCTTCGAAGTTGGCTTGCGCCACGTCGGTGGCTTGCTTGGCAGCCTTTTGCACGGACTCGAAAGCGTTGGTGGCAGCGGCAACAGCCGACTTCACCAGGGCAACAGCGTTCTCGGTGCCGGCCGGTGCGTTCTTGGCAGCGTTTTCGACCACGCTGGTGAACTTGGCTTGCAGGTCGGCCAGTTGGCCTTCAGCGGCCTTCACCACTTCAGCGTTCGTGCTGGAAGCGATTTCGTACACGTGACGGCTGTACGAAGCAGCCTTCTCGGCGGTCGGTTGCAGCAGGGCGGTTTGCAGGCTCAGCAACTCTTGAGCATCCTTGACCGACAGAGCGGCTTGGGTGTTCTCGGCGACTTCGGTCAGCGCGGTCTTGGCGACTTGCAGGTTCAGCTCGACGAGCTTTTCCACGCCTTCGAAGGCCTTCTGGGTCAGGCCCAGCAGGGTTTCGACATTGGCCTTTTGGGCGGCAAACAGTTGTTCAGCGGTCAGCATATTGGGCTCCTGGTTCGGGGCCTCGCCCCGGGGTGGTAGATACTGCGACAGCGCTTTGTTGCACTGCACAAAACGAAGTATAGGGACCTGTCCCGTGATTGCAAGCACTATTTGCTGCGACGCAGCAATTTAGGTCCCGAACCCTAAATCCCCGGTCGATGGAAGAATCAGGCCCTTTCCCGAAGCCGGACCCCCATGAGCCCAGAAGAACGCATCGCCGTCGCTGACGCTGCCATCACCACGCGTGGCTCGCTGCGCGCCTTCCTGTCCACGCCCGTGCCCCGGGCGCAGATCGAAGACATCCTGCGGGTGGCGGCCCGGGCGCCTTCGGGCACCAACACCCAGCCCTGGCAGGTCCATGTGCTGACCGGCGCGGCGCGGGCGCGGCTGTGCGCCAAGGTGCGGGCCGTGTATGACGACCCCGAGCAGCGCGCGCTCCACACCGAGGAATACGCCTACTACCCCACCGAATGGCGCTCGCCCTACATCGACCGGCGCCGCAAGGTGGGCTGGGACCTGTACGGCCTGCTGGGCATTGCCAAGACCGACAAGGCCCGCATGCACGAGCAGCATGGCCGCAACTACGCTTTCTTCGACGCGCCCGTGGGCCTGATCTTCACCATCGACCGCGTCATGCAGCAGGGTTCCTGGCTGGACTACGGCATGTTCCTGCAAAGCGTCATGGTGGCGGCTCGCGCGCGCGGCCTGCACACCTGCCCGCAGGCGGCCTGGACGCAGTTCCATCGCGTGATTGCCGAAGAGTTGAGCCTCGCACCCGAGCAGATGGTCGTTTGCGGCATGGCCCTGGGGCATGCGGACATGAGCGCTGTAGAGAACAGCCTCGTCACCGAGCGCGAGCCCGTCGCCGGCTTCACCCGCTATCTGGAGAACTGAAAAATGCGCCCGAAGATCCTCGTCGCCCGCCGTGTCTTCCCGGAGATCGTGGCCCGATTGCAGCAGCATTTCGAGGTCGATCACAACGAGGGCGATGAGGTCCTGGGCGCCGGCCTGGCCCAGCGCCTGCAAGGCTGTGCGGCCGTCTTCATCACGGGCAGCGAGCGCATCGATGCCGCCCTGCTCGATGCCTGCCCTGGCCTGAAAGCCGTCTGCGCCATGACCGTGGGCTACAACAACGTGGATGTGGCTGCCTGCACCGCGCGCGGCGTGCTGGTGTCTAACGCCCCGGATGTGCTGACAGAAACCACCGCCGACTTCGGCTTTGCGCTGATGATGGCCACGGCCCGGCGTCTGGCCGAAAGCGAACATTTCCTGCGCCGCGGCGAATGGAACCGCTGGGCCATCGACATGTTCGCCGGCTCCGACATCCATGGCGCCACCCTGGGCATCCTCGGCATGGGCCGCATCGGCCAGGCCATCGCGCGCCGCGGTCATCTTGGCTTCGGCATGCCGGTGATCTATCACAACCGCAGCCGGCTCGCTCCCGGGATCGAGGCCGAACTGGGCGCCCGCTGGGTGGACAAGCAGACCCTGCTGCGCGAGGCCGATCACCTTGTGCTGGTCTTGCCCTACAGCCCCGAGTCTCATCACATCATCGGCGCCACGGAGCTGGCGCTGATGAAGCCCAGCGCCACGCTGACCAATATTGCCCGCGGCGGCATCGTTGACGACGCTGCCCTGGCCGTCGCGCTGGCCCAGCGCACCATCGCCGCGGCCGGCCTTGACGTTTTCGAGGGCGAGCCACAGCTGAACCCGGCCCTGCTGACCGTGCCCAACATCGTGCTGACCCCGCACATCGCCAGCGCCAGCATCCCCACACGCCATGCGATGGCGAATCTGGCGGTGGACAACCTGATCGCCTTCTTCACTGGTGGCAAGCCGCCGACGGCACTCAACCCCGAAGTACACGATCGAGCGACGTGACCTCCGGCGCGCCCCCGCGCCGCTGAGACAATCCGCGCATGACCCTGTTCGATGCGCTCGTCCTGGCCTTGCTGGCCCTCGTCCTGATCCTCCTCGTGCTGCTGCTTTTGCGCCGGCCTCAAGACCTGGGCACGCCGTTGGAAAGACTGGAGCGCGAGCTGCGCGACGAGCTGAGCCGCAGCGGCGCCACGACCCGTCAGGAATTGACCCTGGCCCTGTCGCAGCTGCAGCGCACCGTGAACGAGCAGACGCTGGCCTCGCGCGGCGCGCAGGACCAGGCCCTTGCGCGCCTGACAGAATCCCTGAACACGCGGCTCGGCGAGCGCATGACCGAACTTCGCCACACCGTCGAGCTGCGGCTCACGTCCATCCAGCAGGACAACGAGAAGAAGCTCGAAGCGATCCGTGCCACTGTGGATGAAAAGCTCCACGCCACCTTGGAGCAGCGCCTGGGCGAGAGCTTCAAGCAGGTGGCCGAGCGCCTGGAGCAGGTCCACAAGGGCCTGGGCGAAATGCAGGGCCTGGCCCGCGACGTGGGCTCGTTGAACCGTGTGCTCGTGAACGTGAAGACGCGCGGCACCTTCGGCGAGACGCAGCTCGCGGCCCTGCTGGAGCAGGTCTTCACGCCCGAGCAGTACGCATCCAACGTCGCGACCCTGCCGGACAGCAACAACCGCGTGGACTTCGCGATCCGCCTGCCGGGCCAGCGCGCCGATGGTGTGCCGCTGTGGCTGCCCATCGATGCCAAGTTCCCGCGCGAGGATTACGAGCGCCTCGTCGACGCGCAGGAGAAGGGCGAGCCGGCGCTGGCCGAAGCGGCTGCCAGGGCGATTGAAATGCGCCTGCGCGGTGAAGCGGCCAGCATCCGCGAAAAATACATCGCCCCGCCCCACACCACCGACTTCGCGATCCTCTTCGTGCCGACCGAAGGTCTGTATGCCGAGGCGCTGCGCCGTCCCGGCCTGGTGCAGGCCCTGCAGCAGGAACACAAGATCATGCTGGCCGGGCCGACCACGCTGCTGGCCACACTCAACAGCCTGCAGATGGGCTTCCGCACCCTGGCGCTGGAGAAGCGCTCGGCCGAAGTGTGGGAAGTGCTGGGCGCGGTGAAGACCGAGTTCGGCAAGTTCGGCGAGGTGCTGGCCAAGACCAAGAAGAAGCTGGAAGAGGCCAGCAACACGATTGAATCGGCCGAGGTGCGCACGCGGGCCATGACGAAGAAGCTGCGCGGCGTGGAGGCGATGCCTGATGCGCAAAGCCAGCGCTTGCTGGAAATCAGCGCCGCCGAAGAAGAGAGCGACGAGGCTTGAAATCCACCACTGCGGCCCTGATCGCACGAGGCTTTCCCTGGCTGATCGCCAGCCTCGTGGCCACGCATGCGGGCATGGCGGTGACGCGGGTGACGGCGAGCCTGTGGTTGCTGTCGCACGGACACAGCGAATGGCTGGTGGGCGTGCTCATCAGTTGCTCCTCGGCCGGGCCGGTGATGCTCGCGCTGTGGGCGGGCCGGCAGGCGGATCGCTTTGGCCTGCATCGGCCCCTGTGGATCGGCACCCTGTTGGGCGTGGCTGGCGCTCTCCTGGCCCTGCTGTGGCCTGAGCCCTGGACCATGGCGGTTGCATCCTTCCTGTGCGGATCTGCGGTGGGCATTCTGGCCGTGGCCATCCAACGCGAAGCTGGGTTGATCGGTGAAGAGGTGGGCGACCTCAAGCGCGTGTTCGGCTGGGTCGCGCTGGGGCCGGCCATGTCCAATGTGCTCTCGCCCGTGATGGCCGGTCTGCTGATCGACCACGCCAGCCACGCCTGGGCCTTTGCCCTGGCCGTGGTGCTGCCGCTATTGGCCTGGGTCCTCGGCGAGCGCGTGCCGCGCCATGCACCGCGCGGTGTGGCCCATCACGCGCGCGGCCGCCCCGCCTGGATGCTGCTGCGCGACCCGGGCCTGCGCAATCTGCTGATGATCAACGTGGTGCTCACGGCCTGCTGGGATGCCCACACTTTTGTTGTGCCGGTGGTCGGCCATGCACAGGGACTTTCGGCTTCCAGCATCGGGCTGATCCTGGGCTCCTTCGCCACGGCGGCCACGGTCGTGCGCCTGCTGATCGTGCGCTGGGGCCGGGGCCTCGATGAACTCACGGTGTTGCGAACGGCGATGGGAACGGTCGCGCTAACGCTCATCGTCTACGCATGGTTGCCGGGCACAGCGGGGCTGATGTTCGGCTCGGCCGTTTTGGGCCTGGCCTTGGGTTCCTACCAGCCCATGATTCTTTCGGCCCTGCATCAGGTTACGCCGGCAGATCGGCAGGGCCAGGCTTTGGGCCTGCGCATGCTGGTCAGCTCGGGCATGAGCATGGCCATGCCGCTGAGCTTTGGCGCGATTGCCGCCAGCACGGCCGCCTTCGGGCCCCTGTGGCTGATGGCATTTTTGGCTGTTGGCGCACAGGTCCCCGCGCAATCTCTGAAACCGATACTCGACCGCCTTTCGGCGCGGAGCACGACATGAAAAATCTGACACTGGCCCTCGCCATCCTGCTGGCCGCGCCCGCCATGGCCGCGCCGACCAAGCCAGCCGCACCCGAGTTCGTGCGAGAGCTCGGCGGCATCAGCGAATACAAGCTGCCCAACGGTCTGCAGATCCTCTTCTTCCCCGATGAAGCGCAGACCACCACGACGGTGAACGTCACCTACCGCGTGGGCAGCCGCTTTGAGAGCCAGGGCGAGTACGGCATGGCCCACCTGCTGGAGCACCTGCTGTTCAAGGGCACGCCCAGGCACAAGGACATTCCCACCGAATTCGCGCAGAAGGCCATGCGCTTCAACGGCACCACCAACGCCGACCGCACCAACTACTTCGCCTCCTTCAACGCCGACGACAAGACCCTCGCCTATGCGCTGGACCTGGAGGCCGACCGCATGGTCAACAGCTTCATCGCCAAGGCCGACCTCGACAAGGAGATGAGCGTCGTGCGCAACGAGTTCGAGCGCGGCGAGAACGAGCCCGGCGCAGTGCTCAACAAACGTGTGATGGCCGCGGCCTACGACTGGCACGCCTACGGCCACGCCACCATCGGTCCCAAGAGCGATATCGAGGGCGTGCCCATCGAGAAGCTGCAGGCTTTTTACAAGCGCTACTACCGGCCCGATAACGCCACCGTGCTGGTCGCCGGCCGCTTTGATCCCAAGGCCACGCTCACCCAGATCGCCGCCGCCTTCGGCCCTTTGCAGAAGCCCGCCGACGCGATTGCCCAGCCTTACACGGTGGAGCCCGCACAGGACGGCGAGCGCACGGTGGTCGTGCGCCGCATCGGCGGCCAGCCCATGCTGATGGCGGCCTATCACGTGCCCGCCATCGGCCATCCCGATTCAGCAGCCCTGCTGGTCTATGGCCTGCTGATGTCCATGCAGCCCAGCGGCCATCTGTACAAGGAATTGGTGGAGACCAAGCTGGCGGTCTATGCAGGCCTGGGTGGCCTGGGGCAGGCCGACCCGGGCACGTCAACGGCCTTTGCCGTGTTGCCCAAGGAGGCCGATACCGCGGCCATCGAAACCAAGCTGCTGGATCTGGCTGAAGGACGGGGCGATGTGCCCTTCACTGAAGACGAACTCAAGCGCGTGCGCGATCTGGCGGTGCTGTCGTACCGCAACCAGATGAAGTCGCCCGAAGGCTTGATTGGCCAGATCTCGGGCCTGCTCGGTGCCGGCGACTGGCGCCTGCTGTTCCAGCTGATGGACGACATCCCCAAGGTCACGCTGGCCGATGTGGAGCGGGTCCGCAAGGCCTATTTCAAGCCGGCCAACCGCACCCTGGGCCGCTACCTGCCGGCCGATCAGGTCGAGCGCGTGGAGATCCCCGCCGCACCGCCGCTTGCAGAACGCCTGGCGCAATTGAAGGCGCCGCCCAAGGTGGAGGAGGGCGAGCGCTTCGACCCCACGCCCGAGCTGCTCACGGCGCGCAGTGTGTTCAAGACGCTGAAGAGCGGCATCGAACTGGAGACCTTGAACAAGCAGACGCGCGGCAACACCGTCACCCTGCAACTGCAATTGCGCTGGGGCGAGCCGCGCGCCACCACGATGGCCCTGGGCACGACCCAGATCGACGAGCTGCTGTTTGAAGGCACACCGTCGATCACCAAGCAGCAACTGCGCGACGAGTTCGTGCGGCTCAAGGCCGGCGTGGGCATCGACGGCGGCAACCAGGGCGCCACGCTGTCGATCAGCGCGGAGAAGGACACCCTGATCGACGCGCTGCGCCTGGCCGCCGATCTGATGCAGCATCCGCTGCTGCCGGCCGATGCCTTTGACCGCATCAAGAAGGCCCAGCTCGCGGGCCTGGAAGCCTCGCGGCACGAGCTGGGCACGCTGCGCCTCGATGCCGTGCGCGGCTTCTACAACCAGGCCCGCAACGCCCGGCCAAACGACCCCGACTACATGATGAGCCTGGACGAGCGCCTGGCCGAAACGCGCGCCACCCGCATCGAGGATGTGCGCGCCTTTTATCAGCAATACTGGTCCGCCGACTCGGCTCGCGTGGCCGTGGTCGGTGCGATCCCGGAGGGCCTGGAGGCCGCCATCGAGCAGACCTTCGGTGCCTGGAAGAAACCCGCTGCGCCGCGCTTCGTGCGCTGGATCTCCAAGCCCCTGCAATTGCCGCCCACCCGCGTGGACGTGCAGGCCAAGGACAAGACCAATGCCGAACTGCACATGGCCCAGCGCATCACGCTGAACCGTGAGGAGGCTGACTATTTGCCGCTGATGCTCGCGGCCCGCGTGTTCGGCGAGGGCGGCATGGAGACGCGGCTGTCCACCCGCGTGCGTCGCACCGATGGGCTGACCTACGGCATCGGCGCCGATCTGGGCGTGCCCTACTACGGCCAGGACGCCGGCATCTCCATCCGCGCCAGCTTCGCTCCCGAGAACCGCGACAAGGTCATCGCCATCGTCGGCGAGGAACTGGAGCGCATGAACAAGGACGGCATCACAGCCGAAGAACTGGAGCGCGTCCGCCACGAAGTGCTGGAAGCCCGCAAGCGCTCCCGTTCGCGCGACGGCAGCCTGGCCGGCTCGCTGAACTTCATGGCCGAGACCGGCAAGCGCTGGGACGAGGAAGCGCGCCTGGATGCGCGCATCGCCGCCGTGACGCTCGCTCAGGCCAACGCGGCCTGGCGCAAGTACGTCCGGCCTGAGGGCTTCCTCATCAGCACAGCGGGCGACTTTGAAGGCAAGAAGCAGACGCCTTGATCATCTTCCGTACAAGTAACCCGGCAGCCACAGGGTCATGCCGGGCCAGATGTACATGAACACCATGCAGGCGATCACGACCAGCATGTAGGGCATCATGCCCGCGAATATCTGGTTCAGCGTCACCTGCGGCGGGCTCACCCCTTTCAGGTAGAACGCCGACATGGCCACCGGCGGGCTCAGGAAGGCGGCCTGCAGGTTCACGAAGACCAGCACGCCCCAGAGCATCGGGTCGATGCCGAAATGCGCGAGCAGGGGCAGGAAGATGGGCACGAAGATCACGATGATCTCGGTCCATTCCAGCGGCCAGCCCAGCACGAAGATGACGGCCTGCGAGAGCAGCATGAACTGAATCGGCGTCAGGTCCATGGACATCACCCAGCGCTCCACCAGGGCCTGCCCGCCGAGGATGGCGAACACGGCCGAGAACAAGGCCGAGCCGACGAAGAGCCAGCAGACCATGGAGGTGGTCTTGATCGTCAGGAACACCGCCTCCTTGGTGCGCTGGAAGTTCAGCGTGCCCGCCTGCAAGGCCATCAGGAAAGCGCCGGCCGCGCCCACCGCCGCCGACTCCGTGGCCGTGGTGATGCCGAACAGGATCACGCCCAGCACCACCAGGGTCAGGATGCCCAGCGGCATCACCGATGACACCAGCATGCCGAGGATCTCGTACTGCTCGGCATCGAATTTCCAATAGTACCAGGCGAGCATCGCCAGCGTGAGGACGCAGGCGATGGCAAAGCCCATGTAGAAGACCTGCGGCACGGCGTCGACCTGATGCTCGGGCACGGCCTCGCCCATGCGTTGCAGAGGCTCGTCCTGGCTTGCGCTGCTAACGGGTTCCTTCAGCGCACCGGGTGGTTCCTGCAGTCCGCCCGAAGCACCGGGAGGTTCGGCCAGGCCGGTAGGCGCAGGCGGTTCGGCGAGCCCACCTGATGAAGGCGCGGCGGTCTGCGCCTGCTGCATCGCCACCGGCGCGGGGGCGTCGGTCTGCTGCGTGTAGATCGTCACGTACCACCAGGTCGTGCCCAGCAGCACCAGGGCCAGCCACACCGGCACCAGTGCCCGCAGCAGGGCGCGCAGCAGCCACACGAAGCCCTGTCCCGAGCGGCCCGGCGAGAGCAGGGCTTTCAGCAGCGCCGAGAGCATGCGCGGCGAGTAGTTCGCGGCAATCTGCGCCACCGGTGCCGAGATCGGCGCGCGCTGCTGCTCAGGCGGCAGGCGGGGCGCGATCTTCGGGTTGAGGATGCACCAGCCGATCACGTACACGAGGTAGAGAAGGGCGAGGAAGAAGCCGGGGAACATGGCCGCCGCATACAGCTTGACGACCGACTGCCCGGCCACGGCCGCGTACACGATGATCATCACCGAGGGCGGGATCAGGATGCCCAGCGTGCCGCCGGCGGTGATCACGCCCGCGGCCAGGCGCGTGTCGTAGCCGGCGTTGAGCATGGGCCGCATCGCGATCACGCCCATCAGCACCACCACGGCGCCGACGAGGCCGCTGGCAATGCCCCAGAAGGTGCAGATCACCAGGGTGGTCACGGCCAGCGAGCCGGGCAGCTTGCGGAAGGCCAGCTGCACGCTGTGGAACATGCGGTCCACCAGCGCGCCGCGTTCCATCACATAGCCCATCAGCACGAAGAGAGGGATCGACAGCAGCGTGTCGTTGTTCATCGCCCCGAAGGCGCGCTGCACCATCAGGTCGAAGATGCGGTTGTCCAGCAGGGGCTGGCCGGGGTCGTAGAAGGCAACGAAGCCGTACAGCATGCCCAGGCCCATCAGCGTGAACGCGGTGGGGAAGCCGAGCATGATGACGACGACGATCAGGCACAGCATGCTCAGGCCCAGTGCAGCGTTGCTCATGACTGAGCTCCGGTGCTGGAGCGCTGGCGTGCCGCTTCTTCAATGTCCTTGGCCTTCTCGATGGCCTCGCGTGCCGCATCGGCGTCCACGTGCGTGCTGGCGGCCAACTGCTGTTCCACCACATCGATCTCCTGCGCATCCTTGAGCCGCGGCGTCCACAGGCCCGTGCGGATGCAGACGATGCAACGCAGGATCTCCGACAGGCCCTGCATCAGCACCAGCGCGCCGGCGATGGGGATGACCAGCTTGAAGGGGTAGATCGGCAGCGGCGTGGCGTTGAAGGTGGTCTCGTGGATGCGCAGCGAGTCGCCGAAGTAGGTCCACCCGCTCCAGGTCAGCGCGGCGACACCGGGCAGGAAGAACACGATGTAGAGCACGAGGTCCAGCGAAGCCTGCGCGCGCGGCCTCATGCTGCCGTAGAGGAAGTCGCCGCGCACATGGCCGTCATGGGCCAGGGTGTAGGCGCCGCCCATCATGAACAGCGTGCCGTACAGCATGTTGCTGGCGTCGAAGATCCAGGCCGTGGGCATGTTCAGCAGGTAGCGCTTGAACACTTCGACCACCACCATCAGCATCAGCGCCACGATCAGCCAGGCGGCGGTCTTGCCCACCCAGGTGCTGATGCCGTCGGCGGTGTGGAGAATTTTCTGAACCGTCATGAAGAGCCCTGGAAGATTGCACTGCAAAGTTCAGGAATGCGGAGCGTGCAGAGAGGCTTTCGCCTCCTCCGCATGCTCCGCGTCCGGTTCAGGCTTGCTCAGCCTCGCTTTGCGAAGTAGTGGTTCCAGGCCATCTTGAAGTCAACCAAATAGTCGTTCTGCCACTGGCCGGCGCGCTGCGCGAAGGCCTTCTGGCTGTCCAGCACCTTCTTGAACAGCGGGTTTTCGGCGGACTTCCTGGCGATCACCTTGTCCCAGCTGTCGAGCTGGTTCTGCAGGATCGCATTGGGCGTCTTGTAGAAGGCGATGCCGGCCTTCTTCATTTCCGCGTAGTCCTTGGAGTTGCGGTCGATGGCTTTCCAGCTCATGTCGGCGCTGGAGGCCTGCACGGCGTAGTCGATGATCTTCTTCAGCTCGGCCGGCAGGGCGTTGTACTTGGCCTTGTTGAACAGGATCTCGAACTGCTCGGTGCTCTGGTGGAAGCTCTGCAGCATGCAGTTCTTGGCCACGTCGGGGAAGCCGAGGATGCGGTCGGAAGAGGCGTTGTTGAACTCGGCCGCGTCGATCAGGCCGCGGTCCAGCGCGGCCACAATCTCGCCGCCGGGCAGGGGGTTCACGGCCGCGCCCTGCTCGGTGTAGATGTCCACCGCCAGGCCCACGGTGCGGAACTTCACGCCCTTCATCTGGTCCAGGCTCGCCACCGGCTTCTTGAACCAGCCGAAGGGTTGCGTCGGCATCGGGCCGTACAGAAAGGAAACCACGTCCATGCTGATGGCCTTGTAGATCTCCTCCAGCAGGACCTCGCCGCCGCCGTAGTTGTGCCAGGACAGCAGCATGTTCGGGTCCATGCCGTAGCCCGGGCCGGAGCCCCACAGGGCCAGCGCCGAGTTCTTGCCGTAGTGATAGGCCACCACGCCGTGGCCACCATCGAGCGTGCCCTTGTTGACGGCCTCGAGCAACTGGAACGCTGGCACCACCGCGTTGGAGGGCAGCACTTCAATCTTCAGCCGTCCACCGGCCATGTCGTTGACCTTCTTGGCGAAGTCCTGCGCGTACTCGTGGAAGATGTCTTTCGCAGGCCAGGTGGACTGGAAGCGCAGGCTGACGGTCTGCGCCTTGGAAATCATCGGCGCGGCCATTGCTCCTGCAGCGGCAGCGCCGGTGGCCGCCCTCTTGAGGAAGCGACGACGGGTGGCGGGGGACGACGACGGATCTTGCTTCTGGCTCATCTTTGTCTCCATTTGTTTGAGTGAAATCAAATTGCGCCTACGTCCTTGCGGCCGGCGCCGCGCCAGCTGTGCTAGCGAAATCTGAATGTCGAATCAGGGTATGCGTTCGGCAATTGGGTAAACCCGATGTTTCCATTTGGTTTCCACTTTGTTGCCATGCACCACGATGGACATCGCGCCGCGTTTTGTGCATTGCTCGCTGTTGCCTGAAGGACGCGGGGGGTTTCCTGTAAGTAAGACCCGCAGCCCTTTGGAGAAGCCCGAATCCATGCGGGGTCGCGCTGCATGGAGGGCTCACATGCACGGTCCAGGCGCGCTGTCGTCAAGTTGCTGTAAGGCATAGGCATCAGCGTGACGGCGTCGTCGTCATTGCGGCGCAAATGCAAACCACCATTCAGTGAGACAAACCATGAATATCCAAGCCAAATCCCTGCTGGCCGCCAGTCTGCTGGTTGCCTTCTCCATGGCCCAAGCGGCCGACCCGATCAAGATCGGCGTGAGCGGGCCTTACACCGGCGGTTCCTCAAGCATGGGCGTGTCCATGCGCGACGGCGTTAGGCTCGCCGCCAAGGAAATCAACGCAGCCGGCGGCGTGCTGGGTCGCCAGATCGAGCTGGTCGAGCGCGACGACGAAGCCAAGAACGAGCGCGGCGTGCAGATCGCGCAGGAGCTGATCAACCGCGAGAAGGTCGTGGCCACCGTGGGCTACATCAACACCGGTGTGGCCCTGGCTTCGCAGCGCTTTTATCAGCAGGCCAAGATCCCCGTGATGAACAACGTGGCCACGGGCTCGCTGATCACCCACCAGTTCGACAACCAGCCCGAGAACTACGTCTTCCGCAACTCGGCCAACGACAGCATCCAGGCGCCGATGATCGTGGACGAGGCCGTGCGCCGCGGCTTCAAGAAGGTCGCCATCATGGCCGACTCGACCAACTACGGTCAGCTCGGCCAGAAGGACCTGGTGGCCGCGCTGGCGAAGAAGGGCATGACCCCCGTGGTGAACGAGAAGTTCAACATCGGTGACGTGGACATGACTGCCCAGCTGCTCAAGGCCAAGGCCGCCGGTGCCGACGCCGTGCTGACCTACGGCATCGGCCCCGAACTGGCCCAGCTGGCCAACGGCATGACCAAGATCGGTTGGAAGGTGCCGATGGTCGGGTCGTGGACGCTCTCGATGGCCAACTACATCGACAACGCCGGCCCCGGCGGCGAAGGCGCGCGCATGCCGCAGACCTTCATCCAGGAGCCCACCAACGCCAAGCGCCAGAGCTTCATCATCTCCTTCCTGAAGAACTTCAGCCCCAAGGGCGGTCGCATGGACTCGCCGGTGTCCGCCGCACAGGGCTATGACTCGATCTATCTGCTGGCTGCTGCGATGAAGCAGGCCAACTCGACCGATGGCCCGAAGATCAAGGCCGCGCTGGAAGACCTGAAGACGCCGGTGGATGGCGTGGTGACGACTTACAAGAAGCCCTTCACCAAGGCCAACCACGATGCCATCGACATGAGCATCCCGGTCTTCGGCGAGGTCAAGAATGGCCGCGTGATCTACGCCTACGATACGGACCAGAAGAAGGCTTCCGCCGACGGCAAAAAGTAGTCTTCGGGCCTTGAGCCTTCCCCGCCGAGTGGCATGTGCTGCTCGGCGGGTTTGCATTTGATACAGCAGTCATTGGGAATTCCATGGACGTACAGATCCTGACCCAGTTGATCCTCAGCGGCGTTGCGCTGGGGATGATTTACGCGGTCGTCTCCTTCGGCTATCAGCTGACCTTCGCCACCTCCGACACGCTGAACTTCGGCCAGGGCGAGGCCCTGATGCTCGGCGCGCTGGTAGGCCTCTCGCTCACCCATTGGGGCGTCAACTACTGGCTCATCCTGCCCATCGTGTGCGTGTTCGGCGCGCTGCAGGGTGCGGTGGTCGAGTTCATCGGCGTGCGCCCGGCGATCAAGATCAAGAGCGAGTTCGGCTGGATCATGTCGACCATCGCCCTGGGCATCATCTTCAAGAACGTGGCCGAGAACGTGTGGGGCCGCGACCAGATGCCCTTCCCCTCGCCCGTGCCCGAAGCACCGCTCACGATTTTTGGCGCCAACGTGCTGCCGCGCGAATTGCTGGTGGTGTTTGGTGCCCTGGCCATGATGCTGGCGGTGGAGCTGTTCAACCGCCGCTCGATCTACGGCAAGGCCGTGGTCGCCACCTTCAATGACCGCGACGCCGCCAAGCTCATGGGCATCAACACGGGCCTGGTCATCACCTTCTCCTATGCGCTGTCGTCGATGGCCGCGGCCCTGGCCGGCGTGCTCGTCGCGCCCATCACCCTGGCCGGCGCCACCATGGGCGGCACGCTGGGCCTGAAGGCTTTTGCGGTTGCCATCATCGGCGGCCTGACCAGCGGCATGGGCATCATCGTCGGCGGCATCATCCTGGGCGTGGTCGAGAAGCTCTCGGGCTTCTACATCTCCACGGGTTATCAGGATGTGCCCGGCCTCGTGCTTCTCCTGATCGTGCTGGCGGTAAAACCGTCCGGCCTCTTCGGAAAAACCGCAATCAAGAAGGTTTGATCCGAAATGAAAATCAAAACATTGATCGGCTCCGTGATCGGCGTCGCGCTGCTCGGAGCCTTCCCCCTGGCGGTCACCAACCCCTATTACATCCACCTGCTCGTCACGATCATGATCTACGCGATCGTGCTGTTCGGCCTGGACATCGTGGTGGGCTATACCGGCCTGGTCTCGCTGGGCCATGCGGGCCTGTTCGGCGTGGGGGCCTACACGGTGGGCACGATGGTCATGCACCTGGACGCCCCGCTGATCGTGGTGCTGGTCTCGGCCATTGCGGTCACCGCGGTGTTCGGCGCCCTGCTGGCATTGCCCGCGCTGCGTGTCACCGGCCCCTATCTGGCCATGGTGACCCTGGCCTTCGGCACCATCCTCCAGATCCTGATCAACGAGATGGACTTCCTCACCTCGGGGCCGCTGGGCATCATGCTGAACAAGCCGGTGCTGCTCTCGCACCAGTTCACCGACACCGAGTTCTTCTGGCTCGTCGCGGTGCTGATGATCGCCTCGCTGATCTTCGTGGACCGCGTGCTGCACTCGCACCTCGGGCGCACCTTCGAGGCCCTGCGTGGCAGCCCCGTGGCGTCCGACTGCATGGGCGTCTCGGTCTATCGCTACAAGGTCTACGCCTTCGTCATCAGCGCCGGCCTGGCCGGCCTGGCGGGCGGGCTCTATGCGTTTTCCGAGCAGTACATCTCGCCCAACACCTACAACTTCGAGCTGACCGTGCTCTTTTTGCTGTCGGTCATCATGGGCGGACGCAAGTCCCGAGCCGGCTCGCTGATCGGCGCCACCATTCTGGTGATGCTGCCCAATCTGCTGGACGACATCGGCCAGTTCCGCATCGTTGCCGCCTCGCTGGCGGTGCTGGTGCTGGTCTCGGTCGCGGTCGGTGTGAAGCGTGGGCGTCTGTCGTGGCAGGCCGCCGCCGTGCCGGTCATCGGCAGCGCCGGGCTGGCCATCGTCTCCTTCGCACTGGATGGCTTGGCCGATTGGCGCTTGACCATCTACGGCCTCATCACACTCTTCATCGTCTACTACCTGCAGGACGGCATCGTCGGT
>Ga0164241_10003685_pt1 | contig 15254 bp, 8 predicted proteins | sample OricomyardsoilBY_FD_108780 | JGI IMG/M metagenome (GOLD analysis project Ga0164241, IMG submission 108780) | Backyard soil microbial communities from Emeryville, California, USA - Original compost - Back yard soil (BY) | ecosystem: Environmental > Terrestrial > Soil > Unclassified | place: USA... | reverse complement strand
GTTCGGCTCGCCGCTCGCACCTCCAAAATCTGACGGTCGGCTTCGTTGCACGTGATCCGAGCTGCTATTCGCGACATGCCTCCTGCCTGCCATATATCACTTATCATTGCAAGCAAGCACTAGCGGCCCCAAGACGGCATGGGAAGCTGCGGGGCGAGGTGCCCACTGTTGGCTGATGTTACATTTTTCAGATTTGTCGCATCGCAGTTTGCAATTTGCCCAACAAAAAGCCCTCCCGGGCAGCGGGAGGGCTAACAGTTGGGTGCATGGGTTGGATTTGCGCATGGCATAAATTGCGCCCGGAACCCAGGGCGCGATTCCTGGCATTGTCGCCAGCGTTGAACCCATCCCCGGTTCCCACGGATAAACGCCCTATATCCTCGTCGCGCAAGCAGGTCGTTGCGGGCTGGATCGCGGGGGAGATTGCGCGGGGTCTTCTCATCGTACCGACCCGAAGGAATAATCAACTGCCGCGCGGCGCAAGACTGTTCCGTAGCGGACTGGCGGGCAGGGAAAATTCTTCGGGTGAATCGGGATGGGCGGGATCAAAACCGTCGAAGTCGGCGCTGATTGATCGGGCGAGCGGAAGGTCGGCATCGCGGATGCCTTGCACGATACATTTGGCGAGTTCGTAGGCGCCGTAATTGTCGTGATGAGTGATGTCCCGGCCTCCGGCTGAAAAGGCCAGCGGAGCTCTGCCAGGGCCGAGTGCTTCGTAAAAGGCGACGCTCATCCGTTCCAGATCGATCATGGCAACGTTCTCCTCGGCTGCCACCTCCCGGACGGCTTGCGGGTAATCGCCATGCGTGTTGCGGATTTTTCCCTGATCGTCGAAGTTGCGGCGCTGCATGGAGGTGACAAGCACCGGAGTCGCCTTGCGCAGCCGTGCTTCCGCGACGAAAACCTTCAGGTAGGCTTTGTAGGTGGTGTGCGCCTCGACGTAGGTTTGCGGCCACGATTTCTTTTCGTCATTATGGCCGAACTGAATGAAAAGATAGTCGCCGGCCTTGATTTGGCTGAGCACTTTTGCCAACCGCAGACCCGAGATGAAGGATTTCATCGTCTCTCCGGATTCGGCATGATTGGCCACGGCGACTCCGCGAAGGAAGCGCGGAAGCATCTGGCCCCAACTGGCGCCGGGTTCGTAGGGTTGGTCGGTGACAGTGGAATCTCCGACGACGAACACCGTCGGCGTTTCCGTTCGTTGGACCGCGAGTGCGATGACTTTGGGCGCCGTCCCGTTGAATTCGAGGGTGAGCTTGTCGTCCCAACGCAGGATACCGATTTCACGATCGTTCAGTATCACGGCGGAACCGCCCGGTGCGTTTTTCTCGGGTGGCGGAACCCGGATGTCACGGACATCGACGAGAAAATCGCGGGTGGTGAATACGCCTGGCCTGGTTTCGACGTGCTCCAACATCAACTGGCGTGATTCGGCTTTGACGGTGTTGACCGAGGCGACGCCGGGATCGCCGAAAGTCACGCTGACGTGGTACGTGCCTTCGGGAACGGCGATAGAAAAGAAAAAAGGTTTCCCGTCGTCAGTCGGGCGGGTGCCGAGATCAAATCCGAAACCCCGACCGGTGGAAAACGTGTCCGTCGCCGCCACCTTTACAGCCTCATCGGAGGCAGGCTGATTGGAGAAATTGAATTTCCATGAGTGTTGGAAAATTGCATCGGCTTCCGCCGCGTTTACCGCGGGAACGAGTCCGGCGATGACGAAGATTGCGACGGTGAAAATCAGGGCGGATGGATATTTCATGGATGGGAAACCTTTGGGCCGGTGATCGGGTGATCCGTCGGGCATGGGAAAAGTCACCGGTGAGGCACGGATTAGGCGTCAGGGCAACCTACGGCGACACCGGTCGATCGCAAAAACCCGTGAGGCTGACAGTAAAATCCAACCCGATACCCGCTGTCGCGGCCTCAGCCGACAAAGAAGCCTTGGATTTTTTTCAAGGTGGCGGCTAGGCGATCAATCTCTTCCTCGGTGTTGTAGAGATAGAAACTGGCGCGAGACGTGGAGGTCAGGCCGAGTTTGCGCATGAGCGGCTGGTTGCAATGATGGCCGCCGCGCAGGGCGATGCCCTCCTGGTCGGCCATCGTGACTACGTCATGGGCATGCACCCCCGGCAGATCGAAGCTGATGACTCCGCTGCGATGGTGTGCCGGACCGAGCAACCGGATGCCGGGAATCCCGGTCGCAAGGCGGCCGTAGGCGAGCACTGCGAGTTTTTCGTCGTGTTCGGCGATGGCTTCGCGACCAAGGTCATCAAGGTAATCCATCGCCCGGGCGAGACCAATCACGTCCGCGATATTGGGCGTGCCGGCTTCGAATTTTTGCGGGGCGGGCGCCCATTTGCTTTCAAAATATTCCACGTTCGAGATCATGCTGCCGCCGCCGCGATAAGGAGGCATGGCGTCGAGCAGGGTCTTGCGGCCATAGAGGATCCCGACTCCCGTGGGACCGCACATTTTGTGGCCGGAGAGGGCCAGGAAATCGCAACCCATCGCCCGGACATCGAGCGGCAGGTGACCGGCGCTTTGCGCGGCGTCCACGACTGAGATCGCGCCCACCGCGCGCGCCTTGGCGCACAGTTCGGCGGCGGGATTGATCACGCCGAGCGTGTTGGAAACGTGGGTGAAGGCGAAGATCTTGACCTCGGTCGTCAGCAGTTTGCCGAGCTGCGCGAGATCGAGCAGGCCGGTGTCGCCGGCGACCACCGGCAGGAAGCGCAGCTTGGCTCCCGTGCGGCGGGCGAGAAGCTGCCAGGGCACGAGGTTGCTGTGATGCTCCATTTCGGTGAGCAGGATGATGTCGTCCCTTTTCAGGTTCTGGTCGCCCCAACTATTCGCGACCAGATTGATGCTGTCGGTGGTGCCGGCGGTGAAAACGATTTCGCCCGGTTCGGCTGCATTCAGGAATTTCGCACTCCTTTCCCTCGCGTTCTCGTAGGCGAACGTGGACCGCATGGACAGCGCATGGATGCCGCGGTGAACGTTGGCATTGTCGCGCTGATAGAAATGCGACAGCGAATCAATCACGCACTGCGGCTTTTGCGAGGTGGCGGCGTTGTCGAGATAGACGAGCGGCTTGCCGTTGACCTGTTGGCCAAGGATGGGGAAGTCATGGCGGATGTTTTTCCAGGCTTGGTTCATGGAGTCGGTCGCTTTCGTTTTCTCATCAGCAGACGGCCGTCGCGTTTGTGAATGCGGGGCGGGACGATTGGAAACGGAGGGGGAAAATGTTTTTAGTCGCCGGGCAGTTCCGTGGTGGCGGGTCGCTCGTCCCCCTTTGCGGCGTTGAGGGCGGCGTGCCAGCCGAGGGTCGCGCACTTGATGCGGGCGGGAAATTGGTGGACTCCGGCCAGGGCGGCGAGATCGGAGAGATTGTCCTCATCCACTTTGCCGGTGGTCACCATTTTGTGCAGTTCGGCATAAATGGCTTCGGCTTCGGCGACGGTCTTGCCCTTGAGGCTGACGGTCATGAGCGATGCGCTGGCTTTTGAGATGGCGCAGCCGCTTCCCTGAAAGCTGACCTCTGAAATCTTATCGCCATCCAACTTCACGTAAACGGTGATCTGGTCGCCGCACATGGGATTGTTTCCGCTGCCCACCCGGTTGGCGCTGGGCAAAATTGAGTAGTTCCGCGGACGGCGGTTGTGGTCGAGAATGACGGATTGGTAGAGATCGGTGAGGTCTTGCATCGGCCAAAGGCGTGAAACGCAGAGGCTACTTCGGGTGCATCGTTTGGCAAACAGTGTTTAAGCCTTACGCGCGCGAAGGCGTCCGGAGGAACGCCTGGCGTTTTTAGACAACGGCTTCGGACGAACTGTCGTGGACCGTGGCGGATGTCGCCGCAGGTTTGGCGGGAGGCCCGACGACCTGCATGACCCGGGCGATCAGTTTGCGGGCACGGATGACCCCCACGATACCGAGACTCTCCCCGTCGCGAACCACCGGCAGTAATTTATGGCCGTGCTCCCGAAAGGCGGCGGCGGCGATCAGGCACGTGTCCGTGGCACTGAGGGTCGCTGGTTGCCGGATCATGAATTCGGACAGCGGGGTTTCGCGACCAAGGCCGTTCGCCTGGGCCCTGAGCAGGTCGGTCAGCGTGACCATTCCCTCCAGCCGGTCTCCGTCCGTCGAGACCAGGAAAAGCGGTTCGTCGCTTTCGCCGAAGCGGCGGGTGACCTCGATCAACGTTTCCGTGGGAAGCAGCAGGGGCTCGGGAGCGGGTTCGATGAAATCGGCCAGATCGAATTCCTTCAGGGCGGCGCGTACGCGCGGACGTTCCTGCCAGACATTCGGCGTCCGGCGGGTGATCGTAGCCATGAGTGCGCTGCGGAGAGGCGCAAGGGTTTTGGAAATGGAGGTAAATACATTCTGGCCCATGACGATGACTTCGACCGTGGACCTGGCGCGGATTGAGGCGCTGCGCGGGCGGTTGTCCATCAACGCCTGTTCGCCGAAAAAGCTGCCGGGGCCGAGGGTCGCGATGATTTCCCCGTCGGGATGTTCCGCCGAGGCGCGGCATATTTCGACTTCGCCTTGTTCGATCACATAAAAATTCATCGCCACTTCCCCCTGCTTGAAGATGTAATATCCGGCTTCGTAGTGAGCGTGCATGACGCGATCGGTGACTTCCGTCTTGAGATAACTCAGGTCGCGGGGGAAGAGCACCAGCCACGCCCAGTCGAAGCCGACCTGGATGCGACGCGACCATGCCGGCAGCTTGAAAAGATAAACACCCCGCCAGGCGAACCAGGCCCAAAAGCCGGACAGTTTGAATCCGAACATCTCGGCTACGGCGTTGTGGCCGCCAATCGAGCAGAGTTGCCCGAGCACACGGAAGGAAAAGGGGCGGGTGGGCTCGCCACCCATCAACCGAACGATGTTTTGGGCACACTGCCTTCCCTGGCGCTCGGCGAACTGACCGGTGGAAGGCGAAGGCTCGCCATCCAGCGCATTGATGACGAGCGCGCAGTCGCCGATCGCCCAGACGTTGGCCGAGCCGCACAGGCGCATATCCGGATCGGTAAGCAGGCGGCCTTTTTGTTTCGGAGTGTCCAACCGCTCAACCATCGGTGCGATCGTGCTGCCGATGGTACAAACGATGGTGCCCCCGTGGATAAATTCGCCCGCCAGGCCGACGCCTTCCCCCGTGGCGAGTTGCACGCGGGCGTTGAGCCGGATGGTGACCCCGGCCCCGGCCATTTTTTCGCGGGCGAACTCGCGCAACGACGGGCTGATTTCCGGCAACAGTTGGTCGCGGGAATGGATGAGGGTGACGCTGATATCCTCCTCCCTGATGTTGCTGTAGAAACGCCGGCTGCTGCGGACGAGATCGTTGATTTCCCCCGCGGTCTCGACGCCGCTGTACCCGCCGCCGACGACAATGAACGAAAGGTACCAGCGCCGGCGTTCGTCATCGTCGCAAACCTCGGCTTTTTCCAGGCGGGAAAGAACCTGGGTGCGGAGGACCGCGGCATCGCCGACGGTCTTGAGCGGGAAGGCGTGATCGACCATGCCCGGCACCACGTTGAGGTTGGAAATGTTGCCGCAGGCGATGACGAGATGATCGTAGTGCAGCTGGCGGGGCAGGCCGTCGTGGCCCTTGTATTCGAGGCAATCGGCGGCCGGATCGATGCTGTAAACCTCCTCCATGCGGCAGATGACGTCCGGCAGCAGCTGGCGGAGCGGAACAGTGACATCCTGCAAATTCAGGGAAGAACCGACGGCGTCCGCGAGGAGCGGGCTGAAGACGAGATGATTCTCCGAATTGAAAAGGATCACCTCCGCGTCGCCTTTCCTCAGTTGGGACCGCAGGGTCCGGGCGCACTTCACTCCGCCAAACCCGCCCCCGATGATGACAATGCGTTTTTGCGACATGCGTTGGATTTCCTAACTGAATGACGAAGCGGGCAATTGCAATCCGCCGGTCCCGCCCGGGGGATCCCCGGTCCGCATCGGGAGGCAGATCGACGAGGTGGAAATCCCAACGGTCGAACTCAAGTCGCGCCGTCACCAATACGGCGCAGCCACGCTATTTCAGCGAATCGCTGTTGTAACGGGCGAGGAGCGGGGCACCCGGACGATCGACACGTCATCCACCCACAATCTGCCGGATGCGCGCCATACAAAGACAAAGTAGATGAGGTGGGTGACGCCGTCGGGGATTTCGATGGTGGCTTCGATTTTCGCCCACTCGCGCGGCGGCGGCGCGCCGGCGAGGGGCGTGGGATCGCCGATCGCGACACCCTTGAAGCCGGCGAAGATATGACCGCCGGGGAAATCCTTTCCTGGAAACTCGAAAAGCGTTGCCCGCAACACCACTCCCGGGGTGCCGGGTTCCGCTTTGAAGCTGGCGTCGGCCTTGACCCAGGCGGTGAGCCGATAGCGTTCGCCCGGCACGACACGCAGGCCGCGGGTGTCCGGCAGGATGCCGAAGCGCGCGGGGTCGCGTGATTCCAAGGCTGCCTGCATTTTTCCGGGAAGTCGTTCGCTGGGCATCGGGCTGAAACTGCACCCGGCCGCCTGGCTTTCCGGCGGCACCCACATGCGCCAGCCGTTCATCCCCTGTTCAACGCGACGATACAAATGAAGATTTTGGGACGGCGGAGCCATTGGCCTGGGCGGGCGCGGTTGCACCGGAACCACCGGTGGCGGACGCACCGGAATTTTTTCCGGCACGCTGCGTCGATGGAGGAATACCGCGATGCACGCCAGGAGGGCGACGAGAGAAATGAAAAATAGACGATTTTTCACTGATCGCTAATTCCGAGCATTGGATGAATGCGCGTTGCGGTTAGGGTTTGGCCAACGGCACCATTTTCGCCGGATCAAATTCCAGATTGCGATGACCGGGTGCCGGGTTCAGCCACCAGATAATTCCGATGTAGCTGGAGTCTTTCGGATTGGTTTGGGTTGAGAGGTCAACAACTAGACGCGCATAAGCACCTGCTCTGGTTTTTAGATAGAATCGTTTATCGAACTGACCTTTGAATGACTCTTCCTCACCTGTTTCCTCATATTTAAACGCAGCCGAATACCCGCTTTCGGGCGCTTCGTACATCCGTCGCGAAGTACTTTCAATTAATCCCCCTCCGGGCACCGATATTGTCACGGACCACGGGTAGCGTATGAGCCATTTGCCGGGTTCGGCCAAGGGATGTTTCGTTTCGATAATCAAATCACCACCGTTGCTGACTTGCTTGCCTGTGGATAAGCTGCTTCGTCCTGCCGTTCCGCTCGCAGGCAGTTTAAAGCTGCGTCTGTCAAACTGAACCATCGGCTCGGCGCTTTGCAACTTCCACATCGTCAGGATGACCGGATTTTCTTTATCAGGTGTATAGCGGTCTTTTTCGCCTACTAGTTCTGTGAAGTGGAACGGGCCTTTCTCGCCATCGTATTCATAGCCGGGCTTGACCAGACTCAAGCCGAGCGTGCGACCTTTCATTCCGCTGATGGAGAAAAGTCCCCGAGCATCGCTCTTGGTCTCGCTCTTGTCCATGCCCGAGGTCAGTCCGGTGTTGTAGAGTACCGAAGCGTAAACTGCGACATCGGCTAGTGGCGTGCCCGCCTGATCCACCGCCTTGCCATAGAATTCAATATCCTTGTGGTTGAGACCGCCGAGCAGCTTGCCCATGTTCTCCCGCTTGGTTGGAGCCGCAACGGGACCAAGGGGGGAGGATGCCGCTTGGTCTCCGGGTTTGAGCATTGGGGACGACGAAACGGACGCCGTCGGTATCGGCGTCTGCGATTCCCGCGATTTTGGTTGGTGTGTTCGCAACCGGAAAAACACCAGAATCAAAGTCAGGAGCAGCAGGATTAGGACGATCCATCGAAGATTTCTCATGGTGCGGTGATCAAGTTAAAGCCGCGCTCATCCAGCAAAGCCTGCCAAAAGCCTTTTTGCAGCATGTTTGTAGAGCGGAATTGAGCGCTGTGCCATTTGTGAGCACCCCATTTTTGACCGCTGGAACCTTGGAGGCCCGTGTCGTCCGGCCAAATCGTTTGGAGATCGAGCGCACGTGTCATCCCAAGCCGGTCTTCTGTCGCGCCGGTCGCACGCGAGCGCGACTCGCCCACAAAGGCCATGATTTCCCAGCGGTTTTGAGGAATAGACGCGTCGCCGAGGTGCAAATCCTCACTCCAGACTGGTGTCCGCCGGACAAACAAATCCTCAATGAGATTAGGGTCGCCGAGATATTTATACGTCCAGGGTTGGTCGGGATCGTCGAGAGAAATGAAAAATAGACGGTTTTCCACTGATTCAAACGTTTGCGCATCGGTTCTGGGTGGGGAGTTCCGACAGGGGCTCCAATTCGAATCGTCCGCGATGTCGTCGTTAACATTAAGGTTCGCGTGGATTTTCCTCCCAAGTTAATCCTTTGATCAAGTTTTGCTTCGGGTCCCATTCCATGTTTCGATCCAGTGGCGTGGGATTTAGATAATAGGTGAATAGGATGGTGCAGGTATTGGAGTTCATCCCGTCGAGCCGCAACCCACCCGATATTTTCCCATAGTTTGCCGCGATGATCCGACCGTTCTCCTTGACAGTTCGCACGCGGAAAAAAAAGGCATCGGTCCGCTCAAAAGAATGGACCACCGCGACCGCAGTTGCGGCGTTACGCAATTCGGTGTTTTGAGCATAGCCATCTTGAGGGGCCGCCCGATCCCACTTGAACGAGGAATATTGCCCGATGGGAGGCAACTTCGCTTTGAACAGCCCGTCGCCGCGATTGGGAAAGGCCATCTCTACCCGTATATCAAAATCATTCCGGCTTTTGAAGTCTCGATGAGCCGTAAAAGCAAAATCAGCTTTCGCTCCTTTGCCATGCGGGGCAACCCAATCGCCTTTCCCCAAATCGTAGCCGCATGCCTGGTCGAGCACGGGGATTTCCACCTGCACCCGCTTCGCGTAAAACGCCACGGGCTTTGTGATGGGGCGCAAGATTGTCGTATAGGTGGCGTTCCATGGCTCCCAGCGGCCATTCTTCAGTGCACTGAACCCCTTGAATGGGAATCCTCCCCGGTAAAATCCTTCTTTGTTGACCATGCCACCTATCACACCGTCGGTCTGCCCTTCACCTGAGAAAATCCCCTCCGCATTAGTCCTCCCTTTCATTGGAATTCCGTTTCTAGTCACGGGGTCCATGAACGTTAGGGTCACGAGCGCTCCCCGTATCGGCGCACCCTGCTCGTCGAGCACCTTGACCGTAAGTCTGGCGTGGGGCATCTCAGCTCTTTTCTTGCCGACATCAACTGCTGCAACACTGAGTAATATCGCCGAGCAAATCAGAAGTTTCATTTTCATATTCATTCGTTTGAAAGTGCGCTGAGCTTATCGAACAATTTATAGAAGTAGGTGTAGGCGATTTCCCGCATGTCGCTGTGGTGCCAAAGAGGCACGCCGTTTACCGAACTACCCCTGGCTGTGGGCCAGCGATTCGGATCAGCATACAGGGAGGGCATGTCATAGTTTCTAGTATCGCCAAATCGATCTGTGAAGTTTGACCCGACGGCCAAGCTTAGCGCCGGCATTGCCTCGTTTAGAAGTTGTGCCCGTTTCGCGGGATCAGCCGCGACGGAACTGCCGGACGACACTCCATAGAGATCGAAAATCCAGCTTGGACCGGTGTTGTTCGCTGAATTTGTATCCACGACTACTGGAACAGGATTACCATAAAAATATCTGCCCCACCCCGTCTTAAACAACGGTTGGATTTTGATGTCATTGAGCATTTGAACGGTGATCGGGCCGACTTGCTCCGGAGTTTTTGTCACTCGCTGGGCGTTGTTATTAGTCACGTACCATGTTGGCAGGTTGCTGGTGATCGGATCGTTCAAATTGAAGCCCCAACCCCCGTAGTCGCTGCCGGCGTGAATAAACAAGCCGATCTTCAATTTATCGCCCTTCGCCTTTTCTTGGATCACCCAAGCGAAGGAGCCAGGTGAGCGAACGTTTTCAATGATGGAGCCGTTAACAGTACCCTCGTAGCGCCCCAATACGTCCTCTGTGCTTGAGTAGAAATTATGCACCACGCCCGCCGCACCGCTGAAGCGGTTGCGCCAAGTGAGGGTCGAACGCGCGTCAATTGTGCTGAATGCTTCATGCCAGTGCGAGGCCCAATAGCCTGCGGGATAGTCACGCCAGATTGCCGGGACCATGCCAATGATGTCGTCGGCGCTGTTGCCATCGAAGCATTCACGAGCCATTGCGGCGTCGATAAGGCAGGCCTTGCTTACATTCAGACCGTGATCGGCGATAGCGCTCGAAATCATGAGTGCAGCCGCACTGTGACCTGCGATGGTCTTGTTGCCAGGAAGCGCGTTTATTTTCTCCGCGAGCTTGGACGCAGTGGCGAAGGCATTTCTCGCGGCACTGTGATAGTCGTAAAGCAAATCGTTTCCATCGCTGTAAGGATCGCCATACCACGACACGCCGACAAAACGGGCGCGGAATCGGCTCCAGTACATGCGTTTGAATGTTTCCGATTGCCAACCGCGCATTCTTTGACCGCCCACATTGGAACCAACCACGAAGACAAACCATTTCCCGTTCGTCTGGCTGTCGGGAAAGTTTATCGGTTCGCTTAAACTTGTTGGCTTTCCGAGATCATTGTCGCGAACAGACAGATCGCCAACCAACCCTGCAGGAGCGTCACCGCCATCGCGGAAGTTAATACGCCGATACATGTCTTCAACGGAACCGATGCTAAGCTCCAGTTTTATCTCGGCAATAGCTGCGCCGTCTTTCTCAACGGACAGCACCAGCGGTTTGTTTGTCGCGCTACGGCCTTCGATTAGTATCACGCCCCAGTCTTGATCCTTGATACCAGTAAGGAACCGATCCGATAGCTCGACCCCTTCTGCTATGACCCGACGGGTTTCAGCTTTCGCGATCGCCTTATCAAGATCAAACCCGAAGATCTCGCCTTTGTCCTCAGTCTGATATTTCAAGGCGTCAGCGCGATTTAATTTAGTATAGGCAAAATTAACCGCATTGTCCGCCTGCTTTAGTTTGTATTTCACCGAGGCGCTCGGTGGCAATATGGTCAGGGTCTGTTTAAGATTGAGGAAGACCGGAAAGAAATCGACCAAATCTCGGGCACCGTCAACCGAGCCATCTTTACTAAAGCCGGTATCAGCGGCATCGGTAGAATCAGGCATCGGAATATCACTCCCTTGAGTGTCGCCGCCGTCATCATCGTCATTGATCCAGAAGCGGAAGGGATGGTTGGGGGAGGTGGCGTCGGAATCGTCTTCTTCGGGGAGCTTGATTTGGCCGTCGCGGTTGGCGTCCACGGCGAGGCCGGGCAGGACCGGCTGCGGAATCGCGACGAAGGGGCGATGGACAGCGGTGGCGGTGTTTACCGCGATGCCGAGTTGGGGCGTGGTGGTGTCCCGGGCGACGCGATGATCGGTGGTCCATTCCGCCGGCAGGACCATCGGTTCACAGGGCAGGACATCGTACGCGGCGGGCGAAAGGAGACTGCCGTCGCTGCCTTGCTTTCTCGCCAGCAACGCGGGAATCCATTGCTCGGGCGCGGTCTGGGTGGCGGGAGCCGTCAGGATCTTGTACCCGCCCAACCGGTCCTGACCGTCGATCCACGCGGCCTGGCCGGAAATGACATAGGCGCCGAAGGCGGCGGGCGCCGGATAGCCCGGGGCGGGTTCCTGCGCTCCACTGGCGTAACGGATGATGGTCGCGCCATTGGGCCCCGATGGCGCGCCGCCGCGCAGCAGGGCGACGCCGTTGTCGTTGATGAAAAACGGCTCCGATTCCACCGCGATGCCGTCCACTTGAAAATCCGGACTGATCGCCTGGGAGTCGTAATAGGACAAGCCCCAGTGTCCGGTTCGCGACACGCTCGTCCAGTGGGCATTCGTCCGGGCGAAGTCATAAGCTCCCAACGGAGAAACCCGGTTGGCGCTTGGGCTGCTGATTGTCTGGCGTACCGGCTCGCCGCTTTCATACGTCCAGATTTCCACTCCGTCGGTCGTCCGAACCCAGGCCCGGTTCTGGTCGTCGAATTGAACCAGGCTTGCCCCTTGTTCATATTCGATCGAGGCGGGCGAATTGTAGCCGGCCTCGTGGAAATGCGCGTAACGCGGTGGTGTGAAACCAAACCCGAAGGATTTCTCCGCCGGCTGCCATGCTTCCATGATTTGCAGGGTGCGGCCGCCGCCGGGGCTTTCCCTGGCGACATTCATCGCGATGGCGCCGAGATTGTTCATCGAGGCCAGACTGCCAAGGCCCAGCTTCTCCATGCTCCCGGCCGACCAGCGAAAATATTCGTTCAAGGCATAGGGATCGTAGTTGGCGCCATCAGCCCTGCGCAGCAAAACGACGCTTCCATCCCGCGAGGCCTGCAAGGCTTCGTAGCCGGCGGGCAGCAGGGTGAGCGTCCAGCCGGGAAGGGAAATCCGATCGCCGGGTTGAGGATTGGGACCGGGCAGACCATGCGGCAGTCCGACGGGGGTCGGATTTACGATCCCGGTGGGAATGGCCGTGCTGTGGAGCTGGCCCGGAGCCGGTGTTGCGATCAGGCCGAGGAGGCAGGCGAGCAAACCCGCGCGATGCGATTTCGAGAAGGAGCGCATGGGAATGATCACGGTTGAGGGACAACATAGGCCCGGGCGATGCCCTGGCGGTTTGATCTCACCTCCACGGAAGGGTGGCCGGCGCCCCCGGCGGTGGTGGCGAGCAAGTGACCGTTCCCCTCCGCAGTGAACGTCACCGGGGCGCCGTCCAGCGGGGCGCCGTCCTCGCCCAACACCAGCACCGAGAGGGCCCCGTCACTGCTGAGTTGGCCGCCCTCGTCCTGCAGCGAGATAATCTCGGGGGCGACTCCGTGATAGTAGTCCGGGTCGGCGCTGGTGGAATGAAAGAAAACCTGGGCGGAGCCGGCGGACGCCCGGATCTCGCTCGCGATGCCGATCGGGGAGGGCTGCTTGAAGTAAAGCCGCGCGATGCCGGCCGGGTCGGTTCGCAGGGTGAGCGCGGCGGCGGGCGATATTGCCCCCGTGCGGTCGGGTGCGAGACCGCCGCCGCCTTGCGTCACCGCGAACGTGACGGGCGCGTTGGACAGGACGCCGCTTCCGGTCGCGTTGCGCACCAGCACGCTCAGAGGCAGGGCGTTGAAGGAGCCGGTCTCGGCGATCTGGTTGTCGCCGCCTGCAATCGTGAGCAGCGGCATCTGTCCGTTGAAAAAATCATTGGGGTCGGTGCCTTGCAGATAGGCCTGGAGCACGGTGAGGCCGCTGCCCGAAGGGGAGGACCCGCGGTTGTTTTTCGCCAGCGAAAGCCCGTGGGCGGTTTCCCACGCATCGTCGATGCCGTTTTTATTGATGTCCTCGAACAGCGGGTTGTCGGGTCCCGCCAGGAAGTAATCCAACCGGGTGTCGTTCTCCGCGTGGCCCTGGACCGAAAATGTCTTCAGGGTCGCAGTGGCATCGTCGCTAAAACCGAGGTCGGCCGCGACCATGTTGCCGGCGGCATACAAGTCCCAGCTCCGGTGCGAAAAGTCCAGTCGCGCGGTGAGGCGGATCCAGGCGCTTGTTTGTTGCCGGGCGTTCAGCGTGGAGGCGAAATTTGTCGGGAGCCACCGGCCTCCGCCCGCACCATTGCCGCTGAATGCCTCCAGCAGGCCTTGGGTGCCGCTTTGCAGAAAGGCAAACCGCGAACCTTCCACCCTGAACAGAGAGGCTTCGGTGATGTCGGTCCCGGCCACCGGCCTGGCGAAGAAATCGACGAAGAAAATATCCTCGCCGGCGAACGGGGAGAAGGTCTGGGCGAGCAGTCCGCCCGGCGAACCCGCCGAAACGACCGCGGACTGTGATCCGGAGAAGGCCTCGGCCGTATTTGTCGACGCCGATCCTTGTGGCACCTTCCAGCCGATCCGGCCGTCCAGGGACCCCGGCAAGTATCCTTCGGTGATCTCAAAATCCGTTTGGTAGGGCAGGGCGGGCAACACCGTGACCAGGAGCGGAGCGGAATCGGCATAGCCTCCGAAATTATCGAAGGTGCGCGCCCGATAGGCGTAGGTTCCCGGCGGCAGCGACGAGGAGTCGGTGAAGGCGTAGTCCGATGTTCCTTCCGCGGGGACGGTCAGAATCCCGACGAGTGAATCGCCGCGATAGAACTCCACGCGGTTGATCACCCCGTCGAGGTCGGTGGCGGCGGCGGTAATCGTGACGGAGGCCGGGGCGGCCAGCGCGGTATCGGCGGGCGGGCCGCTCAACGCGATGGCGGGCGGCGCATTGACCAGGAGCGTCACGCTTGCCGAGGTGGTGACGGCATCGCGGTTGTCGGTGGCCTTGGCGTTGAACGAATAGCTGCCGGCGGCGAGACCGGAAACATCGAACACGTAGGGAACTTCCGTCCTTTCGCCCAGCAGCATGGTCCCCTGATAAAAGGCGACGCTTGCGATCGTGCCGTCCGCATCGCCGGCATCGGCGCGAAGGGTGAACGAGGCCGGCGCCGGGAACACGGTATCGTTCGCCGGGGAAACGAGCGAGACCAGCGGGGGAATATTGGCCGGAGCCGCGGGCGCCCGCAGGATGCTGCCGCTGTTGATGGTGAGGCGATCGCACGCGACATTTCCCGTCAGCCGGCTGTTGCCGTTGATGGTGACCGAACCGTTGGGCGCGATCACCGAACCGCTGAATGTGACCGCGCCGTTGAGCGTGAGACCGCCGGAATGGACTTGGAGCGTGAGCCAGTCGGGGTGGGTGGAATTTCCGGCCGATGAGTTGAAGGACGCTCCGCTTGCCAGGGTGACGATCACCGGCCCGACCACGTTCAGCCGGCTGTTGCCGTTGAGCGTGAGGTGTTGAAACGCGTAGACACCTGGCGTGGTCGCGCCGGCCGCGCCGAGGCTGAAGGCGCTTCCGCCGTTCGCGGTGAAATTGCCGTAGTTGCCCGGGGGGATGGAGACCGGGCCGGCATTCCCGTTCAGCGTCAGATTGCGCAGGGTGGCGAAGTCGCCCGGACTTTGGCCGGAGGAGTTGAGCGCCACCGAACGCGTGCCGGCGGGAGCCGGCGGAGCCTCCACCACCGGCAGCGGAACGGGATCGGTGCGCGGGCGGAGTTTGCCCAACCGGGCGCCGCCGTTCAGGGTGACCTGATGGTTGTCCGGTGAACTATCGCCGTCGCCGGCGATGGCTCCGCCGTAGGCCGGCGATCCGTTCAAGCGCACGGTTGGCGAACCGGGCACGAGCAGGTCGGCGGTGACGGCGCCTCCGCT
>Ga0164241_10003684_pt1 | contig 15256 bp, 14 predicted proteins | sample OricomyardsoilBY_FD_108780 | JGI IMG/M metagenome (GOLD analysis project Ga0164241, IMG submission 108780) | Backyard soil microbial communities from Emeryville, California, USA - Original compost - Back yard soil (BY) | ecosystem: Environmental > Terrestrial > Soil > Unclassified | place: USA... | reverse complement strand
GCCAATTGCGGCCAGCCGACCGAAGTGAGCGATGCGGGCTATAAGCGCAGTTGCCCCGCCTGCAAGGCCGAGCATTTTCCGCGCACCGATCCGGTTGTCATCATGCTGGTGACGGATGGGGATCTGTGTCTGGTCGGGCGGGGCAAGATGTTTCCGCCGGGCATGTTTTCGGCGTTGGCGGGGTTCATTGAACCCGGTGAGACCATTGAGGAAGCGGTGCGCCGCGAGATCATGGAAGAAGCGGGCGTGAAGACCGGCGAGGTGACGTATTTTTCGACGCAGCCCTGGCCTTTTCCGTCATCGCTGATGATTGGGTGTTTTGCGAAGGCGGAAAGCCGGGAATTGGTGCTGGACCCCAATGAGATTGCGGAGGCGCGCTGGCTGGAACGCGGTGCGGTGAAGCGGATGATTGGCGGGGAGAGTGTGGACGGGATTTGGCTGCCGCCGCGCATTGCGATTGCGCACCATCTGCTGAAGGCTTGGGCGGAGGGGTGAGGTGCCGTTGAACGTGGGGTTTGGCACCGTTTGGTGTTGGGCGCCTGGGTTCCCTTCCCTCCCCCGGCTCAAGGCCGGGGTCGCCGGGAATGACAGTGAGTGTTAGGGCATGGCTTCGCGGAATTTGTGGGCTTTGTAGACGCCCAGGACTGTCAGTTTGCTGGTGAAGAATTGGAGTTCTTCCAGCGCTAAGCGCACCGAACGATCTTCGGGGTGGCCTTCTATGTCGGCATAAAACTGTGTTGCGTTGAACGAGCCGCCTAGCTGATAGGATTCCAGCTTGGTCATGTTCACGCCATTGGTGGCGAAACCGCCCATCGCTTTATAGAGCGCGGCGGGCACGTTGCGGACGCGGAAGACGAAAGTTGTCACCACGCGTTCGCCATCATTCGGCGCATCATCGGGTTCGCGCGCCATGATGAGGAAGCGGGTCATGTTATGGGCTTCGTCTTCCACATCGGCTTTGAGGATGTCGAGGCCATAGGTTTCACCTGCCAGTGCTGAGGCGATGGCGGCGACCGAGCGGTCCTTGGTTTCGGCGACGTAGCGGGCGGAGCCTGCAGTATCGTGCCAGTTCTGCGCGATCAGTTTCATGTCGCGGATGATCTTGCGGCATTGGCCAAGCGCCGGGGCCTGGCTCATCACGGTGCGGATGTCTTCGAGCTTTGCGCCTTTTACGCCCAGCAATTGATGGCGGATGCGCAAGAAATGTTCGCCCACGATATAGAGCCCGGCCTCGGGCAGCAGATGGTGAATATCGGCGATGCGGCCATGCAGCGAATTTTCCACCGGGATGATGCACAGATCGGTGTGGCCTGAGCGCACCGCTTCCACCGCATCTTCAAAGGTGGGGCATGGCACCGCTTGCGCATGGGGCAGCGCCTCGCGCGCGGCGAGATTGGCGTAAGCGCCCGGCTCGCCCTGAAACGCGACGCGTTGTGCTTTTTCCATCAAGGTTTTCATTGCTGATCCAATATCATTGGCCCAAAATTGCTCGTGCTTTTGCAAGATCGGCGGGAGTATCGACACTGAGGGGTACGCTGTCCACGCGCGCCACGCGGATCGACATGCCCGCTTCCAGTGCACGCAATTGCTCCAGTCTTTCGCGTTGTTCAAGCGGCGATGGCGGCAGAGCGACGAAGCGCGCCAATGCGGCCCGCGCAAACGCATAGATGCCGATATGGTGGAACAGATCGCCCTCCCCGGTCGGCGCAGGCGCGCGGGTGAAATAGAGGGCGCGGCCGGTTTGGCGGTCGGCATCCCATGCCACTACGGGTTTGACGACGCTGGGGTTGGTCCGGTCGAGGGGATCGTCGATCACGGCGGCGAGGGTGGCGATGTCGGCATCGCCCAGAGCATCAGCCACGGCGCGGATATGGGCCGGGTCCAGCGCGGGCAAATCGCCCTGCAAATTGACCACCACGTCATGGACGCCTTCGGGATCGACCATGTTGAGGGCGGCGAAGACCCGGTCGGAGCCGGAGGGCAGGTCCGGACGGGTGAGCACCGCCTGGCCCCCTGCCGCCTCCACCGCGCGGACGATTTCGGGCTCCGCGGCGGCCACCACCACGGGACCGAGATTCGCCGCCAGCGCCTGACGCCAGACCCAGACGATCATCGCGGTTCCCCCGATCAGGGCCAGCGGCTTGCCGGGCAGGCGGGTCGAGGCCATGCGCGCGGGAATGATAATGATCGGCTGAGTGGCCGGTTTGGCGGTTAAAGTTGGGGATGAGGTCATATTCGGGTTTTCCGCCAATGCTTCCGTTACTTATGCGACGCTACGCCGCGTGAAATGCGCGGCGCTCGGCGGGTAATGTCGCCGCGATTTTCGGGTGGGTAGTCTATGGATTCCTGGGAGTGGAACAAGATCGCGGGCGCCGTGCTGGGCACGCTGATCTTTGTTATGGTCATCAAGATCGCCGGTGAGGTGATCTATGAGGTGGAGCCACCTGCGAAGCCCGGCTATGTGGTCGAGGGCGTGGTGGAGACCCCGACTGCCGGTGCGCCGGCAGCCCCAGTGGTCGAGCCGACGCCCGATTGGGGCACCGTGCTCGCCAGCGCCGATGTGGCGGCGGGCAAGGCGATTTCGCAGCGTTGCGAACAATGTCACGATATTTCCAAGGGCGGCGCCAACAAGATCGGCCCCGAACTCTGGGCCGTGGTGGAGCGCCCCAAGGCGCATAATCCCGGCTTCTCCTATTCCGCCGCCATGAAGGCGAAAGGCGGGAACTGGACCTATGACGACCTGTTCCACTTCCTGAAATCGCCCGCGAGCTTTGTGCCCGGCACCAAGATGAGCTTTGCCGGTCTGCGCAGTGCGCAGGACCGCGTCAACATCATCGCCTATTTGCACAGCGAAGCCGACACACCGGCGCCGATTCCGGCCCCTGCTCCGGCCAAGCCTGCCGAAGCGGCAGCGCCTGCGGCTGGTGCAGCACCTGCTGCGGCGCCCGCAACACCGGCACCTGCGGCGCCCGCGCCCGCACACTGAGATTTCACGGCCTGCTTCTCGCAGCAATTGCTTGAAGCAGGCCGCGAAACACGACAGCCTGTGGGCATGACCCCACACAAAACCACTCTCCTTTTTGTTGTTCCGCAGAACTGGGCCCCTCTATGGGAAGGGCTTGTGCGCGCGGCCCGCCCCGATCTCACCGTGCTGGTGCAGGGGCGCGATGCTTATGCGCCCGGCGATGTCGATTACGCCTTGAGCTTTCGCCCGCCGCCGGGGCTTTTTGCCAGTATGCCGAATTTGAAAGCGGTGTTTTCGCTCGGCGCGGGCGTGGATGGTTTTTTGGCCGATTCCGATTATCCGCGGCATGTGCCGCTGGTGCGCTTCGTCAATCGCTGGCTGACGCTGGAAATGGCGCAATACACGGTGCTGCATACGCTGATGCATCATCGCAATGTGCGGGCGTTTGAGGCGCTTCAGAAGACGCACACATGGCGCCAGGGTATTCCGCAGCGCAAGACCGCCGATACGCGGGTGGGTATTTTGGGGCTCGGCGAGATTGGGCAGATGGCGGCGGAGCGTTTGCGCGATCTGGGCTTTGCTGTTGCCGGGTGGAGCCGGACGCGCAAATCGGTGGCAGGCGTGGAGAGTTTTGCGGGCGATGCGGAGTTGGACGCCTTTCTGGCGCGCAGCGATATTCTCACCTGCCTGCTACCACTGACGGCGCAGACGCACGGGATTTTGAATGCAAAGGCCTTTGCGGCGATGCCGGTGGGGGCTGTTGTCATCAATGCGGGGCGCGGGCCGCAGCTTGTGGAAGCTGATTTGCTTGCGGCGCTGGACAGCAATCAGCTTTCGGGCGCGACGCTGGATGTGTTCGAGACCGAGCCTTTGCCGCCGGACAATCCGCTTTGGGCGCATCCGAAGGTGACAGTCACGCCGCATGTGGCCGGGCTCACCGATCCGAAGGAAGCGGCGCGCTTTGTGACAGAGGGAATTGCCAAAATGGAGCGCGGCGAGGTGCCGGGCGATCTGGTGGATCTGGATCAGGGGTATTGAGGGAGCTTTGGCATGACGACGAGCGGAGAGGTTTTTCTTGCCCTGCATAGAGAAAGGCCGGGCTTCATCATGCCCAATGCCTGGGATGCGGGCAGCGCGCTGTTGCTAGCGGCGGCGGGATTTACGGCCATCGGGACGACGAGTGCGGGAATCGCCTTTTCGTTAGGGCGGCAGGATTATGCGGTGGAGACGCCGGAGCTTGGCGTTTCGCGCGACGAGATGTTTGCGCGGATGGGCGAGATTGCGGGGGCGGTGCGTATTCCGGTCAATGGCGATCTGGAAGCGGGGTTTGGTGACCGGCCCGAAGATGTGGCGGCCACGGTGCGCCTTGCCATCGCCCATGGTTTGGCGGGCGGCAATATTGAAGACAAGAAGCCGCTGGAGCCCGCGCTTTATGATGAGGGGTTGGCGGTCGAGCGCATTGCGGCGGCGCGCGCGGCGATTGATGCCAGTGGTGCCGCCTTTGTTTTGACGGCACGCACCGATGCCATTCAATGGTCGGGCGAAGGGCTGGAGGGCGCGATCCGGCGGGCCAATAAATTTCGCGCGGCGGGGGCGGATTGTTTGTTCACGCCCGGCGTTTCGGACCTGCCCTCTGTCGCGCGGCTGGCGCGGGAGATTGATGGGCCGCTCAATATGGTGATGGGGCTTGGCACTGCCGCGGGCAATGCGCGCGACTGGCTGGCGGCGGGGGTGCAGCGGATCAGCCTTGGCGGCAGCATTGCCCGCGCAGCCTTTGGTTTTGTGCAGCGGGCGGCGGCGGAGTTACGCGATTTCGGCACGCTGGGCTTTGCCGAACAGCAGATGCCCCATGCCGAATTGAATGCGCTGTTCGCGCAGCATCGCAAGACGGCTAAAGACGTTTGATGCTTGTCACGGCGCTGCCCGAACGGGCGATGCGGGTGATGGCGTCTTGCAGATTTTCGACCGACACATTCATGCTGTAGGCGTTGGCGTGCAGGAGTGTGTTCGCATCGCGCACGAAGGCGACATGGCCTTTCCAGAAAATGAGATCGCCGCGTTTGGCCTCTGACAGTGCGATGGATGTGCCGAGTGCGCTCTCCTGCTGGTCGCTGTCGCGCGGGGCTGCCACGCCGCTGGCCTGAAGGGCGATTTGTACGAGGCCGGAACAATCGAGCCCGGCGATGGTTTTGCCGCCCCAGAGATAGGGCGCGCCGAGAAAGCGCTCCGCAATCGCCACATAATCCGGCGCGGTCTGCGCGAGGGGCGCGAGATGGGCGGTGAAAACGTAACCGCGCGGGGCGATGCGGGAGAAGGGGCCTTCTGTTCCAGTAATCTCGACTGCTGCATTCATTGGCAACAGGTCTGTTGCGGGGCGTTTAATGTCCGGCGCGGGCAACAAGGGTGTTGAGGTGGCGGTGACACGATGTGTAGGTGTAGTCGGCGCGGCCAATACGGTCTCGCTGATGTAGCCGACATAGGAGTCGCTTGCGCATTGGCCCCAGGCCCAGCCGTCGCGCCGCTCATAAATCGTAAAAACCTCGCCGAACAGCACTTCGCTGGCAATGCCTGCGGTGGTGGAGGGGCCTGCGCGCAAAGGCGTGTGGCCGAGGATGCAGGATTGTGCTTCACCCTCCACATAGTGTTTGGCCTCCACTGCCCCGCGCAAATGTGCGGCGGCGATATCGCCGCGTGCTGGCGTGGTGCGCGGGTCGCTCATGCGTAGCGCGCGCGCAAAAGCGCATAGAGCGCGCGGGCGGTGTTACCCTCCCCGCCTTTGCGACGGCCGGGGCGTGGGCGATCGTTCCAGCCGGGAATGTCGATATGCAGCCAGCTTTTGGATTTTTCGACAAAGCGGTTGAGAAACAGGCCTGCGGTGATCGCGCCTGCGAGATTATAATTCGGGTTGTTGGTGAGATCGGCGATGTCGCTCTGAAGCGCCGATTCATAGCCGCGCCACAGTGGCAGACGCCACACAGGATCGTTCGCGGCGAGGCCTGCGCGCGCGAAATCTGCGGCGAGGGTTTCATCATCGGTGAAGAAGGGCGGCAATTCCATGCCTGTGGCGCTGCGGGCCGCACCTGTGAGCGTTGCCAGATCTATCAGCAGTTCGGGGGCTTCTTCATCGGCAAAGCTCAGCGCATCGGCGAGGATGAGGCGTCCTTCCGCATCGGTATTGCCGATTTCGATGCTGAGGCCCTTGCGGCTGGGATAGACATCGCCGGGGCGGAACGCATTGCCCGCCACGGAATTTTCCACCGCCGGGATCAGCACGCGCAGGCGCAGTTTCAGTTTCGCATCCATAATCATGTGCGCGAGGCCGAGCACGGTTGCAGCGCCGCCCATATCTTTTTTCATCGTCAGCATGGCCGATGACGGTTTGAGATCGAGCCCGCCGGAATCAAAACAGACGCCTTTGCCGACCAGCGTGACGCGCGGGGCGCGGGGATTGCCCCATGTCAGGTCGATCAGCCGGGGGCCGCGCGGTGAGGCTTTGCCGACTGCGATGAGCAGCGGAAAATTCTTTTTTTCCAACGTCGCGCCTTCGAGCACTGTGATCTTCGCGCCGTGCTGTTTGGCGAGGGCTTTGGCGGCGGCGGCAAGCTCCGCAGGCCCCATGTCGTTGGCGGGGGTATTAATGAGATCGCGCGCCAGAAATATTCCATGGGCGATGCGCGAGGCTTCGGCCACATCGGCATTTTTGGGCGCAATGAGTTTGGGGGGGGCACTTTTGCTTTTGCGATAGCGCGCAAAACGATAGGAGCCGAGCGCCCAGCCGATCAGTGCATTGGTGCCGCCGACATTGGGCGCGACATCGCCCAGCGCATAGACGCCTTGGGGGAGTTTTTCGGCGAAGCTGGCGAAGGCGAGCGTATCGCGGCCCTGCCCCAGCCCCAGCACGGCGGAAGGTGGGCCGCCCGTATCATCCGGGATCAGTGCGAACTCGCCGTCTTTGGCGGCAAAGCCTGTGCGTTCGAGCCAGCGCGCTTGTGCTTGCGGCAGGCGCTTGCTGAAGCCCGCCAGATCGTCCGCCGTGACGGCGTGCAGCAGGCCATGCGTCTTTGCGCGCAGGACAAAGCTCTCATGCATGAAGGGGTCTACCTTTGGTGCGGCAATAACTCTAGAAATCTCAAAGCCCTGCCGCAAGGAGACAGATGATGACCGTGCGTTACACGCTTGTGCTTGCAACCAAGGAATATTCGAGTTGGAGCTTGCGCCCCTATCTGGCGTTGCGGGCGATTGGGGTGCCGTTTGACGAGGTGAAAATCCAGCTTCGGCGCGAGACTACGGCGGCGGAGGTGCTGAAACATTCGCGGTCTGGACGGGTGCCGCTGTTGAAAATTGAAGAAGGCGGGCAGAGTTTTGCGGTGTGGGACAGTCTGGCGATCTGCGAGACGCTTGCCGAGCGCCACCCCGAAGCGGGGCTTTGGCCGCAGGATGCGCGTGCCCGCGCCCAGGCCCGCGCGATTTCAGCCGAGATGCATTCCGGTTTTCCCGATCTGCGCGATCAATTGGGCATGGATTTCACCCGCCGCGTGGCCCTGCCGGAGCTGCGCGAGGCGACAGTGAAACAGGTCGCGCGCATTCAGGCGATCTGGAGTGAGGCATTGGCCGCGTCCGGTGGGCCGTTTTTGTTTGGGCGCTTTTCGATTGCCGATTGCATGTATGCGCCGGTCTGTTCGCGTTTTCGCACCTATGGGGTGGAGATGGCGCCCGCTATCGCCGCTTATGTGGAGCGGGTGTGCGCGCTGCCAGGCATGGTAGATTGGGGCGCGGACGCGCGGGACGAAGTCGCGCGCGGGTTTGATTGATGCGTGGGGAGTGGCGCAGGCGCCGGCAGACCCCTCCCCGAAATTTGCAAACGCAAATTTCGATGTCGCTACGCTGACGCTAGCTCTGCCCTCAAGGGGAGGGTTTGGTTTGTTTTGGGAGCAGGCCGCGTTCCCGATAGAAGCGCGCCGCGCCGGGGTGGAGCGGGGCTGGGGGATTTTTGGGCGCGGCGTCGAGGCTGAGATGGCGCAAGGCCGGGCTGGCGCGCAAGGCGGCGGCATTGCCGGGCTCGAACAACGCGCGGGTCATGGCATAGATCAGTGCTTCGGGCTGGGCTTCATTGACGATCCACACGGCACGGGTTTTCACCGTGTCGACCGCCGCGCTGCCGGTATAGGTGCCGGGGGGCAGCGTATCGGCGGCAAAAGCGGGCTGAGCGGCGAGCAGTCTTTTGAGGCCCTGGCCGCTCAGCGGCACCAGACGGGCGATTTTGCGGCGGATCAGATTTTCGGCCACCGGCATGGGCGTGCCGCCGACCAGGAACATTGCATCCAGCTCGCCATGTGTGAGCATTTGGGCGGCGACATCCGGGCTCTCGAAATGCGCTTTGAGACCGCGCTCATGCAGCCGCCACGCGCCCAGCACGGCGCGGGCGGTGTTGAGCGTGCCGGAATTCTCCGTGCCCAGCGCCACGCGCTTGCCCTTGAGGCCGGAGACGGTGTGGATGTTGGACCCGACAGCGACCAGCAGATGCACATCTTCCGGGAAGAGGCTGGCGATGACCCGCAAATGGGGGCGTGGGCCATCTTTGCGGAAGGCGCCTTTGCCTGCGACGGCGGCTTGCACCACCTCGGCCTGGGCAAGGCCGGAACTGGCCAGCTTGGAGCCCACCGCCACCACATTGGCCGCCGCCCCTTCGGAGGTGCGGGCGGTCACAATCAGCCCTGACGGGCCGCAGAGCCTGGTTTTCTCGCATCTTTGGGAGCCTTGCGGGTGGCTGAGGAGGCCCGCAATCACTTCCCCCGCCGGGAAATAGACCCCGCCGGTCGAGCCTGTGGCGATCTGGAAGGGGATGCGCGTGGGCAGCGGCTGGGCAAAACCCAGGCCGACAAAAGCAAGGCAGAGCGCAAGACCCGCGCCCATCGCCAGCGACGTGGCAATACGTGGTGTCATCCGGGGAGTTCATCCCTCCTTTACGTCAGGATTAGGACTCTTGGCGCGGCGCGCGCAACCCCTCCTGGTTTTTGGCCCCCTCCTAGTTTTTGGCAGTATGCTTAAAGGTTTGTTGACTGCACCAGCGCCATGATCGGGTTCTCGTTTGTTGAAGGATAGGCCCATGCAGTCTTTACGCTCCGGTGTTGCCGTTGCAGCCCTTGTTGCGATGTGGTCCAGCGCCGCGTTTGGCTTCAACCTGTTCGGATCGAGCAAGGATGAAAAGCCGAAGCCCGCTGCCACAAGCCAGAGCCAGCAGGCCCCGCAACAGACAGCGGATGGCGTACAGGAGACCAGCCTTGCCAAAACGCTGGCGGCCAATCTCGACAGTGAAATCGACAAGGCCCGCACCCAGCGCGCGCTGGGCGATTATCACAGCGCGGCGAAGGCGCTGGCGCAGATGATGCTGGTGGCGCCCGACGATGTGCGGGTGGTCAGCGAATATGGCAAGGTTCTGGTGGCGATGGGCCGCTCGGACGATGCGATTGAGTTTCTCAAGCGCGCGCTTGAGCTGAACAACAATGACTGGACGCTGTATTCCGCGATCGGCGCGGCCTTCGACCAGAAAAACAAATTCGACGATGCCCGCATCGCCTATCAGCGCGGGCTGCAACTGAGCCCCAACAGTGCGGCGCTGCTCAACAATTATGCCATGTCGCGGATGTTGGCGGGCGATCTTCCCGCGGCACAAGGGCTGATTGCCCGCGCGCAAATGGCCGGAAACGATCCGAAAATCGCCCATAACGCGGCGCTGATGGCCGATTTGCGCGGCGGCAAAACGCCCCGCATCGCGCCTGCCGCAGCAGCGGCAGCACCGGAACCAGCACCAGCACCCAAACAGGTGACGGCGCATGCACAGCCTTTGCCGGTTGCGCGCGCGCCTTTACCGGCGCCCGTGGTGGCGAAGGCGGACGCGCCCCAGGTGGTGAAAACCGATGCCGGACGGGTGATGATGCAGGCCGTGCCGAAAGACCCGCTGGCCGGGCCTGTGGAGACGGCATCCGCCAAGCCTGTTGCTGTGACGGCGACGCCGGATTTGCGGGCGGCATCGGACTGACCTTTTTGGTTTCGTAAAAAAAAACGCTGCGCGAGGATGAACCTTGCGCAGCGTTTTTTATGTGTCGAAGCAGCCTAGTGCATCGTGTGCATGATCTTCATGATCGCGGGGCCGAGGATCACCACGAAGAGGCAGGGCAGGAAAAACAGGATCATCGGCACGGTGAGTTTGGCCGGTAGGGCTGCGGCCTTTTTTTCCGCATTGGCCATGCGCTGCTCGCGGTTTTCCTGTGCGGTGACACGCAAGGCCTGGCCCATCGGGGTGCCGTAATGTTCGGCCTGGTTGAGTGCGGTCGCCACCGCTTTGACGCCCGGATGGCCGGTGCGGCGGGCCAGATTGTCAAACGCCTGACTGCGGTCGGGCAGATAGGAAAGTTCGGCGGTGGTGAGGCCAAGCTCTTCGGCGAGTTCAGCCGAGGAGGAGCCGATTTCGGAGGCGACGCGGGTGAAGGTGGCCTCGATCGACATGCCGGATTCGACGCAGATCAGCATCAGGTCCAACCCATCGGGGAAAGCCTGCATGATGGATTCCTGACGGCGCGAGATCACATTGGAAAGATACACGTCGGGCAGGTAGTAGCCGACGATGCCGATGCCCAGCGAGACGCAGAATTTTGTTACCGCGGGCCATTGATAGTGTGAAATACCGTAGAAATAGATCAACGCTCCGACAAAGACGATGAACGGCATCACGAAACGGAAGAACATGAAGGCGATCAGCGGCGCCTGGCCGCGATAGCCGGCGCGGGCCAGCTTGTCGCGCGTGTCGGGCGATTCCAGCGCATTGGCGAGATTGAAGCGCTCCAGCGTCTGCTTCATGAAGCCGACGGGTTCGGTGCGCAGGCTCGCCCGCTTTTGCAGCGAGGCGTGATGGCGCAGGCGCAATTCATCGCGCCGTTCGGAGACGGTTTTGAGCCGCTTGACGAGGGTGTTGCGCTCCATCAGCGGCACGCCCAGCGTGGCGATGGTCGCAAAGACCACAATGGCGGCAAGCGCTGTCGCCACAAAATTGGGGTCGAACAGAACTTCGAAGATGCCGACGTTCAACATGGCCCAGCGCCCTTCAATGTTTGAAGCTGATCATCTTCTTCATCACCGCGATGCCGATGGACATCCAGATCGCGCAGCCGAGCAGCATCAGATTGCCCAGGCGCTCGGTGAAGAGAAGTTTGATGTAATCGGGCGTGGTGAGAAAGACGAGGCCGCCCACCACCACCGGCAGCGAGCCGATGATGCCCGCCGACGCCTTGGCCTCGGACGACATCGCCTTGATCCTGCCTTCGAGGCGCTTGCGATCCCGCAGCACGGCGGCAAGGTTGGACAGGGCTTCCGAAAGATTGCCGCCCGATTTGAGCTGGATCGCCATCACGATGGCGAAGAAACTGACTTCGGCGGTCGGCATGTTGTCATGCATGCGCTTGAGGCCCTGATCGAGGCTGACGCCGACCTTCAACCCTTCGACCAACATGCGAAATTCGCTGCCCACCGGATCGGCAGATTCTTTGGCCACGATCTTGAGGGCCTCGTTGACCGGAAGGCCCGAACGCACCGAGCGCACAATCACGTCGATGGCGGTGGCGAATTCCTGGGTGAATTTTTTCTGGCGGCGCGCCGCGAGAAAAGAAACCACCCAGCGCGGCAGGCCGAGCCCGGCGGTGAAGGCGATGCCGACATTGGCATACCACGGATAGCCCATGAAGAAGGCGAGAAACAGCGCGGTTACGGCGGCGGCGGCGCTGAGCAGCCAATAGGTGCGCGGCTCAATGGCGAGGCCCGCACGCGTCAGGCGGCGGCGCAAGGTGGGGCGTTGCTTGTTCTCTTCCTGCTTCTTCTCGATTTCCTTCAACAGCGCGGTGACGTTTTTGCGGCGCTGGCCCGGAGCTTCCTGGCCGAGGCCGCGCAGCAGGCCGCCGCGGACCGGCGCATCGCTCTTTGCGACAGCGGCAACCCGTTTTTGTGTCTGCCCGCTCATGCCACCGGAAAATGCCCAGCCGACGCCGCCCACGGCGCCGAAGATCAGCATTGCGGTGAGGCCATAGAGAAGAATTTCGGACATTTCGCGGCCCCGCTATACCTGGCAGGCGTCAAGCGCCTCGGCCAGTTCGCGTTCCAGACCGAAATAGCGCGAGCGTTCCCAGAAGGACGGGCGCACAATGCCGGTGCCGACATGGCGGCCACGCAGCTTGCCGGTTTCGTCTTCGCCGATGATCTCGTAGGTCAGGAGATCCTGGGTGATGACGACATCGCCTTCGGTGCCGATCACCTCGGTCACTTTGGTGATGCGGCGCGAGCCATCGCGCAGGCGTTCGGCCTGTACGATCACGTCGATGGAGCCGACGATCATTTCGCGGATGGTCTTGGTGGGCAACTGGAAGCCGCCCATGGTAATCATCGCTTCCAGACGGGACATGGCTTCACGCGGGGAGTTGCTGTGCAGCGTGCCCATGGAGCCGTCATGGCCGGTATTCATGGCTTGCAGAAGGTCGAATGCTTCGGGGCCGCGCACTTCGCCGACGATGATGCGTTCAGGGCGCATACGCAGGCAGTTGCGCACCAGATCGCGCATGGTGATCTGGCCCTGCCCTTCCAGATTCGGCGGCCGGGTTTCGAGGCGCACCACATGGGGCTGCTGCAATTGCAGTTCTGCCGCGTCTTCGCAGGTGATGATGCGTTCTTCGGAATCGATATAGGCGGTCAGGCAGTTGAGCAAAGTGGTTTTGCCCGAACCGGTGCCGCCGGAGATGAGGATATTACAGCGCGAACGGCCGATGACGCCAAGCACGCGCGCACCCGCTGGCGTGATGGAGCCGAAGCGCACCAGATCTTCGAGGGTGAGCTTGTCTTTCTTGAACTTACGAATGGTGAGGGTCGGCCCATCGAGCGACAGCGGCGGAGCGATGACGTTGACGCGGGAACCATCGAGCAGGCGCGCGTCGCATATTGGCGAGCTTTCATCGACCCGGCGACCGACCTGGCTGACGATGCGCTGGCAGATATTCATCAACTGCGCATTGTCGCGGAAGCGGATGGGGGTGAGCTGCACCTTGCCCGCCACTTCGATGAAGACGCGGCCCGCGCCATTGACCATGATGTCGGCAATGTCATCGCGCGCCAGCAGCGGTTCGAGCGGACCATAGCCCAGCACATCGTTGCAGATGTCCTGGAGCAGATGTTCCTGCTCGGCGATGGACATCACCACCGCCTTGATCGAGATGATCTCGTTGACGATGTCGCGAATTTCTTCGCGCGCCGAGTCCGGATCGAGCTGGGCGAGCTGGGCCAGATCAATCGTGTCGATCAGCGCGTTAAAGATTGTCGTCTTGATCTGATAATAGTCTTCGCCGCGCGGCTCTGGCGTACGGGCCACGACCGCCGAGGGTTTGGGCGTTGCACGTGGCGGCGGCATGGACGCGACCGGTTCAGGCCGCGCCGGAAAATCGAGATCGGAGCCTTGCGCCATGGCGCGCGGCGGTTCGGGCGGCGGCGGTGCGTTGACCGGCGGCGCTGAATCCTGAATTGCGGTGCGTTTGCCGAACATGGTTTAGGCCTGCTTGCGCCCTTTGAGGAAGCCGTCGAGGAACGGCAGAACGCTTTTGGGCGTCTCGGCCGGGGCCGCCCGTCCGGTGAGAATTTCAGCCAGGCGCCGCACGGATTCGGCAACCGGATTTTTGGGCTGCACTTCGAGCAGCATCTGGCCGTTATTGGCGGCCTGCCCGAACAGCGCCGGATCGAACGGCACCACCAGCGACGGCGGCAGCCCGACCGAATCCGCAAAATCGCGGGCCGGGATTTCGGGGCGTTTGGGGATGCCGGTCTTGTTGAGCACCAGCCTGGGCGGGCCGTCATTGGGACGCTGCTGCTTCATGAGATCGACCAGATTTTTCGCCGTGCGCAGGCCCGCCAGATCGGGCGTCGCCACGATCACGATTTCGTCGGAGGCAAGCAGCGTGTCCTTGACCCAGCGGCTCCACAAATGCGGCAGGTCGATGATGACGCAAGGGGTGGTGTGGCGTACCGCGTCGATCACCGCTTCAAAGGCTGTGTGGGGCGCATCATATTCGCGTTCCAGCACCGCAGGCGCGGTGAACAGCGACAGGTGATCGCTTGCCTTGTGCAGCAGCCGGTCGAGCAACACATCGTCCAGCCGCTCCGGCGCGCTCAACGCATCGGCGACGCCCTGATTGGTGTCTTCGTTGAAATTCAGCCCCATCGTGCCGAAGGCCAGATCGAAATCCATGATCGTGGTATTGATCTTGAGCAATTCGGCGACACACCAGCCGACATTATGGGCCAGCGTGGACGAACCCGCGCCGCCGCGCGAACCGACAAAGCTGATGACCCGGCCAATGGGTTCGGCCTTGGGATCGAGATAAAGGCCGGAGATCACTTCGGTCAGGTGGAGCGGATTGAGCGGAGCGACGAGATATTCACTGGCGCCGCGGCGCATCAATTCGCGGTACAGTTCCACATCATTGACGCGGCCCACCACGATGACCTTGGTTTCGGAATCGCAGACCTCGGCCAGACGATCCAGTTCGGCCAGCGCCTCATTGCCTTGCAGCCTTGTTTCGACCACCAGCAGGTTCGGCGTTACCTGGCCTGTATAATGTTCGATGGCGGCGGTCAGCCCGCCGAGCTGCACGGTGAGATGGGCTTTTGACAGGCGGCGGTCAGCGCCCGCGCGTTGCAGGGCCGCCCCCGTATCGGGAAATTCGCAGAAGGCATGAATTGAAATGCGCGGTACCGGGCGCTCGTGCGGGGCCGCACCAAACGCATCGTCGCCATGCCCCAAGCCTTTTTCCGGCGTCATAACCATACTCGTCTCCGATTTAATTCGCCATCTGCGAGATATTTGCCGACTGTTCCGGCGCTTTGGCGGCCCCGGTGCTCTCGCCCTTCTGATATTTGCCGACCACCGTGACCCGGCGCGTCGCATCGGGCGCGGTCATTGTGCGCGGTGTTTCGAGGTCGTGCGGATTGGCGACCATGGCGGCGAGATTGTGCTGACTGGCGCAACCGAAATTCGGGCCCGGCAGATTGGATGCGGTTTCCGACAGATCTTTCGACCAGTCGCCACAGGCACCGGTATGGGCCACATAGGCGACATAGGCGACTTCAACCCTGCTGTCCCCGCCCGTCACGGGGCGGCTGCCGACGACGATGCGCGAGCGCGGCACGCCGAGATTGATCAGGCGTTCGCCGAAATAGCGGATCGCATCGCCAGCGCCCGGCCCCGCCGGGGCGGCGATGGAG
>Ga0164241_10003683_pt1 | contig 15261 bp, 18 predicted proteins | sample OricomyardsoilBY_FD_108780 | JGI IMG/M metagenome (GOLD analysis project Ga0164241, IMG submission 108780) | Backyard soil microbial communities from Emeryville, California, USA - Original compost - Back yard soil (BY) | ecosystem: Environmental > Terrestrial > Soil > Unclassified | place: USA... | reverse complement strand
GCGCGAGAATGCGCGTTCCTTGGGGTGGAGATCGAACGATGCGGACGCTTTTCGCGGTGATCGGCGTGTTTGCGCTGCTGATCGGGTTGCTGTGGATCGGCCAGGGACTGGGCTATGTCCATTGGCCGCAATCGAGCTTCATGCTCGACCAGCGCCCCTGGGCCTGGCGCGGCGTCGCGCTGGCGGTGGTCGGCGCAGTGCTGATCGGCGCAGTGCTGATCGGGCTGAACCTGCGGCGACGATAGCGCGGCGATTGGGCCTCGCTATTCCTTCTTCGCGATCGTGTCGGTCTGCGCGGAAGCGGTCATCACCGGCGGGCCCTTGGCGATCGCCGCGGCGAGCTGGGTCGCCTCGGGGCAGGTGCTCGCCTTGCACAGGGTCTTGATGCGCGCGAGGTTGGCATTGGCGAGGTTGGTCGCGCCCTTGCTCACCAGCGCTTCGCCCTCGCCGGCCAGCGCGACAGTGTCGTTCGGCTCGAGCGTCAGCGCCTTGCGGTAGAGGCCGATCGCGCGGCCCGGCAGGCCTTGCGTCTCCGCGATATCGCCCAACACGACGAAGGCCGCGCGGTTGCGCGGATCGACCGCCAGCGCGGTCTCGATCGTGCCGGTCGCGGCATCGAGCTTGCCCGCCGCCTTCTCCACCTTGCCCTGGGCGAGCAGCGCCATCGAGCGCGGATCGATCTGATCGTCGGCGCGCTGCCCATGAAGCGCGGTCGAGACCGTCAGCAGCGTCAGGGCGGCTGCGGCGGCGACGGGGGTATAACGCATGATGCTCTCCAGCATGGGCACAATGGGTGACGGCTAGCACGGTGCCCGGAGGCGCGCGACAAAAAAGCCGTCGGTGCCGTCGTGCGCGGGGGTGAGCCGCATACCGGCGCCGCGCGGGCGGCCGGCAGGGAGCGTGAGCGGATCGGCCTGCCAGCCGGGATGGCCTGCGAGAAAGGCATCGATCTGCCCCGCGCCCTCCTCATCGAGCAGCGAGCAGACGATATAGACGAGCGCGCCGCCGGGCGCGACCAGCGGCGCGGCGATCTTCAGCACTTGCGCCTGCGTCTTCACGTAGCGTGCGAGACGATCGGGCGTCAGCCGCCAGCGCGCCTCCGGATTGCGCCGCCAGGTGCCGGTGCCCGAGCAGGGCGCATCGACCAGCACGCAATCGGCTTTGCCCTGCCAGTCGGCCAGCGCCTCCGTCTCGCGTTTGGGATCGAGCAGGCGCGGTTCGGCGATGATCACGCCGGCGCGTTCGGCGCGGGGCTGAAGGCGGGAAAGGCGCGTGCGATCGACATCGCAGGCGAGGATCGCGCCTTCGTTCGCCATCGCCGCGGCCAGCGCCAGCGTCTTGCCGCCCGCGCCGGCGCAGAGGTCGATGATGCGCTGGCCGGGCAACGCTCTGGCCGCCATCGTCACGATCTGGCTGCCCTCGTCCTGCACCTCGATCGCGCCGTCGCGCCACACCGGCATCGCTTCGATATTGGCGCCGCTCGGCAGGCGCAGCGCATCAGGCACGCGCGGCAGCGGGCTACATTCGCCGATCGCCGCTGCGACCTCGTCGCGCGTCGCCTTCAGCCGGTTGACGCGGATATCGAGCGGTGCGCGATCGAGCATCGCCAGCGCGGCCTCGCGATCGTCGCCGAGCGCATCCAACACCTGTATGGACGCCCAGCCGGACAGCGGGTGGAGCACCGCACGCGGCTCGTCCAGTTGCAGCGGCTCGGGGCCATGCGGGCTGCCGTCGAACAGGTCCGGCCCGAACCAGTCGAACTCGTCATGCCAACCGAAGCGCGGTGTGGCATCGCCAATCAGCGCCAGCGCGACCAGTGCCGCCCGCCCCGACACCGGCGGTGCGCCGAACGCGCGGATCGCGGCATAGACCAATGCCCGCACCGCCCGCCGGTCCTTGCTCCCGGCATAGCGCCGCTCGGCGAAATAGCGCGCGATCAAAGTATCCGCCGCCGCCCCACCCTCGCGCGCCGCGGCGATGATCCGGTCGAGCAACTCGATCGCCGCCTGCGTGCGTGCGGCGGGGGTCATGCGGCGTAGCCCGAATGGGTGCCAAACGTCGCAAAAGTCACACCTCCTATGCGTGCGTGCGTGAGAAGGAGTGCTGATCGCACGTATCTTGAAGGGAAGCTCTGCGCCGCCGTGATGATCATTCCGGCCTCATGTCAGCTTTGCTGAATGTAGGACAGACCCCACTTGGCTTGGGTCGTCGATCTCCCACCCGAACGGGCTATCAGCAGAGCGTGAAGCGAGCGCCTCTCGGAAAGCAGCTCAACACGATGCGCGCAAGAATGATACGCGATCGATGATAGTATCGCTGGGAAACTCTTTGCTGGGTGGCCCTCCATGGGTCGCCACGGATAGGCACCGGTCCTTCTTTTCAAAGGTCAATGCACACGGAGCTTCGCCGCAGCAGGCGCAATCATCGATTTCCGGGAAATCGACGCATTTCTCGGCCCACTGAGTTCCTTCGCAGGTCCCATGCGGCACCCAACCATATCGCAGAATGATCTTGCGAGCCGCCGAATAATCCATGTTCTCGAGCCGCACGGGATTCGATGACGGCGGCCCCGAACGCGAAGATTTTGTCGCAAAAGTTGGAGGCGAGAAAAGCGCAATGCTCAGCAACAAAAGTGTCTTGGCCGCAACCTTGCCCATAGATGCTTCTAACATCGCAATTGAGCAACTGCCACCCCTCACCGCGTCGGATAGTTCGGCGCTTCCCTCGTAATCGTCACGTCGTGGACGTGGCTCTCCTGAAGCCCCGCATTGGTGATCTGCACGAAACGCGCGCGTTCGCGCAGATCGGGGATGGTGCGGGAGCCGGTATAGCCCATCGCGGCCTTGATGCCGCCGACCAGCTGGTGGATCACGTCCTTGGCCGGGCCCTTGAACGCCACCTGCCCCTCGATCCCCTCGGGCACCAGCTTCAGCTGGTCCTTGATGTCGCCTTGGAAATAGCGATCGGCCGAGCCGCGGCCCATCGCGCCGACGCTGCCCATGCCGCGATAGGATTTGTAGGCGCGACCCTGGTACAGAAAGGTCTCGCCCGGCGCTTCCTCGGTGCCGGCGAGGAGCGAGCCGACCATCACGGTCGAGGCGCCCGCCGCGAGCGCCTTGGCGATGTCGCCCGAGGTACGGATGCCGCCGTCGGCGATCACCGGCACGCCTGATTTCATGGCTTCCTCGGCGCAGTCCATCACCGCGGTGAGCTGCGGCACGCCGACGCCGGCGACCACGCGTGTGGTGCAGATCGAACCCGGGCCGATGCCGACCTTGATCCCGTCCGCGCCGGCATCGATCAGCGCGCGCGTCGCCTCGGCGGTGGCGACGTTGCCGGCGACGACCTGCACGGAATTCGACAGCCTTTTCGCCCGCTCGACCGCGCGCGCGACGTCGCGATTGTGCCCGTGCGCGGTGTCGATCACGACGAGATCGAGCTCGGCATCGACCAAGGCCTCGGTACGCGCGAAGCCCTTGTCGCCCACCGTCGTCGCGGCGGCGACGCGCAGGCGCCCGGCGGCATCCTTGGTCGCATCCGGATAAGTGACGGCCTTCTCGATGTCCTTCACGGTGATCAGGCCGATGCAGCGATAATCGTTGTCGACCACCAGCAACTTCTCGATCCGGCGCTGGTGCAGCGCGCGGCGCGCTTCCTCCTGCGTCGCGCCGGGGGCGATCGTGGCGAGATTGTCGCGCGTCATCAGCTCGCTGACCGGCTGGCGCGGATTCTCGGCGAAGCGCACGTCGCGATTGGTGAGGATGCCGACGAGCTTGCCCGATACCTCGGTCACCGGGATACCGCTGATCCGGTGCCGTGCCATCAGCGCCTGCGCCTCGGCCAGCGTCGCGTCGGGCGCGATGGTGATCGGATTGACCACCATGCCGCTTTCGAAGCGCTTGACCGCGCGCACCGCGGCGACCTGCTCCTCGATCGTCAGGTTGCGGTGCAGCACGCCGATCCCGCCCAATTGCGCCATGACGATCGCCATGTCGGCCTCAGTCACGGTGTCCATCGCCGAGGAGAGAATGGGGATATTGAGCGCGATGTCGCGCGTCAGCCGCGTCGCGGTTTGGGCTTGGCTCGGCAGCACGTCGGATTCGGCGGGCACCAGAAGGACATCGTCGAAAGTGAGGCCGAGGCGAATGTCCATGGGATGCCAGTTCCTGCGCTTGGAGTGCGATTCGTGGCGAGCCATGTAACCAAAGCCCCGTTATGGCGCTAGTCGGGCGGTGCGCTGTCCGGTTTTGCTATGCCGGGGCCGCACAGGAGCGTATTATGCGCGCAAGTCGCCACATTCCGGCGGCGTCCAAGGGGTTATCCTTCGATGACGATGTTCACGGTTGCCGCACTCCTGCTGGTGCTGGTGCTGTTCTACCTGCTGCGCAGCATCAAGATCGTTCGCCAAGGCTATCAATATACGATCGAACATTTCGGGCGCTTCACGACGGTCGCGCGGCCCGGCTTCAATTTCTACCCCGCCTTCTTCTACCGCGTCGGGCGCCGGGTGAACATGATGGAGCAGGTGCTCGACATTCCCGGACAGGAGATCATCACCAAGGACAATGCGATGGTCGCGGTCGACGGCGTCGTGTTCTTCCAGGTACTCGATTCGGCCAAGGCGGCGTATGAGGTGAGCGACCTGTTCGTCGCGATCATGCAACTCGCCACCACCAATCTGCGCACCGTGATGGGATCGATGGACCTCGACGAGCTTCTCTCCAAGCGCGACGAGATCAACGCGCGGCTGCTCTCGGTGGTCGATCATGCGACCAATCCGTGGGGGGTGAAGATCACCCGCGTCGAGATCAAGGACATCCGCCCGCCGACCGACATCGTCAACGCGATGGCGCGGCAGATGAAGGCCGAGCGCGAGAAGCGCGCCAACATCCTCGACGCTGAGGGCTCGCGCGCTTCGGAGATCCTGCGCGCCGAGGGGCAAAAGCAGGCCCGCATCCTCGAGGCCGAAGGCCGCCGCGAATCCGCCTTCCGCGACGCCGAGGCACGCGAACGCGCCGCCGAGGCCGAGGCGAAAGCGACCAAATACGTCTCCGACGCGATCGAAGGCGGCAGCACGCAGGCGATCAATTATTTCATCGCGCAGAAATATGTCGAGGCGGTGGGCAAGTTCGCCACCTCGCCCAACGCCAAGACGATTCTCTTCCCGGTCGAGGCCACCAACCTGATCGGCACGCTGGGCGGCATCGGCGAGCTGGCGCGCGAGGCGCTGGGCAAGCAGACCCCTGCCCCACCGTCGGCGCCCGCCCCCGGCTTGCCGGCGAGCGGCGTGCCGCGGGTAAAGGGGCCTGAGGCGCAGTGACCCTCGATGAACTCGCGGCACACGCCGCGATGGCGTGGATCGGGCTGGCGCTGATCCTGGGAATCGCCGAACTGGTGATTCCCGGGGTGTTCCTGATTTTCCTCGCGATCGCGGCGGGCGCGACGGGGGTGGCGCTGCTCGCCCTGCCCGGTCTGCCGCTAATCGCGCAACTGGCTTCGTTCGTGGTGTGGAGCGGCGTAACGGTCGCGATCGGGCGGCGCTGGTATACCGATTATCCGATCAACACGAGCGATCCGCTGCTCAACGACCGCGCCGGACGGCTCGTCGGCCAGATCGTGACGGTCGAGCAGGCGATCGCCGGCGGGCACGGCCGCGTGCGGCTGGGCGACGGCACCTGGACCGCGCACGGCCCCGATGCGGAGGTCGGCACGAAGCTGCGCGTCGCGGCGGTCGAGGGCAGCGCGCTGGTGGTGGAAGCGCTGCCCCCCGCCTGACGATCAGCTCTTGTTGAAGAAGCTGCCGGCCATGCCTTCGAGCTTGCCGAGCATCCCGCTGCCCTGCGCTTCACCCAGCAGCGAGGCGAACTGGCCGAGCGAGCCTTCGCCGCCGATATGGCCGACGACTTGCTGCAGGATATCCGACGACAGGCCGGTCTGCGCGGCGGCGGTATCGACCGTGTTGCCGGGCTGCGGATGCGCCTGGGCCAGCGCGGTGATCGCCTGCTCGGCCTGCTCGGGAGTGATCCCGACCTTTGCCGCCATGTTCTGAACATCCACGTTCGAGCCGAGTTGGCTGAGCAGTCCGTCGAGCAATCCCATGGCGGTTCCTTTCCCGTAATCCCGTTGCGTTTGCCTATCACGTCTCGGGCAGCGGTGCGAGGTCCGGCGCGACGAATCCGCGCCGCGCATCGACCGAAAACAGGAGAGCGTGGCTGTAGAAGTGCAGCGGCCAGTCACGCTGGCCCATCGGCGCGGCGAGAAGCGCATTGACCGCCTCGTCCAATGGCGCGCCGGGCGGGCATTGCGCGATGTGCAGGCGCACCCCGGCCAGGAAGGCACGGGTGATCGTGTCGTGATAGCCATTCCGGTCGTCGTTCACGCCGCCGACGCTTTCGTTGTAGCGCGCAATGATCGTGGCGATCTCCGCATCCACGTCGATCTCAGGCCGCTCGCGCAGCAGCCAGAGCGTCGCGGCGAGATGCGCCTCGTGCGTCCACTCGTCCCGTGGCAAGCTGCGCGCGAGTAGCCCTTCGCCGATATGGCGGACGGCAGCGGCGTCAGGAAAGAGGCGGGCAGGCAAGACAGTCATCGATCGGGCTCCCGTTGCGCCCGATCGACAACCGGGCTGTTTCAGGCGGTGGCGGCGGGCGCCTTTTGCGTTTGGGGGGCGGCTTGCCGCACGCCTTCGTCGACATGATCCGCGAATTGCGCGAAATTCTCGACGAACTGGTCGACCAGCTTCATCGCCGCCTCATCATAACCGGCCTTGTCGGCCCACGCCTCGCGCGGATCGAGGATGCGGCTGTCGACGCCGTTGACCGCGACCGGCACCTGGAAACCGAAATTGGGGTCGGTGCGGAACTCGGCAGTGTTCAGGCTGCCGTCGAGCGCGGCGTTGAGCAGGGCGCGGGTCGCCTTGATCGGCATCCGCTTGATCCCCGGCATCGTCGCCTTGCCGCCCGACCAGCCGGTATTGACCAGCCAGCAATCGACCCCGCCCTTGGCGATCCGTTCCTTGAGCAGATTGCCGTAGATCGACGGGTGGCGCGGCATGAACGGCGCGCCGAAGCAGGTCGAGAAGGTCGCTTCGGGCTCGGCCACGCCGATCTCGGTGCCGGCGACCTTGGCGGTATAGCCTGAAAGGAAGTGATACATCGCCTGATCGGGCGTCAGCTTCGCGATCGGCGGCAGCACGCCATAGGCGTCCGCGGTCAAGAAGATCACGTTGCGCGGCACCGGCCCCATATTCTCTTCCGAGGCATTGGGGATGAAATCGATCGGATAGGCCCCGCGGCTGTTCTCGGCGAGGCTGGCGTCGTGCAGATCGAGCTGGCGCGTCACCTGGTCCATCACCACGTTCTCGAGCACGGTGCCGAATCGCTTGGTGGTCGCGAAGATCTCCGGCTCGGCCTCGGCCGACAGGCGGATCATCTTGGCGTAGCAACCGCCCTCGAAATTGAACACCGCGGTGTCCGACCAGCCATGCTCGTCGTCGCCGATCAACGTGCGGCTGGCATCGGCCGACAACGTCGTCTTGCCGGTGCCGGACAGGCCGAAGAACACCGCGGTATCGCCCTTCGGGCCGATATTGGCCGAGCAGTGCATCGGCATCACGCCGTTCGGCGGCAACAGATAGTTGAGCAGGCCGAACACCGACTTCTTCATCTCGCCGGCGTAGCGCGTGCCGCCGATCAGGATCAGCTTCTCGGTGAAGCTGACCGCAATCACCGTTTCGCTGCGGCAGCCGTGGCGCGCCGGATCGGCGCGGAAGCTGGGCAGATCGATGATCGTGTAATCGGCGATGAAGTCCTTCAGCTCGCTTTCGGCGGGGCGCACCAGCATCGTGCGGATGAACAGATTGTGCCAGGCGAACTCGTTGACCACGCGGACGCGGACGCGGTGGCCGGGCTGCGATCCGCCGAACAGATCCTGGATGTAGAGCGTCTCCTTCTGGCTCAGCTCCTTGAGGAAATCGGCCTTGAGCGCGGCGAAATCGTCGGGACTCATCGGCTTGTTGACCTTGCCCCACCAGATCGAATCGCGCGTCTCGTCGTCCTTGACGACGAACTTGTCCTGCGCCGAGCGGCCGGTGTGCGGGCCGGTCTCGACCACCAGGGGGCCGTCGGCCGAAAGCTTGCCCTCACCACGCGCCACGGCGGCCTCGACCAGCCGCGCCGTCACCAGGTTCCAGTGCAGGGTGGCCCGCGTTTCGATGCCCTGGGTTTCCAGGCCGGCGTCGGGGATGCGCTCGCTCACTCGATACTCTCCGAATGTAAGGGGCCGCACACCTATGCGGCGCTCATGATTCGCGCGCATATCCACCGCTTTTCGACCGGTCAAATGACCACGTTGGACAATCGAGCGAGAGGGCAATCGCCCAAAACGCGGCGATTTTCCGTGGTTGTTGAGCGTTCATCCGCTTTCGACTAACCCGGAGCCCTGAGCAACGCATGGGAACGCTCCGCCGATGACGGCTTCGATCGCGCTCGTCGACGACGATCGCAACATCCTTACCTCGGTCTCGATCGCACTGCAGGCCGAAGGCTTTCTGACGCGGGTCTATTCGGACGGCGAGACGGCGCTGAAGGCGCTGATCGACAATCCGCCCGACCTGGGCATCTTCGACATCAAGATGCCGAAGATGGACGGGCTGGAGCTGCTGCGCCGGCTGCGCGAGAAAAGCAGCATTCCGGTGATTTTCCTGACCAGCAAGGACGACGAGCTCGACGAAGCGCTGGGCCTCGCGATGGGCGCCGACGATTATATCGCCAAGCCGTTCAGCCAGCGGCTGCTGATCGCGCGCATCCGCGCGATCCTGCGCCGCACCGAGCTGGCGCAGGCGGGCGCGGCCGGCGAGGAGGAAGCCGCGCAGGGCGCGATCGTGCGCGGGCGGCTTGTGATGGACCCGGCGCGGCACCGCGTGACGTGGGCGGGCGCCGCCGTGACGCTGACCGTCACCGAGTTCCTGATCCTCGAAACGCTGGCGCAGCGGCCGGGTATCGTGAAGACGCGCAACCAGCTGATGGATGCGGCCTATCACGACGACATCTATGTCGACGACCGCACGATCGACAGCCACATCAAGCGCGTGCGCCGCAAGTTCCGCCAGACCGATCCGGAGTTCGACGCGATCGAAACATTGTATGGCGCCGGATACCGATTCTCCGAGGAATAGCCCCGGCGCGGGCGATGGCGACCTGTCGCTGCGCTGGTCGGGGCGGGTTTCGCTCACGCCGCGCATCCTGGCGGTCAACATCATCGCGCTCGCGTTGCTGGCGGGCGGGTTCTTCTATCTCGATTCCTATCGCAGCCGGATCGTCGATTACCGCACCGCGCAGGCCGGGCGCGAAGCGCGGCTGATCGCGGAAGCGATGGCGGGGGCGGCGCCGGTCAATCGCGACGCGCTCGCGCTGCGGCTGGCGCGCGACACCGGCGTATGGATCCGCGTCTTTGGGCCCGACGGCCAGAAGGTGCGCGACACCCGCGCGCTCGGCCTGCGCAACTTCCAGCTGATCGATCCCGACAAGGAGGATTGGCGGCAGCGCGTCGCGCGGCTGCTCGACGCCGGGATCGACATCGTGGTCGGCGCGGCGCGCGCGCCGCTGTATCGCGAGCGCAAGCTGGGGCAGGATTGGCCCGACGTGCGTACCGCCCTGGGCGCGCACGCGGTCGCGGTGAGCGTGTGGCGTGCGCCCGATCGCACGCCGGTGATCACCGCCGCGGCGCCGATCGACAAACTGGGCGTGGTGATGACCACGGTGAACGCGCGCGACATCACCCAGACGGTCAGGATCGAGCGCTTCCGGCTGAGCGTGGTGCTGTTCCTCGTCAGCCTCGTCTCGGTGCTGCTCTCGCTGTTCCTGGCACGGACGATCGTGCGCCCGCTCAGGAGGCTGGCGCGCGCGGCGGTGCGCGTGCGGCTGGGGCGCGCGCGCGAAGTGGTGGTCCCCCGCCTCCCCTCGCGCCGCGACGAAATCGGCAGCCTAGCGCGCGCGCTGAGCGACATGAGCCAGGCGCTGCGCGCGCGGATCGACGCGACCGAGGCGTTCGCCGCCGACGTGACACACGAGTTGAAGAACCCCCTCGCCTCGCTGCGTTCGGCGATCGAGGGGCTGGCGGCGGTCAAGGAGCCCGAGCTGCAGGAGCAATTGCTGGCGATCGTGCGCGACGACGTCCACCGGCTCGACCGCCTGATCACCGACATTTCCGACGCCTCACGCCTCGACGCGCAATTGAGCCGCGCCAAGTTCGAGGCCGTGGATATCGGCGCGATGATCGCCGGCCTGGTCGCGCAGCGCACCGCGCGCGGCGTCGAGCGCGGCATCCGCATTGTCTTCGATCACCGCGCCGGCGCGCGCCTGGTGGCGATGGGCGAAGGCGCGCGGCTGGAGCGCGTGTTCGAGAATCTGGTCGACAACGCCCTCTCCTTCTCGCCCGATAGCGGCCTCATCAGCGTGTCGGCGGCGATCGACGGCGACGACCTCGTGGTGCGCGTCGAGGATGAAGGCCCCGGCGTGCCCGAGGACGCGCGCGAGGCGATCTTCCGCCGTTTTCAGTCGGTGCGGCCGGAAAGCGAAGCTTTCGGCAAGCATTCGGGGCTAGGGCTGGCGATTGCGCGGACGATCGTGGAGGGGCATCAGGGCACGATCGCGGTCGAATCGCGCGAGGACCGGCTGAGCGGCGCGCGTTTCGTGGTGAGACTGCCGCGCATCGAAACGGATTGACGGGGGGAGCCCTTGGGTTCGCAACTGCAGGCGGCTCTGGCCGCGGTGTCTTCGGAAACGGTGCACGGGACGTGCGTGGCGATCAACGGCCGCGGCGTGCTGATCGAGGGCCGCTCGGGATCGGGCAAGTCCGATCTCGCGCTGCGCCTGATCGATCGTGGCGCCCAGCTGGTGAGCGACGATTATACCGTCTTGCTGCGCGAGGGCAGCGTGCTCGCCGCCCGTCCGCCCGCCACTATCGCCGGCAAGATCGAGGTGCGCGGCGTGGGGATCGTCGAGATGCCACACGCGGCGAGCGCGCCGCTGGCTCTGGTGGTGCGGCTGGTCGAGGCGCCGGCGCGGCTGCCCGGGGAGCGGACGGTGCGCAGCATCGCCGGTGTCCCGGTGCCCGAAATCGCGCTCGCCGCGCGCGAGCCTTCGGCGCCGATCAAGGTCGAGCTGGCGCTGGCACGCCTGGAAACGACCGAAGCGTGAGCCGGACGGGCAAGGACATCTTGCTCGTCACGGGCATGTCGGGCGCGGGCAAGTCGACCGTACTCAAGACGCTCGAGGATCTCGGCTGGGAAGTGGTGGACAATCTGCCGCTGGTGCTGCTCGACCGGCTGCTCGCCGCGCCGATCGGCGACGCCGCCGAGGGCCAGGGCCAGCCGCTCGCGGTGGGCATCGACGCGCGCACCCGCGATTTCGACCCCGAGCGGATCGTCAAGCGGATCAAGACCCTGCGCGAAGGCCATGGCCACGATATCGGCGTGCTGTTCCTCGATTGCGCCGGCGAGGAACTGGCGCGACGCTTTTCCGAGACACGACGGCGGCATCCGCTGGCGCAGGACCGTCCGGCGGCCGACGGCATCGCGCGTGAGCGCGAATTGCTCGCCCCACTCAGGCGCTGGGCCAACCGGCTGATCGACACCACCGATCTGTCGGCCAACGCGCTGGCGCAGCAGGTGCGCGAGACGTTCGGCGGAATGGGGGTCGAAGGCCCGACGCTTTCGGTCATGTCGTTCGGCTTCGCGCGCGGCGTGCCGCGCAATGCCGATCTGGTGTTCGACATGCGCTTCCTGCGCAATCCGCATTGGGAAGACGCGCTACGGCCCGGCACGGGGCTCGATGCCGACGTCAGCGCCTATGTCGCCGCCGATCCCGCTTATGACGCGGCGATGGCGCGGATCGAGGATCTGCTGCTGTTGCTCCTTCCCCGCTACCGTGCCGAGGGAAAGAGCTATGTAACCGTCGCGTTCGGTTGTACCGGAGGGCGACATCGCTCGGTCCATGTGGCCGAGCGCGTGGCGGCGCGGTTGCGCGAGGCTGGATTTTCGCCCACCATCGCGCATCGCGATCTGGCGGCGGCACCCCAGGACTCGCTCGAATCGCCGCCGCGGGACCAGGAAACGAATGGGACGTCTGTGAAATGATCGGTCTGGTTCTGGTGACCCATGGTCGCCTTGCCGACGAATTCGTGACCGCGATGGAGCATGTGGTCGGCAAGCAGGAGCGGATCGCGACGGTCGCGATCGGGCCCGACGACGACATGGAAGCGCGGCGCGCCGATATCGCCAACGCGATCGCCGCGGTGGATGCCGGGCGCGGCGTGATCCTGCTGACCGACCTGTTCGGCGGCACGCCGTCCAACCTCGCCATCTCGCTGATGGTGCGCGGGCAGGTCGAGGTGATCGCGGGAATCAACCTGCCGATGCTGATCCGGCTCGAATCCGCGCGCAAGACGATGAAGGTGGTCGACGCGGTCGCCGCCGCGCGCGAGGCGGGGCGCAAGTATATCTCGGTCGCGTCCGAAGTGCTCGGTGAGGCTGCCGCCTGATGAAGGTCGAGCGCCAGGTGCTGATCGTCAACAAGCGCGGGCTGCACGCGCGCGCCTCCGCCAAGTTCGTCACTCTCGCCTCCACCCTCCAGCCGGTCGAGCTGTCGGTGGCGAAGGACGGCGCGGGATCGGTGACCGGTACGTCGATCATGGGGCTGATGATGCTCGGTGCGGCGATGGGCGACACGATCACGATCAGTGCCGAAGGCGACGGCGCCGAGCACGCGGTGGCGAGCATCTGCGAACTGGTCGAGGCGAAATTTGGGGAAGACTAAGATCCCGCCGCGGCAAAGCCGCGTCGTCGGTCGCGGCTCGCGCCGCGCCGGCCGGGCGTGGCTCGTTCGCCTTCCGCTAGCTTACAGCTAGCGGCTCGGCCGCCACGCCATGCCCCGCCAGATCACCGCCTACTCCAATCCCCTCATCAAGCGCGTCCGCTCATTGCGCGAGAAACGCCACCGCCGCGAGGAAGGGCTGTTCCTCGCCGAGGGGCTGCGGATCCTGACCGAGGCGCGCGAGGCGGGGCGCATTCCGCATTATCTGTTCTTCGCGAAGGAGAGCGCGCGGCATCCGCTGGTGCTGGCGCTGATCGCCGAAGTCGAGGCGGCCGGCGGCGAGGCGATCGAGACGATGCCCGACATCCTCTCCAAGCTATCGGGCAAGGACAATCCGCAGGCGGTGGTGGGGGTGTTCGCCGAGTTCGCCACGCCGCTCGACGCGCTCGATCGTTCCGCGGCGAACATCTGGCTGGTCGCCGAGCGGCTGCGCGATCCGGGCAATCTCGGCACGATCCTGCGCACCGGCGACGCGGTCGGCGCGGGCGGGCTGATCCTGATCGGCGAATGCGTCGACCCCTTCTCGGTCGAGGCGGTGCGCGCGAGCATGGGGGCGTTGTTCACCGTGCCGATCGTGCAGAGCGGCTGGGACGACTTTCTCGCCTGGCTCCGCGGCGGCCCGGGCCAGCTCGTCGGGCTGAGCCTCGATACCGATCAGGCTTATCGGTGTGCGCATTATACCGCCCCCACCTTCCTGCTCACCGGCAACGAGGCGCAGGGGATGCCCGATGCCTATGCCGCGGCATGCGACCTGCTGGTCAAGATCCCGATGCTGGGCAAGGCGGACAGCCTCAACGCCGCGGTGGCGACCGCGGTGATGGCCTATGAGGTGCTGGCACAGCAACGGGGGTGACGCGGCTTTCGCGCGGTTGAACGGCGACGCAACGACCGGTTCAGCCGCGCGTCCTCATATCTCCCGGCCAAGGAGATGATTCGATGAAGACGCTCGCCCTCGCGCTCGCTTTGACCCCGGCCCTGCTGCTCGCCGGCACCGCGATCGCTGCGCCGCGCGGCGACGGCTATCGCGCCGTCGGCACCGAGCCCGGCTGGTCGCTGACGATCGGGCATGGCCAGATCCGCTATGTCGGCGATTACGGCCGGACGCGCATTACCCAACGCGCGCCGAAGCCGCAGATCGGCTTCGCCGGCGAGATGTACACGACGCGGCGACTCGCCATCAACATCGTCCACGCGCGCTGCAGCGACGGGATGAGCGACCGCACCTATCCCGACCGAGTGATGGTGCGGATCGACGGGCGCAAGAGCGTGCGGGGCTGCGGCGGCGCGCCGATCAATATGCCGATCCCGCCGCACCACGGCCCCGGCGTGCCCGCGCTCGACCAGAGCGCCTGGACGATCGCCAGCGTGAACGGCCTGCCTGCCACCACCGCGCGGCCGACGGCGATCCGCTTCAGCAACGGCCGGATCGAGGGCAATGCCGGATGCAACAGCTTCGGCGGTGCTTATCAGCAGCGCGGCATCATGCTGCAAAGCAGCCGCATCATCTCGACCAAGATGGCCTGCCCGGGTCCGGGCATGACGATCGAAAGCAAGGTGCTCCACATCCTGAGCGGCCCCGCGCAACTCTCGTTCCGCAGCGACGACACGCTGGTGGTGTCGGCCGGCGGCGACAGCATGACACTGAGCCGCCAGCGCTGGGCGCGGTAGGTTAGTTCTTCGCGCGCTGCCCGGCGATATAGTCGAGCTCATGCTGAGCGATGGTGTCGTTCGGATCGGCCTTCAGGCATTGCCGATAGATCGCCTCGGCTTCGTCGAATCGCTTGAGCTCGCTCAAGGCATAGCCTTTGCCATGCCGGACCTTGGCCAGCGCCGCGGCCTGCAAAGGCTTGTCGATGAGCGTGACCAGGTCTTCGGCCTGATGATAGAGATCCAGCGACTTCGCCGGATCGGAATCGCGATAGGTGAAACCCATCTCGGCGAGATATTGCCAGTGAAGCGGCGCAAGCGCACGGACGCGATCGTAATATTGTCGCGCCTCGTCGATCTTGCCGGCATCGACCAGCGTGTAGCCCTTGATGAACAGCGCTTCGCACCAACCGGGTGAAACCGCGACCGCATCGACTTTGTCCTTCGCGGCCATCGCCATATAGGCCAATGTCTGCGTGCTGCTCATCCCGCAGTAAATGCGCCGTTTCTCGGGCGCATAGAGCGTGTCGTAATACGCAATGACCTGGTCGATTTCGCTTCCGGCGCCGGCGCTGTCGCCGGCCTTGATGGCGGTGAGGGCGGCGGCGATATGTGCCTGTGCCCCCGCATCCGGAGGCGGCTGATCAGTCCTGGCATCCTGCCCCGCGCCCAGAGCCAGCGACAATGCCAGCGCGATCTCGATCATGGTCCCCCTCCCCTAGGTTTCGTCCTGTCCCGGCTC
>Ga0164241_10003682_pt1 | contig 15266 bp, 12 predicted proteins | sample OricomyardsoilBY_FD_108780 | JGI IMG/M metagenome (GOLD analysis project Ga0164241, IMG submission 108780) | Backyard soil microbial communities from Emeryville, California, USA - Original compost - Back yard soil (BY) | ecosystem: Environmental > Terrestrial > Soil > Unclassified | place: USA... | reverse complement strand
CTGATCGACCTGCTCACCGGCGCCGCGACCGTGGACGCGGGCAGGACGGCGGAGGGGCTGCCGCTGCTGGCGCGAGCCCGCCACGACCACGGCGACGTCACCGTGCCCGCGAGGCTGCTGGCCGCGGGCGCGCTGATCGAGCACCGCGCCACACTGGACCTCGGCCACGACGCGCTCGCCCAGCAGCTGGTGGCGTGGATGCGGGAGCGGCTCGGCGGCGTGGCGGAGCTGGAGATCATGCAGGCGCGGGCGTCGTTCGCACACGGCGCGCTGTACTCGATGGAGCTGGCGGTCCGCGAGGTGCTCGACGGCCCGAAGTTGGCGCTGTGCCCCACGACCCGGCTCGAGGCGCGGCTGCTCGAGACGGCCATGGAGATCCAGCTGGGCAGGCGCACCCGGGCGCGTGGCGCGCTGAGCGCGGCGCTGGCGCTCGCCGAGCCGGTGTCGCTGATCCGCCCGTTCCACCACGCGGACACCGCGGTACGCAAGCTCCTGCTGGAGCAGGTGGGCGGCTTCGGCCGCACGAACGGCTTCGCGGCGCGCGTCTCGCAACTCGTGTCCACAATGGACGCCTCGCCGGTGGACGTGCTGACGAGCCGCGAGCACGCGGTACTGATCCGCCTGTCGTCCCCGCAGTCACTCGACGAGCTGGCGTCGGACATGGCCGTCTCGGTGAACACGGTGAAGACCCACGTCCGCGCGATCTACGCGAAACTGGGCGTGAACAGCCGCCGCGCAGCAGTAGTGGCAGGCAGACAGATGGGCCTGCATTGACCGGGGACACGACGAGGGGCGGGCCCGCGGGCCCGCCCCTCGTCGTGTGCGCCGGCGCCGCTACCCGGTTGCGGCGAACTGGGCTGAGTACAGGCGGTGGTAGGCGCCGCCCGCTTCCAGCAGCTCGTCGTGCGTGCCCTGTTCCACGATGCGGCCCTGCTCCATCACCAGGATCAGGTCCGCGTCGCGGATCGTGGACAGGCGGTGGGCGATGACGAAGCTCGTCCGGGACGTGCGCAGGGCCGCCATCGCGTGCTGCACCAGCGACTCCGTGCGCGTGTCGACCGAGCTCGTCGCCTCGTCCAGGATCAGCAGTGACGGGCTCGCCAGGAACGCGCGCGCGATCGTCAGCAACTGCTTCTCCCCCGCCGAGACGTTGGTGCCCTCCTCGTCGATCACCGTGTCGTAGCCGTCCGGGAGCGTGCGCACGAAGTGGTCGACGTGCGTCGCCCGAGCGGCCTCGATGATCTCGTCCTCGGTGGCGTCCGGGCGCCCGTAGGCGATGTTGTCCCGGATCGTGCCGCCGAACAGCCACGTGTCCTGCAGCACCATGCCGGTCTGCGAGCGCAGGTCCTCCCGTTTGAGCGCGGTGATGTCCACGCCGTCGAGGGTGATCCGGCCCGCGTCCAGCTCGTAGAACCGCATGATCAGGTTCACCAGCGTCGTCTTGCCGGCCCCGGTCGGGCCGACGATCGCGACCGTCTGCCCCGGCTCGGCGACCAGCGACAGGTCCTCGATCAGCGGCTGCTCGGGCCGGTAGGAGAACGACACGTGCTCGAACTCGACCCGGCCGCGCCGGTCGGCCGGGAGCGCGGCGTCGGCCGGGTCGGCCGACTGCTCCTCGGCGTCCAGCAGCTCGAAGACCCGCTCCGCCGAGGCGACCCCGGACTGCATGAGGTTCGCCATCGACGCCACCTGGGTCAGCGGCTGGGTGAACTGCCGCGAGTACTGGATGAACGCCTGCACCTCACCGAGCGACATCGCGCCCGACGTGATGCGCAGCCCGCCGACCACCGCCACGATGACGTAGCTGAGGTTCGACAGGAACGTCATCGCCGGCATGATCAGCCCGGAGATGAACTGTGCGCCTCGGGCCGCCTCGTACAGCTCGCCGTTGCGCTTGTCGAACTCCGCCTCGGACTCCTTCTGCCGCCCGAACACCTTCACCAGCTGGTGCCCGGTGAACGCCTCCTCGATGTGGGCGTTGACCAAGCCGGTGTTCTTCCACTGCGCGACGAACTTCTTCTGCGCGCGCTTGCCGACCTGTGCGGTGATGACGACCGACAGCGGGATCACCGCGAACGCGATCAGCGACAGCAGCGGCGAGATCGTCAGCATCATCGCCAGCACGCCGATGACGGTCAGCAGCGAGGTCAGCAGCTGGCTGAGCGTCTGCTGCAGCGTCGTGGAGATGTTGTCGATGTCGTTGGTGACGCGGGAAAGAAGCTCACCGCGCGGCTGGCCGTCGAAGTAGCGCAACGGCAGCCGGTGCAGCTTGTTCTCCACGTCCTCGCGCAGCCGGTAGACCACCCGCTGCACGACGCCGTTGAGCAGCCACCCCTGCATCCAGCCGAACACCGAGCCGGCCAGGTACAGCCCGAGCACCCAGCCGAGCACGCCGGCGAGCGCGGCGAAGTCGATGCCGGCGCCCGGGATGTTGCGCAGTCGCCCGACGACGCCGTCGAAGATGATGTCCGTGGCGTGGCCGAGGATCTTCGGCCCGGCCACCATGAAGCCGACGCTGACGACCGCGAGCACCACCACCGCGGTGAAGGCGGCCCGCTCGGGCACCAGCCGCCGGGCCAGCCGCTTGGCGGAGGGGCCGAAGTTCTTCGCCTTCTCCACGGGCATGCTCATGCCCTGGAAGCGGCCGGCGCCCCCCATCGGACGCTGCGGCCTCGATGCTGTCTGAGTACTCACGACGGCTCCTCGCAGGCTCCGAGCCGCCGCTCGCGGTCGCCCTGTGACATTGATTCGCTCGCAAGCTCGCTCATTAGGCCACCTGCTCCGGGGTCAGCTGGGACTCGACGATCTCGACGTAGGTGGGACAGCTGCCCATGAGCTGGCGGTGGTTGCCGATGCCGACCACGGATCCCTTGTCCAGCACCACGATCTGGTCGGCGTCGAGGATCGTGGACACGCGCTGGGCGACCACGATGACCGCCGCCTGCCGCACGTGCGGGCGCAGCGCCACCCGCAGCGCCGCGTCGGTCGCGAGGTCGAGTGCGGAGAACGAGTCGTCGAACAGGTAGATCTCGGGTTTGCGCACCAGCGCCCGCGCGATCGAGAGCCGCTGGCGCTGCCCGCCGGAGACGTTCGTGCCGCCCTGCGCGATCGGTTCCTCCAGCCCGCCGGGCATCTCCTCGACGAAGTCGCGGGCCTGCGCCACTTCGAGCGCCGCCCACAGCTCGTCGTCGGTGGCGTCCGGGTTTCCGTAGCGCAGGTTCGACGCCACCGTGCCGGTGAACAGGTACGCGCGCTGGGGCACCAGGCCGATGCGCTCGCACAGCAGGTCCGGGTCGAGCTCGCGGACGTCCACGCCGTCGACGAGTAACTCGCCGCCGGTGACGTCGACCAGCCGCGGGATCAGCGACAGCAGCGTCGACTTGCCGGAGCCGGTGCTGCCCACGATCGCGGTCGTGCGGCCGACCTCGGCACGGAAGGAGACGTTGCGCAGCACCGGTTCGGCCGCGCCCGGGTAGCGGAACTCGACGCCCCGCAGCTCCACGTCCGCGTGCCGGGTCAGCTCGCGCACCGGCGAGGCGGGCGGCACCACGGACGGCTCGGTGTCGAGCACCTCGTTGATCCGCTCGGCGCAGACCGCGGCGCGCGGGATCATCATCGAGATGAACGTCGCCATCATCACCGACATGAGGATCTGCAGCAGGTAGTTGAGGAACGCGGTCAGCGCGCCGATCTGCATCTCGCCGGCGTCGACGCGGTGCGAGCCGAACCAGAGCACGGCCACACTCGACGCGTTCAGGATCAGCATCACGGTCGGGAAGATCAGCGCCTGCAGGCGGCCGACGCGCAGTGCGGTGTCGGTCAGCTGGCCGTTGGCGTCGGCGAACCGGCGCTGCTCGGCGGGCTCGCGGACGAACGCGCGGACCACCCGGATGCCGGTCAGCTGCTCGCGCAGCACCCGGTTGACCTGGTCGATGCGCTCCTGCATCTTCCGGAACTGCGGCACCATCCGGACCACGATCAGGCCGATGGCGATCACCAGCGCCGGCACGCAGACCAGCAGCAGCCAGGACAGCCCGACGTCCTCCTGCAGCGCCATGATCACGCCGGCCACGCACATGATCGGCGCGGTGACGAACATCGTGCAGACCATGGCCACCAGCAGCTGGACCTGCTGGACGTCGTTGGTGGTGCGGGTGATCAGCGAGGGCGGGCCGAACCCGGCGACCTCGCGGGCGGAGAACCCGCCGACGCGGTGGAAGATCGCCGACCGCACGTCCCGGCCGAACGCCATGGCGGTTCGCGAGCCGAAGTAGACCGCGCCGATCGAGCAGACGATCTGCAGCGCGGTGACCATCAGCATCCACCCGCCGGTCGACACGATGTAGCCGGTGTCGCCGCGCACGATGCCGTAGTCGATGATGTCCGCGTTGAGGCTGGGCAGGTAGAGCGAGGCGATCGTGCCGATGAGCTGCAGCACGATCACCGCCGTGAGCTCACTGCGGTAGGCCCGCAGGTAAGTCAGAAGTAGGCGCGTGAGCACCGGTCCCCCTACAAAAGAAACGGATCGTATCTAGCATGGGCTAATCTAGACCAGCCCGATAAGAAACGCAAAGTATCTTAAAGGTAAAGAGCGACCGTGACCGAGCCAAAGACCCGCCGCCGCGGCGCAGAGCTGGAGCAGGCGATTCTCGACGCCGCCTGGGCGGAGCTGACCGAGGTCGGCTACGCCGCCCTGACGATAGAAGCAGTAGCCTCCCGAGCCGGCACAAGCAAGCCGGTTATCTACCGGCGCTGGCCCGGCCGCCCCGAGCTGGTGCTCGCCGCCTGGGCGCAGCAGCGTCCGACGATCCCCCAGGTGACCGACATGGGCGACCTGCGCGAGGACCTGATCGCCCTGTTCAGCCGCATCGCGTTCCGGATGAACGGGATGATGAGCGAGACGATCGCCGGCGTGATGGGCGAGGCGTTCCGGCACCCGGAGATCGCCGACGCGCTGCGCGAGCGGCTCCGGAGCGCGCCGCTGACCAAGTCCGTGCAGGGCATCGTCGACCGCGCGGCCCAGCGCGGCGAGCTGAACCACGTCGAGGTACCGCTGCGGGCCGCGCGCGCCCCACTGGACCTGGTACGCAACGAGGCGATGCTCTTCGGCGCCCCGGTGAGCGAGGAGACGCTCGTGGAGCTCGTCGACCAGGTCTACCTGCCCCTCTTGCGCGGCTTGGGTTACTGAGCCACGCCCATCGCGCGCTCGAAGAACGTCACGAGGTCGGCGCCGTACGCGTCGATGTCCAGGTCCGGGTAGGCGAGCACGTAGGTCGGCATGGCCTCGAGCGTCGCCCGGATCATCATCGCCATCGACCGGGGCTCGAACTCGCCGAACTCGCCCGCCTCCTGCCCGCGCCGCAGGATGTCCACGATCGGCGCGATGGCGGCCTCCTGCAGGCCGTGGTCGTGCACCAGCCGGGGCCGGCCCTCGTCGTCGGTGATGTGGTCGCCGATCGCGTAGAGCACGCGGATCCCGCGCGGGTTGATGTGCAGCGACGCCACGAACGCCTCGACGTAGGCCCGCAGCTGCGCGCGCGGGGTCTCCGCGGCCCGGATGCGGGCCATGATCAGCTCGGTGCCGGACGTCAGCACGTGCGCGAACACGGCCTCGATCAGCTCGTCGCGGTTGGCGAAGTGGTAGAAGATCGCCCCCTTCGTGATGCCGGCCCGCCGGGCGATCTCCGCGAGCGACGCCTTCTGGTAACCCACGTCGTCGATCGCGTCGATCGTGCACTCGATGAGCTGCGCTCGCCGGGCGATGTCGACGAACGTGCGCTCACCACTTGGTTGCTTTTTTGACCGCACGGTTAGTAGCCTGCTCCTGTCGGACCTTGGGGGAGGTAATCATGACCGAGTACACCGTCTTCGGATCCAGTCCCGTCCCCGCCACGCCGAGCCCGGAGAGCGCCCGGATCGTCAAGCGGATGTCGGGCAACCGCAAGCTCCAGGACCGCACGCGGCCGCAGGGGCTCAGCCTGCGGCTGAACCGCCTGGCGATCCAGGTGTTCGGGAACGCGTGGCGATCGCCGAAGGGCGCCCGGGAGGCGCGCTACGGCGGCGTCAGCGGCCGCTATGTGTCCACTTCGGACTCTGCACCCGGCGCAGACGCCGCGCGTGGCGTGCTGCTGTGGCTGCACGGCGGCGCGTTCGTGGCCGGCACGCCGCGGATGGACCAGCACCTGGTCGCCGGATTCGGCGCGGCGGCGGGCATCCCGGCCTTCGTGCCGCGGTACCGCAGGGCGCCCGAGCACCCGTTCCCGGCGGCGGCCGACGACGTGCTGGCCGCGTACCGGGGGCTGCTGGCGGCGGGGTTCGCCGCGCCGTCGATCCGGCTGGCCGGCATGTCGGCGGGCGGGGCGCTGGCGGCCGGCCTGCTGGGCGACCTGGCCCGGGAGGGGCTGCCGATGCCCGGTACGGTGCTGCTGCTCTCCCCGGTGCTGGACCTGACCACGGCCACGATTCGCCGCACGGACGCGGTCACCCGGGACCCGTTCATCTCGCCGGACTTCGTCGAGCGGACCAACCTGGTCTACGCGGGCGGCACCCCGTTCACGCACCCACGCCTGGACGTGCTCGGCGCGGACATGCGCAGCTGGCCGCCCACCCTCGTGCAGACGGGCGGCCTGGAGTGCGTCTCCGGGGACGCGGAGCTGCTGGGGTCGCGGATGCGCGCGGCGGGCGCGCCGTGCGAGGTCCAGCTGTGGCCGGGCCAGATCCACGGCTTCCAGTTCTTCAAGACCCCGGAGGGCGAGGCGGCCACCGCCTACGCCACGCGGTTCGTCGCGGCGCCGCCGGTCACCTGATCAGCGCTTCGGGCAGGTGCCGAGGAGCTGGCCGAGCGCCGCGCGTTCGGCCTGGTCCGCGGCGAGGTGGTACTTCAGCTTGGTCTGGATGTAGCGGGTCGCGTAGTCGCACCAGGCGGCGCGGGCCGCGGGGCGCCAGTGGGCCGGGTCCCCGTCGCTCTTCGACTCGTTGACGCTCGAGGTGACGGCGACCAGGTTGGCCTGGTCCTCGTAGTAGGCGTGCTTCTGCGCGGCCGTCCACACGCGACCCGCGCCGAGGCCGGGCTTGCCGCCGGTGACCACCCGGGACCGCGCGGCCTCCTTGAGCGGCACGCGGTGGTCGATCTGCAGGTCGCCCGGGTCCGCGGTCGCGTGGCCGTCGTACGGGGAGGTCCAGCACGGTTGTGCGGTCGGGCAGTGCAGCGCGCAGTCCGCTCCGCGCTGCGCCTTGTTGCCGGACTGGCGGATCAGGACGAGGTCACGGGTGGTACAGCCATTGCCACGGGCCGACCAGTCCTCGCCCCACTCCTCACGGACGTAGTGCGCCCCGGTGTCCTCCGGCGCGACCGGCAGCTTCTTCAGCAACGCGGCCACGTTCGCGGGCGGCGGTGTGGCAGGCGGTGCAGGTGCCGAGGAAGGGCTGGTGAGATCGAGGGGTTTGCAGGCAGTCAGCGCGAGGGCGGCGAGGAGAAGGCCGACGAGGATGCGATGCACAGTGGTTGGTTACCCCGATCGCCACCGCGCCAAGCCTCCGTCGCGCAATGCGGGATCAAGAACGGTCATCAGCAGGACCACCGCGCCCACCCCGACCAGGATCGCGGCGATCGTGTGCAGGCCGGAATCGGTGACGGTGCTGTGGAAGATCAGCCCGGTGATCGTGGCGGACGCGATCGAGCCGGTGTAGCTGAACGTGCGGAACAGGCCCGACGCGGTGCCGATCGACTCCGGCGGCGACTGGGCGTACAGCGCGATCTGGTTGCCGACCGCCGCCGCGCCGCTCACGATGCCGTACAACAACGTCACGCCCACGGCCAGCACGACCGGGCCGGTGCCGGACAGGAACAGCATGCCGACGCTCGCCACGAGCATGCACAGCGCCGCGGCCAGAATCGGGCCACGCACCAGGTTGCGGCGAGAGATCGGGCCGGACACCAGCGCGGACAAGGCACCCATCGGCACGAGGATCAGCCCGGCCGCCTCGGCGGAGTAGCCCGGCCCGGCCTCCAGCCACTGGGTGATCCCGTACAACACCGTGTACGTGCCGAGGTGGATCAGGCCGTTGCGCACGTACGTCCGGCACAGCGCGCCGTTCGATGCCAGCCCGCGCACGTCGAAGAACGGCGTCGCCGCGCGCAGTTCCCACCACACGAACCGAACCGGCCTCGAAACGCGCAATCGGTTGCGCGGCCGAGCAAGCACTCGACAACCAACCGTGCGCCGGGCTTTCCCACACGTCGGCAACGAGCGCATGCGCACCAGTCCGCAGGTCCAGCGCGGCAATCGCCAGGCGCAAATCCAACCTGCCCGAGCAGCGCCCTCGCGCGACCGAACCGGCTTCGGGCGAACTATCGGCGCGAACCCTCACGGGCTCAGCGGAAGGCGCGGGATTCCTCGATCATCGGCTTGAGAGACCGGCTGAACTCGCGGTTCAGGTGGTTCGCGTCGAAGTACACGGCCACGTTGCCCACCACCGCGTAACACCGCTTGACATCGCAGAAGTAGTCCGTCAGATCCACAAGCGACACGTCCCGCATGGACGTCTCCCGGGCCGCCTCCACCAACGGATCCGCGGGCTGGGCCAGCGACCGGGACACCGCGCACGTCTGGGGCTTCGCCGGGTTGAGCACCACGCAGTCGGGCTCGCGCACCGCACCGTTCAGCGGCGGGTCGGCCAGCACGACCACCTTCGCGCCCGCGTCCGTCCACTTGCGCCAGTACGGTTCCAGGCCGTCGCGGTACTGGTCGGTCTGGGAGCGGCCGCTGCCGTCGTCGGCGATCTCGCGGCGGGAGTAGAACGCCTGCACCACCGCGGCCGGCTTGTCGTCGGCAATCTCGTCGGCCATGCGCTCGGTCCAGTCCATGCACGTCTGCGCGCCCGTGTTGTCCGCGCCCTTGACCTCATAACCGATGAAGTCGATCGCCGCGAAGGGGCAGCCGCCCAGGTAGCTGAGTTTCAGGATCCAGTGCCGCTCGCGGGCCATGTCGATCAGCGGGCTCTGCCACTGCTGCGCGTGCGAGTCGCCGACCAGCCACACGGTCCGCGCGTCGCGGTCGCCGTCGCTGTAGTCGCAGACGACCGTGGTCCGCCTGTTGCCGACCTTGTAGTCGTCGACCGACTCGCAGCCCGAGCCGACGCGGTAGTACTCGTTGACCGGGCCCATCTCGACGACCTTCGCGGGACCCAGCTTCGCCGCGCAATTGTGCGCAGGAATCATGGCCGACGCGCCGAGGCACGGTGGCGGCCTCTCGGCGATGACTCGCGCGGTGTGCTCGGCCTCGCGCTCGGCGGAGGCGACCTGCTTGTCGTACGACGTCGTCAGCGAGTACGCCACGCCGCCGATCGCCAGCAGGCACGCGACCATCGCGATGAACGTGACCTTCGTGCTGCGCGCCAGCGGCTTCCACGTGCGGAAGCGGTCCTCGACGAGGTACTTCGACACGATCGCCAGCAGCAGCGACACCGCCAGCACGCCCAGCTGGAACGGCAGGGTCATCTTGCCGCCGGCCAGCAGGTCGCCCAGTAGGAACGGCGCCAGCAGGATCAGCGGCCAGTGCCACAGGTACAGCGAGTACGACACGTCACCGACGAGCTGGACCGGCTTGGACGCGGTGACGACCGTGTGCCACGACCGGTCGCCGCGGTGCCCGGCCATGATCACCAGCGCGGTGCCGACGGTCGGGATCAGCGCCAGCCAGCCGGGGAACGGGGTGTCGTGGTCGTAGTAGATCGCCGCCGCGATGATCATGGAGAAGCCGGCCAGCGAGACGTACCCGGCGATCAGACGGGACGGCGCGAGCCGGGCGCCGGCCAGCGCGACGATCGCGCCGAGGGCGAACTCGAACACACGGACCGGGGTGACGAAGTACGCCGCGTTCGGCGACGCGTCGGTGAGGTAGACGCTGTACCAGAGCGAGCCGCCGCCGACCAGCACCATGCCGATCAGCTGCGCGACCCGGTGGTGGATCTTGTACAGCCCGAACAGCAGCAGCGGCCAGAACAGGTAGAACTGCTCCTCGACCGACAGCGACCAGTAGTGCTGCACGACGCTCGACGCCGCGTCCGCGGCCGAGTAGTCCACCGAGTGGGCGGCGAGCAGCCAGTTCTCCCAGTAGGTGGCGCTGGCGAACGCCTCCTGCGCGGTCTCCGCCCAGCGCCCGTAGGGCAGCAGGAAGTACGCCGCGGCAAGGCAGGCGCCGATCACCACGAAGGCGGCGGGCAGCAGGCGCCGGGCTCGCCGGGCGTAGAAGCGGCCGAGGCGCACCCGGCCGGTGCTCATGATCTCGCGGTCGAGGTGCGAGCTGATGAGGAAGCCCGAAATCACGAAGAAGACGTCGACGCCGACGTAGCCACCGGTGAGGTGATCAGGCCAGATGTGGTTGACCACCACGGCGAGCACGGCGATCGCGCGCAGGGCCTGGACGTCGGTGCGGAATCCGCGGTTGGCGGCCTCGGTGCCTGCCGAGCCTTGCTCGTGGCGCCGTTCGATGACCGTGTTCACGCGTTGCCCATCCCCGGATCGCGGACGTCCTCCCCGGTTTTGGAGGGTACCTGAGCGGGCTCAGCCGCCCTGCCGCACCGCGTAGGCGGCGGCCTCGGCCGGTTGGCCAGGCCGAGCTTGGCGAGGATGTTCGACACGTGGTGCTCGGCGGTGCGTCGGCTGACGAACAGGCGGGCGGCGATGTCGGGGTTGGACAGGCCCTCGCCGAGCAGGACCAGCACCTCCCGCTCGCGGCCGGTGAGCGACCCCGTGCCACGCGGCCCGCTGTGGCCGCGCACGCCCAGCTCACGCAGCAGCGCGGCCGCGGCATCGGCGTCGCGGCCGGCGGACAGCTCCCGGAACCGGGCGTGCGCGGTGCGCGCCTCGGCGAGCGCCATGTCCGGGCTGGCGGTGGCGAGCACGCGGGCCAGGTCGAGCCGGACCCGCGCCTCCTCCAGCGGCAGCGACAGGCGGGCGAACCCGGCGAGCGCGGCCTCGAGGTGACCGGCCGGCTCGGCGGCGACCAGCCCACGCGCGTGCTCGAGGTACGCGCTGAGCAGCGGGTTCGCCGTGATCCCGGCCAGCCGCGCCACAGCCGCCCGCGCCGCGTCGAGGTGCCCCTGCGCCAGCTCGGCCTGGACCAGCAGCACGTGCAACGGCGCGGCCAGGTCGGTGGTCGGCCCGGTTCGCAGGTGTCGCTCGATGCGAGCGGCGGCCAGCGCGGGCTCGCCGCGCGCGAGGTGCAGCTCGGCCAGCGGGCGGACGGCGTACGCGTCGTGTTCCGCGCCGGAGAGCAGCTCACCCGCCTCGGCCAGCCGCCCCTGCCGCACCCGCAGGGCGGCCAGGCGCACCACGGCCGCGCCGCGCAGCGCCCGGAAGGTGCGGTCGTACACGGCGATCGAATCGACCAGCTCGCGCTCGGCGTCGGCCCACCGGCCGGCCGCGGTCAGCACGCCCCCGTAGTGCGTGCGGCAGATCGCGCTGATCGGCAGGCGGTTGGTCCGTGCCACGAACCCGTCGGCGAGCGCCAGCCATTCCTCGGCCCGCCGCACGTCGCAGGTCAGCTCGCAGGCGTGCAGCATCTTGCAGTACATGGCGCCGACCGAGACCAGGTTCGCGACCTCGCCCGCCGCGACGGCGGCCAGCGACTCGTCGAGCAGCGCCATCCCGGCGGCGACATCGCCCGCCGCGACCAGGTGCAGGCCGCGCTGGCTCAGCGCGTCGAGCACGAGGTCGCGGTCGCCGTGGGCGCGGGCGATCCGCAGCGCCGCAGACAGGTGCCGCTCGCGGTCGTCGGGGTCGGCGGCAAGCACCGCCCTGGTCAGCTCGATGCGAGCACGCTCCGGGCGGTCGCCGACGGCGTCGATCAGCCGGACCGCGCGGCCCAGCCACCCGCCCGCCGCCGCGCCGTTGCCGTGCACCGCCCCGTACAGGTAGCCGACGAACCGGGCGCAGGCCGCGGCCCGCACGTCCTGGCCGTCCGCCTCGTACGCGGCGAACGCGCGCTCGGCCGCGGTGATCGCGGCCGCGTAGTCACCCTGCGCGAACAGCGCCTGGGCGAGCCCGTCGAGCGCCGCGCCGGACGGGTCCTGGGGCACCGCGTGCTCGAACGACGCGCGCGCCGCAGCCCAGTCGCCGCCGGCGAGCGCGTCTCGTGCCCCGGCCAGCAAGCCGGCGAGATCACCGTCCACACCGGTCATGGTGCATGAGCAGGTGCGGTACGGGAATGGGTGAACTCACCCATGCCGCGGGGCCGTGGCCCGGCCGACGATTCCCCGCATGACCACTGACCTTTCCGAGAACGTGAAAACGACCCAACGACAGGGCTGGAGCAGCCAGGCCCGCCACTGGTACGCGCAGATCGAGGTGACCCAGCGGCAGTGGGGCGCCGTGTCCGACGGCGTGCTCGACCTGGCCCGGGTCACGACCGGTGACCGGGTTCTCGACCTGGCCTGCGGCGTCGGCGACCCGGCGCTGGCCGCGGCCCGCCGCGTCGGCCAGGCCGGCACGGTGATCGCGACCGACCTCGCGCCCGACATGGTGGCGTTCACCGCGCGGCGCGCCGCGGCGGCCGGGCTCGCCAACGTCGAGACGCACGAGATGGACGCCGAGGCGATCGACCTGCCCGCGGCCAGCGTCGACGCGGTGGTGTGCCGCTTCGGGCTGATGTTCGTGCAGGACCTGGACCGCGTGTTCGCCGGTGTTCGCGAGGTGCTGGTGCCGGGCGGCCGGTTCGCGACGTCGATCCCGTGGCGGCCCGCCGGGCAGGCGATGCCCCGCCTGGTCGGCGCGATCCTGGACGCGCTCGGCCTGCCGCCGCTGCCGCGGCCCGAGCCCGGGGTGCCGGGGATCTTCAGCCTCGCCGACGCGTCGTTCGTCAGCGCGGCGATGGAGAACGCGGGGCTGACCGGTATCCGCCTCGAGCCGTACACGCTGGCGCAGGACTTCCAGTCGCCGGACGAGTGGCTCGACTTCCTGCTGGCGCTCAACCTGCCGCTGCGCCTGCAGCTCGCGGGCGTCGACGAGGACCGATTGGCGGAGCTGCGGTCGACCGCGACCGCCGCGATGGCGCCGTTCACGGAGGCCGACGGGCACGTCCGGTTCACTGCGTACGGCTACTACGCGGTGGCCGAGCGAGGGGCGGGTGTGGCCTGAGTCACAGCGGCGGAACCTTTGCCGGGCGAGGGCGTGTTCGGAGTATGGGCCGATCAGGAAGACGACCATGGCCGCACCGGTGAACCTCCGCCCCGCGACCACCGGACCGCCGCTCGCCGAGGCGCTCGAGCAGCAGTGGATGCCGCTCGTGCGCCTCGCCGCGCTGCTGGTCAACGACGCGGACGCCGCGCCGGACATCGTGCAGGACTGCTACGAGGCGGTCTGGCGGCTGCAGCCGCGGGTCACCGATCACGACCACTTCGTCGCGTACCTGCGCAAGGCCGTGCTGAACCGGGCGCGGTCACGGCTGCGACGGTTGCGCACGGTCCGGACGTTCCTCGCGCAGGCCCGCCCGGCCGACGACGCGCCGCCCGCCGACCGCGATCTGCTCGCCGCCGAGTGGCACACCGAGTTGCTCCGCCACGTCGACCGGCTGCCCGCCCGGCAGCGCGAGGTGATCGTGCTCCGCTACTACTGCGAGCTCTCCGAGGCCGAGACGGCCGAGGCGATCGGCGTCTCGCCGGGCACCGTGAAGTCCTCCGCGCATCGCGCCCTCGCCACCCTCCGCAGCAAGATGAAGGACCACGTCGATGACCACTGATCTCGAAGACAGCCTCGGGGAAGCGTTGCGCAACAGGGCATCCACGGTGCCGCACTCCCCCATGCCCCGGCTGCGCTCGCCGCGTCCGGCACGCCATGGCTGGGTCGTCCCCGTCGCCGCGGCGGTGGTCGCGCTCGCCGGCGTGGCCGGCGTGGCGGTCGCGCTGCAGTCCGGCGCGGAACCGCCCGCCGCACCGGCCGCGTCAACAGCCGCGAAGCCCGCGCCGGGGGCGCTCGCGCCGGGCGAGGTCTACTACTCGCGCGAGGAGTCCGGCGACGGCGGGACGGTGATCCGCCGGGAGCTGTGGCAGTCGCCGCAGCGAACGGGCCCTTGGCAGGAGCGGGTCGAGGGAGCCGACGTCCGTGGCCCGGCCGCCGGCCGCTGCTACCCGGCGGCCAAGCCGGCAGACGAGCAGTGCACCCGGTCCGGCTCGTGGTTCAACCCGACCGTCGACTTCCTCGCGAAGGCATCCCGCGACCCGGCGCTGATCGCCCGGCAGCTGCACGCCGAGGCCGTCGAGGAGGAGCAGGACCGCATCGACAGCGGCGACTTCACGGAGTCCGACGAGACGTTCAGCGAGGCGAACCTGGCCTACCTGGCGCTGACCTACCTGCAAGGAACGCTGACCGCCAACGGCATGCCCGCCGACGTCGAGGCCGCGCTGCACCAGGTGGTCGCCCACCTGCCGGGCGTCGAGGTGAACCCGAACGCGAAGAACCTGCACGGCGAACGAGGCACCGGCTACTCGCTGCGCGACTTCAAGGACCGTCCGCTGACCGTGATCTTCGCCGGTGACAAGTACATCGGCTCGCCCACGACCGCCGTCGAACACGGCGCCGCGCCGGGGCTGGGCAAGGCACCGTCCCGCATGTTCTGAGCGGTGCCGCACACTCGTAGGCGTGCGGCTACCCGATCTTCCCGTCCGGGCCGTGCTCGGCGAGGTCACCGAGGCCCTCGCCGGGCACGGCGCCGCGGTGCTCGTCGCGCCGCCCGGGACCGGCAAGACCACCGTCGTCCCGCTGGCGCTGCTCGACTCCACCGGCGGGAAGATCGTCGTCGCCGAGCCGCGCCGGCTCGCGGCCCGGGCGGCGGCCGCGCGCATGGCCGCGATCCTCGGTGAGCCGGTCGGCGAGACCGTCGGGTACGCGGTGCGGGGCGACCGGAAGACCTCCCGGCGCACCCGCGTCGAGGTCGTCACCTCCGGCCTGCTGCTGCGCCGCCTCCAGCACGACCCCGGCCTCGACGGCACCGACGTGGTCCTGCTCGACGAATGCCACGAGCGCCACCTAGACGCCGACCTGCTGCTCACCCTCCTGCTCGACGCGCGGGAAGGCCTGCGCCCCGAACTGAAGCTGCTGGCCACGTCCGCGACCGTGGCCACGGACCGGATCTCCGCGCTCCTCGGCCCCGGCACGCCGGTCATCACCGCCCACGTACGTACGTTCCCGGTGACCGTTGGCTACGTCGGTCCCGCGCGGGGCGAGCGCATCGAGGGCACGGTCGCCCGCGCCGTCCGGACCGCACTGT
>Ga0164241_10003681_pt1 | contig 15268 bp, 12 predicted proteins | sample OricomyardsoilBY_FD_108780 | JGI IMG/M metagenome (GOLD analysis project Ga0164241, IMG submission 108780) | Backyard soil microbial communities from Emeryville, California, USA - Original compost - Back yard soil (BY) | ecosystem: Environmental > Terrestrial > Soil > Unclassified | place: USA... | reverse complement strand
CCGGCGCGATCATCGGCGCTTCGATCGGCGCGGCGGGCACCTCGATGTCCCAGCAGCACCTGCGCAACGTGCTGTCGTATCTCGATGTCGCCACGCTGTCCCAGCCGGAGATGTTTATCCACTTCAAGGAGGGAATGATCGATGCCGGCGGTAACATCGCCAGCGAGACCACGCGGAAATACCTGCAGGGCTTCGTTGACAGCTATGTTGCGTGGGTCGGGCGCCTCGCGGGCTGAACGGCGGCGAAAAGCCGGAGGAAGCAACCGCATCGTTCGATCATGGCGCTACAAGTCTTCTTCATCCCTCACGGGGAAACCGAATGGTCCGTCACCGGGCGGCACACCGGCAAGACCGAGATTCCATTGACCGGGCACGGTGAGGAGGAAGCCCGGAAACTTGGCGTGCGCTTGGTCAAGGATCGGTTCACGCATGTTTTCAGCAGCCCGCGCCTGAGGGCGCAACGAACCTGCGAGTTGATGGGTCTGGCCGCCATGATGGAGGTTGAGCCGGATCTGGCCGAATGGGACTACGGCGAATATGAAGGGCTGCGCACGGCGGAAATCCGAAAGGCCAGTCGTGATTGGAACCTCTTCCATGACGGCTGTCCCGGAGGGGAATCTCCCGGCGGGATCGCCACCCGCATTGACCGCGTCATCGCCTGGCTCCGCAAGCTCGACGGTGCGGTCGCCGTATTCGGCCATCGGCATTTCGGCCGGTCGTTCGCCGCCCGCTGGATCGGGGCGGATGTCGCGTGGGGCGGGCACCTGCGCCTTGGCACGGCATCGCTCAGCATTCTCGAGTGGGAACCTTCGTCGGCGCCGCCAGCGGCAATTTCCTTGTGGAACGCCGAGGCCGCGCATTTGTGCGATGTGCATATTCCGCTGGGCGACACGCGTTCAATGAAGCAGCGCGCTTTGGAACGTTGGGAGAACGAAGGGGGAGAGATTCCCATCCCAAAGCGCGCTCCGTGAATCGGGTTCGGCGGGTCCTGGGTTCGTCCTGTCTTTAAGTCGGTCCGAGGCACGGTAGCCGCATCCCCCGGCCGGCGAGCTGAATCCCATCGAACCATTCATGGGCTGTGGAACGCCGGGCGTCGTTGGCCACGACAACGCGATTGGGACATATGGCGGCCAGGCTGACTATTTCGTCGGTCCGGTTCGAGCAGGTGGAGGGAATTTCCATTGTGAATTGTCCTTTTCGGACTAGCCTGCCCGCGCCGCCAATCGCATATGAAAAAATTAATCACCGCGTTTCTAGTCGTTGCCGCCCTGCAGGTCACCTCCTTTGCCCAGAGCACCTGGAAGGCTGATCCGCCCCATTCGAGAATCGGCTTTGTCATCAACCATCTCGGCATTTCCGAGATCACCGGTGCTTTCAATAAATTCGATGTCGGCATCCAGGCGGCCAAACCGGATTTCAGCGACGCCGTTTTCGAACTGTCGATCGATGTCGCCTCGATTGACACCGCCGTGCAGCAACGCAACGACCACCTGCGCAGCCCGGACTTCTTCGAAGTGGCGAAATACCCGACGATGACGTTTCGCAGCAAGACGATCACGCCCGCCGGCAAGGATCGTTACAAGCTTTCGGGTGATCTCACGATTCACGGCCGGACGAAACCCGTGACGATGAATCTCTGGTACCGGGGCACTACGCTCAACCAGGACAAAACAACCGCCGGCTTCCAGCTTACCGGCACGCTGAAGCGGTCGGACTTTGGCGTCGGCCCCAAGTTCCCGCCGCCGATGATCGCGGATGAACTGGCGATCAAGGCCGACGGGGAATTCATCAAGCAGTAAGGGCGTCCCGGCGCGGGACTGATGACCCGGAGCCGATGGGATCAAAGCTCTCGCGAGTCTTCCCGCGCAAGGGGTGCGGCGCGCGCGACTTGATGCACTTCTCCTGATTCGGCGATCTTTTGGGGCGCAGGCAAACGGCCGGCACTCCGTTTGCCGCGGGAATCCCGCCTCGGCCCGCTGGCACCGACCCGCCTGGGCGCGCCGTCTTCGGGCTGCTCACTGTCTCATTTATGAAGCGCGCACAATACCGGCCCCGGCAGGGGGCGGACGTTGTTGAATCGTGCCCCAACATTGAGTGGCGGCCATATCCCATTCGTGTACTTTGAAATCCATGCGCGCCCCTACCGAGCCTGCCCTCCGGTCCATGGCATTCCCGGGAAGAGGCGGAAATGCAGTGTCCATATGCTCCTGCTCGTCATGGGTGCGCTGTCGGGCGCATGGGGCTGCCTGCATCTGCTCCACCACTTGAATCCGCCTGAAGGCCGGACATCCTCGTTCGTCATGACGGACACCGCGGACACGAGGCTCGGCAAAGCTTCGCAAGGCCTGGTGAAGGCACACGCGGGGAAGAGCGGAGTGTTTCCGCTGGTCAATGGGCGCGATGCGTTCGCGGCGCGCGCGCTGCTGGCCGACGCTGCCGAGCGAACGCTGGATATCCAGTATTACATCTGGCACGACGACCTATCCGGCGGGCTCTTGTTTGCGGCCCTGCGACGCGCGGCCGATCGCGGGGTGCGGGTGCGGCTGTTGCTCGACGACAACAATACCCCGGGCCTCGACGGGATTCTCGCGGAACTGAACGCGCATCCCAACATCGAGGTGCGGCTGTTCAATCCCTTCAAGTTCCGGCGTTGGCGGATATTTGGCTATCTTGCGGATTTCGGCCGGCTGAATCGCCGGATGCACAACAAGTCGTTCACCGCGGACAACCAGGCGACGATCATCGGCGGGCGCAACGTGGCCGACGAATATTTCGCCGCCACGAAAGGGACTGTGTTTGTCGATCTCGATGTGCTGGCGATCGGCCCGGTGGTGCACGACGTTTCCCGCGACTTCGATCGCTATTGGGCCAGTCAATCCTCGTACCCGGCTGAAAACCTTTTGCCGGCGTCCAAGCCTGCAAAAGCCGCGGTCGCGGCGTCGGCGCTGGCCAGGCCGGGGGCCGGACCTTACCTTCGGGCGGTGTCGGAGCTGCCCTTGGTGCGCAATCTGCTCGACCAAACGTTGCCGTTCGAATGGGCGGTGACGCAAATGGTGAGCGACGATCCGGCAAAGGGCCTCGGCCTGGCTCCGGACAGCTCTTTGCTCTGGGCGCGTTTACGGGAGATCACCGGGATGCCGAAGGATGAATGGAACCTGATTTCACCATACTTCGTCCCCATGGCCGGCGGCGTCGACGCGCTTTCCGGTCTGGCAAGGAGGGGGGTGAAAATTCGCGTGCTCACCAATTCCCTGGAGGCCACCGACGTGGCCGCCGTGCACGCGGGCTACGCGAAGCGGCGAAAAGCGCTCCTGCATGGCGGTGTCGAATTGTTCGAATCGAAGCGCGGTTCCGCGACGTCATCGGTGAGGAGCCAGGCGCTTGCCGGGAGCTCCGGCTCGAGCCTGCATGCGAAGACCTTTGGCATGGACCGGTCGCGGGTGTTTATCGGCTCCTTCAACTTCGATCCGCGCTCCGCCCGCCTGAACACCGAGCTGGGCTTTGTCATCGACAGCCCCGTGCTGGCAAAAAGGTTCGCGGACACCCTGGCGCCGTATCTTTCCGAGAATGCCTACAGGGTGGGCTTGAGCGCCGCGGGTTCGTTGCAATGGGTGGAGCGGGTCGACGGGAAGGAAATCATTTATGACCGGGAGCCGCACACGCGATGGTGGCGGCGGGCCGCGGTCGCCGTGTTGTCGTGGCTGCCGATCGAATGGCTGCTGTGAATCCGGATCCGCCGCCGGCCCGGGCTCCCGGTCCCATGAGCGCGGACGAACGGGCGATCCGGGCCAACGAACAGCCTCATCAGGCAGCAGGGAGTTGCGTTCGGTCGGACCGCGGCCACGATGACCGCCGAACCCGTGTTTGAGCCGGAAATTCGCGGTGCGATTGAATCCCATGCCAACAGACCCGATTGTTCCCCATGGCCTGACCGTCGGGGCCGCGCTCGATGCGCTGGGCTCCGATCCTCATCGCGGCCTGGGCGACGCCGAGGCTCGGGCGCGCCTTGAAAAACACGGACGGAACGAACTGACGGCCGGGAAACCGGTGCCGGCGTGGCGGAAGTTCGTCGCGCAGTTCACGGACGTGCTGGTGATCCTGCTGATCGTCGCGGGCGCGGTCTCCGCCGCGATCTGGTGGTTCGAGCGCGGGTCGGCGTTGCCGTACGAGGCGCTGGCGATTTTCGCCATTGTGCTGCTGAACGCCGTCATGGGGCACGTGCAGGAAGCGAGTGCGGAAGCGTCGCTGGCCAGGCTTCGGGCGATGTCCGCCGCGGAGGCGACGGTGTTGCGCGGAGGCGAACGGCAGCGCGTGCCCGCCGCGGAACTCGTGCCGGGGGACATCATCCTCATCGAGGAAGGCGACACCATTCCCGCCGATGCGCGTCTGCTGCACTCGACCGCGCTGCAGACTGCGGAGGCGGCGCTGACCGGTGAGAGCATGCCGTCGTCCAAGGATACCGACGCGGTGGCCGCCGACGCCCCGCTCGGCGATCGCACGAACATGGTATTCAGCGGAACGGCCTCGACCTACGGGCGGGGCGCCGCGGTGGTCACGGCGACGGGCATGAAAACGGAGATGGGCCGCATCGCCGGCATGTTGAAGGATGCGCCGCACCAGACGACCCCGCTCCAAAGGGAACTCGATCGGGTCGGGAAGCGGCTTGGCGTGATCGTGGTGGTCATCGCGGTGGTGATGATCGGCACGATTCTCCTGGTCGGGGAGGTGCGCGGTTTCGCCGGATTCTTCCAGGTGATGATTCTCGGCGTGGCGCTGGCGGTGGCGGCGGTACCGGAGGGGCTGCCCGCGGTCGTGACCGCCGTGCTGTCGCTGGGCGTGAATCGCATGGCGCGACGCAACGCGATCGTGCGACACCTCGCCGCCGTCGAGACCCTCGGCTCCGCGACGATCATCGCCTCCGACAAAACCGGCACGCTGACGAAAAATGAAATGACCGTGCGCACGGTCGTGACTGCCGGCGGTCGCGTGGAGTTTGAAGGCACCGGCTACGCGCCGATCGGCGCGGTGCGGGTGGCGGGCGGGGCACAACCGGAAGGACCGTTGCGGGTTGAATTGGAACGCGCGCTGGCCGTCGCCGACCGGGCGAACAATGCCGTGCTGCAGGAACGCGACGGACAGTGGAGCATCCAGGGGGACCCGACCGAAGGGGCGCTTGTCGTCGCCGCCCGCAAGGCGGGCCTGGAAGCGGAGGCGCTCGGCGGGCGCTGGGAACGCGTGGCGGAAGTGCCGTTTTCCTCGGAGCGCAAATTGATGAGCACCGTGCACTCCGATGTGCGGAACGAAGCGCACCTGCTCGTCTTCACCAAGGGCGCACCCGACGTCCTGCTCGCGCGTTGCGTCCGGGAGCAGGTCGGCGCGGAGACGCGTCCGCTGACCGACGAACGCCGCGCGGCAATCCTTCAGACGAACGACGAACTTGCCGGGCGGGCCCTGCGCACGCTGGGCGTGGCTTCCCGGGAATTGCCCGCCGACGCGCTGGAAAACGGCGGGGCCGGCGAAGGCCTGGAGCACGAGATGGTTTTCCTCGGACTCATCGGCATGATCGATCCGCCGCGGCCCGAGGCGGGGGAGGCGGTGGCGCTGGCGCGACGGGCCGGCATTCGTCCGATGATGATCACGGGCGATCACGCGAAAACCGCCGCCGTGATCGCGGCGGAGCTGGGCATTGCCGGCGACGGCCGCGCCGTCACGGGTGCGGAATTGGAAAGGATGTCCGATGAGGAACTGGTCCGGACGGCGCGCGGGGTCTCCGTCTATGCGCGGGTTAATCCGGGCCACAAATTGCGCATCGTGAAGGCGCTGCAGAGCGATGGGCAGACGGTGGCCATGACGGGTGACGGCGTAAACGACGCGCCCGCGTTGAAGACGGCCGACATCGGGGTCGCGATGGGCCTCACCGGCACCGATGTGTCGAAGGAAGCGGCCGACGTGGTGCTGACGGACGACAATTTCGCCACCGTGGTTTCGGCGGTGGAGGAAGGGCGTTCGATTTTCTCCAACATCCGGAAGTTTCTGCGTTATCTGCTTTCCTCGAACATCGGCGAGGTGTTGACCATGTTCCTCGGCGTTGTGCTCGCGAAAGCGATCGGGCTTGAGGCGGACGGCGGCGGCCTGGTGTTGCCGTTGCTCGCGACGCATCTGCTCTGGATCAATCTGGTCACCGATGGCGCTCCCGCGCTCGCGCTCGGCGTGGACCCGATTGACGCCGGCGTGATGGATCGGCCGCCGCGCGAACGCGGCGAAGGCGTCGTCACCGCCCGGATGTGGCGCGGCATTTTCCTCGTGGGAATCATCATGGCGGCCGGCACGCTGCTGATGCTCGACGCCTCGTTGCCCGGCGGGCTGATCGAAGGGACGGGGGATCTTCGGCACGCGCAGACGATGGCGTTTACGACGTTGATGGCGTTCCAGATCTTTAACGTGTTCAACGCGCGGTCGGATGAACGCAGCGCCTTTGCGGGGCTCTTTCGCAACCGCTGGTTGTGGGCGGCGACGGCGCTTTCCGTCTTGTTGCACGTGGCCGTGATCTACACGCCGTTCCTCCAAAACGCATTTTCGACGGCGAGCTTGAGCGCGGGCGACTGGTGTGGATGCGTTGCGATGGCGAGTTCGGTGCTGTGGTTGCGCGAGGTGCAAAAGCTCTGGGTTCGTTCGGGGAAAAACCGGCGCGGACTTGCCATATGATCGCTTTCCTTTGGTGTATCGCCGGGCTGGCCGTGATGATCGGGGGAGCCGAACTGCTCGTGCGCGGCGGAACCCGCGTGGCGGCGCGACTCGGGATTCCGCCGCTCGTCATCGGGCTCACGGTCGTGGCGCTGGGTACGAGCATGCCGGAACTGGCGGTGGGCGTCGAGGCCGCATGGCAGGGCAGCGGTGCGCTCGCGGTGGGTAACATTGCCGGCACCAACACGGCTAATCTCCTCCTCATCCTCGGGCTCAGCGCGTGGATCTCGCCGCTGGCGCTGGAGTTGCCGACATTGCGACTCAACCTGCCGATGATGATTGGGTCGGCTTTGCTGCTGCTGGCGCTGGCCTGGGATGGCGTGCTGAGCCGCCTTGACGGCGCCGTTTTGGTCGCGGGATCGGTGGCCTACACGGGAGCGGTCATCCGTCTGGCGCGGCGTGGAAACCAGGCGTTGAAGGAGGATTTCATCCGGGAATACGGCACACCCGGGAAAACGGGGAGCGCATGGGAGACGGCGTGGAGCGTGGTGGCGCTCCTCGTCGGCATCGCGCTGACGGTGGTTGGCGCGGACTGGCTCGTCGACGGCGCCTCCGGACTTGCGCGGATGTTCGGTGTTTCCGAAGCGGTCATCGGTCTCACCATTGTGGCGCTCGGCACCTCGTCGCCCGAACTGGTCACGGCGGTTGTCGGGACGCTGAGAAACGAGCGTGATATCGCGATCGGAAATCTCCTCGGCAGCAGCGTATATAACATTTTGGGAATTCTCGGGGTCACCAGCCTCGTCCCTTCCGCCGGGCTGGCCGTCGAGGCGAACCTCGTCCGGATCGATATTCCGGTGATGGCGGCGGTCACGATCGTCTGCGCCCCGGTGTTCATTAGCGGGCGGCGCGTGTCCCGCCTCGAAGGGGCGCTGTTCGTCACGACCTATGGCATTTATCTCACCTACCTGGTGGTGGCGCGGACGTGAGATGCCCTGGGCCGAACGGGTTGACCGTCGAAGCTCCGTCACCACGGCGCGCGATCGATGGGCTGCGGTGAAGAACTGATTGCAGACAATCCGCAATCATTGCATCAAGACAGGCTGCCGCGGTCATGAAACCGATCCCATCCTCTTCGACCCCTGGAAAACCAGGAGCGATTCGTCTCCGTCTGCGCGATCTCGCGCAGCTGTTCAATTCGCTGGATCCGTCGCCGTTTCTCGATCGGGATCTTGATCGGGACGCGGAGGAATTCATTCTCGGGTGGGCGCGCGAGATTTCTCCGCAACACGAGTTGAGACTCATCATCAATCTCACCATCCCGCCGCCACCCGAACGCGCCGCCGAGACTCAGGATGCGGTCCGGCATTACTTTGCGGAACGCGCGGACGGCAAACGCCGGGAGTTTCGCCAACTGATGCAACGAGGACGCAAGAGTCTGGTTATCGGCGTGCTCTTTCTCGCCGTTTGCCTGACAATCAGCAATCTTCTGGAGAAACTCGGGGATTCGGCCGTGTCGGGCATCTTGCGGGAAAGTTTTATCATCGTCGGGTGGGTGGCGATGTGGCGACCCTTGGAAATCTACCTTTACGACTGGTGGCCGCTCCGCGCGGAGTGGCGAAGGTTCCAGCGATTAAGCCGCATGCAGGTGCAACTGGTGACTCCGCATCAGACGTAGGAGGACACGGTTAACCGGCAATCAGCGCCAATCTCCGCCAATGGAATCGCGGAGACATCGAGCGGCTTCGCCGTTTCGCCGATCAGGCCGGGCCCGCACTGTTCACCGCGCCCGTCGCCTGCGGAAAAACCAGCGCGCGCAGCGGGCGGATCGAAGGCTCGTTGTTCTTGGAAAAGACGCCGCTGGCTGCACTTCAAAAACATGACCGCAGTTTAGCGCATTCCTCGCCCGTGCGATAGAGGGTAGGTCGCCACTACACGCCCTTTCGCCCAACCCGATCTCCTCCCACCAACGAGTTATCCCCCCCGAACCCCAAAAAATAATCGGAAATCCACGCCAGTAGCGGAAGTCGGGTTGGGGCGAACAAATCGGTCTTGTATCGCAGGTTCAATCGCGACTGGGCGGAGGCTGAGCGCTAACGGCTCAATGGCAGCTATTCGTCCAGCCGTTTGAGGCTCCGGGTCAGACCGGTGAAGATTGTATCTCTGACATGAGACGGAAAGGACTTGGGCAGCCGGGCCTCCACCTCGGCAATGACCGACGGCGCAGCTTGCACGACGCTGGCGACTATAAGCGCGGCGTCTTTCAGGCCGGCGAGTTGAGCGACGTTATCCCAGTGTCGGCGCTGGATGCCGGCCAATTCGTAGTGCGTATTTTTGCCACGGACTGCCATGGCGAGTTCCGCCTTTTGATAGGCGAGTTGACGTGATCCATTTCCGATGATGGGCCACGCGGAAAGCACATCGTAGAGCGGGGTCATCCGGTAGGAGCCACGAGGGTGGAGAAAGAGAGAGAAATTTTTTGCATGTCCATCGGTCGCGGCGAGGGCCCAGAACAACAGTTGAGCCTTAACAAAGTTTGCCGGATCGGCGGGCTGTTCGCTGGCCGCAAGCAGGCGAAGGATGTCCTTCATTCCAGGGCCGCCTTGTTTCTCGTATTTCCGGGAGCCGGGAATGCCAAGGGCCTGGCAGAAATCCTCCTGTGGCCGGCGAGCGATCCAGCGGTCGTCCTGCCAGACACGATCGAATCGTTCGACGACGAGCACTCGCCGTTCACCGAACTCGGCGGGATGGCAACGGGCGACCGGAAGACCGAATCCCCGCAGGAGTTCGGCGCACAGCCACTCATTTTCGAGGGAGTCCTTCATGTCGACTTGCAGGTTGCCGACAAGGCCGAGCGGAAGTTTGAGAATATGCGTTGTTGGCGTGGAGCCGGTGGGACGGTGCCAGCGTTCGTGGTGCCAGAGGAGAGCGGTCTTCTCCTGTGCTCCCGCGATCGAAATCCGGAATTCCTCGGAAGAGTCACCGAACGCCCTGCTGGTCGAAATCGTTGCGGCCAGGATTCGCTCTACGTCGGCGTGGTCGAGGGGCTGGGCTTGGATGGATTGAGGAGCTTCCGGTGCGGTATCCGGCGGCAGAAGCTGGACGGCACCGACGCAATCGCGGCCGATGGCGGAAAGCAGATCGAAGGTCTCGGCCGTGCGGCAGCCAAATTTCGTCTGCAGACGTTTGCGGATGTCCGCGCTGTCGGGCAGCAGATTGTCGAAATAATTTTCAACCACCTCACCGCGGTGCGGCAAGTTACCGGGGACGAAGGCCAGGGATAGAGAGAGCGCGCGGCCGTCCGGGCTATCCACCCAATCGAAATCATACTGCAGCCGGTGCACGGCGGCACTCATGGACCAAGTGGCCACATGGAGGCCGTTCATCCAAACTTCCAGGCGTTCGGTCGGAGCGGGCATGCGATTACCAATTGCTGCGGGGGCGGAGCGGCGGAGCCTTATCAGCCTGGCTTAAATCTTCGATCACCACGCGCGCACCAAGCAGGCTGACGATGCGGGAAATTTGGTCGAAGGTTGTCACTTGTGGATTCTTCTCGATGCCGGCGATTCGTTTCTGGCTCAGGCCGAGCTTGGCTCCGAGTTGAGCCTGCGTGAGTCCCCGGCTCTTGCGCAGGCTCTTCAGGACGGCACGGAGCTGGAGGGACGCATTTACCGGGTAGTTCATGCGGTCTAAAAACTCGTTTAAACGAGTAAAGTCAAGTTACTTGTTTAAGCGAGTATTTAAGCTTTACTCGTTTTAAAGAGTATCTGAAGCCCTTGGGCACCCAGTGGTCCTAATGTCAGCGCTTTGGCAGGGGGCCGTCCAACATGCGCGCCATGGTCAATTTTCCTTCCTGCGTGATTTCGGGAAAAGAAACCGGAGGGGGCAAAAAATCGTTCGTTGCCCGCATCCAACGATCCAGTTCCAGAAGGAGCGAGTCGCCTACCATGGCGTGGGCTGGATCGCCGGCGAGGTTGGAAAACTCGTGAGGATCGTGGTCGAGATCGTAAAGTTCGACGACCGGTCGCGGCGAGTGGAACATTGCCGCGAGCGCGGGCGGGAGCCGCCCGGCATCGTGCTCCGCCTCCAGGATTCGCCAGACCGGCGCGGAAACGTGATCGAGCGAGCCCCGGTAGGATACCTCCGGACGACAGTTACAGATCAAGGCATGGCGTTTTGAAATAATGGCGCGGGTTGGTTCCCAGGTATCGTGCCAGTTGCGCTCGGCATAAATGTAGCGCCGCGACTCGTGCGGCTGGCCGGTAAACAAAGACAGGAGGCTGCGACCTTCCATCGCCGGCAGCGGTGGCTGGCCCGCCAATTCGAGCCAGGTGGCAGGGAGATCGACCGACGAGACCAGCTCCGAAGTCACCCGGCCGGGCGCGATGCGACCGGGCCAGCGCGCGATCAGCGGGACGTTGATGCCGGCCTCGTAGAGCGTACCCTTGGCCCGCGGGTAAGGCATGCCGTGATCGCTGAGGAACACGACCACCGTGTTTTCGGCGCGGCCCGAATGCTCGACGAGGCGAAGCACTTCGCCGCAGTCCCGGTCAAGCCGGGAAATTGCATCGTAGTGAAGAGCGAGATCCGCGCGCAATGCAGGCGTATCGGGCAGGAACGGCGGCACGGTGACTTCCGCCGGATCATGGGGCGGAGAAACCTGGCCGCGAATATGCTCATAGTTGGTGTAAAGATCGCGGTGCGGATCGTTGAAACCGACCCAAAGAAAAAACGGTCGTTCGGCCGGTACCCGACCGAAGAATTCTTCCGGCAGGGTGTCGTTGTCACCCGCGAAGTCGAAGCGGCGTCCAAAGTCGTCGCCGAGATGGTGTTTGCGGAGCACACCGGTGAAGTAGTGCCGCTCCTTCAGCGATTCGAGGATCGTGGGCACCTCGTTGCGCAGCGGCGCATGGAGGCGCGATGTGCCCGTGGCGTGGGGAGTGCGTCCGGTAAACAGCGAGGAACGACTGGGGCTGCATTGCGGGGCGGTGACATAGGCCCGATGGAAACACAGGCCCTCCTTGGCGAGCCGGTCGAGGTTCGGAGTACGGGCGTATGGGTCGCCATAGCAGCCAAGCGAAAACTTGGACAAGTCGTCGGCGATGAGCACGACGATATTGGGAGGAGGCGAGGAGAGGGCGGATGAAACCATGGAAGGAGAGGCGGTGGACGCTCAGCCCTGGAGGAACGAGGCCTGGATTTCCTCGAGCGTGCGGCCTTTTGTTTCCGGCACGAAACGGAGGACAAAGCCGAAGGACGTGATGCCCATGGCGGCGAACACCAGAAATGTCAGCCCCGTGCCGAGGTGGAGAAGCATGAGCGGAAACAGCATGCCCACGCTGAAATTCGCGACCCAGTTGAGAACGAGAACTCCGCCCATCACCGTGCCGCGCACCGATTGCGGCAGCAACTCCGAGATGACGACGCGCACACACGCGCCCCAGCTCAGTGCGAAGGCCGCGAGAAACACCAGCATGCCGGCGAGCATCAGCCAGCGATCGGCGTGGTCGGAGGATCCCGCGGATCCCAGCAGGAGCATGGCCAGGGTCATGGCGACCGAGCCGGCGAGCAGCAGACGCCGCCGGCCGAGGCGGTCGATCAGCCTGAGGGCGAGGACAGTCACAATTACATTGATCGCTCCGATTCCGAGATTGGCCGCCACCGCGCCCTTTTGCGCGAAGCCCACCTGGATCAGCACGGGGGGAGCATAGTAGATGATCGTGTTTACGCCGAGGAACTGAACCAGGATGGCGAGTCCGATACAGGCGATGAGGGCGCGGCGCAACCCGCGGTCGGAGAAGACCCGGCCGACACTGACACCCGAGGTTTTCGCCGCCTCAATGGCCGCGATTTCCGCCTCCGCGCGGTCACCTTGGCCGAGGCGTTGCAGCACGGCGCGAGCTTCCCCCGCGCGGCCGGCCTGAACGAGCCAGCGGGGCGATTCCGGCATGACGAGAAGACCCGCAAAAAGGAGCACGGACGGCGGCACGCTGAGGCCGATCATCCACCGCCAGGCGCCCCAAGGCTCGAGCAGGTAGTCGACGCCATAGGCAAGCAGGATTCCGCAGACCAGCATGAATTGACCGAGGGCGGCGATGCGGCCGCGGTGTTCGGTCGGCGCGATCTCGGCGAGATAAACCATGACAACGACCGCCGACGCGCCGACGCCGACGCCCATCACCGCCCGGGCGACAATGAGCCAGGAAATGGAGGGCGCGAGCGCGCCGGCGAGGCCTCCCGCGGCAAACACCGCCGCCATCGCGAGGAGCAGCGGCCGGCGGCCGTAGCGATCCGACAGCACTCCCGCAAAGCCCACCCCAACGGCAGCGCCGGCGAGCAACGAGCTGACCACCAATCCCTGGGTAAACGGGGTGAGGTGCATTTCGCGTGTGATAAACAGCAGCGCGACGCCAATCACGCCGATGTCATAGCCGAACATCAATTCACCGAGCGCGCCGAAGAAATAGACCGAACGCGCGAATGACCGCGAAGCCGGAACCGGCGCGGGACGGTTGGAGGAGATGGTTTCCCCGGCGTTCATCGGAATCGCGCGAAAAACGGGACGTCGGCCCCGTGCATTTCCGACGGTATCCGGAGCGGCACCCCAAGGTCGGCGCGCCGTGACCCGGGTTTTGGGGCAAACTGGCATCGGCAAAAATTGCGGGGAGGCATATGGAAGGGGGTGAGGCTCGATAACCAGGTATCCGAAAGGCGAAGCGTCCGGCCGTCGGCCTCTCATTGGGCGCAGGTCCGACGGCGGTCGGTTACGTTGCTATCTTCGAAACCAAGCGAGACAACCCTGGCGTTGATTTATCGTTAAGCGGGGCGCCGTCGTGTTCTCGTTCGGGTATCTCCCAGGCAGGGGCAGGGAAGGCCCGCCCATTTGGGGAAGCTAGTGCACCAACGGGCATTCCTCGGTGGATGAAAGGTCTGCGAACTGGCTTTCCCGCGTTTCATTGTCGGCAAGAGGGGAGCCTCCGATGCCATGGGTTTCGACGGTGAGGGTCTGCTGTATCCGCGGAATGCCGCGTTCCTGACGGTGCAGTTGGCTGATGAGCTGGTCCACCGCGATCGAGCCCAGCACCGCGGGTTGATAGTCGATGGTAATCGCATTGGCGCACTGCGTGTCGTAGCCCAGGGACACGATGCCCATGCGGTCCATCGCGTCGTAACCCAAAGCGCGGCACAGCACGGCCTCGTAGTCGAGCGGACTGCATAACACGAGCGCATCGGGGCGCGCGGTCTGACCCACTTCTGCAGATGCTCCAGGGGGTGCTGGCCGGGATCGTGGTGGCAGACGAGCGGATTCGACTTCCCGCGCGATGATTCCCACGTGAGTGCGATACCATGAAAATGGTTTACGCGCTCCTCGATCCAAGATGGCGCGATCAGTCCGATCCGCCGATAGCCGCGTTTCTGCAGGATGCTGATGCCAAGCTGGGTGGCGGACAAATAATCGGGCACCACGCGGTGGAAACGCGGATTGATCACCGAGTAGCTGGTGGTCACGACGGAGTAGTCATCCCAATCGAGCAGATCGCCGAGATCGTTCACCGCGGAGGGCCCGATGATCACTCCCGAGATTCCACGGGCTTTCATCATGCGCTGCAGGGCGCGCGGCGACGACGACACCCGGTCCATGTCGAGAATGTTGATCGGGCATCCCTGTTTCCCGGCCTGCGCGCGCACTCCCTCGAGCAACAATTGGCTGTAGGAGTCCTTGCGCCAATGCAGCATGGCGAGATTCTGGCTGTACTTTGAGCCGTTCCGCGAGCGGAGGTGATACATCAGATGCGAGAGCAGGGGATCCGGCCGGTAACCCATGCACTCGGCGAGGGCGAGAACCCGGCGACGGGTTGCATCGGAGACTCCGGGAAAACCACGAAGCGCATGGGAAACCGCCACCACACTCAGGTTGGCCCGGGTGGCGATGTCCCGCAGGGTCGGCTGTCGCGATCCGCCTTCGGGCTTTACGGCAACGCGTGGCTTGGCGGAAGTTCCGGGCGACCCGCTGCAAGCAGGCATTACCGGGAGGGAGGAGGCTGGTGGGTTGGGTCGCATTTCTAAGGCAGGTGTTGGCGGGGTTGGAATAATAGACTGGTCGGGAAGTGAAAACTTCCCGCATCCGGTTCGCGGCTTTACGGTGGCGACGAGCCGGGCGGCTTAAGGCAGACTTTGATGCGAACGGAATTACCGGATGGTTTCATGGGTGATGGGGCGCTTGGGGACCCGGCAGTGAATCAAGCGCAGGGGAGAGGTACGGACGCGAACTAAGCGCTCCGCACGATTCCGTCACAACCCTTCCGTTACTTTTGTCGTATTAGTAACGGCGAGGAATGAGTCGCCGGCAGCGGACGAACGGAATCTCCCTCGATCCATTCACCGCGGATGAGGCTCAGGACGGGATGCGACGGAACACCTCGTTCTCCCCGGTAGAGCTGGCCGATGACGCCGTCGACGCCGTCTACATTTCGACCCCGCACCCGTGGCACGCCGAATGGGCGATCAAGGCGCTGGAGGTCGGCAAGCATGTGCTGGTCGAAAAACTCATGGGGCTGACGGCCTTCGAAGCCGACGCCATGAT
>Ga0164241_10003680_pt1 | contig 15269 bp, 9 predicted proteins | sample OricomyardsoilBY_FD_108780 | JGI IMG/M metagenome (GOLD analysis project Ga0164241, IMG submission 108780) | Backyard soil microbial communities from Emeryville, California, USA - Original compost - Back yard soil (BY) | ecosystem: Environmental > Terrestrial > Soil > Unclassified | place: USA... | reverse complement strand
TCCCTTCGAAGAGGAGCTGCATGCCGAGGCAGATGCCGAGACACGGATGGCCGTTCGAGAGCGCGGCGCGAACGCGCTCGCGCGCGGGCTCGAGGGCCTTCACCGCAGCGCCGAAGGCGCCGACCCCAGGAAGGACCAAGAGGTCCGCTTCGAGGGCGACCCTCGCGTCGGCGTCGACCGTGACCGTGGCTTCGGGTGCGGCGCGGGCGATCGCCTTGGCGAGCGAGTGGAGATTGCCAATCCCGAGATCGAGGAGCGTGACCTTCACGGGAGGGCCTCTTCGAACGCGGGCATGGCTCGCGTCATGATGGATTGCGGCGCGATCGAGATCCGGAGGGCGTCCCCGATGCCCGGGAGCTTCGCGAAGGCGCGCACGCGCACGCCACGTGACTCGAGGACGCCCGCGACCTTGGGGGCGTCGGCGACGGGCAGCAGCACGAAGTTCGCAGAGCTCGGCAGCGGAGCGCGCCCGCGCGCAGTGAGCCACGTGACGAATCGACTCCGTGCTTCGAGGACGTCGCTTACCGTGCTCCGCATCCATGCCACGTCTGCTCGTACGGCGGCGGCGGCCATCAGCTCGGCGAGGGCGTTCACCTTGTAGGGGCCTCGCGCCTTCTCGATCTCGCGCACGACGTCGGGGTGCGCGATGGCGTATCCAGCGCGGAGCCCCGCCATCCCGAAGGCCTTCGAGAGCGTCCGCACGACGAGGAGGCGCCGGTGATCGCTCGCGAGCGCGGCGTGCGAGACGCCGCCGTATTCGACGTACGCTTCGTCGAGAATGACGAGCCCGCGTGCCTCGTCGAGGAGGCCCGCTATCGCGGTCTCGGACGCGAGCGTGCCTGTTGGGTTGTTCGGACTGCACGCGTAGGTGATGGCCCCGCGCATCGCGAGCATGGCGTCGACGTCGAGATCGAAATGAGCGTCGCCGCCGAGGAGCGGCACGGCGCGCGGGACCACGCCGTTCGCTCGTGCGAAGTGAGGCACCATCACGAATGTCGGCGTCGGATGGACAATTTTCGCGCCCGGGCCGCCGAACGCGCGGACCGCGCAGTCGATGATTTCGTCGCTCCCGCACCCGGTGACGATCGCTTCCGGGGCCACGCCGACATACCCGGCCAGCGCGGACTTGAGCGACGCGGCGTAATGCGATGGATATCGGCCGGCGACGCCGGGATCGACGGCCGCGAGCGCGGCGCGGGCCGCAGGCGGAGGCCCGAGGGGGTTCGTGTTGTCGGAGAGATCGATGGCGACCTCGCTGTGGGCGCTCCCGTAGACGCCGAGCGCTTCGTAGCCGCTTCGCGAGGGGAGTCCGCGCCGCCCGGCGAGCGACGGTGCGCGGTCGCCTGTAGACGCAAACGCACGCGCCGCGTCGGCGTGGCTCGGGAGACCCTCGCTCGTCGCGAGGAGCACCGTGTCGTCGGCGAGCGCCGCAGCACCCGCGCGATCGATGCGCTGATACGAGGTCCAGCGCACGAAATCGAGAGGTCCGAGCCCGGAGAAGCTGCGGGCGGCGCCGGCCGTCGGCAATACGTGGTTTGCGCCCGTCGTGTAGTCACCGAACGCGACCGAAGCGCCGTCTCCCAGAAAGACGGTGCCCGCGTGACGAACGCGCGCGAGCACGCGCTCCGGATCTTTCGCCAAGATGAGCAGGTGCTCGGCGGCGTACGCGTCGGCGAGGTCGAACGCTTCCTCGAGTGCGTCGACCCAGAGGACCGCGCCTCGTGACGTGAGAGCCACGGAGACGACCTCTGCGCGACCTGGCGTGGCCGCGGCGAGACGCGAGACGACGGCGCGGGCGAGCGCTTCGGTCTCGACGATGGCGACACAGCTCGCCTCTGGATCGTGCTCCGCCTGGGCGAGCAGCTCGCGCGCGATGTGGGAGGCGTCGGCATCGCGATCTGCGAGGACGAGGATCTCGCTCGGGCCCGCGGGAGAGTCGATCGCGACGCGGCCGGCGACCTGACGCTTCGCCTCGGCGACGTAGGCGTTACCCGGTCCGACGATGCGGTCGACGCGCGGTACGGACTTCGTCCCGAAGGCGAGCGCGGCGATGGCTTGGGCGCCGCCGAGCGCGAAGACGCGCGTCGCGCCGCCGATCGCGGCCGCGGCGAGCACGACGTCGGACACCTTGCCGTTCGGGCCTGGGGGCGAGCACACGACGATGTTCGAGACGCCGAGGACGCGTGCCGGCACGACGCCCATGAGGACGCTGCTCGGATAGACCGCGCGTCCACCGGGCGCGTAGACGCCGACGGCGGCGAGCGGATCGGGACGACGTCCGACGATGACCCCCGGTAGCGGCTCGGTCTCGAGCGCGGTCGGCCTCATGGCGTCGTTCACTCGCGCGAGGTGGAGCGCGGCGCGCTCGAGCGCGCGGGCTATGTCGGGCGCGATGCGGGCGCGGGCGGCGTCGATCTCGTCGCGCGCGATCTCGAGGGACTCGAGCGCGGCGCGATCGAGCTCGCGTGTGAGCGCAAAGAGCGCGGCGTCGCCCTCCCTGCGGACGCGCTGGACGATGCCGCGCACCGTCTCTTCGATCGCGGGGTCCTCGTCTGTGCGCGCGCGATCGACGATGATCGCGCGGTCGGCTTCGGACAAGCTCTCGAGCGCTCCGAAGAAGCGCGGACAGAGCGTCACGGCGTCAGCCTCTCGATGCGCGTGACGAGGATGCCTTCCCCGCCGAGCGCGCGCAGTCGCGTCACGACGCGGTAGACCTCGCGCTGCGGGACGACCGCGTGCACGGCCACGAACGCGCCGCCCAAGACGTCGACGACGGTCGGTCCGTTCAAGCCGGGGAGCACCGCGCGCACCTCTTCGAGCTTGGCGCGCGGCACGTTCGCCATGAGGTAGCGCTGGCCCCGTGCGCGGACGACGCTCTCGAGCGCGACGGCGAGCTCGTCGATCGATCTGGCTGCGTCTTCAGTCATCTCGGCGCGCGGTCGACGAATGAGTCGCGCGCTGGACTCGAGGACGGTCTCTGCCTCGACCAGGCCATTCACGCGCAGCGTCGAGCCGCTCGAGACGAGATCGACGATCACGTCGGCGATGCCGAGGTGCGGCGCGACCTCTGCCGCTCCCGACACCGGGACGACATGGACGCGCTTGCCTCGCGCGGCGAAGAACTCGGCCGCGAGGCGCGGAAACGCGCTGGCGACGCGCGTCCCCTCGGCGAGGTTCGCGACCGTCGTCGTCGAGTCTCTTCGGACGGCGACGACCAAGCGACAACGTCCGAAGCCGAGGTCGAGGGCGCTCTCCAGCACGCGTCCGCTCTCGGCGACGCAGTCCCACCCCGTGATTCCGGCGTCCGCGGCGCCGTCCGCGATGAACTCGGGGATGTCGCGCGCGCGCACGAAGAGCGCCGTGAACTCGTCGCCGAGCGACGCGACGAGCGCGCGATCTCCGGCGGCGCGGACCTCGAGCCCGGCGTCCCCGAGGGCGCTCCGAGCGTCCTCCATCAAGCGGCCCTTGTTCGGGAGCGCGATCTTCAACATTCCGGTCCGCAAGGTAGCAGGCAAAAGCGGATGTCTCTCGGCGAGTTGGCGCGTGACGCCTCATGGGACGCGGCGCGCGGTCGTGCGAGACTCGCCCGCATGGACCGTTCTGTCGCGCCGGCGTGGTTCGTCCTCGCCTCGGCCTTTGCTCCCGCGTGCGCCTCGAGCGACGCGGGGCACCCGGCGACGCCGTGCCACGTCGGCGCGCTTCGACTCGAGATGGACCCGATGTCCATCGCGGGCGCGGCGCCTTCGAAGGGACCGCAGACGTTGCTCTCGATGACAGACGGCGGCCAGATCGATTTGGCCCTGGCTCCGGGGAAGGCGCTCTTCGCCCTCGACGACGCGGGGTGCCTCACCTTCGAGAAGAAGCTCGTCGCGGAGCTCCTTCCGGACGGTCGCATCATCTCGGTGCGCGGCGAGCCGCTCGGCAGCCTCTCCGGCAGGACGCTGACGCTCACGACGGCGCAGTCCACGATCGAGATCGCCGCCGATGGTCGCGTGACACAGACCCCGAGCCCCGGACTCCCCGACGAGCGCTTCGTCGGGCTCGATCCCGACGAGACGTGTGCCGCGGCGATGCTGATCGTCGCGCTCGGTGAGTCTGTGTCGGGGGCGAGCATGGCCGTCGTCGACGGCGTGGCGAAGCGTCCGCAGATTCAGCCGTCTCCGCCAGGCTCGCGTTGCGCAGGCGTCCCTCGCTGAATGCAGAGTAGCCATTCGCTGGCTCGCCTCAGAAGAGGCTCTTCTGCGCCCCGGCGATGCGCTCGAACGATGTTCCCAAGAATGGCAGCACCACGTCGCATGCCGGGGCGAGCTGCTTTTCGAGGTAGTGCGCGTAGTCGAGGGCGGCCGTGCGTCGCATCGCGGGCTCGGGGCCGCGCGTCGTGATCACGTATTCGACCTCTGTCGTCACCGTCTCGTTGTCGGTCGACGCCATCATTCGCGCCGCTTGGACGTGAGGCGGTGCGCCGGCATAGGCGTCGAGGTTTCTTCGGATCCGTTTGCGATAGACCAGCTCGTCGTCGAACTGCCCAGTGGCGAGGCCGCGCGCGACCTCGACGAGCCACGCTTCGACCTCTTCGTCGCGGAAGACACGTCCGAGGAGCTCGAGCTGTACGCGTCGCGCCAGAGGGGTCCAGTCGCGGCGAACCGCCTCCAGCCCGCGGACGACGAGGCGCTTCGCGCCGTCGGAGCTGGCGACGATACCCGCGTAGCGCTTCTTGGAGCCGCGATCTGCACCCCGCGTCGTCGGCATCAGGAAGCGCTCGTAGTGAGACTCGAATCGCAGCTCGAGGTGGCTCTCTAATCGGTAGTCGCGAGCAATTTCCTGCGCCAGGATCCGGGTCAGCGTCTCTGCCAGCTGCGTCCCGCGGGCAGTCACGTCCGCCCGGGGCCCGGGATCACGCAGGTGAACGAAGAGCGAGTCGGTGTCTCCGTAGATCGCCGGGAGGCCCTCGGCCTCGAAGAACCGGCGCGCGCGCTCGATGATGGCGTGTCCGCGTCGCGTGATCGAGGTGGGGAGTCGCGCATCGAAGAAGCGACAGCCCGGCGTGCCCAGGACCCCATAAAATGAGTTCATCAAGATCTTGATCGCACGAGAGTGCGCCGCGTCCTTGCGAGCCATCGCGGCGCTTCGCGCGTCGTGGAGCGTCGAGATGAGAATGGGGAGTATGGCGCCCTCTCGCGCGAAGGTGGCGCCGTCCTCGCCCGGGATCGGATCGTCACCTGGCACGGCGAGGCCCAGCGGATCGATCTGAAACGTGCGGATGATGCTCGGATAGAGACTTCGAAAATCGAACGACAGGACGTCTCGATAGAGTCCAGGGGTCGAGTCGAGGACATGTCCGCCTGGGCTCGAGGTCTCGGTCCCGTCCACGCGTACGTCCCTTGCCACGTAGCCGCGTCGATGGACGCGCGGCAGGTAGAGGTGATCGAACGCTGCCACCGAGCCTCCTTGTCGATCCATCGCCAGGCCCGTGAGGCGCGCCCGCTCGGTAGCGAAGCCGAGCAAATCGGTCTTCGCGAAGATGTCGAGCACGAGGCGACAGTCCTCGAGGTTGTATTCGGCCAGCTCGAGCGGACGGTCGGCGTGCATGCGACGGATTTCGGCGACAGGGTCGCCGCCGTGGTGGATCTTCTTTCCGCGTCCGAGGAGTGACTGCGAGACGTGCTCGAGCGTGAAGCGCTCGAAGTCGTAGGTCGCGGTCTTCAGGGTGGCGATCCCGTCGAGGACGACGCGCCCCGGAACGCGCGCGACCGTGGGTCGCGACGGCGTCGAGCCCGAGACGAGGCGCGCGTGCTCGCCTGCGCGTCCGATCGTGAAGGGGACGCCGCGCTCGCGTGCACGCTTCTCCAGAAACTCGAGATCGAAGTCGACGACGTTCCACCCGGCGAGGACGTCCGGATCGATGGAACCGATCTCCGCGAACAGCTTGAGCAGCAACGCCCGCTCGTCCGGGACGAACTGGACGGCGTCGGGGATCGTCGACTTGTCCGTTGGTCGCGGGCACCGCAGAAAGACGCGCTCGCGGGTCGCCGTCGCGAGCGCGACCGACAAGAGCGGCCCGTGAAGGCCGTCCGTCTCGATGTCGAGCGCGAGGATCGAGAGCGTCGGTCGATACTCGGACGCGCGGATCTTCGGGTTGTCGAAATAGACAATCCCGCGCTTCTTGGTCGCGACGCCCTCGATGCGCATCGACGCGGTCACGAAGCGCTCCATCAGGTAGCGATCCGAGGTGCGGACGTCGGACTCGCACGGCTCTTCGCCGGCGTCGCGCAATCTATTGCGCTCGTCGTACAGCGCCGCCTGTGTCTGAAAGTAGACGGCGTCGACGGGCTCGCCGTCGAAGGTCCTGAGCGGTCGCGGGACGCGTCGTCCGGCGCGCAGCTCGACGCCGCTGCGGACGAACATCACCGCCTCTTGCCGTGTGAGCCGGACGCGCACGGGCCCACGATCCGAGCGCGCCCAGAGCGTCAGCTCGAGGCCGCGCTCGGTGTCGCGCCACTCTCGCGACAAGAGGAACGCGTCGAGCTCGAGACGCTGCGGCGCGCTCAGGGCCGAGTCCCTCGCAGCTCGAGTCGGAGCGGCTCGGGTCGGCACGCTGCGCCTCGTGGCGAGCCCGATGACCTGCGTCGGCGACCTTGCTCGCCGTATCGTGTCGCGCGCTCGTCACGGTTTGGACGCCCCGCGCGATGCACCGTCACCGCATGCTCTCGCGTCTTCTGGCCTCTGTCTGTCGCGTCCTGGGTGTCGTCGCGTTCACTAGAGGGGCTGCCACGTGCGCGGCGCCGCCACGATCCACGGAGGCGGAGCGCTTGCGGGCGGCTGAAGTGAAGAGCGAGCGGAGTGCGCGGCCGCCGTCGAGCGCATCGCCGGGTGTGGAGGCGCCGTCCGACGCCGCGTTCGAGCGTATCGGCGGCTTCCCGGGCGCGGTCTTCGTGCGTGGCGTACCCAAAGCAGCGCAGATCACGGTGGACGCGACCTTCGTGTGCGCGCTCACGCAGGGCGGAGAGGAGTGGTGCTGGCGCGACGACGACGCATCGCCGATCGACGGAGAGCCACCCGTCGGCAGACGCCCGTCGCTCGTCCCGAGCGAGGGCGCTCTCCGCGACATCTCCGGTCCGTGTCGACTCGGCAGTCGGATCGATTGCTTCGGCTCGCGCGGCATGGAGCAGCAGATCGCCGACGCGACCGCGCTCTCGAAGGATGGCGCGGGCTGCGCTGTTCTCCGCGATGGACGTGTTGCGTGTTGGTACGAGCCGAGCCCCTGGGACGACGTGCTCGTGGCCGGCGAGGTTCCGGCGATCCGGGGTGCTCGCGAGGTCTCGCTGGGAAGGTTCGGCGCGTGTGCGATCGAGGATCAAGGCCACCTCGTTTGCTGGGGCGCCGCGTCGCTCATCCCGTGGGAGCCGGGCTCGGGCGGGTGGACGCCGCCGCCAGCGACAGGGCCGACTCTACTACGCGGGATCGACGACGTCGCGCACGTGTCACTGCGCGATGGTTTCCATTGTCTCGTGCGAAAGACCGGCAAGGTTCTGTGCTGGTTTCCAGAGGACGCGGCGACCGTCCTGCCGCAAAACCCGTTGCCTCCTGGGGCGGAGGTTCGCGGCATCGAGGACGCCGTCGCGATTTTCGGCAAGCTCGTGATCGACGGCCATGGTGCGCTCCGCGCGCTCACCCTCGAATTCGATGCGCGAGGGCAGCTCGACGTGGTCGCGGTGCCCGTCGGCTCGGGTGTGCTCGGTGACGTCGTGGCCGCCGACGGTTCATTGGAGCGAGGTTGCGCCGTCCTGCGCGACGGAGGCATCGCGTGCTGGGCCCAGCCGCAATAGCGCGACGCCCCGAGCGTGACGCCCGCGATTGAGCGCTTGCCGACTTCTGGGCCAAACGAAGCGCCTTCGGCCAGAGTCGCCGCGACATGCGTGCCGCTCTACCGTTCCTCGCCGCTTTCGTCGTCGCAGCTTGCGCTTCGAGCCCAGAATCCCCCGTCTCCGAGCACCCGCGCGCGGCCTCGGAGCCGTCCCACGCTACCGCCACGATCGACAAGGGCGACGCGCCCGTCGCCGATGGCGTCGCACCGGCGGGTGAGTTCCAGGCCAAGACCGCCGCGGCGGTCGAGCCAGAGAACGATGGTCGAAAGCGCCTCGGCGCGCTCGGACCGCATACCTGGATATGGAAGAAGCCGTCTCGCGATGGGCTCGCGATCGGCAGAATGCGCATCGGGACGAGCGTCGCGTTGAGATCGCCCGATCCGGTCGACGGCCCCGATTGCAAGGGGAAGTGGTACGCGATCGAGCCGCGCGGGTACGTCTGCGACGACGACACGGCGACGCTCGATCTGGACGATCCGTACTACAAAGTGCTCGAGTTCAGCGCGCCCGCGCCCGGCGTGTGGCCGTATCACTACGCCCATTCGAACGGCACCCCGATGTACAGCCGCGTGCCGACGGATGAAGAGGCCGCGAAGGCCGAGAAGGAATACGGCCCGGTCAACACGTGGAAGCCGCTCGGCGCGTGGGCTGCGGGCCACGAAGAGCTCATCGTCGACGAGCCCATCAAGGCGACCGACGAGGTCCCCTACTTCTTGAAGGACGGCCAGCGCACCGCGCCCGGAGGAAACTTCGACACGCGCGTCCTCGTTTGGAAGCGGATGCCACCCGGCTCGATGCTGTCGTACTCGCGCGCGTTCGAGATGCACGGCCGAGTCTGGCTGCTGACGCCCGATGCCATGGTCATCCCGGCCGACCGCGTGAGCAAGCTGCGTCGCTCGACGTTCGAGGGCATCCACTTCGACAAGAGCGAGCTTCGCCTGCCGTTCGCTTGGAATCGCACGAGAGGCCCCCTGCCGATCTACGAGAAGGACGCGAACGGAAAGCTGGTCGCGACGAGCGAGACCGTCCCCGCCAAATCGCCGGTCGAGATCTCGGATGGCAAGCTCGAGCAAGGCGACTGGGTCTACTACGAGCTTCGCAAAAACCCCGGGCACTACGTCGGCAAGACGACCGATCCTAAGAAGCAGCTCGACGTGGAGCTCGTGATCACGCGCCCCGCGACCTCTCTTCCGAAGGGGATCGACCCGAACGAGAAGTGGATTGAAGCGCACACGGTGCCGGGCACGCTGACGGCGTACATCGGGCTGCAACCGGTGATGTCGACGCTGTTTTCGCCGGGGAAGGGCGGCCCGCCGGCACCGGGCTACAAGTTCCCCCAAGACCACGCGAAGTACGCGACGACGGCGCTCGGCACGTTCCCGCTCGAGTGGAAGGAGCACGTCGCGACGATGAGCAACGAGCACGGCGAGCCCAAGGTGCTCTGGTTCACCGACGTACCGAATCAGCAGTACCTGCGGGCGCCTCTCGCGATGCACGTAGCGTTCTGGCACGAGGACTTCGGCAAGCGAAAGAGCGCCGAGTGTCTGAACGTCTCGCCGATCGACGGAGCATGGCTCTTTGGTTGGACGCTGCCGAACCTTCCGGAAGGTTGGAACGGAGTCGGCGCCGGACAGGGCAACGGCGTGTCCACGCCCGTCGTCGTCACGACGAACTGAAGCTTTCCCTCACACGTTCCCGAAAGTAAGGCTCACGCTCGATGGAACATCGCGTCCCGCACGACGTCGGCAAGGATCTCGCGAAGAAGGCGACGATCGCTGCGTTCGCCTCCTATTCCGACAAATACGGCCAATACAGTCCGACGACCACTTGGACCGGCGACTACTCCGCGAAGGTGTCCTTCAACGTGAAGGGCTTCAGCCTGGACGGGAAGGTCGAGGTTCGCGAGAAGGAAATCGGTCTCGATCTCGACGTGCCGTTCTTGCTTCGTCCGTTCAAGTCGAAGGCGCTCGAGATCATCGAGCGCGAGATTGGCGTCTGGTGTCAGAAGGCGAAGCGCGGCGAAATCTGAGCCTCGGGCCGCCGCTCGAGTCGCTTCGGCGCGCGCCGAGGCGTCACTTGCCGGAGCCGTAGAACAGCAGCGTTCCCTCGCGGCAGACGACGACGACGCGCTCGTCTGCGACGGGCACGATCGCCGTGGGCGTCTGACACACGCGCTCCGACGCGATGTGGACCTTGCCGTCCGCGGCGCGCACGCCGAAGCGACCCGAGGGCCGAGCGAACGCGACGTTGCCGTTCGTGTCGGTGGCGACCGCGCCACGAGGCCCTTGAGCTTGCGGGACGCGCCCGAGGACGGCCATCGCCGTCGACGCGCCCGCGCCCCGATCGATCGGCGTGCGTGAAACCTCTGCGCCACCAGCGTCATAGCGAACGAGGAAGCCTTCCGAGGTCGTGACGGCGTAGCCGCCGTCGGCGTCCATGGCGAACGGTGCGTCGAAGGACGCGAAACCTTGCTCGGAGGCACGAACGACGGTCGCGCCGCTCTTGAGATCGAGCGACACGATGCGCGACCCCGCAGCCTGGGCGACGAGCGTGCGATCGTCAGCGAGCACCGCCGGCGAGAGCGGCGGGCCCGGGAACGCGCCGACCTTCAGCGGCGGGCCGGGGGACGCGATGCGGTACACCGTGCCGCTCGTGGTGATGACGAGCCAGCCGTCGTTCGAACGAACGAGGTCCGTGGCGATGGGCTCGGGCAGATCGACTCGTGTGCGTACGGCGCCGCTCGCCTCGATGATCATGAACGAGCGCAGCGCGGCGATCGCGACGGCGCCGTCGGCGGTCGGCGCGATGCTGGAGAAGCCTTCGCCGATGCCCATCGCGGGGTTCTGCGTAGCGAAGCTGGTCTTCGGCAGCGGGACGGTCGCCTGAACCTTTCCATTCTTGGAGAGGAAGACGACGCTCGGCAGCGCAGTCAGGGCCGCGAAGCCGCCATCAGGCAACATCACGAGGGGACGCGTCGCCTGGGCGGAGCCGATGCGCGTGCGGAACACCTCTTCGGCCTGCGAATTCAGGCGCAGGATCTCGGGGCTCGACAGCGCAACCAAGAGGCCACCGTCGCCTGTCGCGATCGGTACCTGTGCGAACGAGCCGATGGTGCGGCGATCGAGCTCTGCGGGCTCGGTCGGAAATGCCGTGTGGGAGCGGTTCGTGCGCGCGAGATCGCCGCGCTCGACAGGCGATGGTGACGTCGCGTCTCCGATCGACACGACGAGCGGAGCGGACGGATCCGCGTCGTCGGCGCGGAGCGTGCCCCCGAAGCTCGAGAGCGCGAGGACCAAGCCGACGCGGAGCGCCGCATGCGCGACCGAGAGAGGTCGTCGCGCGCTCATGGCGCCAACTCCAAGCCGACGTGCCATTCCGCGCGGCTTCCGCGCGGCGCGCCGTCCGTCTTTGCGCCCGTGCTCGTGTCGATGGTCTGACGCAGGACGAGGCACGACGCGCTGGGCCCATGCGTCTCGAAGCCGACGAACGGGCTCGGAGAGTCGGTCGGCGTCGCTTGCGCCGTGGTCCCCGAGTGCACGCGAACGGCGGCACCTTCCGCGCCCTGATCGAGCGGCGCGACCGACAGGACGGCGTTGCTGTCGCGGACGTCGTCGCTGATGACGAAGCGAGCCCGATCTTCGCCATCGACCTTCGGGCAGACGATGTCGACGTCGCCGGACCACGCGAACGTGCCGTTCATGCGCTCTCCGATCTGCAGTGACTGCGCGCTCGTCGTCTCGTCGTCCGGCTCGACCTCGAACGCAGGATCGACGACGCCTTCCGTGACGGTGAGCACGTAGTTGTCCGAGACGTTCTCCATCACCGGAGGCGTTGCGCCGCCGCGTCCATCCATGTCCTGAATGACGGCGAAGACGTACGGACCCGGCTCGAGCCGGAGCGCCGGGATCGTGAGATCGACACCGGGTCGGCCCGTGCAGTATTGGCCGCTCGGGAGAGTCTGCCCGCTACGGAAGATCTGCGCGCACATAGGGATGTTCGACAGGGCGGTGAGATCGACGCTGACGATGCCGATCGTCTTCGGGATCTCTATTTTGAAGAAGTCGATGTCGCTCTGCGTGGGCGAGACGCGCCGGCCGAGCTGCGCCGAGACGCCGTGGCCGAACGGGACCTCGTTCGCTTGCGCGACCTCGTTGTTCGGCTCGAGCTCGGTGCCGGAGAACACGACCGGGCGCTCTTTCAAGAGGTAGTGCGCGCCGACGCCAAGACCGAGGAGCGGGACGACGAGCGCGACGGCCGTCATGACGATCCGATTCACGCGTAGCTTGCGTTCGTAGCCCTCGAGCTCGTCACGCGTCGCGATCGCCGGCTCTTTCGCCTCTGCGATTTGTGCCTTTGGCGAGAGCTTTCGCAGCGCACCCGAGTCGAGCAGGGCCTCGATCCCGCTCGTGCCGAGCTCGTGCAGCTGCTCGACGACGGCGGCCTGCATGTCTTCGACGCGCTGGAAGCGTTCGCCCGGATCTTTTCGCAACGCGCGCATCACGATGTCGCTCATGCCGGCGGGGATCGTGGGGTCGACCTCTGCCGGGGGCGCAGGGAGCTCGGTCAGGTGCTTGGCGAAGACGGCCATCGGCGAGTTGCCCTGGAACGGAAACACGCCGGTGAGCGCGCGGTACATCAGCGCGCCGAGCGAGTAGATGTCGCTGCGGTTGTCGACGGCCTCGCCGCGCACCTGCTCCGGCGACATGAAGTACGGCGTGCCGACGACCGCGCCCTGGCTCGTGAGCTCGGAGAGCTCGGAGCCCTCACGGAGCTTGGCGAGCCCGAAATCGAGGACCTTGGCCAGGTCGTTTCCGTCGCGTCCGGCGAGGAGCATGACGTTCTCGGGTTTCACGTCACGATGCACGATGCCTTGTTGGTGGGCTTCGGCGAGAGAGCTCGCGACCTGGATCACGATGCGTCCGACGCGGGTCGCGGGCAGGCGCCCGTCGAGCTTCAGCACCTTGCCGAGATCGTCGCCCGTCACGAGCTCCATCACCAAGTACGTCAGGCCCTCGGACGCGCCGTAGTCGAAGACCTGAACGGTGTTCGGTGACGAGAGCTTCGACGCGGTGAGCGCCTCGGTCTTGAAGCGCCGCACGACCTCTTGGTTGCGACTGAGCTCCCCCGCCAGGAGCTTCATCGCGAGGAGCTTGCCGATGCGCGTGTGCTCGACCTTGTAGACGATGCCCATGCCGCCGCGGCCGAGCAGCTCGACGATGCGATAGCGGTCCGCGACGACCACGCCGATGAGCGGATCTGCCAGGACGTGGCCAGCGTCTTCTTCTTCGTCGAAGCGGCCGGCGCGGCTGATCTTGAGATCCATCGAGCGCGCCGCGAAGGGGAGGGTCTTCGCCGCGACGAGCGATTTGCAGCGGAGGCAAGTCCCGTCGTCGAGGACGGGTGCGGGTTGGTTGCATCGCGGACAGAACCGCGTCCCGCCCAGGTCACGGCGGGACTCTTCGAGACGCACGCCCGGGTCGTGAGGGCGCTCGCCGCTGTCCGGTTCGGACGGAGCGGATGGCGTCTCTTCGGGCTCCTTCACCGAGTCACCATTCGTACTTCCTGGCCGCAGTCCCCGCGTCGGTTCCCGGCTTGGTGGCGTCCGGCGCGTGCTTGTCGCGGATGAAGAACGCGCCGGCGAGATCGGGCACGCTGGCGCCCTCGCTCAGGGCGGCGCCCTTCAGTGTTCCGAAGACGCGCACGATGTCGCCGCGCACGAGCTCGGTATCGGGTTTTCCGAGCGTCGCCCGCGCGAGACAGGTCTTCTGTGCGCACTCGGGCGCGTCGGGGCGAATCAAGAGCGTGATGTTCGATGGGGCGCTGCGTAGGTCGACGATCTCGCCGCTGAGCATGGCGGGTTTGCCCACGAAGTCCGTGGGCGTCGCGGCGAACGCCGGATAGGACGCCGGGCTCTTCGACACGAAGGCCGTCGCTGCCGCGTCGAGGCTCGTCACACGCTCGACGCCGACCTTGACCAGACGAGGCGCGCGCGCGGGCATGCGTGCGCGGACCTCGATCTCGGTCGCGCCGACGCTCGAGACGTTCATCGTCTGCGAGAACGCGCCGTCCTTCACCGCGCCGATCGATCGGCGCGCGACGACGATCTCGGCCCCCGGGAGCGAGTGCCCTGCCAGGAGAAACGTGGGTTTGTCGGTGACGATCGCGGGACCGGGCGCATCGATCGTGAGCGGGGCGATCGGCACCGAGATGGACACCGAGCCCTTCTCTTCTTCGGCGTCCGGAGGCTTGACGACGAAGCTGACCTTCCGACTCAGAGTCGCGGTGACGTCCGCAGACTCGCCCTCGAGATCTTTGCGGACGTCGACCGTCTTCACTGCGCGACCCTCGTGGATGGCGATGTCCTCTCCATCGAGCGAGACGGTCGCGCCATCCATCGCCTCGACCACGATTTGAATCGACGGAAAATCACCGTCCAACGTCGTGACGTCGGGGCGAATTCGGTACGCGACGCGCACGGGGAGGGTGACCGTCTCTTTCCGTCCGCCGTTCGGTCGCTCGACGGCGACCTTGAGCAGCGTGTCGCCGATCGCGAGCGGCGTCCCGAGCGGGACGGTGGCCTTCTTGCTCGCGACGTCGGCCTCGCGGTCGCGGACCTTGAGGACGGTCCCGTCGGGGCAGCTGTCGCAGAAGAGATCGAGCACCTCTGTGCCGCCCTCTGCCGCGCGGACCTGGGCGCGCAGGGGCGAGGCGCTCGGCCAGAAGAAGGCTACCCCGATCGCGAGGCCGGTGAGCGCGACGGCGGCGCCGATGACGATCAGCGCCTTCTTGGTGGACGAGCGTGCTGGCGACGCGCCCGCGGCGGGCTTGTCCTTTCCCCGGAGAATTTTTCGACCATCGACGCGGAGCTTCGCGAGTGGATGCGTGTGGGCCCGTCTGTCCTCGCCGTAGCGGCCACGCACTTGATCGCGCACTTCGCGCGACACCTTCTGGGTGGCGCCCAGCTCCCCGAGAGGCTCGTACGACCCGAGCGGCTCGCCGGCGTCGATGGGCGTCTTCGCGACGCCGGGGCGAAGCGGCGCGATGCCGGGGCGCGCCACGCCAAGGAGGGTGCTCTGCGGTTTCGAGCTCGGGGAGCCCGCCGCGTTGCGTAACGCGTCGGCGACCGCGAACGCGGGGACGTCGACGATCGTCGCCATCGCTTGATGCGGGTCGGTCAGCGGATCGTAGGGTCCTCGCGCGGCGCCAGCGGTCATCGGAGTTCCGATGACCTGGGTTCGGACGAGCGCAGGATCGCGAGCCGCATCAGGAGGGGAACCGCCGAGCGCGGCGCCAGACACCCCCATGAGCGTCTTCTGCGAGCTCGGGCCCCGGTTCGCCATGGGGATCGTTTGCGTAAACGGGGCCACACCGCCGAGCAGGGTTCGCTGCGGCGGGTTTCGGGCG
>Ga0164241_10003679_pt1 | contig 15269 bp, 13 predicted proteins | sample OricomyardsoilBY_FD_108780 | JGI IMG/M metagenome (GOLD analysis project Ga0164241, IMG submission 108780) | Backyard soil microbial communities from Emeryville, California, USA - Original compost - Back yard soil (BY) | ecosystem: Environmental > Terrestrial > Soil > Unclassified | place: USA... | reverse complement strand
GACCGCCTGCAGCAGCTTCTCGTTGGGAACGATGATCAGGGTGTCGACGTTGTTGCGCAGCTTCTCGATGCCCTCGAGCGCCTGCTGCATGCGTCGTTTACCCTCGAACTCGAAAGGCTTGGTCACGGCGCCAACCGTCAGTGCGCCGATCTCTTCCTTGGCGATCTCGGCGATCACGGGCGCTGAGCCGGTGCCGGTGCCGCCACCCTCGCCGGCGGTGACGAAGACCATGTCGGCGCCCTTCAGTGCCTCCTTAATCTCGTCGCGGCTCTCTGCCGCCGCGCCAGCCCCGACCTCGGGGTTGCCGCCGGCGCCAAGGCCGCGGGTCAGCTCCTGCCCGATCGAGAGCTTGATGTCGGCGTCACACGCCTGCAGCGCCTGAGCATCCGTGTTGACGGCGACAAACTCGACGCCACGAATGCCGGCGTCGACCATGCGACTGACGGCATTGGTACCGCCACCGCCGGCGCCGACCACCTTGATGACCGCGAGGTATGTGGATTCCATCTCCCGATTTCTCCAGCCGCCGACCCGAGAGGTCAGCGTTTAGTTGAGTTGAGCCTTCGTTCCGTCCGAAGCTACAGCAATGCTTAAGGGTTCAAGGGTACTCTGCAACCACGGAAATTGCGCTCAACGTAGGGCATTTCGGGGGGACTGTCAAACGGCCGGGCGGCATCCTGCAAGGCCGATCTCTCAAGTGCTACTTGAGGGTTTATGCAACCTCACCCTCTGGTTGAGGGTTTAGGGAATCGGCGGAAGCGTATGCCCAGAGCCATGTGTCGCGGGGCGACTCGGCACGCGCAGGTCTACATAATCGGTCGCGGTCAAGCTTGGGTCGGCGAGCACCGCTGCAGCGGCTCGCCACTTGCGCTCGGCCTGTGTCGCGTCACCGAAGCGAAGTTCGATGCCCGAGGTGAGGTTGACGTCCACCCCGCTTTCGCCGTAGTAGCTGCCTTCGACATAAGGGCGCAACTGCGCTGGCGCGGCGCCGAGGACCAGCGCTTGTTCGAGCATTGGCCCTTGAAGCCGGGGCCCTTTGGGCGGCGTTTCGAGCGGCAACTTGGGCAGGCTGACGTCTTCGGGCAGCGACAGCCAGGCGAGCATCGTGCCGTCGTCCGCCACCGCCACAGCTTCACTGCCACTGCCGATCACCGCCACCGGTTCGGAGGAAACGAGATGCGGCTCCACCGTCTTGCCGCCAACGACTTTCTGGGCGATGAAGGCAACGAGAATCACCGCGAGGATCACGATCCCTCCTCGGTACAGCCGCCTCATAGATCCCAGCCCTCGGGCCAGTGGACGTCGCCCAGCACCTGAACCTCCGGTTCGAGGACGACGCCGAAGCGCTCCTGCACGCGGCGGCGGCCCTCGGCCATCAGCTCGAGGACGTCGGCGGTGGTCGCCTCCCCCTCGTTCTCAACGAAGTTGGCGTGCTTCTCGGAAAAGCGGGCACCGCCTTGGCGCAAGCCGCGACAGCCGGCCGCCTCGAGCAGCTGACCGGCGCTGCGTCCCTCGGCGCGCTCGTCTTCAGGGTTCTTGAAAGTCGAGCCGAAGGTCTTGATCCCGGAGGGCTGCGCTTCGCGACGCTTGCCGCGCATCTCCTCCAGCCTTGCCTTGATCGCGTCGGGGTCGTCAAGCCGCAGGCGGAACGAAGCGCGCGAGACGACCTCGCCGGCAGCAAGATTGGAGCTGCGGTAGGCGAAGCCGAGCTGCTCCGGCGCGCGACGCTCGCGGCCAGCGGCGGTGCAGATGTCGATCCACTCGAGCACCTCGGCAAGCTGGCCGCCGTAGGCGTTGGCATTCATCTTCACCGCCCCGCCCGCGGTGCCGGGAATGTTGACGCCGAACTCGAGCCCGGCGAGTCCCCATCCAGCTGCCTTCGCCGAGGCCGAGGGAAGCCGGGCGCCGCCGCCGCAGAACAGGCGCTCCCCGTCCCGCTCGATCGTCGCCAGCTCACCGTCGAGCTTCAGCGCCAGACCCCGGAAACCATCGTCGGCAACCAGCAGATTGGAACCGGAGCCGACCATGCCCAGAGCCAGGCCCTCCGCGGCGGCCCAAGTGAGCAACTCGAGCAGCTCGGCCTCGGAGCGCGGACGCGCGAACCAATCGGCGGCGCCACCCGTGCGCACGGTGGTCAACCGGTCAAGTGCGAAGTCGCGCTGCACTCCCTGCGGCGCCTCGCTCATTGGTCGCCGCCCTCGACCAGCGACTCGCCAAGCTTGAAGACATCGCCGGCGCCGATCGTGACCAGGACGTCGCCAATCCCCAGCCGACCGGCAAGGGCTCGGCCTGCCGCCTCGGCCGTAGGCAGCCACCAGACCCGCCTGCCCTCCATTCGATCGGCCGCCGCCTCGGCGACCTGCAGGCCGCTGACACCGGCCAGCTCGCCGACCGGCTGCTCGCGCGCCGGGTAGACGTCGAGCACGATCGCCTCGTCGGCCAGGGCCAGCGCGGCCCCGAAACCGTTAGCGAAAGCCTTGGTGCGCGAGTAGAGGTGCGGCTGGAAGACCGCGATCAGACGCTCGGGGCCCAGTTCGCGCAGAGCCGAGAGGGCGGCGCGCACCTCGGTCGGGTGGTGGGCGTAATCGTCATATATGCGGGCGCCATCGCGCGAGCCCTTCAGCTCGAGGCGGCGACGCACACCGGGAAAGTCGGCGAGGGCCTGTCCGGCCGAGTCGAGGTCGAAGCCGGCGAGTCCCAGTGCCGCCAGCGCGGCCCGGGCATTGAGCAGGTTGTGCTGGCCCGGCACCGCAAGTGGGAGCTCGGCCGGGCCGGGGGTGTCGGCATCGAACTCGGCAACTCCCCTCGCCGACGCCACGAACTGCTCGAACGCGGCTCGCAGCTCGGCCAGCGAGCCCCAGCGAGCGTGATGGTCCATCTCGATGTTCGTCACCACGGCGATCTCCGGGTTCAGGTCGAGGAAGCTGCCGTCGCTCTCGTCGGCCTCGGCGACGACCCACTCGCCTTCACCCCAGCCGGCGTTGGCAGCGCCACCGTCTTCAGCCAGGGCGGGAACCTCGCCGCCGACGAAGAAGGCGGAATCGGCACCCAGCGCCCGCAGCGCCCAGACCAGCATCGCCGTCGTCGTCGTCTTGCCGTGGGTGCCGGCGACGGCGATCAGGCGCTTCTCGGCACAGAGCTCGGCGAGCAGGGCGCCACGGTGGATCGGCTCGATGCCGCGCTCGCGGGCCAGGGCGAGCTCCGGGTTGTCGTCGCCGATCGCGGTCGAGACGACAACCTCGGCGCCCTCGGGCAGGTTGGCGGCGTCGTGACCGACGACCGGATTGAGCCCCGCGGCGCGCAGGCGCTCTATATAAGAGGAGTCCGCCCGATCACTGCCGGTAACCGTCGCGCCCAGCTCCGCGCAGACCAGGGCGAGCCCGCTCATCCCGGCGCCGCCGACGCCGATGAAGTGGAGGCGGCGACCGTTCCAGTCGCATTTTGTGGCTTGCGGCGTCACCGTGCCGCCGCCAGGACCTCGTCGGCGATCCGCCGCGCGGCGTCGGGACGGGCCAGCCCGGCCGAGGCTTGTGCCATCGCGGCCAAGCGCTCGCCATCGCCGAGCAGCTCAGCGACCCGCTCGGTGAGCAGCTCGGCACTCAGCGTCTCGTCCTCGATCAGCTCGGCGGCGCCGGCCTCGACCATCCAGGCGGCGTTGGCGCTCTGGTGGTCGGCGGTCGCGTGCGGATAGGGGACGAGGATCGCCGGGCGTCCCGCGGCCGTCACCTCGAAGATCGAGCCGCCGGAGCGAGCCAGGGCCAGGTCGCAGGCGGCGAGCACGTCGCCGAGGTCGGGCTCGTAGGCGAGCAGCGTGTAGCGGTCGCCGTGCGGCGCCGCGGCGAGGCGCCGCTCCAGCTCCGGGTGGTCGCGCCGACCGGTCAGGTGGATGACGTGGAAGTCACGATCGCCGGCGCCCTCGCCCTCGGCGAAGGCCTCGATCGCGGCGAGGTTGATCGAGAGGGCTCCCTGACTGCCGCCCATGACCAGCAGGCAGCGCGCCTCGGCGGCAATGCCGAAGCGCTCGCGCGCCGTCGCCCGGTCGGCCTTCAGCATCGCCGCGGGAACGGGGCGACCGGTGTGCAGGTAGCGCTCTCCCTCCCGCCCGGCGATCGGGAAGGCGAGGCAAACGCGCCGCGCCCGCCCGGCCAGCAGCCGGTTGGCGAGACCAAGGTGACTGTCGGCCTCGCTGAGCACCAACGGCGTCCCGGAGAGCACGGCGGCCAGTCCGGCCGGGCCGGCGACGTAGCCGCCGCCGCCGAGCACCACGTCGGCCTCGCGCCGCCGTAGCGCCCGCCGCGCCGCCCCAACTGCCCCGATCGCCTCCACACCGGCGCGCGCAGCGCGCAGCGGGTTGCGCCGGTCGATCCCCCTTACCTTGAGGAAGTCGATCTCGTAGCCAGCGGCCGGGACGAGCTCGGCCTCGATGCGCTCGCGCGTGCCGAGGAAGGAGACCTCGGCGCCGCTAGCCCGAAGCTCGGCGGCGACGGCCATCGCTGGCACGACGTGGCCGGCGGTTCCCCCCGCTGCTACCACGACCCTGGGCGCTTTTTCCACCACGTTTAATTTTGCTCCCTTGGCTCCTTTTGCGGACCCCAGCAGTACGCCCGCCCTCGACGACCCGCAGTTTGCCAGCGGCGGCGGTCCCCCCGCGGGCGACGCCGAGGATCAGCCCGACCGCGAGGAGGGTGACGAGCAGGCTGCTGTTGCCGTAGGAGACGAATGGCAGCGGCACGCCGGTCAGCGGCGCCATGCCCATCACCGCGAAGAGGTTGATCGTCGCCTGGACCAGGATCATCGAGGTGAGGCCGGCGACCAGCAGCTTCGAGTAGCGGTCCCTGGCCCGCTGGGCGACGCGCAGGCCGGCGTAGCCGAAGAGGCCGAAGAGGCCGACGACGCTGAAGATGCCGATCAGGCCGAGCTCCTCGCCAATCACTGCCGAGATCATGTCGGTGTGGGCCTCGGGTAGGAAACCGGCCTTCCCCACGCCGTTGCCGATGCCGACGCCGAAGATGCCACCCGAGCCGAGCGCGATCTTCGCCTGCGCGGCCTGGAAGCCGGCGCCGGCGGCATCGGCGCCGGGGTTGAGGAAGCCGGTGAGACGGGCCATCCGGTAGGGCTCGATTACGGTCAGCAGCAGGGCCAGACCGGCAATGCAGAGGGCGATCTTGCCGAGGTCGACCGGGCGGGCGCCGGCGGCGAGCAGGGTCGCTCCGACGGCGAAGGCGACGACCATTGTCGTGCCCAGGTCGGGCTCGGCGACGATCAGCAGGCAGGCGACGCCGACGACGAGCAGGAAGGGCCTCAGGCCCTGGAGCGAGCGCACCCGCTTCGGTTCGCGGGCCAACATGTCGGCGCCGTAGAGGATCAGCGCCAGCTTGGCCAGCTCCGAGGGCTGGAACTGCAACGAACCTGGACCGAGCCAGCGGCTGGCTCCGTTGACGCTGGTACCGGCGACGAGAACGAGGAAGAGGAGAACGAACGAGCTGACGAGCAGCACCGGGGTGAGGCGACGAACCGCGACGAGGCCGTGACGCGCGGTCAGGTGCATGACGACGAGGCCGACGAGGCCGATCATCAGGGTGCGCTTCAGGTAGTAGGCGCTGTTTGCGAGGCTGCCGTCGGCACCGAGTACCTGGGTGGTCGAGCTGGCCGAGAAGACCATCACGGCGCCGAGGGCGAGCAGGCAGAGGGTCGCGGTGAGCATCAGGCTGTACTCGGTCGAGGGGGCAGCGGCGCGCGAGCGCTTCTTCTTCCCCTTCGCCTTCTTCTTGGTCTTGGCGGTGCCGATGCCGAAGGCGCGGCCGAGAGTGAGGGCGCGGGCGCTCACGCGAGCGTCTCGACGATCTCGCGGAAGCGCTCACCACGGCGTTCGAAGTTCTCGAAGGCGTCGAAGCTGGCGCAGGCTGGCGAAAGCAGGACGGTCTCACCGGGCTTGGCCGCGGCGGCGGCGAGGCGCACCGCTTCTTCCATCTCCTCGCAGAGGTGCAACTCGACGCCGGCAGCGATCGCCGATGCCAGCGCCTCAGCGAGGCGCCCGGCCGAGGCGCCGGTCAGGTAACAGGCGACGCAGCGCTCGCGGACGGGATCGAGCAGCGAGGCATAGGGCTCGCCCTTCTCGCTGCCGCCGAGGATCGCGTGCACGCCGCCCTCGAAGGCGCGCAGCCCGACCGTCGCCGAGGCAACGTTGGTCGCCTTCGAGTCGTTGACGAAGCGCACGCCGCCGATCTCGGCGACCTGCTCAAGCCGGTGCGGGACGCCGGCGAAACTGCGCAGTCCCTCGCGCACGGCATCGCGGTCGATCCCCATCGAGAGCGCCGCGGCGGCCGCGGCCATCGCGTTAGCGGCATTGTGCTCGCCGAACAGGCCCAGCTCGTCGACCGCGAGTAGCGGCTCGCCGTCGTAGAAGATCGTTCCCTCGGCGAGCGCGACCTCGCAGTCGGGGCCGGCACCGCGGCAGAAGGCGACCCGGCGCGCGCACCCGCCGAGATCGGCGTCAGCCAGGGCGGGGTCGTCGGCGTTGTAGACGGCGACGTCGTCGTTGCCCTGGTTGGCGAAGACGCGCAGCTTCGCCGCCAGGTAGGACTCGAGATCAGCGTGGCGGTCGAGATGATCGGGTGCGAGATTGAGGAAGACCGCGCACTCCGGCGCGAAGGCGACGCTGTCCTCGAGCTGGAAGCTCGAGGCCTCGCAGATCACCGTCGCGTCGGCATCGATCTCGGCGACCAGCGAGGAGAGTGGCGTGCCGACGTTGCCGGCCACCGCCACCGGCTCGCCGGCGGTCCTGTAGACGTGCCCAAGCAGCTCCACAGTGGTCGTCTTGCCGTTCGTGCCGGTCACGGCGAGGAAGCGATTGGGGATCGCTCGCCAGGCCAGCTCCAGCTCGCCGACCACGTCGATACCGCGCTCCAGTGCCGCCGCGATCACCGCCGCCTCCCGCGGCACGCCCGGGCTCTTGACCACAGTCCGCACCCCGTCGAGGAGCGCCAGTCCATCTGCATCCAGCACAACTTCGACGCCGACCTCCCGAAGCCCTGCAACCCCGTCGGGACGCCCGGAATCGACCCCCCGCACGTCCTCTCCCCGCTCGGCGAGCAACCTGGCCGCGGCGATACCCGAGCGGGCCAAACCGACGACCAGGAACGGCCCGGAGGGCAGCGGCGGGCGCGGCTTGCGTGGCGGCGGGAAGCTCATTCGGGATACCTTCGCGCCCGGCCCTCCTTGCCCTACCTGTACCGAGCTGGCCGGCTATGCAGTCGCGAAAGCGCCCAGCTCTTCGGCGAGCAGCTGCGGCCGGTCGATCGGGACCAGCGTGTAGCTGTCGGCGACCTCGACCAACTTGGCGTTCGGGAAGGAGCTGGCGAGCCTCGTCCCATGCTCGGTCGGCATCATCTTCCCCTCGCTGTCCCAGACGACGAGGACGGGACTCTCGAATTCCGCCAGGGATGGCGTCGCGGCGAGCATCTCGCGGCGGCCATTTCCGACGTCGCCGACGTACTTGCGCAGGTCTCGCCGGATCTCCGCGCGGCGCAGCGGCTCGAGCCAACTGCGCAGCAGCGCGTCGGGCACGCCACGCTTGCTCATCTGCCCATAGATAAACGGCAGGCGGCGCGAGGGCCGGCGCAGGATCGACTGGCGCATCATCGAGAGGCCGCCGGGCATCCTTGCCGACAACCCAGCGGCTTTGCCGGCGAGCCCCGGCGGATAGTTCTCGAAGGCCTCACAGGAGACCAGCGCCAGCTTCCCGACGCGGTCGAGAAGGTCGTGGGAGACCATCGTCTGGCCGCCACCCCAGTCGTTGAAGACAAGGGTCACGTCGCGCAGGTCGAGGCGCTCGAGCAGGTCGGCGATGATTCGGCCCATGCCGACGAGAGAGAGGTCGGCATCCGGGTTCATCGGCTTGCGGTGCGAGCCGAGCGGCATGTTCGGTGCGATGCATCTGTAGCCGGGGCCGAGCAACTCGATCACCCCCTGCCAGAGACGCCAGTCCATTGCCAGGCCGCCGACCAGGACCAGGACCGGGCCCTCCCCGCGGTCCTCGTACTCGATCGTTCCCGCCTCCAGCTCGATCTCGCGCATCGCTTCCCCTTCTCGGTCGCGTGGTTGACTTGATAGATCGCTCTAGTAAAAGGAACCTATCGTCGAGGAGGCCGGCGCCCCGTCGGCTCCCTGTACCACTTCTTCCTCGGCGGCAAGGTCGAGTTGGGCGCCGAGACGATCCGCCGCTCGGGAGCGCTCTACGGCCTGCTGCTCGGCGAGTTCGTCGGGCCCGAGGTCGACCTCGTCAGCGGGATCGGCAACTTCTTCGCCCGGGGCGGCGGAGACTCTGGTCGAGACCGACTACGCCGACGCCTGTCCGATCGCCACGGTGGCGCTCGAGGTCTCGAGCCTCAACGAGGCGAGCTGGCGATCCAGGTGATCGCCTCGCTCGAGGGCGCCTTCGTCCTCTGCCGCGCCCTGCGCAGCACCGAGCCGCTCGAGGTCGCCGGCGCGGCGGCGGTCAGGGAAATGCGCGAGGCCGTGCCGGCCTAAGCGGTTGCGCTAGCGACCGATCGACTGCTGGTACAGCGTGAAGCCGATCCCCGAGCAGACCGCGGCGACGATCCAGAAGCGCAGCATGATCTTCGTCTCCGACCAGGCCATCATCTCGAAGTGGTGGTGCAGCGGCGCCATCAGCAGGACGCGGCGGCGAAAGGTCTTGAAGGAGAAGACCTGGATCGCCACCGAGAGCGCCTCGATGACGAAGATGCCACCGATGATGACCAGCAGCACCTCGGTCTGGGTCATCACCGCGAGCGCACCGATAGCGCCGCCGAGGCCGAGCGAGCCGGTGTCCCCCATGAAGATCGAGGCCGGGAAGGCGTTGAACCAGAGGAAGCCGATGCAGGCGCCAACCAGGCAGGCCGAGAGCAGCGCCAGGTTCTGCTGCCCGTTGCTGATAAAGGAAATCGCCGTGTAGGCGAGCAGGACGATCGCGCAGGAGCCGGCGGCGAGACCGTCGAGGCCGTCGGTGAGGTTGACGCCGTTGGAAGTCCCGGCGATGACGAGGAAGACGAGCACGAAGTAGAGGACGGGGCCGAGGTCGATGCTGGCGTCGCCGATGCGGAAGTAGAGGATTGGCTCGAGGCCGACCGAGTGGCGTGCCACCCACCACAGGCCCAGGGCCAGGAAGACCTGGAAGAGGATCTTCCAGCGCGCCGAGAGGCCGAGCGAGCGGCGCTTGACGATCTTGATGAAGTCATCGGCGAAGCCGAGCGCGGCACAGCCCATCGCGACGCCGAAGACGGCGAGGCTCTGCGCGTCGCGGTCGGAGAGGACCAGGTAGGGCACGCAGATCGAGGCAAAGACGATCAGGCCGCCCATCGTCGGCGTGCCCGCCTTGGCGTGGTGCTCCTGCGGCCCGTCCTCGCGGATGTGCTGGCCGAACTCCTTGACGCGCAGGAACTCGATGAACTTAGGGCCGAGGAAGATGCAGATCAGCATCGCCGCCATGCCGGCGATCAGGACTTCACCCATGATCGACCTCGAGCAGGTCGGCGAGGCTCTCGGCGACCGCCTCGAGGCCGGCGGAGCGCGACCCCTTGACGAGGACCGTGTCGCCCGGCTCGAGCTGGGCGGCGAGCAGCTCGGCCGCCTCGAGCGGGTCGCCGACCAGCTCGTCGGGGTCGTAGTCGCGTGCCGGCTCGCCGACACCGACCAGCAGGTCGACTCCCTCGTCGCGAGCGCTGGTGCCGATCTCGCGGTGGTACTCGGCCGCATCGGGACCGAGCTCGGCCATCTCGCCGAGCACGGCGATCCGCCGCCCGCCCTCGAGTGAGGCCAAGTGGCTCAGCGCAGCGCGCATCGAGACTGGGTTGGCGTTGTAGCAGTCGTTCACCAGGACGATCCTGTCGCCCATCTCGAGGCGCTCGCCTCGGAAACGCGAGAAGCCTATGTTCGCAGCGCGATCGGCCATCGCGGCGAGTGGCGCCCCCAGCGCCACACCGACCGCCACGGCCGCCAGCGCGTTGCCTAGGTTGTGCGCCTCGGCGAAGGGGAAGTGGAAGAGCTGGCGCCCGACAGGGCTCTCGACCAGCGCCTCGGTGACGCCGTCCTCGACCCGGCTCTCGGCAGCGTAGACATCGCCGCCGGCGCCAAAGCGGAGTAGCCGCGGCGCCTGTTCGAGATGCGGCTCCAACTCCGCCGCGGCGACGGGGACGACCGCCGTCCCGTCCACCGGCAGCGCCGCCAGCACCTCGGCCTTGGCCGCGGCGATTGCCTCGACCGATCCCAATAGCTCGACGTGGACCGGCCCGACGTTGGTGATCACGGCGACTTCTGGCTCGGCGATCGCTGCCAGTTCGGCGATCTGACCGCTGCCCCGCATCGCCATCTCGAGGACCAGCAGGTCTGCATCGTCGGGAGCTTCGAGCACGGTGAGTGGCAGACCGATCTCGGTATTGAGGTTCTCGCGGTTGGCGTGGACCCTGCCCGGCAGCAGCGCCCGGGCGATGTCCTTGACCGACGTCTTGCCGACCGAGCCAGTGACCCCGACGACGCGGGCGCCGAGAGCTCGGCGCCAAGCGCGCGCGAGGCTCTGCAGGGCAACCAGCGGATCGTCCACTATGAAGACCCAAGCGCCCCCTCCTCCGTCGCTGACTTCCCGTTTCTTCGTGGTATCTACGAGCAAAGGGGAAGTCAGCGATCGGTCGATGACGACGCCCCAGGCGCCGGCCTGGATCGCGGCGGGGGCGAACTCGCCACCGTTGACGCGATCCCCGCGGAGACCGAAGAAGAGATCGCCCGGGCCGCTCGCGGCAGAGTCGATCGTGGCCCGGCGGGGCAGCTCGCTGTCGTCGCCGCGGGCGACGATCTTGGCCCCACAGGCGTCGGCGATCTCCTCGGCGCTCAATCTCACAGCCTGCGCAGCTCCTCGCGCGCGACCTCGCGGTCGTCGAAGGGGACCTTGCGGCCGTTCTCGAACTCCTGACCCTGCTCGTGACCCTTGCCGGCGATCACGACCGTGTCGCCGGGACGGGCGCGTCCGAGCGCCAAGGCGATCGCGGCACGGCGGTCGGGCTCTACTTCGACGGTCGCGCCGTTCTCGATGCCGTCAACGACCTCGGCGACGATCGCCTCGGGGTCCTCGGAGCGCGGGTTGTCGGAGGTGACGACGGCCAGATCCGAGTGCGCTGCCCCCGCCCGGCCCATCTTCGGCCGCTTGTCGCGATCGCGATCGCCACCGGCGCCGAAGACGGCGATCAGCCGTCCCTCGGTCAGGCGCCGGGCCGCCAGCAGCACGTTCTCGAGCGAGTCGGGTGTGTGGGCGTAGTCGACGAGCACCGCAAAGGCCTGCCCCTCATCGACAGGCTCGAATCGCCCCGGCACTCGCTCAGCCCGCGCCAACCCCTCGGCGGCGACCTCAGGTATGACCCCGAGCGCCATCGTCGCAGCGAACGCCCCCAGCGCATTAGCCACGTTGAAGTCCCCCGGCAGCCCCGTCCGCACCCCAACCCCCCCGCCGACGGGCCGCGAACGTGACATATCGACACGTTTCAGGCCCGTCGGCCGCTGCAGCACGGAGAACTCGGCGCCCGCCGCATCGAAGGAGACGTCTTGGGCTACGAAGTCTGCGTCGGTGCCGGTCGCGGAGAAGGTGACGCAGTCGAACTCCTCGGCGAGCCGGCAGCCGTAACCGTCGTCGACGTTGACGATCGAGACCTTCGGCCCCATCTCGAAGAGCAGTCGCTTGGAGCGGAAGTAGTCCTCCATATCGCCATGGAAGTCGAGGTGATCCTGGGTCAGGTTGGTGAAGAGCGCCACCTCGAAGTGGATCGCGTCCGCCCGGTGCAACGCCAGCGCGTGCGAGGAAACCTCCATAACACAGGCTTCGTCCCCAGCCTCGAGCATGCGCCGAAACGTCGCCTGCAGGTCGATCGCCTCAGGCGTAGTCCGCTCGACCTCCTCCTCGACCCCTCCAACGACCTGCTGCACCGTTCCCAACAACCCGGCCTGAACTCCCGCCGCCTCAAGGATCTCCCGCACCAAGAACGCCGTAGTCGTCTTCCCGTTCGTCCCGGTAATCCCAACCACCCGCAACTCCCCGGTCGGATCCCCCCAAAACCGCGCCGCCAACCCCGCCATAGCCGCCCGCGCATCCGGCACCACCACCTGCGCGGTCGCCAGATCCAGCTCCCGCTCCACCACGAGAGCCACCGCCCCAGCCTCTACAGCAGCCCCCGCAAAATCATGCCCGTCCGTCTTTTCACCCGGAACGCAGAAGAACAACGTCCCAGGCCCAACTTTTCGACTGTCATAAGCAAGAGACCCAACCTCGACGGCGGTCTCACCCACGACCCGAGCCCCAGAAGCTTCGGCGACCAGCGCGTCCAATCTCACGCGCCGGATTCTATGAAGGGCGTCGGGTGCCCCTCCCGGCGGCTTGTACTTTTTTCGGGCCTCCGCCCGCGCGCCAGCCATCCCCACCCCTTCGAAAAAAGTTGAGCCGGGAGGGGCACCCGACGCCCTTCCCACTATTCCGACGGCACCCCGAGATAAGGCAACGCAAACGCCGCAATCCTGCCGAAAGCCGGCGCCGCCACCGACCCGCCGTAGATATCCCCCTGAGGTTGATCGACGATCACCGAAACCAACAGCTGCGGATCCTGCGCCGGCGCAAAGCCGATGAACGAGGCGACATATTTGGTCTCCGAGTAAGTGCCATTTTCGGCCACCTCGGCGGTTCCGGTCTTACCCGCCAGCGTGTAGCCGGGCACGCTGACCGCTTCGGCTGTCCCGCCCACTTCCAGCACCCCTTCGAGCATTTCGCGCACCTGCGCGGCGACGTCGGCGCCGATCACCCGGTGCCCGGGCGGCTCGTGCACCGCCTCGTCGCCAACCTTCTCGATCAGCTGTGGCCGCCGCAGAATGCCGCCGTTGGCGATCGCCTGGTAGCCGGCCATCATCTGCATCGGCGTCACCGCTAGGCCCTGGCCAATCGGCAGGTTGCCAATCGTCGAGCCCGAGTATTCGTCGAGCGGCGGCACGATGCCCTGCTCCTCGGCGGGGAACTCGACGCCGGTCGGCTTGCCGAAGCCGAAGCGGTTGATCCAGCGACTGAAGCGCTTGCTGCCCAGCCCGATCCCGATCGTCGCGGCGCCGACGTTGGAGGACTCGGCGAGGATCTGGGAGACGGTCAGCGTCACCGGCGGCCGTGCCTCGGCGTCTTCGATGATCCGGTCGGCGACGTGCAGCTGCGAGGGCAGGTAGAAGGACGTCTCTGGCGTCACCTCTTTTTCCTCCAGCGCCGCCGAGACGGTGAACGCCTTGAAGGTCGAGCCGGGCTCGTAGGTGAAGCCGGTGGCGCGATTGAGCAGGTCCTCGGAGCTGGCGCTGGAGAGGTCGGTCGGATCGACGGGCGGCCAGTTGGCCATCGCCAGCACGTGCGAGGTGCGCGGGTCCATGACGATCGCCGTGGCGCCCTTCGGCGCGTAGGTTTCGCCGACTTCGGCCAGCACCTGCTCGGTCTTCGCCTCGATCGCCGCGTCGATGGTGAGCTGGACGTCTTCGCCATCGTCGGCTTCCTCGACCGTTTCCAGCCGGATCGGTTCGCCGCTGGCGTCGGTGACGATCCGCCGTTCGCCGTCGGATCCGTGCAGCGTTTCGTCCTCGCCCGCCTCGATGCCGATCAGCCCTTCGTTTTCGGCGCCAACCGCACCGATCACCTGCGCCGCCAGCTCCCCCTGGGGGTAGGTGCGCTTGCTGTCGGGGTCGTCGCCGATACCGGGTAGCTCGAGGCGCTCGATCCGCTTCGCGGTCGGCAGGTCGACTTTGTGGGCGAGCGCGACGTAGCCCGATTCGCCGCTGACCTGGCGCAGCACGTCGTCGGGCTTGAGGTCGAGGATCGGCGCCAGTTTCTCGGCGGTCATCACGGGGTCCTTGACTTCGGTCGTGATCGCGAAGATCGTTGCCGCGTCTTCGGAGGAGACCAGCGCGTTGCCGTGGCGGTCGAGCACGCTGCCGCGCAGACTGGGCAGCGGCACCGCCTGGGTCTGCTGGCTGATCGCCTCGGAAGCGAGCTCGGCGCCCTGCACGCCCTGCAACCAGAAGGCCCGCGCGGCGACTATCGAGAAGCAGAGGAGAAAGACGGCGAAGAGGAGGCCGATCCTTCGCTCGATCGTCTTCATCGACCAGCCCTAGTAGCCCACACCGGCAGCGGCGAGGCGCTGGGCGGTGACGGCGATGTCGCGTGGCTCGAACTGCACGTAACCGATCTGATCGCTGGCGCCCATCGAGAGCCCGAGCGCAGCGGCGTCGTGGCGGACCCGATCCGAGCCGGAGAGCGCCGCGTCGCGGCTGCGCAGGGTCGAGTTCTCCTCGTCCAGAGCAGCGATATTGCGGTCGATGTGGCCAGCGGAAGCGGCGATGCTGAGGGTGACGACGTTGACGGCGACGATCCCCGCCAGCAGCAGGCCGAGCACCGCGATCCAGGCGCGGCCGCGGGTCATCCGCACCATCAGGCTCGAGTCGGGCAGGTGACGGACCGCGGTGGCGGTGCCGACGGCGATCGGGATCAGCTGGCCGCCGGGACGGCGTGCCGGAGCTTTGCGGCGCACCGGCGCTTTGCGGGCGGGCGCTCGCGCCGGAGCTGTCGCGGCGGCAGCCATCAGGCCACCGCCTCGGAAATCTTCACGGCGACGCGCAGATGGGCGGATTTCGAACGCGGGTTGGCGGCCACCTCGTCGGGGCCGGCGGCGACGGCGCGGCGGGTCAGCAGCTCGGCTTCGGGCTCGCGACCGCAGACGCAGACGGGCAGCTCGGGCGGGCAAACGCAGCCGCGGGCTCGCTCGGCGAGGAAGCGCTTGACGCGGCGGTCCTCCAAAGAGTGGAAGGAGATCCCGGCCAGGCGCCCGCCGACGGGCAGCATCCCCCAGGCGGTCGGCAGCGCGTCGTCGATCGAGTCGAGCTCGCCGTTGACGGCGATCCGAATCGCCTGAAAGGTCCGCTTCGCCGGGTGGCCGCCGCCGAAACGAGCCGAGGCGGGCATGCCGGCTTTGATCGCATCGACCAACTGGGAGGTGGTGGTGAGCGGCCGGCGGCGGGCGATCTCACGGGCGATCCCGCCCGCATAGCGCTCCTCGCCGAAGCGGCGCAACGCCTGGGCCAGGCGAGCCTCGGGCCACTCGTTGACGATGTCGGCGGCACTGAGCTGCTGGCGGGTGTCCATCCTCATGTCAAGTGGGGCGTCGTAGGAATAGGAGAAGCCCCGCTCCCAGGCGTCAACCTGCATCGAG
>Ga0164241_10003678_pt1 | contig 15274 bp, 13 predicted proteins | sample OricomyardsoilBY_FD_108780 | JGI IMG/M metagenome (GOLD analysis project Ga0164241, IMG submission 108780) | Backyard soil microbial communities from Emeryville, California, USA - Original compost - Back yard soil (BY) | ecosystem: Environmental > Terrestrial > Soil > Unclassified | place: USA... | reverse complement strand
TTGCTTTCACTTCCGGGCGCAGCCACGGCGGTCAATTATCCGGCGCTCGCGATTTACACTCCTGAAGGACGCGTGCTGGCTGCGGGCATGCGCCGGGAAGGCAAGACCGACGAGGCTGAGCTCGTGCTGCGGAAGTTGGAAAGCGTGCTGAAATCGCCGGAGAAACTGGCGATGACCGGCGGACGATAAATGCCCTCGCGACCCTGAAAGGACGGCGTCTCGGGCTCGTTCCGGAGCGCCCCTTGACACGTTCCGGACGGGTGACTACGAACGCGTCCCGACATGGAGGCCGTACTTGATCAACCGGTGCTGGTCCTAAATCGCCTCTGGCAGGCGGTTAATGTGATCGGTGCTAAACGGGCCTTCGCGCTGCTCGCGCGAGGACACGCCCACGTCGTTCATCACCACGAGGAAGATTTCCGAGTGTTCTCCATGATGGACTGGATCGATTTTTCGCGGAGCAATCCGCCTGTCGAGGTCCTCGATATGGTGCACACGCCGAACCGGTTGATCCGGATGCCGCGCGTGATCCTGCTTTCGTTTTTCGACAAACTGCCCTGCAAGGAACTGAAGCTCACGCGGAGCAACGTGTTCGAGCGCGACAAGGATCAGTGCCAGTATTGCGCGAAGGTTTTTCCGCGCGAAGAGCTCAATCTCGACCACGTGATCCCGCGGCATTACGGCGGGAAAACGACGTGGGAGAATATCGTGTGCTCGTGCATCAAATGTAATTCGAAGAAGGCCAATCGCCTCCCGCACGAGGCGCACATGCGCCTGATCCGGAAGCCGGTGAAACCGAAATGGCGCCCGGTGATCAGCCTCGTGCTGAAGACGCACCATCGGGAAATGTGGAAAGACTTCCTCGACGTCGCGTATTGGAACGTGGAGTTGGAAGACTAGCCGAATCAGCGCTTGGCGCTGATTCGGAATGACCGGTGACCAGTGGCCAGTGACCAATGACCAGTGACCAATGACCAGTGACCAATGACCAGTGACCAATGACCGGTGGCCAATGACCAGTGGCTAGTGATCAGTGATCAGTGACCAGTGGTTGTCGGCGGGCGGACGTCGGTGGGACGAGTTCGGGCCGGGGAACGCGGGGTGGGCGCACCGCGCACCCTGACCACCGACAGTCACTCCCTCGGAGCTTGACGAAGGACGACGAAGAGGACGGCTGCTGTGAACAGCGTCGAACAGAGCGCCACGGCTTTAAAGACGGGCGGGCGGGGCGCGCGCCAGACGAGGAATGCGCCAAGCAACATGACGAAAAAGGCGATGCGCAGAGACCAGAGCTGGCGAGGAGTGGCGGGCATGGAGTTTATCAGGAAGAGGTGGACTGGATTTTCCACGTGAGCTGTCGATCTTTTTGAAAAACGACGGTCGTTTCCATGCGGCGAGCGCGGGGTTTTTCGGAGGCAGTGAAGTGCCATGAGGAGACAAGCTGCGCGGCGCGTTTTTCAAACCGACGGTCGGTGCTGCGCGTGATGAACGGGTCGCGCGTCGTGCCATCGGCTCTCACGATGAAGCGCACCGTAATTTGCACCGGCCAATGGACGGCGCGGTCGGCGGCGCTCAGGGAAGAGGTTTCAGGGGAAATGGCTGTCGGCCGTCCGGCGCTGGTAGAAGCCGGGAGACTGGCGGCCGTTATCAGTGCGGACAGGAGCCAGGCCGATCGTTTCATGAGGGCAAAAACGCGAGGACTCGGGATTTCTTAAGCGTGAAATTCACGCGAGCGGCAGCGTGATGCGCATGGTCGTGCCGTGGGCGCTGCTGGCTTCGAGCGTGATGTCGCCGTGGTGGCTCAGCAGAATGCGTTTCGCGATGGCGAGGCCGAGACCGGTGCCGTCCGGACGGCCGGAAAGGAATGAATCGAAAATCCGCATACGCAGGTCTTCGGGGATGCCGCGGCCGGTATCGGTCAGGTCGATGTGCACATAGCGCGCGGGGCCGTTTTCCTCGGTGGTGCAGGTGATGCCGATCTCGCCGCCGTCGGGCATCGCTTGAGTGGAGTTGATCAGGAGATTGAGCAGGACTTGTTGCAACTGGCCCTTGTGGACATCGACGACCAGCGAACGGGGCGGAGGATCGAAGCGGAGGTGGATTTTGCTTTGCGCGAGCTTCAGGCGGATGAGGACGATGGTGTCCTCGATGATGTCGGTGACCGGCCAGCGGGAGTGGAGGCTCGACGGTGCTTTGGCGAAGTGGAGGACGCGGCTGACGATGGCTTCGAGCTGGTCGAGTTTTTCGCCGATGACACGGACGTCGGTGCGGCGAGGATCGTTTTCGGGGAAGTCCAGTCCGAGATAACCGTAGAGGAGTTTGATGACGGTGAGCGGATTGCGGATTTCGTGCGCGATCTCGGCGGCGAGGAGGCCGAGCGTGGTGAGTTGCTCGTTTTTGCGGAGCAATTCCTCGCTCTGAAACACGCGCGAATAAAGGCGGGAGTTTTGCAAGGCGACGGCGCCGAGGCTGGCGAGCGCGGCGAGGAGCCGTTTCTCGTCGTTGTTGAAGCGGTGAATGTGATCGGTGAATACAGCGAGCACGCCGAGGACCTCGCTCTCGTAGATCATCGGGGTGGCGAGGACGGAGCGCAGCGAGTCGTCGCGAGGCACATCCGCCAGATCGAAAAACTCGGGACTATGGATGTTCGCGAACTCGACCTGCTTCCGGGTGCGGACGGCGCCGGCGACCAGACTGATCTGGATCGGATGCTCGATGTGGGCGGGCGAGTGAGCACTGTTGCTGTTGAGGGACGCGAGCCGGACGGTCTGGACGGCCTCGTCAAAAAGATAGAGGGCGCAGACGCGGCATTGGGTGACCTGGCGCGCGTCGCGAGTGACGGTGTCGAACAGCTCCTGTTGTTCTAATTTGGATACGAGGGAGTGCCCGATGGTGATCAGCGTTTCGAGCTGGCGGGCCTTGCCCCGCAACTGGCGGAGCTGCCAAAAGCGGGTCATGACGGCGGTGGCTTCCTGGGTGCACAGGATGAGCAGTTGAAGGTCTTCCTCGGTGAAGCCTCCGGTGACATCGCTGTCCACGTTGATGACGCCGAGCACCTGGCCGTTTTCCTCCATGGGGGCGGCCATTTCCGCGCGAACTTCGGGACGTATCGATATGTAGCGGGGATCGGCTGTGACGTCGCGGACTAGTTGCGGGCGGCCATGAAACGCGACCCAACCGGTGACGCCTTGACCGAGTTTGAGCGAGACCTCGTCGGTATCCGCGGGGAGGCCCTGATGAACCTCGATTTCGAGTTTCCCGGTGTCGGGGTTGAGCAGGGAAACGGAGCCGCTGGCGGCGTGGAGGCTGGCGACGATTTCGGCGAGGATTGAGCGGAGGGCCAGGCGCGGCTCTTCGGTCCGCCCGATCAGCGAGCTGATCCGGTAGAGGGCGGGCAGCGTGCGCGGGTCGAACGTGCCGGGAGCCCGGGAGTTCGTGCTGGGAGGAGGTGAATCCGGAGCCGGCTGACTGCTATGCACAGGGGAAGGTGTATGTATCGCGACGGGGTTATCGAGAAGTTCTCCTGTGTTTTTATCGAGGAGCAGGCTGGACGGTATCGTCTATCGGCCGATCGCGACGGGGGAAGTGGTTCCGTTATTCGCCGCCGGCGCTGGAATCGCGGGTGGCGTGATGATGGAGGTGAGCGCGTCGCGCAACGCGTGCAAGCGGCCGACGTCCTCGGTGGTTTCGTGATTCGCGCTTTCGATGTAGAACGTGTCGATGGCGATGTTTCGCTCGGTGCCGATGCGGGCGAACGTGATGTCGAAGCCGTGATCGTAGATCGTCTTGGCGAGCCGGTAGAGAAGGCCGATTTGATCGTGGGCCTGGATTTCGACGATGGTGCGCTGCATCGACAGCTCGTGGTAAACATCGACCGTCGGGGGGAAGGAGGTGTGAAACGACTCGAGATTGGTGGAAGAGCCGACGTAGCGGCTGCCCAGTTTTTTCGACTGGGCGACGATGTCGGGATAGAGATCTTTGCTGCCCACGAGCGCCTCCTCGACCGTCTTGGCGAATGTTTCCGTGGATACGTGATTTTGGACGACGCCGCGGGCGGGTTCGACGACGTAGAAAGTATCGATCGCGATGTGGTCGGTGCGGGAGATGACTTTCGCTCCGAGGATGCTCAGACCGGCGACGCTGAAGGCGCCGGCGAGTTTATAGAAGAGGCCGGCGCGGTCCCAAGTGACGACGTTTACCACGGTGAGCGAACGGTTGAGATCGTCCTTCCAATCGATGATTGGCTTCAGCGAGCCGACGGATTCGGCGGCGGTGATGGAGCGCAGGAGCTTGTTCACCATCTGGATGTGCAGGGCGATTTCGCCGGTGTCGGTGTGAATGAAATAGCGCTCCGGAAGCAGATTGAAGTGGGCGGTGATTTCGTCCTCACCGATGCCCGGGATTTTTTTGGCGATCAGCTCCTGGTGCTTCATTTGGGTGCGTTCGGAATTCCGTGATTCGACTTCCGTGCCGTGGAGGAGGCGTTCGAGCGTGGCGCGGTAGAGCGCGGTATGGAGGGTGTCTTTGTATCCGTTCCACAATCCTCCAGCGGTGCCGCGAGCGTCGCAAAACGTGTGGACGTACAGGTAGCGGAGTTTGTCGGCATCGTGGACTAGCTCGGCGAACGCGGTGGAGGTGGAAGGATCATCAACATCACGTCTCTGCCAAAACCGTGCCATGATGAGATGGTTTTTGATGATGAAGGTAACGATCTCGGTACTGGCTGGCTCGATACCGAGGCGCTGGAGGATCGGGATCGCGATGCGCACGCCGCTTTCCGCGTGGCCCTGGATGCCCTCGGCTTTCCCGATGTCGTGCAGCAAAAGAATCAAATAGAGCAGCGTGGGATGAGGCGTTTCGTGGAGTTCGTCGCGATATTTTGAGGCCATCGGTTCGGCCTGGCTGAAAACGCCGTCGAGTTCGCGGATCGCGTGGAGCGTGTGAATGTCCGCCGTGTAGCGGTGGTAGAACTCGTGTTGCACGAGGCAGGTGAGCCCGGCGAATTCGGGAATGAAGCGGCCCAGCACGCCGAGCTCATGCATCAGTTCGAGCACGGGAAATACCGCGCCGGCTTCGCTGAGGATCGCGCGGAAGCTGATGTTGGCGTCGGGCGAATTCTGCACGTGCTTCGTGATCAAAGGCAGCGATTCGCGGATCAACGCCTGGAGGGCGAAATCCGGGCGGATGCCGAGTTGCTGGCAGTGACGGAAAACGCGGATCAATCTCGCCGGATCTTCCTCGAACACGCCGGGTTTCTCCGCCGTCAGTTCGCTGCCGCGTTGGAGGAAGCCGTCGATGCGTTTGGTTTTTTGATGACGGTAGCCGCGCAAGACTTCGCGAAACGAGATGCGCGAAGCCGGCTCGAGTGCGAGGGCGAGCCGGTTTTCTACGATGAGCGACGCGCGATAAACCGTCTGGGCGGCGCGGTAGTAGTCGTGCATGAACTGCTCCACGCGGCCGAGCGGATCGTGATTGGTGTAGCCGAGGCCGAGCGCCACGCGCGGTTGCGCTTCGAGATCGAGCAGGTCGGTGGCTTTCCGGCTTTGAAAATGAAGCTCGTTGCGAACGCGCAGGAGGAATTCGTAGGACCGCTGGAAGTCACGAAATTCGTTTCGCCGGAGGTGATTCTGGCCCACCAGCGCATCCATGCTTTTGATACCGAGTTTCACCCGGGCCATCCAGAGGGCGTTCTGATAATCGCGCAGGCCGCCGACGCCGTTTTTGATGTCCGGTTCCTGGAGGAAAACCGTGTTGCCGTATTTTCCCCGGCGCGCGTTTTGATCTTCGAGGCGGGCCGCGATGTAGCCGCGCGGATCTTCACCGCGATAGAAACTCTCGTAGGCCGGCGCGAACGTCTCGTAGAGCGATTCGGAGCCGGCGATGAGCCGGGATTCGAGGAGGGCGGTCTTGGTCTGGATGTCATTGCGCGCCTCCGTGAAGACGTCGTCCACCGTGCGCGTCGAGTGGCCGACTTTGATTCCGCAGTCCCAGAGGATGTAGAGGATCTCGTTAACCAAATGCTCCTGCATCGGCTTCACGACGGACAGTTTCACCTTCGACGGAAAGAGAAACATGATGTCGATGTCGCTGAACGGATTCAGCTCGCCGCGTCCATAGCCACCGAGTGCAAGCAAGGCGACCGCGCTGGGCGTGGTGCCGTGCTTGCGCGTCCAATCGGCCATCGCGTAGTCGAACAAATGCGCGAGCATCACGTCGATCATCGCGGAGCGCGCGCGAGCGACGACGAGGCCGGATTCACCGGCGTCGTGGTGCATGCGGATCATCGCGCTTTCGAGGCGCAGGAACACCTTGCACGCGGCCAGGCGCTGGGCGGTGGAGACCTCGCCAACGAAATTCAGACGCTCAAGGGCATGCTTTTGGATGCGGCCGCTCATTTAATGGAGCGCGACAAGAAGCGGAATTCGCCAAGGGCGCAAAGCGGTAAATGGAAACAGCGCCGGCGGCGGCAGGACGGGCTCGCGGTGCCTGGATCATTCTAACCACTTGCCAGCGTCGGAGGCGGTTGGTTGCGTCGGCGGTTTCCATCAAGCACACGACCATGGCCGAAATCACCAAGAGCTACGAAGCCCGCGACGTTGAGAAGAAGTGGTATGCCGCCTGGCTGGAGGCCAAGGCCTTCGCCGGCAAAGCCGCGCCGGGGCAGGAGACGTACACGATCGTCATCCCGCCGCCGAACGTCACCGGCATCCTGCACATGGGGCACGTGCTCAATAACACATTACAAGATGCGCTCATCCGCCGCGCGCGCCTCGAAGGCAAAGCGGCTTGCTGGATTCCCGGCACCGACCATGCCGGCATCGCCACGCAGACGATGGTCGAGAAGCACCTCAAAAAAACGGAGGGCAAGACACGCTACGATCTGGGCCGCGATGAGTTTCTGAAACGCGTGTGGACGTGGCGCGACGAGAAGGGCGACATCATCCTCAATCAGCTGAAACAGCTCGGCTGCTCGTGCGATTGGGATCGCACGCATTTCACGATGGACCCCGGCTACAGCCGCGCGGTGCTCACGTCGTTCGTGAAACTTTTCGATCAAGGTCTCATCTATCGCGGCAAACGCATGGTCAACTGGTGCCCGGCCTCGCTCACGGCGCTGTCGGATGAAGAAGTCGAGATGCGCCCGACGAAGGGCTTCATCTACAAACTCCGGTATGAACTGGTCGAGCCATCCACGACGACGGACGCGGACGGTCACATGATTCCGCTGACGCATCTCATTTTGGAAACGACGCGTCCTGAAACCATCGCGGCCGACGTCGCGGTCGCAGTGCATCCGGACGACGAACGTTACCGGCATCTCGTCGGCAAAAAGGTGTGGCGTCCACTGGGCGACCGCGTGCAGATCCCGATCATCGGGGACAGCGCCGTCGATCCGGCCTTCGCGGCGGGCGCGCTCAAGGTCACGCCGGCGCACGACAAAGTGGATTTCGAAATCGGGCTGCGCCACAACCTGCCGGTCATCGATTGTATCAACGCAGATGGGACCCTCAACGCGTTCGCCGGTCCGGAGATCGCGGGGATGGATCGTTTCGCGGGCCGCAAAAAAGCGGCCGAGGTTTTGAAGGAGCGCGGCGCGTTGCTCGAAGAGAAACCTTACGAGAACAACGTCGGGTACTCGCAGCGCGCGGGCGTGCCGATCGAGCCGCGGCTCACGCAGCAGTGGTGGCTGAAGTATCCGCGCGTTGAAGAAGCGAAGCAGGTTGTCCGCGACGGCCTCGTGAAGATGCACCCGGAACGCTGGACGAAGGTTTACCTGAACTGGCTCGAGAACATCCAGGACTGGTGCATCAGCCGCCAGCTCTGGTGGGGGCATCGCATTCCGGTTTGGTACAAGAAGAGCCTCGATCGCGAGAACCTGACCGCGGCGGATTTGACCGATCCGGCGAAAATTCACGTGTCGCTCGACGGCCCGGCCGATCCGCAGAATTGGGAACAAGAGAATGACGTTTTGGATACGTGGGCCTCGTCGTGGCTCTGGCCGTTCGCCACGCTCGGCTGGCCGGAAGTCGCGGAGATGGAGAAGTCGGGTTTCAAGAGTTTTTATCCGACGACGACGCTGGCGACGGGCGCGGACATCATCTTTTTCTGGGTCGCGCGGATGATCATGGCAGGCTTGGAATTCGCGAAACCCGGCGCGCCGGTGGAGCAGCGCATTCCGTTCAAGCACGTTTATTTCAACGGCATCGTGCGCGACAAGCAGGGCCGCAAGATGTCGAAGACGCTCGGCAACTCGCCCGATCCGCTCGACCTGATCGCGAAGTACGGCGCGGATGGCCTGCGCTTCGGTTTGCTCCAGATCGCGCCGCTCGGCCAGGACGTGAAGTTCGATGAAGACCGCATCGAGAGCGGAAAGAATTTCTGCAACAAGGTCTGGAACGCCTGTCGCTTCCGCCAGATGAGCGGCGAAATGAGCGATAACTCGTCGCTCGCGACGATCCTCGCACGGGTGGATGCCAAGCAGTTCGATGACGACGATCACGCGTTGCTCGGCGCGTTGCTCGACACCATGAAGACGCTGGAGCGCGGCTTCGCGGACTTCGAATTCGCGGGCGCGACGCAGCGGTTGTATTCGTTTTTCTGGAACGATTTTTGCGACTGGTACGTGGAGGTCGCGAAGGCGCGTTTGCAGGAGTCGGCGGCGAAAGCGCATGTGCTCGCGATCCAGGATTTGGTGATCCGCCAGTTCCTGCTGATGTTCGAACCGTTCGCGCCCTTCATCACGGAAGAGTTGTGGCATTTGCTTGGCTACGGCGCGGAGAAATCGCTGTTGCAGGACACGCGGATCGAGACGTCGGAGAACTTCGTGAACGCGCTCGCGAAGGCGGGTATGAAGCTCGATCAAAGCGCGGCGGAGCGGGTCGCGGGGTTGAAGCAATTCACCTCGCTCGCACGTCAGCTCAAAGCCGAGCAGTCGGTCGCGCAAAAACGTGACGTGAAGTTCCTCGCGCTGGCCGATGCTGCGAACTGGGCGGTGCTTGAGGCGAACTCGTCGAAGATCGCGCGGCTCATCGGCGCGGCGTCGGTCGAACGCACATCGAGCGAGCCGGCGTTGCCGGCGATCGTGACGCCTTACGGAACGCTGTATCTCGATACGGGCGTGAAGGTCGATGTCGTGGCCGAGAAGGAGCGGCTGACGAAGGAACTCGAAGGGATCACCAAGCATGTCGCGGGCACGGAAGCGCGTCTGGCGAATGTGGCGTTCACGAGTAAAGCGCCGCCGGCTGTGCTCGAAGGCGCGCGGAAACAGCTCGCGGATCAGCAAGCGAAGCGGGCAGATCTGGAGCGTTTGCTGAAGGCCCTCTGAGGTGTCCGGAATGGATGTGCGGCGAATCCTCTGCAACCGCGCCATGTGAGGCGCGGTTGCCTGGTTTTCGGCGTTCATCGGGCCGCGCCTTAAATGACGCGGGTGCGGCGGTTGAGCGGCGTTTTAGTTTCCAACTCATTTACTATGAGCTGAAGAGAAAGGTTTTGCGCGTGGATCTGGGGAAAGTGGTCTTCAATCTTTACTTAAGACATGTCCTAAGTAATTTCACGCCGTAACCCATGAGCACGACTCTTTCCGCGCCAGCGCCACTCGATCTCGAAACAGCCAGCGCAGAAGACCGGGTGAAGTGGGCGGTGGATCAGTTTGGCGAGGGGCTCGTCATGACGACCAGCTTCGGAATTCAAGCGGCGGTGATGTTGCATCTGGTGACGCGCGTGGCGCCGAAGATTCCGGTGATTTTCATCGATACGGGCTATCTGTTTCCTGAGACGTATACGTTTGCTCGCGATCTGACTGAGAAGCTGGGACTGAACATCAAAAAATACGTACCGGCGATGACGGCGGCCGAACAAGAGGCGCTGCACGGGAAGCAATGGGAGCAGGGTATCGACGGGCTGAAGCGGTATAATTTGATCAACAAGGTCGAGCCGATGGATCGCGCGGTGCGCGAACTCGGCGCCACGGCCTGGCTGGCGGGTCTACGTCGTACGCAAGGCAGCACGCGCGAGGCACTGAAGGTGGTGCAGCAGCAGAATAAGATTACGAAGATCCACCCGATCATCGATTGGGATGACCGCACCGTGTATCGTTACCTGACACAGCATGGACTGAGTTATCATCCGCTTTGGGATCAGGGATATGTGTCGGTCGGCGACTGGCACAGCACGACCAAGCTGCTCGACGGGATGAAGGAAGAGGACACGCGTTTCGGCGGGCTCAAACGCGAGTGCGGACTTCACGAACCCAGCGGCAAAGGCGATTTTCAGATCTGAGCGGGCGAGCTCAGGATTTCAGAAGCTTTCGATAGACGGTTTGTGTTTTCACGGCCGTAAATCCGAGCGCCGAATAGAAGCTGTGGCTTTCAATGCGCTGCGTGTTGCTGCGTACCGTTACGCTCTCCGCTCCTTGGGTGAGCGCCCATTGCTCGGCGCGTTGGATCAACGCTCGCCCGATGCCGCAGCGGCGACGATCTTTGCATACGACAAGTCCCGTGATCTCCGCCCTGAAACCTGATTCCAAAACCTCCGTGGTGTACGCTTGAAGCCAGCCGGCGATCTGTCCTTGGACAATCGCGACAAGAACGAGCTGATCGACGCGGCCAAGGATCCGGGTTAGTCGAGCGAGGATCGCGTCCTCCGCCGCCGGATAGCCCAGCTCAGTTGTTAATTGAGCAATCGCAAAACAGTCGGCGACGGTCGCATCTCGAATGGTCATGCGCGTTGCCGTTTGCGGCGCTCAATAGGCCAGAAACGGGTTGTGCTTCCGCTCCTGGGCGACGGTCGTGAGCGGGCCGTGGCCGCAGGCGAGGACGGTGTCGGCGTAGAGCGTCAGGATATGACGGCGGTTGTTAGTCAGCGCTTCGCTGTACGCGGCCGGCGTGGGCGCGCCGCCCATCGAGGCGGAGAAGAGCGAGTCGCCGACGATCGCCAGCGGGTAGGAGAGGCCGGTGATAAAATACGTGACGCCGCCGGGGGAATGGCCCGACGTGGTGAGCGTTTTGATCGCGAAGGGGCCGAGGTGGAAGAAAGCGCCTTCTTTGAAGACTTTGGCGCCCGGGAAAGCGACGGGTTCGCGTTCGGAGGACCAGACTTCGGCTTTGGTCGCGTCGGCGACTTTGCCGAGATCGGCGATGTGGTCGTCGTGCGTGTGGGTGAGGAAGATGGAGCGGACGTTGAGTTTTTCGGAGCTGACGATTTCGAGGAGGTTTTCGCCACTCGCGCCGGGGTCGAAAATGGCGGCGTGGCGGGTGCGTTCGTCCCAGATGATGTAGCTGTTCACGGTCATGTCTTCGAACTTGCCATTGAAGGCCGCGAAGCCGGTGCGGAAGACCGGCTGGGTGGGGAACCAAGCTTTTTTTCCGAGCTCGACGAGGGCATCGGAGTGAAGACGGAGATGTTGGGCGACGCGACGCGCGGCGACCTCGTGGAACTTCCCGGCCTTGAGCGCTGCGAGGTCGGCGGGCGTGATTTGAGCGCGGTGGGCAAGTTGCTCGTCGGTGATCGCGAGGCCGCGCTGGGCCTTGTTGATAACGTCGTCGAAATTGTCCTCTAAGGGGATGCGGGCCATGCGGGGATAACGTGCGCGGCGCTGGCGTGGCGCAAGCGCAATGGCCGTCGGGCGCGCGACGCGGACACGTGAATTTTGCTTTGCCTCACCGGAAGCGCGGCGGCTTGCTGCGCTTTTCATTTCATGAGCGCTCCCGATTATCTGAACTCACTATTCTCTCTCTCCGGCAAAGTCGCCGTCGTCATCGGCGGCACCGGGGAATTATGCGGCGCGATGGCCTCGGGCCTCGCGAGTGCCGGTGCGGAAGTGGTGCTTGTCGGACGCAGTGAGGAAAAGGCCAAGGCCCGCCTCGACAAGATCGCGGCGGCTGGCGGCAAGGCGTATTTCCTCCCGGCGGAAGCGAGCAGCAAGGCGGAGTTGCAGGGATTGCTGGAGGCGGTGATCACGCGGTCGAAGAAAATCGATATCGTCGTCAATGGCGCGGGCGTGAACTCGGCGACGCCGTACTTTGATATTCAGGAAGATGAGTTTGAGCGCATCGTGCAGATCAACCTGAAGGGCGTGTTTCTCGGCACGCAGATTTTCGGGAAGTACCTCGTCGAGCGCGGCGAAGGTGGCTCGATTATCAACCTCGGCTCGATGTCGGGCGTAGTGCCGCTGTCGCGCGTGTTCACCTATTCGGCGACCAAGGCGGCGGTGCATAATCTCTCGAAGAATCTGGCGCGTGAATGGGCGCCGAAACGCGTGCGCGTGAACACGCTTGTCCCCGGCTTTTTCCCCGCCGAACAGAATCGCAAGGTGCTCACACCGGACCGGGTTAACAGCATCATGGGGCACACGCCGATGAAGCGATTTGGCGAAGCCAACGAGTTGATTGGAGCGACGCTCTTGCTGGCGAGCGAGGCTGGGAGCTTCATCACGGGCTCCGAAATCATCGTGGACGGCGGCTACCACGCGATGACCATTTGAGTGGCGTATCCGTGGCGCGGTTATCGCGCGGCGCGATGGCTGACGCGATCGACGAAAAAGGCCGGACGAGAAGTCCGGCCTTTTTCTTTTAAAGCGACGCGCGAGTCGAAGGCGTTCCACGGGCGCGGCTGATGGGAATCAGCGAGCCGGAAGATCGCCTTCGAGCTCACTGGGTCGTTGTCGAGGGAGCGGGTTGCTCCTTCAGCTTTCCCGCGAATTGCGCGGTGAACGGAATATCCGACCAGATCTGCGCGGCGCTGGGCAATGAGATGGCGGGAGCGCGGAAGATCGGCCGGTTCCACTGCACGTCGTATGGGGGAACAACGAGGACGGTGGTGGGTTCGTTGGAAGGCGGAAGGGTTTTTTCGGGTAGGAAGAGGGGCATGGCTACAAGGGGGCTGGATGGTTAATGAATCGTCACACTCGACGTGCGGCTTGAGTAGTTTAGTTGAAAAACAATTCTCATAACAGTTCCTCCGATCACAGGAAAAAACTCCGTGTCCGCGAGATTGTCACAGACATCCGTGTATGGACGAGACTGCGACAAACTCGCGGACGGAGAAATGCGGCGAAGGCGTATGTGAAATCAGGCTACGTGGCGGTGGCGGATCGAGGCGCTGGCTTTGTGCGGAAGGGTGACGGTGAGGACACCTTCGGCGATCTCGGCATTGAGGCCCTCGTGATCGAAGCCGTTGCCGATCCGGAGCGATAGCTGATAATCGCGCTGGGCGCTTTCGAGGTGGAGAGCGGTCCAGTTGACCCGCACGAAGTGGGCTTTGCGGGCGGTCACGATGAGGTCCGGCCCTCGAAGAGTGATCTCCACGCCGGCGGCTTCGACCCCGGGAACGTAGATGACGACCTTCAGCGTGTCGCCATGCTGCGAGCAGTCGTAATGTGGGTTTCGGAAGTTATCCGAAATGACATTAAGACGGCTGTGAGCGGTGACTTTGAGCGGATGGATGATCGTGTGCATATACGTGGTTACTGGCTCCTCTCTTCGAGAAGGCCGGGCTTGGTAGTCTAAACGGGTTCCGTAAGGACGGAGGTTTAGGCTTTGGAGCCCGCGCCGGTGGTTTGCTGTTTGGTCCAATTCTGAGCGACCTGTCGCATCACGACACAGCAGTACGCGGAGGCCTTCGTGAACGAAGCGCCGGCGTGGCTATGATGATGTTTGGAAGACAGGGTCATGAGAGGACGTGGACAAAATGCATATAGCAGCCGAAGGGCCAAGCGCGAATTCTGATCGAAATTGTTTTTCACCGCGCTGTAACGTTCTCCATGCAACCGCTGACTGACGCCCACACGACCGTCTCCGAACTGAAAACGCGCGTGCTGGCTTTCGCTCGCGAACGCGACTGGGAGCAGTTCCACGCGCCAAAAAATCTGAGCATGGCGCTGACTGCGGAGGCGGGGGAATTGATGGAGCATTTCCTCTGGGCCGAAGCCGCCGCTTCCCGCGAGATCGTGCGCGATCCGGCGAAGCGTTTGAAGATCCAGGAGGAACTCGCCGACGTGATCATCTACGCCCTCGAATTCGCCAATATCGCCGGCATCGACGTGGCCGCGGCGATCGAGGCGAAAATGACGGCGAATGCGGCCAAATACCCGGTCGAAAAAGCGCGGGGGCGTTCCGACAAATACACGGAGTTGTGACGTCCAGCGCCGAAAGCCCGCGGCGCTGCGTAACGAGATCCCGGATGCGACAACGGACCGTGGTGCAGATTGCGGGCGGGTCGCGTCGGTTCTACGCGAGCCAGCGTTTTGTCCCGGGCCATTTTGTGCCTCTCGGCGCACCCGGCGCGCGGTGCATCACCGTTAGTCGCCCAGCTTTTTCCCGGTAGCGAGATAGCCTTGGACGTAGTCGCGAACGGCTTCGGCGAGAGGCGTCATCGCGCGCGCATAGCCGGTGGCCCGGATCTTCGTGATATCGGCGCGCGTGTAATACTGGTATTTGCCGCGGAGGATTTCCGGCATGTCGATGAAATCGATGACTGGCTCCCGGCCGAGCGCGGCGAAGATCGCGCGGGCGAGCGTGAGCCACGTGTTGGCTTCACCGGAGCCGAGATTGTAGAGGCCGCCGGCCTTCGGAGCGTCTTCAGCAAAGTGGATCGTCATCTCGACGGCGTCTTTCACGTAGAGAAAGTCGCGCATCTGTTCACCGTCTTTGTACTCGGGCTTGTGGCTTTTGAAGAGCTGCACGCGGCCGGTCGTAAGGATTTGCTGATACGCTTTGTTCACAAGACTGCGCATATCCGCTTTGTGATCCTCATTGGGGCCGAAGACGTTGAAATATTTCACGCCGACGATGTGTTCCAGCCAGCCTCGACGCTGCGCGTGGAGATCGAACAGGTGCTTGGAGTAACCGTACATGTTGAGCGGCCGCAGCGCGGAAAGATCGGTGCGTTGATCGTCCATGCCCTGCGCGCCGTCGCCATACGTGGCCGCCGACGAGGCGTAAATGAAGCGGCCTTGTTGTTCGAGAGTCCACTCGGCGAGCTCCTTGGTGAACTCGTAGTTGTTATCCGCGAGGTAGGCGGCGTTTTTTTCGGTCGTGGCCGAACAGGCGCCCAGATGAAAAACCGAGGAGAATTTGCCGAGCGTCTCCGGGCTTTCCTGCATCTTGCGGCGAAACGCATCGGCCTCGATATAGTCGTCGAATTTTAGCGGAACGAGGTTCTTCCATTTTTCATCCTGACCGAGAAAGTCGGTGACGAGGATGTTTGTGGCGCCGCGTTGATTGAGGGAGTGAATCAGTGCGCTGCCGATAAAGCCCGCTCCGCCCGTAACGAGAAT
>Ga0164241_10003677_pt1 | contig 15276 bp, 10 predicted proteins | sample OricomyardsoilBY_FD_108780 | JGI IMG/M metagenome (GOLD analysis project Ga0164241, IMG submission 108780) | Backyard soil microbial communities from Emeryville, California, USA - Original compost - Back yard soil (BY) | ecosystem: Environmental > Terrestrial > Soil > Unclassified | place: USA... | reverse complement strand
TACCCGCTCAGTTTGCTCATCTGCATTACTTCATATACGATACCCTGGCCTGCAATAGAAGCGTCGCCGTGTATTAATATCGGAAGTATTTTATCGTATTCAGATTTATATAAAACATCTGCCTTTGCTCTTGCAAAACCTACAACTACTGGGTCTACTCCTTCAAGGTGTGAAGGGTTAGGCATTAATTGAAGATGCACTTTTTTATTATCAGTAGTTGTCACCTCACTGCTATACCCCATATGGTATTTTACATCTCCGCTTCCCATTGTCTGGTCTACTGCGGCAGTACCTTCAAACTCACTGAAAATCTGTTCATAGGTTTTACCCATGATATTGGCCAAAATATTCAAACGGCCACGGTGCGCCATACCAATAATTACTTCCTGCACATCGCTATTAGCACCGGTATTGATGATGGCATCCAACGCTGCAATTGTCGTTTCACCACCCTCTAATGAAAAACGTTTTTGCCCAACATATTTTGTATGCAAAAACTTTTCAAACATTACACCATGGTTCAATTTTTCCAATATTCTTTTCTTTTTTTCTAAAGAAATTGGATTAGAAAAATTCTTTTCCATTTCATTGGTCAGCCAATCTACTTTGGTTTGATTGCTGATATATTTAAACTCAATACCAACATGGTGCGCATATACATTTTGTAAATGGCTGAGAATATCTCTCAACTTAGCGGGGCCTATGCCAATACGCTCTCCTATCTGGAATGTTTTATCAAGATCTTCTTCTCCGAGTTTATAAAAACCGAGATCAATATTTGCATCGCGGTCCTTTCTTTCACGAATAGGATTTGTTTTAGCAACAAGATGCCCTTTATTGCGATAGCCAAGAATAAGTCGGTAAACGGCCAGCTCTTTTTTCCAATCGGTGCCATCTGCAGAAACTACTGCCGGTGAGGAAGTAGTAGCGATAGCCGAACCGTTTGTACCATTTACATGTGCTTTTCCGTTGCCAATAGCAAAGTCGAAGCCCTCGAAAAATTTCTTTAATTCCGGGTCAACACTTGTAGGGTTGCTCAAAAAATCCTTGTAGAGGTTTTCAATGAATTCCGGATGCGAATTAGTGATATACGAAAAATCCTTCATTTGATGGCAGAATTTGTATCTGTTAGGGGCACAAATATCGATTAAAATCTCTGAAAATCAGGTACAATTTGACGAATAAAAGAGGGGAAAATTGCGGAAAAAACAAAACTTGGCTGGCTGAAATCAGTTTCAGAATTAAAATACTGAAAATTTGGCTATTAAAGTTTGCTACCTTACCTTTGCCGTCCTTAAAATTGAGGTCAATGGCTAATCACAAAGCAACAGAAAAAGACGTTCGCCAAGCAGCAAAACGCAGAGACAGAAACAGGTACTACGGTAAAACTACCCGTAACGCTATCCGCGACCTGAAAGAATTGAGTGACAAAAAAGAAGCAGGCGCTAAGCTGACTGAAGTAACTTCTATGATTGATAAACTTGCTAAAAAAGGAGTTATTCATAAAAACAAAGCTTCTAACCTGAAAAGCAAGCTGACTAAAAAGATCAATACACTGGCTAAATAAGCCTTTGTCTAAGTTTATATATAGAAGAGCTGCCTCATTGAGGCGGCTTTTTTTATTTATTCAATGTTTGAAGTTCGAAGTTTGATGTTGGATACTGGATAGTTGATACTGGATTCTGGATACTTGATAATAACGTTCATCTTCTTGTCATTTTCACATTCTCACATTTTCACATTCTCACATTTCCACATTTTCACATTTGCTTCTTATCCATCCCCCTGAATAATTTCCACGCTACACCAAGACATAGCAATAACACAACCATACTCAGATACCCTACCCATTCAAAATGCTGTAGCTTTTCATTTTTATTTTCTATAACAATGTACCCCGAAAGGAATGAAGCTAAAAACGTACCTGCATGTTGCATACTGCTGTTTAACACCATAAAACTTCCTTGCTGTTCTTTTTCAACAACATTGCTGATCATCGCCTGTGCAGTTACGCTCCTACCCGTACCGAATACAAACCACAGCGCAAAAAATAAAAGCACTATAGCAAAAGGTACCACAGGCAGGTTTGTCAATCCCCATACCATTACAATTGATAGTAGTACTGAAATAACGAATACATTTAGCTTACCCCACTTATCTGATAAACGGCCCAGTACAAGTGCCGAAAGAAATGAAGCAATACCACCTACCAGGTACACAAGAGGAATCTGATCTTTGGAATAGCCTTTATTAAATTCCATATAAGGCGTCATAAAAGGAATAATGAGAAAATGGCCCATCATCAGCAACATCGTAAATACTAATGCAAAGCCCTGGTTAGGATTTTTAAATACTTTCAATAAGGCTTCTACTCTGGAACCTCCTTCTTCTTTTTCCCTGATATGATCATTTAAAGGAGGCAATACAAAATAAATAAGAGGTAATAATACTATACCAACAAACCCCACCAATAAAAAAGGAACATGCCAATCATAATGAAACATATTGGCGACTTTGAGTGATACAGGCACACCAACAATCGCTGCTACTGCAAATGCACTCGTAACAGCACCCATTGCCATTCCTCTTTTTTCATAAGGAAATAAATCTGTAATGATGGAAAAAACCTGCCCGCCGATGATGCCGCCAAACAAGCCGGCTGTTACACGCGCTATCATTAATAAAGGAAATGAAGGAGCTAATCCACATGCTATCGTCCCTAAAAGAAATCCTGTATATACTATGAGCAGTACTTTTTTACGATCATATTTATCTACAAGTATAGCGAGTAAGATACCGGCAATAAAAGCACTCAATGAATAAGAGCCAACAAGCAAGCTGAATTGATGCGGGGTAATATTAAAATACGGCATCAGGTAATTACTCAACGGCATCATGATCATAAAATCAAGAATATGCGTAAAGTTTAATGCAGCCAGGAGGCAAACGATATACCATTCTTTCTTCATAAGCGAAAAAGCAGCAAAGGTCGCAATTACAATTAATTCACCAAAAGATAAAAATTGGAGCAGAATTAGCGAACTTAAGTCAAAGTTTATGAGTTTTAAGTTTGTAAGTTCGCTTCCAGTAAACTGATACATCATCAGGTATATTTTACACTATCAATGAATGTTATGAAAAAACAACCGAAAGATATTCGTGTATTCCTGACCAGAGTTATACCTGATAAAGGGATCAATCTATTAAAAGAAGAGGGGTTCCAGGTTTCTGTATGGAAACAAGATCGGCCAATCCCAGCAGAAGATTTAATTGAAGCAGCAAAACATGCTGATGCTATATTATGTCTTGGTACAGATAAAATCAATAAAGATTTTTTAAATGAATGTAAACATCTTGATATCGTTTCCCTCTTTGCAGTCGGCTATGATAATATTGATGTAAAAACAGCAACAAGCCTCGGCATTCCATTAGGATATGCTCCAGGTGCTATGAGTGAAGCAACTGCTGATATTGCATTTGGATTGATGCTTTCCGTATCGCGTAAGTTTTTTTACATGCATAAAAAAATATTAAGGGGTGAGTGGACACATTTTCGTCCGACTGCTAATTTGGGAATGGAATTAAAGAAAAAAACATTGGGCATATTCGGCCTTGGGCGCATTGGAATGGAAATGGCAAAACGTTGCCAGGGCGCTTATGATATGGATATCATTTACTACAATAGAAGCCACAATGAAGAAGCAGAAAAAACATTCAATGCCCGCAAAGTAAGTTTTGATGAATTGCTACAGCAAAGTGATGTATTGTCTGTCCATAGTGCATTAAGCCCTGAAACAAAAGGAATATTTAATAAAGAAGCGTTTCAGAAAATGAAGCCCACTTCCATTTTTATTAATACCGCAAGAGGGCCTGTGCATAATGAAGCTGATTTACTGGAAGCCTTACAAAGCGGAACAATATGGGGCGCCGGGCTTGATGTAACGGATCCTGAACCTATGGATGCAAATAATCCTTTACTGCAAATGGAAAATGTTGCTATTCTCCCACATATCGGTTCTGCTACTATTGAAGCAAGAAATGAAATGGCAAGAATGGCGGCTACAAATATTATTGAGTTTTACCGTGGCAATAAAATTCCGAATATGATAAACCCGGAAGTGAAAGTGAAACAATAGTCTTGAACAGTAAGCCGTGAGTTGTCAGTCGTGAGTTGTGAGTTGTAACCAAACATTCTATCATTAATCTCAACTTACAAATGGCATTCACGATTTAAAAAAGATACTTCGCAAATGCTGAGTAGAATTACCGAACGATGAACCGAGCGTGGCAACAGACGATGATAGTAGCAATACAGTTGATAAAATAAAATCTATTTAACAACCCGAAGAGATTTTTTTAATTGCTCACCAATTACCTGTTCGCATAAGCCAAAACTCAAAGTCATACCAGCACCACCGAGTCCGTTGATAATTATTACGCCCGGCTCCGGTTGTATTATAATTTCTGCTTTCCCGTCTGACGCTTTAGCATACGTTCCATTCCATGATTCAATGATTTTTTCATTCTTAAAATGAGCAAACTTTGCGAGGTAATCCAATATCATCTGGTTGATAAAATGTTTATCAAAGGGATCATGTGTTAATCCATACTCATGCGAATCGCCGATGGTTAATTCACCTTCTTTGTTTTGAGAAACCATAACATGGATACCCCACTTAAGATATTCACTCATTTCAGCAGTCATTTTTTTCTTTAGCACTTCAAGTGACAAAGCTGCTTTGAAACTCTGATAATGTAATAAAGACAAACCGCCACATAATGCCGGGCCGATACGCCAGTTACCTGGTTGCGCCTGTATGCGCATCATCTGTAACTTGCATTTTGTAATCAATAATGAAGAATAAATTTCCGGATATAAGGTTTCAAAATCTGCGCCGCTGCATATATAAATTTCATCCGCTTCCCATGTTTCTTTCGCCGAGTACACGCATGGGTACGCAACATCAGTTATTGTTTTCCCCCATATAAACTGTACGCCGAATTTTTCCTGGAGCCAGCGTGGAATTGTTGCAATAGCCGTTCTGGGATCAACAATCATTTCATCCGTACTACATAATCCGGCTTTTAAATCTTTATAAATAACTGCTTCTGATTTTTTAATTACCTGGTCGGGCATAAGAAACTCATAGTCGCGATAAGATAAAGTTTCAGAAATCTCTTCCAACACATGCGCTTCTTCTGATGAATAAGCGAGATGTAATGAACCAACTGTATCATACCACATTTTAGTTTCATCACATATATTTTTCCAGATAGATCGTGATAACATTGCCCGTTCATACAACTCACCTCCGGGCTGCCCTATTGGCCAAACCATTCCAAAGTTGCGGATAGATGCGCCTACAGCCCTACCCGATCTCTCAATGACTGTTACATCATAATTGCGCTTCGCTAATGCCCTTGCTGTAGCAAGGCCTACAATACCTGCCCCTACTACAATAGCGCTTTTAGACATAATTTAAATTGGGTGATAAAGGAGACAAATATTCTTTGTACTTCTTGTGAAAATAAATAGCCGAGAGGCTCACAAGTATAACACCTGCGAAAGATAATCCTAATACCATTTTAGCAAAGAAAACTGTCCATGAATCTGCAACGCCTGTAAAGTTTTTTATCACAAGGATAAAATCACTACCGAGATAACCGAAGGAATCAGCTACATAAATAATGAACCCAGCATTGCCCGCATACTTAAACGTAGCAATCAGTCTGTCAAACAACATACAATTAAAAGGAACATATCCCATATAAAGCCCAACACCTGTCATTGTCATCCACCAGAATGCGGAAATCATTCCTGCTGTAAATAATATTGTAACAGTCATGGCAATAACAAACCCGGCAATAATGATTGCATGATTAATCATCAATGCATTCATATTTCTTTTTACAACAACCAGCAGGCTCATCAATACCAATACCACCACAGAGGCAGGGATTTCACTGGTTGTAAATACTGAAGCATCACTACCTTGCCCTAATTCTTTCCACATATCAGCAGCAAAATTGCTCCTGTAATCCCGGATAATAGTGAGCATAATATAAGCGATGATTAACAGGATCAAACCTGGTAAAAACGATTTTACAAAATGTACTCTTGCTGTTTTTGTCATTACTACCCTTTCTGTGCGTAATGAAATATCTTTTGCCGAAGGCGCTGGTGTTTTTGATAGCAACCATCTAAACAGTAATAACGGTATAAAGAAAATAAATCCTGTAAGCCATGGCATCCACCATTCGCTTACATGGAATGTAACCATTAAAAATTTACCTGCACTTTGTGTGAAGCCGGAAGCGAAAATAAAACTGGTGGCTAATACTGCGCCTAATAGCTCTGTTACCTGCCTTCCTTCGAGATAGCTGAATACCAACCCATATATAACACCAAGTGGCAGGCCATTGATTAAAAGAAATATAATATTGAACGGGGCAGGCACTATTGCAAAAAATAATAAAGCAATCCACGCGATGGCAATCAGCTTTATAATCGCCATAGGGCGGTTTTCATTTTTCATTTCTGCAATAAAACGAATACCATAAAATTTACTGAGGGTGTAGCCAACTGTTTGTGCTACTACCAACCATATTTTATAATCAATACTCAGAAACGAAATATTTTCAAAGCTTGCTGTTGTAAAAGGTTTCCGGAAGGCATACATACACGTGTATACACAGAAAGCTGACAATGCAGCAAGTATTGCCGGCCACCAATCGTTACGTGATTGTATTGGCATTATTCTTTTCACTGCAAAATTATTTCCGGTACATTCATCATATCAGAAATAAGATGTGAAGGTTGCATACCTGCTAATTCATCTTCGCGGCCAGCTCCCCATGTTACACCAATTACATATTGGCAACCTGCATTTTTCCCTTCTTCTATATCTACTGTGGTATCTCCAACCTTTGCGACTTCTTTAGGATCCGTTAACCCGGAACGAAACATCAATTGCTCAATCATATCAGTAGAAGGCCGGCCTTTTTCAACTTCATCACTTGCGATAAGATCGTCGATTAAACCTTTCTCTTTCCATTGAAAACGTTCTATAATAGCATCCGCCACATTGCGCGAAAAACCTGTATTAAGGGCGATGCGTAAACCATCAGCTTTTAATTTTTTGAAAATTTCTTCAGCCCCTTTTACAGCTTTTACTTCGGGAGCGTAGCGATAGAAATAAATCATTTCCTTTTCAAAAGCATCATGGATATCCTGTACTAATCCTGCATCAGGCACGATCCCTTTTTGTTTTAATAAAATCTGAATTGCCAATGGCTTATGATAACCCATCAGCGGAGTAGCATCTTCTATATTTATATAAACTCCATTTTCGTCAAATGCTTTCTGAAAAGCTTTGGCTACATTATTATCATCCAGTACTGTTGTACCGGCTATATCAAAAATGACTAGTTTAACAGACATAGGTTAATAGTTAAGATTATCTAAGTGAATGATGTGTCAGTAAATGGCGGTATGCCATTTCTTTATATGTAGCAAGATCAGGTAATGGTGTATTTATTTTTTTAGCAGCATCATCCCAGTATCTTATCTGTATATATAAGGGATGTAAAGAATCAGCTTCGAAAACAATGGCTTCATCCTGCGTCATCTTTCCTCCCTGCTTTTCTAATGTAGCCCTACTTGCTTGCGAAAGTTTTTCATAATAATCAGGATATCGATAAGTGAGATAGCGCTTGGTTGCTACATGTGATTCAACAAGCTTTGCTATTTTTTCTGAGAAAGAATGTTGTCGCAAAAAATGGCCGCCTAATCTTTCATGGTCTACTACACCAAAGCCGTCCATCTGTTCTACAGTCATAATATGCTCACACAAATGCCCGATATCATGAAAGAACGCTGCTAGTATTATTTCATCATCGTGTCCTTCTGCTGCTGCTAACTGGGCAGACTGGCACATATGTTCCACCTGCGATACGGGCTCACCGATATAATCTTCCTGTCCGTATTTTTCATATAAACTAAAAACGGATGCAACAATCTCTTTTGCTTTCTCTTCCGTCATTGTTTTTTATTTTACAATTTGTACAATCGCTTTTTCGATCGGTTGATTCGCAGTAAAAGTCAGCCCTAACAATCCTGCTACTGTTTGTGCTAATTGTGCCTGGTAAAGCTGTTCGTCTTTTTTTACTTCTCCTGTTGGATCAATACCGGCACCAATAGCAGCCATCCATATCTGGTCAGAGCCTTTCACTTTTGTACCGTGGCTTGTCCATTCTTTTTTTACTTCATCTCCCCTGCCATGATCACAAAGAATAATAAATGTCGTTTTATCTTTATACTCCGGCATTTGCTGTACTGTATTCCATAAATCAGCGATCCATCTATCAGCATTATGTGCCATGTTTAAATAAAAATCATAACGGCCACCATGCGCATAATCATCTGTTTCATCAAAAGCGAGGTATAATAGCTTTGGCTTATTTTCCCTGAGATATTGTTTCGCAATAGAATAAGTGATATGATCAGGGCGTACACCATCCCCTAATGGCATTGGCGTTGTTTTCTGCATTTCATTCAGCAACCGGATCTCGCCAGATTTAGAAGGAACGCTATCCACACCAGAACTTACAAGTAAGCCTGCCCTTGGTTCATTAATAATAGCATCAAAACAATCCCATGAAGAAAAGGCAGCTACTTTGTTTTTGTATTGCGGCTGCTTATTAACGAATTCAAGAATCGTTGTATTCTTATTAAAATTTTTATCATTGCTATTAACTGCTGTATCAGGGTTGCCTGTCAGCATTTCATTATACCCGGGATATGAAAACCAATATGGGTTTTTAACATTTACCTTACTACCGTACTGCCTGTTACCATGTAACTGGCCTTGCTTCGCAATAGTGTTCCAGAAAAAAGGGAATAGCTTTTCTCTTCTCTCCTCTGCGGTAGGCGCCCAATATTTTTTCTTCAGTTCAGCAGTATCAAAAGAAAAAGAAGGATCATTTATTAATGTAGCATCTGCGCCACCGAAAACTTCCTGCCAGCGCATTCCATCTAATGTAATGACGATTACGTTCTCAGCTTTTTTTGCCTGGCCAAAAAGAAGTACACAATGTGCAATGGCTATTAAGGTTATAAAATACTTTTTCATTAGTAATTATTTTTTTGTTTAGAATAATAAGGGCCGAAAATTTCTTTCACCAGCATATCAGCACGGTTATCATCCAGTATGATTATATAATATTCTTTACCACCTGGTAAAACCCGTACAACGATATGGCCTTGCTGGCTTTTATAAACGCGGTCGATTAATGGCCCGATCACATTTTTATTTGCGTCAAGCATATTAGTAGAAAATAAATCTCTTAGCCCATCGTAGAGATAAGTACTTGCCATGCGGAGCAATACTTCATGCCCGGGGTGATCGGCTGACCAGGATGGACCGATCCAGACACGCGGCTTCATTGTTTTTACCAGAAACTCATTCACTGCATCACGATTACCATGATGGTCCATTGTTGCAATGTCTACTTCGCCGATAGCTTTTGCGATAGGTGTTTCTACATTACGCAACGGGTTGTCATTGAAAAAAATAGTGCCGGGGTTATCGCCACCAGTATAATAACTAAACGGGCCATAGTGAATAACCAATGCGAGGCTCAGGCTATTTTCATCCGGCCATGTTTCTTTCTTTGTGGAATCATACGAAGGAAACTGGTTAAATACAGTGCTATCTTTCCCCGTCCATATCCATTGGTTAGATTTTATATTCTGTATATAAAAAGAAGGATATTTTTTTTCTTCATGTAATAAACGTAACTGCGACCGGCTTCCTGCTTTCAATGAAGCCATCTTCATTCCCTGCTTTTGCTTATCTGTAATGAAGTGGAAATAATTATCCATTGTTTTACCAAACTCAATCTCACCTCCACCATATTGCGCAGCCTTATATTTTAAATTATAAGGATAATTATAAAACGGATAGCCTCTATCTATTAATATACCCACAGGAAGTGAATCCCCTACACCTGTAATACCCGTCAATAAAAAATTGCCCGAAGATGAAAGAGGTGCGTTGGGATACCATGCACCAAAATGATCATCATGAAAATGGGTAAGCAAAGCATAATCTATACGCGGATCAGAAGCAGATACATTTTTAATGTAATGAACAATCCATTCATAGGGGAATTTGCTGTAATCAGGATGAATCATCGCATTGCGCGGTGTAAAAGTCCTTTTATCCAATGGAGATAATTCGCCGGCATCTAACAACATGGTGGTACCATCGGGCAAAATATAAAATGCGGCATTGCCTCTCCCTGTATTGATATGGTGTAAATCAAGAAAACCATTTTGCCATACAGGTAAAGGTTTACCAACTGTTGCTACCTGCCCATACGATAAAGTAGTAACAAGGAAAGAAATAATAAATAATATTTGTACCGTTTTTTTCATAATAATGATAAGAGAAATGAAGCGGAGTATAGAAATACTCCGCATTGTTTTTACCTCTCTAACTGCTTATGAGAAATAACTGCTGTATTTATTGTAACAACCACATTTTAGTGTTCAGGTCATCTGTATTACCCTGGCGTTGAACAGCCGCTGTACGGTTTTTTCCGTTTAATGATTGTTCACGCAAAGGATAGATATAACGGATGGGCACTTTATTTCCATTCAGGTTAGCGGGGCCGGGCGTAATGGCAGGCATACCTGTTCTGCGCCAGTCAAACCATGCTTCAAGGCCATTAAAATATAATGCGATCCATTTTTGTAAAGCAATCTTTGCGAGCTTTTCATCATCTGTACCTGTTAATGCAACATTTGTTTGTGCCATATAGCCAACAGGCATATCAATAGCAAGATTGTAAGCCGCAGGAACTATTGACTTCCAATAATTGAAATTAGCAGTTACGCCATTTGAATAATAAGTTGCTGCATCACCTGTTGTGATCATTCCTTTTTGCCTTGCTTCTGCCAATATAAATTGCAGTTCGGCATATGTCATCCATAATGCCCTGGGTGCTGCGGGATCAGGTACAGCCTGGTTGGGATCATTACATACAAGGCAAGCAAATGTGTATCCTACCCTTGATACATTCTGTACGCCACCACCGTATGCTAATGCATCTACATCGCTTAATCCATTCGGTATACCTTTAATTTCAGGCGTGCCCGCTATAACAGAAGTTTGTGTTGGCCTTCCAAATACTTTAATACGTGGATCGCCTAATGCAGTAAGGCGGTCAGTTAATGTTTTGCTTACACGAAACTCATCGAAAGAGCCTACGCGTGTACCATATAACGGCCATTGATTGGGAGCCGCAGCAAAATATTTTAATTCTGCATTATCATTATTATTTTCAAAAATGGGATTTGCTGCAGGGTTACTTACAAGGGCCTGCATATCTGCACTTACATTTTTCTTTTTAGAAATACGCATCATGTAGCGAAGGCGAAGAGAGTTAGCCAGCTTTCTCCATTTAATAAAAGAAGAAGAACCTCCACCAAATAAAATATCTCCATCAAATGAAGTATTGGAAGGGATTGCTGCCATTACATCATTTGCTTTTTTTAAATCAGCTAATATACCTGTGTAAATATCTTCCTGCTTGTCATAAGCCGGTTGATACACCCCACTTATTTTTGCTTTTCCGGCTTCAGAGTAGGGAACATCGCCATAAGCTTCTGTCACCTGCGCAAACATCCATGATTTCAATACAAGGCCTGCTGCATAATAAGGACTACTTTGATCGACAGAAGCAAAAATATTCTGCAGGTTACGATAGTTGTCATATACTGTATTCCATATTCCATTTTGTTCAGTCCAACCATAGCGGTCTTCATTAACAAACTGAATTTTGGCATGGTGCTGTGCTACGATATTACCAATCCCCCATGCTTCGTTCACCTGCTGGTTCATCATATTTCTGATAACACCACTTAATAAAAGATCAGGAGATACAGAAGTAGGATTATTTTTATTTGTATTGACATCAGCGAAATCTTTGGTACAACCTGCTATTAAAGCTACCAGCAGTACCATGATCATATTTTTTATACTAAACAGTTTCATGTCTGATTTTTTTAAAGTTGATCTTGCTGTTTTATAATTTGAAACTGAGGTTTACACCATAACTTCTTGTAGTAGGAATACTCATATACTCGATACCTGGTAATGCTGTACCACCTGAGTAAGACATATTCTCGGGATCTACGTGAGGTACTTTATCCCATAACAATAAGTTGCGGCCTACCAGAGAAATCGTCATACCACGGAATGGTGATTTACCAAATAAGCGGTCAGGAATTGTATACCCTATTTGTAATTCACGAAGCTTTACAAATGAAGCATCATACATTACACCTTCTGCAAGGCCACGTCCGTTTGTCCATGCAGTATGCCATTCACGTGCAGCCAGCTTTGTGGTGTTCGGAGAAATAGTACCGTTCGTCCCATTGGAGAAAACAACACCTTGCCCGATTACACCATTGCCCGGTTGGGAAAGATCGTAACCATTTTCACGGCCTTCTAACGTTTCTGTAATGATGCCACCTTCGCGGCCCACTGTTTGTGTTTCTGAATAAAGCGTACCACCATGGCGGATATCAAATAAGAAACTGAGGCGAATACCTTTATAATTCATGCGTGCACCAGTCCCCATTAACCAATCAGGATTATAATTTCCAAGATAGATACGGTTAGTAGTTGGGATAGGACGGCCATTTGCTGCGAATACCATCTGCCCCGTATACTTACCACTTGCATCATAATAAGGTGCATTCGGATCGGAGCTCTGCACTCTTGAAAAACCAATACCATATAAATCACCCATCCTTTCTCCTATTCTTGCTTCTACACTTACGCGGCGGTTTGCCATTTCATAAGTCGTTAACCCATCTGCCAGCTCCAATACTTTACTACGGTTTGCTGAAAAATTTACAAACGCTTCTACTTCCAGGTTTTTATTCCTGATAACTGTACCTGTCAGCATTACTTCGGCACCATAATTCTTTATTAAACCTGCATTGATATACTTGTTACTATAACCACTTGTATTAGTAAGAGGAATAGCCAGGATCTGATTCTTTGTACGGCTTGTGTAATAGGTTAAGTCAATACCGATACGATTTTTTAACAACCGCATTTCAGTACCTACTTCATACGCTGAGCTGATCTCTGGTTTCAGGCTTAGGTTAGCAAGTGTGCTTGCTTCGCCATAAATCTGAGAAGAGCCGAAGGGATCACTCCTTCCAAAACTTTGAGTAAATGCAAACGGGCCTGTATCATTTCCTACCTGTGCGAAACTTCCTCTTACCTTAAACAAATCAATCGCAGCGGGCAATGTAAACATCTGGTTTAGGATAGCACTTACTGCGATAGAAGAATAGAAGTAAGAATTATCTTCGTTACCAAACGCTTTAAGATTTTCTGGTAACGTCAATGCTGAACTCCAGTCATTTCTTCCGGTTACATCAACAAACAACATGTTTTTCCACGACACACCGGCTGAACCATATAAACTATTAATACGTTTTGCAACATTAAACTGGTCTACAGCCAGTGCAATTCTTGTATTGTTTAAACTATATATCCCTGGAATATTTAATTGACCTGCCGTTTCATCTTTACTACGAGATGATTGCCGCATCTGGTTTCCACCGAAAGAAGCTGTAATTCCAAAATCACTATTTATTTCTTTATTAAAGGAAAGTAAAAAGTCAGTGTTCCTTTCTTCATTTACAATATTCGTCTCGCGGTATTCACCAAAAGGAAAACGTTGTGTGCTGAATGCACGACGGAACTCACGGCGCTCATTGCTCCAATCTGTAGCAGTACGTACCTGAAGGTTTAACCATTTTGTAAACTCATACTTTAAAACAACATTCCCGACAATGCGGTCATAATACTGGCCGTTTGTGTTTTCATATAAAGTAAAATAAGGATTATCATGATAGTTATAGTTCCAGTTGTATTGCTTTTGACCATCAAGGCCTTGCTGCCACAACCTTTTTAAATCGCTCACGTTTACAGAAGCAGGCAACCAACAGTTAAACAGGTACATAATATTTTCTGTACCATAACTGATAGAAGGGCGGTTATCACTTTCACTTTTGATATAACTGATAAATGTTCTTGCTGATAATTTAGATGTAGGATTATACCCCCCGGAAAAAGAAACTGTATTACGTTTTAAATCTGTATTCGGTACAATTCCTTTTTGGTTAAGGTTCGTATAACTCAAACGGAAATCACCATCTTTATTTCCACCCACCAGTGCTACATTATTTGTAAATGTTTTACCGGTTTCAAGAAAATTTTTCAGGTTATTCTTATCTGCTACCCACGCAGTAGGTGTAATTACACTTCCTGCAGGAGCATTCAAATCGCCACCTGTATAATTAATAGGCTGGCCATTTAATGTACGTGGAGAATTAAACTGAGGAAAGTTTTGTCCGTTAAATATCGGACCCCATCCTTCGTCTGTACCATCGCGTACCCCACCGCCACCGCCATTTACAAATGCAAAATTATCACCAATGCCTTGCCCGTATTTTGTTTGATATTCAGGTAACTTCAATGGTGTTTCCAATGTAGCGTTAGTGTTTATTTCTATACCAATTCCTTTATTTACTTTACCACTTTTTGTTTTGATAAGAATAACTCCATTAGAAGCTCTCGAACCATATAATGCAGAAGCTGCAGGCCCTTTTAATACCGTCATGCTTTCTATATCATCAGGATTAATAAAGCTTGCTCCATTTCCAAAATCTACTTCAAGATTATTACGGCCGGAAGCGCCAGCGATTGCATTACTTATGGGAACTCCATCCACCACATATAAGGGTTCATTGCCTCCTAATTGAACAGAACGTTCTCCACGAATAGTTACGCGTGCTGAGCCCCCGATACCCGATGGGCTGCTTACAACAGTAACACCCGCTACTTTACCAGCTAATTGATTAACAACATTTGTTTCTCTTGCTACAGTTAACTGATCGCCTTTTACTTCCTGCAATGCGTATCCGAGTTTTCTCTTTTCTTTCCTGATACCGAGCGCTGTCACTACAACTTCATCAATTGATTTTACAGATTGTTGTACACGAACAAAAACCGAAGCGTCATTTCCTACTGTCACTTCTTTTCTATCAATATCAGTACCTGTAAAAATCAATACATCTCCGCTATTTGCAGAAATGCTGAAAGCACCATCACTGTTCGTTACTGTACCATTTGATTTTCCTTTTACAGAAACAGAAATTCCGGATAGCGGCGACTGATTGGTTTCGGC
>Ga0164241_10003676_pt1 | contig 15279 bp, 10 predicted proteins | sample OricomyardsoilBY_FD_108780 | JGI IMG/M metagenome (GOLD analysis project Ga0164241, IMG submission 108780) | Backyard soil microbial communities from Emeryville, California, USA - Original compost - Back yard soil (BY) | ecosystem: Environmental > Terrestrial > Soil > Unclassified | place: USA... | reverse complement strand
GCGGCCCGAAGTAATCGTATCGGTTTTAAATCCTTTTGACTGCAACCAACTCTTAGTAGTATCAGCAGATGATGTAGAGAGGGTATATAATCTTACTCCTTCCTGCTTTTGAATAAAAGAACTGATAAATGCATTTTTTTGTGCAACAAGGGCTGAATCTTTTATACCGAGTAATTCTATTGCACCACCTTCGGGAAAAGTAAAAGTGGAACTGAAAGTACCTTCATATAGCGGAGTAGCTGAAGTATCTATCGGGCGCATCTTAAAACCTAATGTATCTGTATAATATTTCATAGCACTATCCAGGTTTTTTACCATGATAGTTGTATTAATAATACCGATGCCCGCACCCAACAGCGGATTCGTTTTGTTTAAACTATCTCTATCCGTTTGCTTTACACTATCCGGTTTGGAATTACACGACGATACAAAAATGAAAAGAATGAACGCTGCGAGGCAGCAGAGTAGTGAACGGTTTGGTTGCATTGTTGGTGGATTGAGCCAGTACCGGAATTATGAACAGATACTATCTATAAATTACCGGAGCTGAAGTATCATTAAATATAATCAATTAAAAGTGTTTGACAGAATAATTATTGAGAGAAAACATACTGACAAAACAATCAATAATGAATATAAATTTCTACCCGCATATTCTGCATTCGCTGCTCCACAGTTTGAGGATTTGCAAATACGGGTTGTGAATTTCCCACACCACGGAATAAAATTCTATCTTTTGAAATTCCTTTTTCTATTAATAAATCAGCAACAGCTTTTGCACGCTCTTCAGATAATTTATAAATATCTTTTAACTGGCTGGCTGGCCTGTTACTTTGATAATTTACATGGCCCACTATTTCAAACATTCCGGTGTTGTAGCGTTTCAATTGCTTATACAAATCGTTGAGATAATCCAGCGATTCCGGGCGTATGATATAAGAATCAGGATAAAATAAAATCTTATTGGTCGATATTACCAGGCTATCAGTTATGCTTTCTGCAGGAGTAGCAGGCAAAGGCGAAGCGATTACTGGTTCTGCTTGTTTTCTTGCTTTTATAATTACCACACGGTTATCGGCCAGTTGTTTTCCAAAAATAGTTGTCTCTCCATCATAGTTTGCCTGGTAGTCTGTGCAGAAAGGGATATTCCAGCTTTTTAAAATATTAATTACATCATCAACCCTTTTTTTCGATAAAGCTTTGTTGTATGCATTCGTATTCGTTGTGTCTGTATATCCCCGTAGCTCATAAACGCATAGCTTATCCCTTTGCAATAATTGTAAAGCTGATAATCCAATGCTATCTACATGAAATTGATTGGGTTTAAAATAAACAGATATTGAATCTGTCCGTTGAGAAAATAAAGAGCTGCTGCATAGCAGGCAGATAACTGCTGTACAAATTCCTGAAACATATTTTCCCGGTACACTCATACTTGCCTAAGATAAATGTTATATCTCATTTTGAAAGGCATACTCTTTCTACAAATACAGGATTATTAAAGCTCGCTGCTTCGGCCAACAGCATTGTGTACTATTCTTTCCCCATATTGAGAGTAGTATATATCTGTAACGCTGCTTTTTCCAAATAAATTAAACCAAAAATGCTCCTGTTTTATTTCATACTGTTTGGCGTATAGTTTGATATTCTCTATGCGTTACGATTCCATTACACCTAAAACAGTATCTAATTTTTCGCAAGCCATGGATCTAAACAGCCCGGACACGAACAGTACGACCGCATCAGGTTTTCTCGCCGGTGGTGAGCAAATGGGTAAGCGTATCCGGAATTTCGACTGGACAAAAACATCATTAGGCAAACCTGACACCTGGCCGCAGGCATTGCGTACTTCTATCAGTATATGTTTAAATTCTAATTTCCCGATTGCTGTGTATTGGGGCAAAGACCTTACGCTGATTTATAATGATGCATGGAGCCCCATACTCGGCAATAAAGCTAACTGGGCACTTGGCAAACCCGCCCGTGAAGTATGGCCGGATATCTGGAATGATATTGAACCACAATTTAAAAAAGCATTCAGCGGGCAACCCGGTGGAAGTACGGATGCATTATTGCCTATGCAGCGGCATGGGTATATTGAAGAATGCTATTTCGATTTCACATTTACACCCGTATATGCAGAAAGCGGAAATGTAGAAGGTGTATTTAACGCGGTGATAGAAACCACTTACCGTATGCTGAATGAAGGGCGTAGTGAATTTCTAAATAATCTCACCTTATTACTGGCAACATCCAAATCGCAGGAAGAGGTATATAAAAATCTTATACATTATTTTAAAAATAAAAATACAGCTGTATCCTTTGGTGCGGTATGTTCCCTGCAAAATGAAAATTTTACTATTACACATGCTACACATGACCCTGCTATACATTTTAAACTGAAAAAGAAACTACCGTTTGATTCAATTGGTTTCAATAAATTTTTATTCATCCCTGATATACACGAATATTTTGAAAACCCGCCCAAAGGACATTGGCCGGAAACGCCGCTTGAAGCTGTTTTAATTCCTGTAAGCGATTATACGGGTAAGGCTATTGATTATGTTTTTTGCGGCTTGAATGCGCGCCGCCGTTTCGATGAACAATACTCTTTATTTTTTACAAGCCTTGCAGACAGGATCATAAACATCTCTGATACTATCCGTGCATTGGAAGAAGAAAGAAAACGGGCGAATGCCCTGGCAGAAATCGATAAAGCCAAAACAGCTTTCTTCTCCAATATCAGCCATGAGTTCCGTACACCACTTACACTTTTATTGGGTGTAGTGGAACAAACACTTGCCGATCCGAATACAAATCCTGCCAATCACGACCGGCTGCTGATGATGCAGCGCAACGCTATGCGGCTGCTTCGCCTTGTCAATAATTTATTAGACTATAGCCGTATAGAAGCTGGCAGAATGGCTGCGCAATACAAACCAACGAACATTGCAAAGTTCACTACAGACCTTGCAGCTACTTTCCGTTCTACTATCGAAAATGCGGGACTGCAATTCAATGTGCATTGCAACGAAGTGCATTCTCCTGTATATGTAGATAAAAATATGTGGGAGAAAATTGTATTGAACCTTTTATCCAATGCTTTTAAATATACATTGGAAGGAAGCATTTCTGTTTCCTTGACAGAAGAGAATGGCAGTGTTCATTTTTCTGTAAAATATACCGGCATCGGTATTCCTGACTATGCAAAACCAAAATTGTTTGAACGTTTTTACAGGGTAGAAAATACAACAGCACGCAGCTATGAAGGAACAGGGATCGGCCTTTCGATGATTAATGAACTGGTGAAACTGCATGGTGGCGAAATACTGGTAGAGAGCGAGCCAGGCAAAGGGTCTGTATTTACGGCGGTACTACCAACCGGTAAAAAACATTTGCCTGCTGACCAGGTAATAGAATCAGCACAGGAATATGATGAAGTCTTTGCCGACTTTCTTGTAGAAGATGCAAATGCATTGCTGGGAAATAATCAAACAATAAATCAGCAAGATGACGCAAGCGAAAAACCAATCGTGTTGATTGTAGATGATAATAGTGATATCCGTAATTATCTTTCGGATCTTCTTTCTGCTGAATATACAGTCATAACTGCGGAGCATGGGGAAGATGCGTTACAACAAATTAAAACTTCCACACCATCATTAATCATCAGTGATGTAATGATGCCGGTAATGGATGGCCTGCAATTAGTAAATACACTGAAAGCAAATATCGATACACAGCATATACCTGTCATATTGCTAACGGCCCGTGCCGGCGAAGAGTCCCGCATAGCGGGTTACGAAACAGGGGCAGATGATTATCTCGTAAAACCTTTTGCTGCCAATGAACTCTTGTCAAGAGTATCCGCACAGATTAAACTAAAACAGAAAAGGCAGGACGCTTTAAAAACATTATACAATCTGTTTGACGAAGTATCCTTTGGAGTCATCGCGTTAAAAGGAGATAACCTTCTCATTGAGTATATCAATAAATATAATCTCGACCTATGGAATGCGGATAAAAAAGATGTAATCGGCAAGCCGCTTTTTGAAGCGAGGCCGGAGATACAAAAATTTGCAGAAGGAATCCATCAAAAAGTATATGAAACAGAAAGCAGGTATGAGCAACGGGAACTGGCTGTCCCCTTTTATACCAATGGAAATAAAACACTTCGCTACTTTGATGTAGTAATCGATCCTATGCGGGATGATACCGGCCGTATCATCGGGCAATTGGCGACAAGCATTGATGTAACCGACAAAGTATTGCACCGCAACAGTATTGCTGAAAAAGAAGTAAAGTACAGGGCGCTATCATTGTCGCTGGATGAAATGGTAAAACTAAGAACAGAACAACTCCACGAACTGAACGAACTGCTGATGCATAAAAACAGGGAACTGGAAAATACAATTCAACAACTTCATCAGCAACAACTGAAAGATATACAGAAAGACAATTTCATACAGATGGCAAGCCATGAGTTGAAAACGCCTGTTACATCCATCACGGGTTATGTACAGGTATTATCCAAAGCGTACCAGCAGGATGAAACGATACCGCAGGCAATATTAAAATCAGCATTCGGCAGTATAGAAAAACAATTAAAACGTTTGACAAGGTTAATCAGCGAGCTTCTTGATTTATCTAAAATAGAAACAGGGCAATTACAGTTTCATCATGAATTATTTGACCTGAATGTACTTATAGAAGAAGTGATCGCAGATATCCGCCATACGGGCGCTAAACAAACAATCATTCTTTCACAAGAAGGCTGTTATCATGTTACCGGCGACCGCGACCGTATCGGCCAGGTATTTATCAACTTATTGAATAATGCCATCAAGTTTTCTGCACCGGAATCTACAATTGAGATAACTATTGCAAAACACAATGGAAACTTTGCAGCTGTATCTGTAAAAGACCAGGGCATTGGTATTGATAAGGAAGAACAGGATAAAATATTTGAACGTTTTTATCGTGTAAAAAGTAAGGAAACAGAAACCTATCCCGGCTTTGGTATCGGATTATTTATTGCCCGCAGTATTTTACAAAAACATAACGGCAACCTTTTCGTAGAAAGTGAAAAAGCAAAAGGCGCGAAGTTTACATTTTTGTTACCCATCGATCATTCATAAGCAAACAAACAACGGTTCGCTGTTAATGATTTATCTTTATTCCCAATTATGGATGGGATCACAATACTCGGCTTATTCGCCGCATTTTTTACTACCGTTTCTTTTTTACCACAGGCAATTAAAACAATCCGCACAAAAGACACAAGCGCTATCTCGCTGTTCATGTATATACTTTTTACCATCGGCACTTTGCTTTGGTTAGCGTATGGTTTTATTACGCACAACTTACCTGTCTGGCTTGCCAATGCAGTTACTACAGTGCTTGCGGCAATTATTTTATATTATAAGATTAGTGAAACAAAGAAAAATAAACAAAGCCGCTAAACTATCTTATACTAAATGATATAATAAAAAAGAATAGACTGTAGAAATATTACAGTATATTCTTTTTATAAGCTCTTTTTTAAATGCCTTACAAATTCAACCAGTACTCAGATCGTTCCAGTCCAATATTGTTTGGCTTTGGCAAATGCGTTAGCGCCTACTTTCTTTCCCATCTCAAGGCCAGCTACATTGCCTTCATAAAAATGAATGCCTCCATACAGCCTTGACTCGCCTGCATCTAATGCTGCTTCGGTAAATGTGTTCCAACGCATAGTAATACCTGTTACATTTTCTGCGGGGTCTGCTGCTAATGGTTTTGTTTGCATATAAAAATATCCAAACTTATCGCTGCCGGTAAACATCTTTAGCACAGTTGCGGCTGCCATACTAAACCCGCTATGCCCCGAAACATATTCTGCAAAAGGCGGAGTAGGAAATGTATTCACCTGGAAAGTTCTCCAGCTTTCTCCCTGTATTTCTATTGTGCCTTTTCCCGGGCCTCCCCATGCTTTAATCGTTTTGCCGCGAAACAAATGCCTGATCGCTGTAATCGGGCGGCAGTAATCATAAAAGCGTTTACATTCCCATATAGCTATCGATGCATCAAAGACAGCATTGGTTACTGCAAAAAATAATTTTACAGTATCATCAATACTAAGGTTATCTCTTTCTACAATGTAAGAAGTAAAGATTGTCCAGTGGCCGGGAGGCATTTCAGATTTAGGCCCATCTGCCCAATACTCCGCCATTACTTTTTGCAAAGGCGTTAAGTTCGCTTGTATATCTATTACATTTTTAGCCTGCTCCAGATAGCCTTGCGAAGCAAGTGCCTGCGGTGGCGATGGCCTGAACTGGCCACTGCTTGTCAATGCAAATGGAATTACATTTTCCCAATGTGCAGCAATATAGCCGGGTGTTGCCGGTCTTATTTCATCACTCAGGTAAGTAAGCGGCTGCCATCTGTCAGGATAATTTATTTCTTCCACTGTTGTAGCAAAGAAAGGGCGCAAAGGATCATTTACCGAAGCATAGCCGGTAGTATCGGCATAGTTGCCGGCTTCATTGGCGCCATCTGTTTGCCTGAAAGTTAATACCTGTTTCGATGCTTTGTTGCCTACACCCAAAGCCGTATTTGCAGATGTAGAATTTTGTGAAATGTCTAATCCCAGTTCTGTCATTTTCGCATCGAACAAAGTTTTTACTTTGGGAAACTGGTCTACCAATGCTCTGTACGCTGCATAGCTGATAGATATCGCCACGTTAGCAGGAGTGTTGGGTACTGTCGCGGAAAAATTTGTAGTAGTAAGTTTGGCAACGGGATCGTAAGCGGCCCATGCATCATAAATGCAGGTGTACATGATGGCGATTGAGCGGGCAGCCATCGGAGGCCCGGGTTTTGTCTGGCGAATTCCTTCTAACATCAATTCGTTCCAGTCCGTGATAATGCTTTTCATATAAAAGATTTTACATGCCTACTCTGAGCAGTTTTCGGCTTCCCTGTCTTACTCTTTTATGGATTTTCAGATGACTCCAATAGAAAGTAATACTCCAGGGATTGTAAAAATCTATATGAATGTATCGTAATGGTTGGTAGAAAACCTGATGTTTATCATGTTACTACTAAAGTGGTAGGAAGGAAATAGTGATGTGTAAACAAAATGCTATTTAAAATGATTATTATGTATTCTTAAAAACTCCGGATCTGGTAAAAATTTTTTAGGCATTAAAATTTTGTTGCCTTCATATTTGAGAAAATAATTTTTTATTACAGGGTCTGTTTTATCCTTTTTAATTTTAGACGAAATTATAACTGTGTAGTCATCGGGATTTATAGTTATTAACCCTGCTTCAAATGCTTTATCATGCAAAGCATTCAGGCATAAACCATTTGCCGGATTTAACCTATTGGTTTCATATTTACTCCATAAAGTAATATGACTGGCAATTAGTAATTCAGGCTGTTTCAATCCGGTAATGCAACATGTTGCATTATAATTCGCAAGTACCATTCTTCTAAACCGATATTGGTTTACCCGAGTTTTAACTATGCGCTTTTTATCAATACCTTTTTCTATTATATCTGATATATCAATATTATATAAATCTTCTACCTTCTTCTTTTTAATTTTTGCCAAAAGTTCTTCGCTTTGTTCAAAAGAAAAATCCCAGTTCTTATGAAAATCGGCCCAAACAACTTTATCAAGGTTTCCACCATGATCAGCTCCTTTTATTCCTCTTTGCTGCTGAACCGGGTCAATACTCGCAAAGTTCACAAGTTTAAATGCAACTGCACCGGGTGTACGATTTATAAGATTGGCTAATTCGATTATACTAGGATTACGGCTGTGCATTTTCCCAAACTCCAATTTTGAGTAAAGGTTTATTGCTAAAAGTAGTTCTTCTTTGTTCCATAATCGCTGACCAGGTTTCATAGAAGATATTTTAATTACAGTAGCTTATCAAAGCAATATACAAAACTTTAGTGGCTAACACAGTCCTCTTCAATAAAACTATAACTACAATGAAGATTGCGACATTCACAGATTTGATAAATTATTTTTTCATCTACTTCTTCCGAAAGTATATCTGTCCTACTTCCACATTTTGGGCAAGTAACAGGCTGCTCTGTCATAATATAAATATCAAGCATGATTAAAAATAAAAAATCACCCATTGTCTTAATTTGCTTTTAGGACACTTCTCATTCCGCCTCCCAACTTTTCTTCGTATCTTCTGCTCCAACCAAACCTTCACACATGAGAATGCGCCTGCTGCTTTTAACGGTACTGGCTTTTGCTACGGCACTGATGGCGTTCCGGTTGACAGATACTACTTCTGCTGCACGTCCTTCTTTCGGTACTAAAAAAATAACAGCCGCCCTCCGCTGCAGCCCCGATTGGGAATTGCTGAAAGACTGGCTCGATGAAGTGGATATACCACCTGTGCCCGGTGCTGGCAATTACAAATGGAAAATCAGTACACAAAATGATAGCGCTGCGTTTTATTTTAACCAGGGCATTAATATGTATTACAGCTTTCACATCATCGAAGCTATGGCATCGTTTAAAAAAGCACAACGCTTCGATACAAATGCTGCTATGCTGTACTGGGCAGAGGCTTTAGCATACGGCCCGAATATTAATGATGTAGGCTATTCCGCATCACCCGATGCATTGAGCGCTGTAGCAAAAGCAATCGCACTCTCTGCTTCAGCTACGCCAGCAGAAAAAGCATTGATCCATGCACAGGAAGTACGCTACTCGGCAGATAGTACACAAACACGGGAACACCTGAATCAATTATATGTAGATGCTATGCAACGGGCATATACCGAATTTCCCGGCCATGCAGATATAGCTGCCTTATATGCTGATGCATTGATGCTGCAACACCCCTGGGACCTCTGGAATAAAAATGGTACCCCACAACCATGGACACCCAGCATACAAACTGTATTGGAAAAATTATTGGTAAAAATGCCCACCCATCCCGGCGCTAATCATTATTATATACATGTAATGGAACCTTCGCCTTATCCGCAAAAAGCGATGGCAAGTGCTAACCGCCTCGGTGCATTAACACCCGGGCTTGCACATACCGTACACATGCCTTCGCATATATACCTGCGTACCGGCCAGTATGATAAAGGTGTAACAGTAAATGAAAATGCAATAGCAGGTTATAAAAAAATGATGGCGCTCTACCCTGCTGTCAGCAGCAACGATTTTTTATACAGCATTCACAACCTGCACATGCAAACAAATAATGCATTGCTGCAGGGACGGGAAAACTATGCAGTGCAATCTGCCATAGCAACTGTCAACAGTGTACAAAAAGATTATCTCGCAATACCCGGCGCTATGGGCAACCTTGTGCAATATGTGTATATGACACCCGTACTGGTAGATGTGCGCTTTAGCCGCTGGGATGCTTTATTACAAATGCCAAAGCCTGATGATGCTTTGGTATACGCCAATGTATTGTATCATTTCGGAAGAGGAATGGCTTTCTCTGCGCAAACAAAAACGAATGAAGCAAAAACAGAATTGGCAGCTATACAACTACTGATGAAAGATAGTGTACTCTATTTACCATTTACTCCTTTTTCTCCGGCAATAGATGGTGCGGTGATAGCGGAAAATTTATTGACAGGCGCTATCGCTTTGCAGGAAAAAAATAATGACGCAGCTATTACTGCATTTACAAAAGCAGTAGCAACAGAAAATAATATGGTGTATAATGAACCCCGCGACTGGATGCTGAACCCCGGGCCTTATCTTGGTAATGCATATATGCAAGCTGGTAACTATGCAGCCGCAGAAAAAGCATTCCGGAATGACCTGGCCGTTAATAATGAAAATGGCTGGTCTTTATATGGATTACACAAAAGCCTTTTAGCACAAAATAAAAAAACAGAAGCTACCAAAGTATGGGTACGCTATCAAAAAGCATTTGCAAAAACAGATACGCAGGTGAAATTGTAGTGCTTACGAAATGATAGATACATACTTGTGCTATTTTATTTATCCTTAACCCTATTGTCTTACTATTATTATTTTCTATGTTGCTGTTTGTCTATTCATACAGCCTGACATAAAACCAGATGCTTGTTAAAATAGAATGACAGCGATGGTTATATTGTTGTATCTTAATTTGCAAAGGCTTTCTGAATCAAACTTAGTGTAAGTAAAAATGTCTACCGTTTTGCCATTACTCCGTTTTTTCAAGAAGCCCGCCTATATCGGGTGGTTAGTTTTTTTTGTGCTGATTATTGCTGCCTCTGTTTTATCCTATCAGCGTTTTATACTCATCAAAGAAGCAAAGGCACGTGAATTGACAAACGCCGCTTTAAATGCGAGGGAACGTTTAAATACCGTCTTAAACTATAGCGAATCGGCAACAAGGACACTGGGTTTTATCATCAGCCGGTATGATAGCAGGAATGATTTCGATTCGATCGCAAAAAAATTACTGGATAGTAATCAATATGTGGATGCACTGGAACTTGTAGAAGGAGGGATGATTACACATGTATATCCCCTGGCAGAAAACAATGCAGCCATTGGCTATGATATTCTGAACGATTCTCTTGTAAATAAAGAAGCGAAGCGCGCCATTGCAGAAAATAAATTATTCTATGCAGGCCCTATCGTATTGAAGCAGGGATATGTAGGTATTATAGGGCGGTTACCTCTTTTCTCCGAAGGTAAATTCAAAGGTTTTGCTGCAGCAATCGTAAAACTTTCTACACTCATTAATGCAGCAGAACTGGACAGTAATAAAGATTATAAGTTTCAGTTGTCCAAAGTGGACCCTAATACCGGGCAGGAACAATTTTTTCTTCCTTTCAAAAATAAATTCATAAAAAAAGATTGGGTATCGGTAAGTGTAAAAGAAGGTGACTGGAAAATATATGCCCGCTTTTTACATGCAAAGCCAGAGCTTGCGATTATTCCTTTTGCTATTCTCGGGCTTTTGTTTTCCATTTCAGGCGGGCTGTTTGCATGGTATGGCGCAAGGCAACCTTACAGGCTACAACAACAGATAAAAGAAAAAACCCGCCAACTGAAAGCAAGCGAGGAAAAATATTTTTCTTATTTCGAAAAAGCATCTGACACTATTATTGTGACAGACCACAATGGTTTTATTACAGAAGTGAATAACAGCGTTTGCAAATTGCTTGGTTATTCCCGTGACGAATTAATTGGGTTAAATTTTTCAAAACTTGTAGAGCCCTCACAGTTAGCTACTGATCCTGTTGATCTTGATTTCCATCAGCAAGGTGTTGAACTTGTACGCGAAAGGCGCTTAGTAAAAAAGAATGGCGGCACAGTAGAAATTGAAATCAGTGTAAAAAAAATTGATGGTAATCATAATCTCGCTATTGGCCGTGACCTTACCGGTTTGCGGGAAGCACAAAAACAAGTAGCTGTCAGCGAATCGACGCTTCGCGGTGCATTTGAACATTCTGCTATTGGTATGGCGCTGGTAGGGCTTGATGGAAAATGGATAAAAGTAAACCGTGCGTTATGCAATATGCTGGGCTATACGCAGCATGAAATGCGGGCGATGAGTTTTAATGATATCACACATCCCGGTGACAAGGAAGGAGGTGTACGGTTTATGAAAGCTGCGGCTACAGCGGGTACTGATATGTACCGCACAGAGAAAAGATATATCAGCAAGGGTGGAGGATTAATATGGGTGAACCTGAATGTATCTGCGGTGCGGGATGCTAATGACCATATACTTTATTTTGTTACGCAAACAGAAGATATTACCGAAAAGAAAAAAGTAATTGAACTATTACAGGTAAGGGAACAACAATTACGTTTGTTTATTGAGCATAGCCCTGTAGCACTTGCCATGTTCGATAAGGATATGCGTTATCTCATCACCAGTAAAAGATGGCTGAGTGATTATGGTCTGGAAGGAAAACAAGTAATCGGCAAAATACATTATGACCTTTTTCCTGATAACCCACAACGCTGGCGCGACATTCACAAAAAATGTTTACAGGAAGGAATATCTGCAAAAAGTGAAGAAGATTATTTTGTAGATGAAAATGGAAAAACGACCTGGTTAAGATGGGAAGTGCATCCGTGGCGGCAATATAATGGTGAGATCGGTGGTATTATTTTATTTACAGAGATTGTTACAAAATTAAAAGAGAGCGAAGAAAAATTCAGGAACCTTGTAGAGAAAAGCCTTGCCGGTGTTTATATTTTACAAGATGGAAAAGTAATATATATCAACCCTGCGCATCAACGAATGATGGGCTACTCCTTACAGGAATTGCAGTCGATGGAGAGTATTGAATCGCTTGTGTATGAATCAGACATTCCTGTATTCCGGGCTTATCATCAAGCGGAGGGTATTGCAAGCGGTAATCAAAATCAGTATGGATTACGTGCTATACGAAAAGATGGTGCATTGGTATATTTAGAAATGGCGACTTCGCAAATTATTTATGAAGGCAAGCCTGCGTTGATCGGTACCATGCTTGATATTACCGACAGGGTAGAAGAAGAAATACGTATAGGCCGCGCCGTTAACGAAGCACAGGAAAGCGAACGTATGCAGATTGGTATGGAGTTGCATGATAATGTGAAACAAATTATGGCAGCAGCCTTACTTACTGCTGATTTTATAAAAGGGCATCTTACAGATACAAAACTGGCTGGTGAACAACTTGAAAATCTTAAAAACTATACGAAGGAAGCGATTGATGAACTACGCAGGCTTTCGCATCAACTGGCACCGGCAATCAATAAAACAGATTCTTTCCGTGACCAGGTAGGAAAATTGGTGTCCACATTAAACAAAGACAATAAGCTGGCTATTACTACACAAATTCCTTCCGCAGAAAATATTCTATCAGAAGCAGTACGCACTGCTTTTTACAGAATTCTACAGGAACAATTGAATAATGTTCTGAAATATGCGAATGCAACATCTGTGTTGATAAGCATAGAATATTATGAAAAAAATTGTGTGCTGATAATACGCGATAATGGAAAGGGTTTTGATCCGTCATTACGAAGCGATGGCATCGGCCTTGAAAATATACGGCGCCGTGCTTTTGTGTTAGGGGGTACTGCAAAAATTATTTCCAGCCCGGGTGAGGGTTGCGAAATCAATGTTACCATTCCACTAAACAAATAGTATTAAAATATAACTATTGTTTTTGCTATTATAGTTTCACTTCCCTTCCCTCTTCTGCACTTTTAAAAAATGCTTCCATCAGTTTCATATTCTGTATAGAATCCGCAAGTGGTGTAGGTACCTGAGTATTGTTTACTATGGATTGCGCAAACGCATCTGCTTCGAGTGTGTATTGATCAGTGATGGGGAATATAGTTTCTTTGGTTCCTTTGGAAGTATGCAGCCATAGTTTGGTTGGCTTATCCGGCGGGGCGTTGAAAGGGATTTCAATTTCTATGCGCCCACTTGTGCCTATTATTTGTACACGCTGGTAAGGCATTATTTGCGTAGAGCAGGTGAATGTAGAAGTACCATTATCAAAACTGATAATGCCGGATGATATACGGTCTGTGCCCCAGGCTTTGTCCCAATCTACTTTGCCGATAATGCTGAGAGGTTCTTTGCCAAATAAATACCGGGCGAGGGATAGGCAGTAACAACCAATATCCATCATGGCACCGCCACCCATTTCTTTTTTGTTGCGGATATTATTGGGGTCCGTATTATAAAAAGAAAAAAAGGAATGAACAGTTTGTAAAGTGCCGATTGCTTCTTCTTTTACCATCTGCAAAGCAAGCTGCCATTGAGGATGAAAGCGGTACATAAATGCTTCCATTATTTTTTGCTGCGGGTATTGTTGCGCTGCAGTTTGTAATGTTTGCGCTTCAGCTACAGAAAGGCCGACGGGCTTTTCGCATAATACATGCTTGCCTGCCTGCAATGCTTTGATAGCCCACTCTACATGCAGGTGATTGGGCAGCGGAATATATACAGCATCTACCTGCTTATCTTGTAATAACGCTTCGTACGAATCATATACAGTAGGAATATTTAATTGAGCTGCTGCTTTCTCAGCCTGCTCTTTATTGCGCGAAGCAATCGCTACTACTTCGCAATGCGTTCCTTTTTGTATAGCAGGTATTACTTTTTCAATTCCAATCTTTGCTGTACTGATAATGCCCCAATGGATTTTTTTCATGATGGCGAATTTAACATTTAAAAGTATAAGAGCCTCCCCCAACCCCCTCCAAAAGGAGAGGGCTTAGACTCCGATAGTTGACGTGTCATTACAAATTCCGGTTAAGACAACATAACAAAAGAGGAACATGGCTCTAAAAAAAACTTCTTTCTTACTTATCACTCATATCCTCACTTTCTTATTCCTTATTTATCATTTCTTATTACTTATTCAACTATCAGCCTTGTGCCTTGATGGCCTTCTCTTCGAACCTCAAACATCAAACTTCAAACCTCAAATTTGAAACCTTGCACCATCACAAACAATTGTTACTTTGCAAAAAAATTACTGAATGAGTACCAGGACCCTGCATACAGTTAAGCGCATCGCACTAGTAGCACATGATAATATGAAAGATGAAATGATTGAATGGGCTATTACTAATAAATCTGTTTTGGGTACACATATATTGTATGGTACAGGCACTACCGGTACATTGGTGGAAGAAGCGTTGCTGCAGCCAGTTATTAAATTTTTAAGTGGCCCGCTGGGTGGTGATCAGCAGATTGGTGCAGGTATTGCGGAAGGCAATATCGATATGCTTATTTTTTTCTGGGACCCGATGGAAGCACAACCGCATGACCCGGATATTAAAGCGCTCTTACGCGTAGCAGCTACATGGAATATACCTACTGCATGTAACCGCGCTACGGCTGATTTTATGTTGAGCTCTCCATTTATGGGAGTAGATTATAAAACGAAAGTGAATGATTTTTCTGCGTATACAAATCGCAGATTAAAATAACATTTATAAACGCATTCTATTCGCTTCGTGCAAAAGGTATTCAGTAAATTGCAGTATGCCTTTTCAGATACGCGCTCCTTTTCCTCCTGCAGGCGACCAGCCGGAAGCTATCCGCCAACTAACGGAAGGACTGAACGAAGGAGAAAAATTTCAAACACTATTGGGTGTAACAGGAAGTGGTAAAACATTTACCATTGCCAACGTTATTCAGAATGTACAGCGACCTACACTGATATTAACGCATAATAAAACATTGGTAGCGCAACTCTATGGTGAGTTCCGCCAGTTTTTTCCGGATAATGCGGTAGAATATTTTGTATCCTATTACGATTATTATCAGCCGGAGGCTT
>Ga0164241_10003675_pt1 | contig 15280 bp, 12 predicted proteins | sample OricomyardsoilBY_FD_108780 | JGI IMG/M metagenome (GOLD analysis project Ga0164241, IMG submission 108780) | Backyard soil microbial communities from Emeryville, California, USA - Original compost - Back yard soil (BY) | ecosystem: Environmental > Terrestrial > Soil > Unclassified | place: USA... | reverse complement strand
GGGGGGTTGCGGCCTGGGTGCGGCAGTTGGGGCGGGGGGTTGTGGCGGCGATGGCGGCGAGACGCGCGGAGCCGGTTGAGCGGCTGGCGGGGCCGCCTTGGCCGCGGGCCGGGGGGGAGCTGCTGCCGGCGGCTTGTCGGCGCCGACTTTCGGCCGCGGGCCGCGGGTGCTGGTCGGATCCCAGTCGCCCATGAAGTCCATGTCGAGATCGAGGCTTTCGAATTTGGCCCCCGGCGGCGTCGAGGCGCGCGCGCCCGCTGCCGCTGGCCGCGCCGGCGCCGGCGCCGCTGCCGCCCCGGGCCGCGCTGGCGGAGCGGTGGCAGCGGACGGTGCGGGCCGGGCCGGTAGCGGCGGTGCCGGAGGTGCCGGTCTAACGACTGCGGGCGCGCCGGCGGGCGAAGCCGGCGCGAAAATGGCGGGGGAGCGCGGCGCCGGAGCTTGCGAGGCGCCCGCGGGCGGTGGCGCCAGCGGCTCTCCTGGTCGCAGCGGCAGCCGGCGCGGCGGGATCGGCGGTGACGCGCCGGTCGGGCGAGGCGGAGCGGCGGGCGCGCCCGGCGCCGCAGCTGTCGGCGCCGCCGAAGCACTCGGCGCCGCCAGCGCGCTCGGGGCCGCGGCAGTGCTCGGGGCCGCGGCAGCGCTCGGCGGCTGGTTGACGGCCATGGCCGTCGCCGGCGGCTGGCTGGGCGCGACAGGAGGCTGGCTGGCCGCGCCTTCCGGCGGCTGGCTGGTTCGCGCCTGGCGGCCGAGCCGTTTGCGGGCAGCGATCGTCAAGAGCTCGCCGTTCTTTTGGGCCCGCAGCAAGTGGCGCTTGTAGGTACCGTTCTCGATCTCGCGGCAGATGCGCTGCCAATATTGCTGGAACGTGTTGTAGCGCTGGATGATCGTCTGCAACTTGAAGCGCTTGGCTGTGTTGCGAATCTTCTCGCGCCTCAGCAAGTAGATGCGACGATCGACGTCTTTGCGCGCGATCGCGGGCTCGATCCGCTCGATGCCCATGAAGTATTGCTCGTAGAGCGCGCGCAAGCGCTCGAGCCGGGTCTCCAGCTCATCGATCGCTACGTCGAGCTCGGCGGCTTCCACTCAATCTCCTCAGCTCGGCAAGGGCTCGACGACCAGATGGTCGAAGCAGACGGGGGTTTCCCAATCGTTGAAGGCGAAGTGGTCGTGCCCGATACCCATCAGCGGCTGCCGATCGTCGAAGCTCAAGATCTCCACGTCGTCGGCCCAGAACCGGACCGTATGACCGTCGCTTCGTTCCAGCTTCAGCCGGTAGCGATGCCCGGCCTGCACCGGCTGCGCCCGCGGATCGTCGCTGCCCGGCTCGAGCACGACCTCCGGGCGATCCGTGGCGTGCTCGTCCAGGCGCGCCAGCACGTGGTAGCGATTCTTCCAGCCGCCCAAGATGGCTAGGTAGCTCGTGGCGTCAGTGTAAGAAATTCGTGCTGCGGCTGCCTGCCCGTCGCCCCACGCTTCGAGCTTGATGTCACCGTCGGCGCTGGCGGCCTCGGCTTCGACCTGAATGCGAGCGTTGACCGGCAAGCGGTGGCGGAGCCACAGCGGGTGGTTGCGCGCGCCCTTCACGCACAGCCGGCCACGGTCGAGATGAAACGCGCTGCCGGTCGCGTAGTAGTCGGGGCCGAGCTCGTCGCGGTCGAAATCGTCCTTGAACGGGCCGCTGAGCGTGGGCAGCGGCGCCGACTCGCCGGCCACGAGCGTATCCGCTTGCCGCGTCTCGTTCGTGGCGGCAGCTCGCGCCGCGCGGCGAGGCCGCGACGGCGCCGTGTTCCTTGGCGCGTCACGTTCGCCCGGTGGCCGTTCGGCGGGCACACAGCTGCAGAGGGCGAACTGCAGGGCGAGAGCGGCCGGCCTGGACACGAGACGGTGCAGCTTAGCATGCAAGACTTCAGGAGCTTTGCCCGGTCCGGCCGGGTTTTCGGAAAAATGTCGCGGCCGCCGTGAACGGTTGGCGAGCGTCGGGGCACGGAGGGTCGAAGCGTCGGTTCGCTCGATAAGCGACGCTTTCGACACGGTTCGCGTCGTGCGCCACCGCACAGCGCGCGGACCCACGGAGCGCTGGCGCCGATGCCGCGCAGGGAGTCGTGCGTGAGATCGTTCATCTTCGTCTCCAGTCTTTCGGCCGCCGGCGGCGTGCTCGCCCTGAGCGCCCGCGCCGCCGCCCAATCCGCCTCCCCCAGCCTACCGCCGCCGGCCGTCGCCGCCGAAGAGCTCGAGTTCGAGGGCACGGCCGAGGTCGAAGCGCCGCCCCGCGACGTGACCAGGCGCAGCGTCGACAATCAGGTGGTTCAAAACATGCCCGGTACGCGCGGCGACGCGCTGCGGGCGATCGAGATCATGCCCGGCGTCGCCCGCACCTCGATCGGTCAAGGTGATCCGATTTTGCGTGGCGCCGCCGCCGGCGAGAGCCAGGTCTTCCTCGACGGGATCCCGGTGCCGTTCATGTTCCATTTCGGCGGCGCCACCAGCTTCATGAGCTCGCGGCTGGTGGAGAAGCTCGACGTCTATCCCAGTAACTTTTCCGCGCGCTACGGCCGCGCCGTGGGCGGGGTGATTGACATCACGGCACGCGATCCGCGGAGCGACGGTTTTCACGCCGTGCTCGACGTGAGCCTGATCGACAGCTCTGCCTTCGTCGAGGCCCCCGTCACTCGAGACTTGAGCGTGGCCGCCGCCGTTCGGCGCAGCAACATCGACTTCGTGTTCGACAAGCTCGTGCCCGACGACACCTACAGCGTCGTCGCCGCGCCGACCTACTTCGACTACCAGGCCCTCGTCAGCTATCGGCTCGACTCGGCGACACGCCTGCGACTGCTCGGCTACGGCAGCCGCGACGCGCTCTCGCTGCTGTTCTCGGACGCCAACGACGAGGACCCGGGCCTGGCCGGCTCGATCCGCGGCCGCATCGAATTTCATCGCGTCGGCCTGGAGCTGCGCCATCAGGGCACGCGCGGCGTGTCCGGATTTGCCAACGTCACCGCGGGCCGGCTCGGGCTGCTGCAGCACCTGGGCGAGTCGGAGCAACGCTTCGACGCCACCGAGCTGTACGGCCGCACCGAAGCCAGCTTCGATTTGCACCGCGCCGTCCGGCTCACCGCCGGCGCCGATTTTTTCGGCTGGTTGCTGGCCGGTAAGTACCATGGGCCGCAGCCCGGCGGATTGGAGGGCGATCCGACCGACGGCGATCCGCTGGCGGCCCAGCGATCGATCAGCGTCGAGGACGAGTCGGTGGTGGTGGCGCAGCCAGCCGTCTATCTCGATTTGCAGCTTCGTCCGCTCGAGCCGCTGTTGATCTCGCCCGGCGTGCGCGTCGACTACTACGGTGAGCTCGCAGACTCGAGCGTGGATCCACGGCTGGCGATCCGCTACGAGCTCGCCACCACCACTGCCCTCAAGGGCGGCGCCGGTTACTACAGTCAACCGCCGCAGAGCTGGCAGTCGATGCCCGGCGTCGGTAACCCTGACCTGAAGCACTTTCGCGCGCTGCAGATCAGCGCCGGGGTCGAGCAGAAGCTCGGCGGCGGCGGCAAGCTCACCGCCGAGGGCTTCTACAAGCGCGTGGAAGACCTGGTGATCGGCACCGAGAACCGCGAGGCGCCCCAGTTCGTCAACACCGGTCAGGGGCGCATCTACGGCGGCGAGCTGTCGGGCGAAGCGCACTTTGGCTCGAACGGCTTTGCGTACTTGGCCTACACGTTGTCGCGCAGCGAGCGGCGACGACCGGGTAGCGACTGGCGGCTCTTCGACCAGGATCAGACCCACGTGCTCTCGCTGGCCGGCAGTCAGGGGCTCGGCCGCGGCTGGACGGTGGGGGTACGTTTCCGGCTCGTCAGCGGCAACCCGACCACGCCGATCGCCGGCGCTACCTACGACGTGCGCACGGGCGTCTATCTACCGATCTACGGCGCTACCAACAGTCGTCGCGATCCGCTGTTCAATCAGCTGGACGCGCGGGTCGAGAAGCAGTGGCGGATCGGGCCGGGCAAGGTCGCGGCCTACGTCGACGTCCAGAACGTGTACGCGGCGAAGAACCCCGAAGGGTACCGCTACAGCTTCGACTACTCGAAGCGCGAAGCGGTGAGCGGCTTGTCGCTCTTTCCGAACCTGGGTCTGCGAGGTGAGCTGTGAAGCGAGCGCTGAGCTTGACGTTGGTTTACGCGATCGGGTTGGTGTCGCTCGGCTGTGATGACCCGCTCGAGAGCGTGGAGCTGATCGACGAGCTGCGTGTGCTGGGCGGGCGCGTCGAGGTGACGGGCGACCCCGGCCGCGCCGCGCCCGCGCCGGGAGAGCGCGCGACGGTCAGGTTGCTCGTCGCGGCGGCCGAGCTCGAGCCGGCGTTCGGCTTCGCGCTCGCGGCGTGCTCGGCCGCGCCGCGCAACGGCGCCCGCGGTCGCTGCGTATCGCCGCCGTTCGCGGAAATTTTCGTAGAAAATGCCGAGGCAGCCGCGCCCGAGCTCGAGCTCGAGGTGCCGGCCGACGTGGATCCCAGCGGCCGCGTGTTGGTGTGGGGGGTCGTGTGCCCGAACGGCTCACCGCGTCCTGATCGCGCCCGCTGTGATGGCTCCGACCCGGGCACGCCGGTACAGCTCGAGCTCGAGCTCGCGCACGCCGGCGACGTCAACTTGAACCCCGAGCTCCAGGCAAGCTCGATCGCCTTCGACGACGAGCAATGGCCGGAGCTTACCGCCATCGAACGGGCCTGCACCGGTCTCGGCTCGATCGCGGTGGCGCCGGGCTCGTCGCACACCATCAGCGTCACCCTCGACGAAAGTGACCGCGACGCGTTGCCGCGACCGACGGAGCTCGATCCGGCGCGTGAGTCGCTACAGCTCTCGCATTTCGTGAGCGCGGGTGACATCACGCGCGCCTTCGAGAGCATCGCCTGGGATAGCGACGAGCTGACGCGGCAGGTCAGCTGGACGGCGCCGAGCACGCCGGGGCTGGTTCGGATGTGGCTCATGCTCCGGGATTTTCGCGGCGGCGGCGCGTTCACCACGCGCAGCGTCTGCGTCAGGTGAAAGAGGCAAAAAATGGACATCATCGAAAGACTGCTAGCGATAACCGAGCTTGGATCGCGCTGGGTGCTGTGGCTCTTGGTAGGGTTGTCGATCGCCGCGTTGGCGGTCGTGATCGAGCGCGCGGTGCTGTTCTCGTCGTCGAGAGAAGACACGGCGCGGCTACGCGCGGAGCTGCGGCGCTTGCTGCGCGACGACGATTGGGAGCTGGCGCGCCGACGGCTGCAAGAGTCGCCCAGCTTCGAGGCGCGCGTGGCGGCGGCCGGCCTCGACGCGCCAGGGGTGGCGAGCGCGGAGGAGCGCATGCAAGGCGAGAGCGAGCTGTGCCGGCTCAGCATGGAAAAGAACCTCGCCCTGCTCGGCACGCTCGGTAACAACGCGCCGTTCGTCGGCTTGCTCGGCACCGTGATCGGCATCGTTCGTTCCTTTCACGCTCTACAAAGCTCGAGCGGTCAGGTCTCGGCCGGTCTGATGGCGGAGATCGGCGAAGCGCTCGTCTCGACCGCGATCGGGTTGCTCGTCGCGTTGCCCGCCGTCGCGGCCTTCAACCTTTTTCAGCGCCTGATCCGCGCCCGAATGGGCGGCGCCACCGCGCTCGCCCACGAGGTCCTCGCCTTCATGAAGGCGGAGTCTCCGCGCCCATCAGGCGCCGAAAGGTAGCGATGCAATCTTCGTCTAGCTCCGATGAGCCTATTACGGGCATCAACGTGACTCCCTTGGTCGACGTGGTCTTGGTGCTGCTCGTGGTCTTGATGGTGACGGCGACGTATCTGGCTTCGCGCGCGATTCCGGTCGACCTGCCGGCGGGCAAGACGGGCGAAGCGAGCGCGGCGCCGCTCACCGTGAGCTTGACCAAAACGGGATCGCTGTACGTCGACGGGGTGCCGTTCAGTGAAGAGCAGCTGCGCGCGAAGCTGAACGAGGCGCGGCGCACGGAGCCGGAGCTGCGGGCGGTGATCGCGGCCGACGGCGCCGTCCCCCACCGCCGCGTGATCGGCATCATCGACCTGCTACGCCAGGAGCACGTCGATCGCTTCGCCATCAACGTGGACGCCGATGAGCTCAAAAAGCCCCTGAGCGCGAGCCAATGACGAGACAGAGGCTCATGCCCTGGGCGATCGTTTCGAGCATGCTGCTGCACGGCGTGGCCTACGCGTCGCTCGCCGCCGCTCCGCCCCGCACCAGGGCGGCGCCGCACCAGACGCCGCTGCGCTTCGACGTCGTCTCATCACCCAAGCCGCCCGAACCGAAACCGGAGCCGCCCGCGCGCGAGCCGCCGAAGCCGCCACCACCAGCGAAGGCTCGGCGCGCCGCGGAGCCTCCGCCGCGCGCCGAGCCGGCGGCCGCGCCCCCCACGCCGCCCGCGGTGCCGGACCCGCCGGAGCCGAGCGGAGGCACGACGCTGGTGGGCGACGCTGGTGCCAATGCCTCGAGCATGCCGCTCGGAAATGGAAACATGCTCGACCCGACGGCGGGTTCGCCCGCCCCCGCGCCCATGAACGTTCCCGCGCCGACGCGGCCCCCGCCGTCGCCCGCTCCGGCCGCGCCGCGGCTGGTGGCCGTCTCGGACCTCTCGAGCCGGCCGTCGCCGCCGTCCTTGGCAGCGGCGCTCGAGCGCAACTACCCGGCGGCGGCGCGGCGGCGCGGCCTGAGCGGTAACGCCAAGGTCCGCGCCCGTATCGACCCCGACGGCGTGGTGCGGCGCGTTTCCGTGGTCGAGGAGAGCGGAGCCGGTTTTGCTACGGCGTGTAGCCGGGCTTTGACCGGTTCGCGCTGGGCGGCGCCGAAAGACAAAGCCGGCCGTCCCGTCGCGACCGAGATCCGCTACACGTGTCGCTTCGTGGTCGAGCCATGAGACTTGCTTCGGTTTTGCGCGCCCGAGCCGCGGCGGCGGCGTCGCTCGCGGTGCTGCTCGCGTGCTCGCTTTCGGCGGCGCAGAGCGAGCCGGTGGTGGCGGCGACGCCCGCCGCGGCGGCGGCGCGTTCGCCGGCCGCACCGCTGACGATCTGGGTCGAGGGCGACGCCGCCACGCTCGATCGCGCGAAGCTGCGAGCGGCGCTCGAGCGCGAGCTCGGGACGGAGGTGGTGCTGACCGACGACGAGAGCGCGGCCGCCGTACGGGTTCGCTTCGACGGTGCCGGGCGCGCCGACGTGCGCTACGTGGCCCCGAGCGGCGAGCGGCTGTCGCGCCAGGTCGACTTGCCCGCGGATCGTGAGCGCAGCGTCGAGGTCGTGAGCTGGTTGACCGTGAACCTGGTGCGCGACGAAGCGTCGGAGCTGCTCGACGCGCTACGCGCGCGGCGCAAGGCCGAGGCCGAGGCGCGCGCCGCCGAGCTCGCCGCCGCCGACGAGGCAGCGGTGGGACGAGCCGCCGCCCAGAAGGCAGCGGCGGACGCAGCCGCCGCCGACCAAGCCGCCCAGGCCGCCGCCGCGGCAGCCCGAAAACGGGCCGAGCTAGCAAAATCAGCCGAAAACGCCGCGGGCGGCCCCCAATTTCAGGGCGCGAACGCGGGCTTACGCCGCGACCGGTGGCGAAGCTTCGACGCCGCCGTGGCGACGCCGTTGTCGGTGGTGCGCGACAGTCGGCAGCGCGTGCTCAAATTGCAGCTCGCGCTGGCATACGGTGACGCCGGCGGCATCGAAGGCGTCTCGACCTCGCTGATGGTGCTGCGCGTGCGCCGCGATCTGCGCGGCATCACCGCCGCCGCCTTCGCCGCGATCGTCGGCGGCAGCGCGCGCGGCGTCGGCCTGAGCGGTGGCTACGTTCAAGTCGACGGTGCGCTCGAGGGCGTCTTGATCGGCGCGGGCGCGGTCTGGCAAAAGGGGGCGATCGCGCGCGGCGCGCTGCTGGCGGGCGGCGCTGCCTTCACCGGCAGGCTCACCGGCGGCGTCCTCGCGGGCGGCTTCACCAGCGCGAAATCGCTGCAAGGCGTGGCGGTCGCGGGCGGCGCGACGCTGGTGCGCGGCCCGAGCCAGGGGGTGATGGTGGCCGGCGGCGCGAATTTCTCCGCCGAGCACCGCGGCCTGCAGCTAGCGGGCGGCGTGAACGCGGCGCGCGATCTCGACGGCGCCGCGTTCGCGCCCGTGAACGTTCACCGCCGCGTCAAGGGCTTGCAATTCGGCGTCGTCAACGTCGCCGAGGCGGTCGACGGCGCCGCGTTCGGCGTGCTCAGCATCGCCAAGAACGGCCGGCTGCAGCCGGTCGTGTGGGGCGCCAGCGATCGCTCGGCCCACGTGGCGCTCAAATCGATCGCGGGCTGGGCCTTCACCCAGCTGGGCGCCGGCATCGATCTGAACGGCTCGTCGTTCACGTACGACGGCGGCGTCGGCGTGCACCTGAAGCTGTCGCGGACGGTGTTCCTCGAGCCGGGGCTACACTACTCGGCCTCGAACAAGACCGCCGACGCCTCCGGCGCTCCCGACGAGCAGCAGCTTCACTACTTGGCTCAGCTGGGTTACCGAGCAGGCGAAAAGCTCGATTTGCTCGGCGCCGCCGGCCTACGCCAAACCTTCATCGGCGGCTCGGGTGCGCGCTTGGCGCCGGAGCTGAGGGCCGGGATAGCCTTCTTCTAAGTGCATGATAGATATGGAGAATTGCATCGAGCCGATAAATGCGCGTCGTGCTTTGAACGGCCGCGGTTGGTCCGGGCACTGACGCTCGTGATGACAAGCCCGAACCGAGCCTCGTCGCGTTATGACTAGCTCGGGTCTCGTGCTGTCTCCCACCGCGCCCCTAGAGCAAGCGTCCGAGGACGAGCACGATCTTGCCTTGCGCTTGGTGGCGGCGGATCCGGCCGCGGTCGGCGAGGTCTACGATCAGCACCACCGCGCCGTGCGCGCGTTCGCGACGCGGCTGGTCGGCGACGCGGCCGCCGCGGAGGACCTGCTGCACGAGGTGTTCGTGGCCCTGCCGAGGGCGATGCGTAACTTTCGCTTCGAGTCGTCGCTGCGCACCTTCTTGATTTCGATCGCCGTCAATCACGCACGCCATCACGTGCGCGCGGCCGCGCGCCGCCGCGCCGCCATCGCCCGACTCGCGCTCGAGCCGGAAGGCAACACCCAGGATCCGGAGCAGGTGCAACGTCGCAAAGAGCTGGCGTCGTTGCTCACGCGCGCGCTCGACGCGTTGCCGCTCGAGCAACGCGTCACCTTCGTGCTGTGCGAGGTCGAAGAGCGGACATCGCGCGAGGTCGCGGAGATCACCGGCGCGCCCGAAGGCACAGTGCGCACACGCTTACACCACGCCAAAAAGAAGCTCCGCGAAGAGCTGTCGCAGGAGGGACTCGGATGACCGACGATCTCTTGAAGGCGGCGACGCGCGCCCTCCGAGAAGAAGCGGCCGAGTCGAGGGCCGATGGCGACTTCACCCGCGCGCGCGTGATGGCCAGCTTGCACCAGGGCAAGGTGCGGCGCCGCACGCGCCTGGCGTTCATCCTTCCGCTCGCCGCATGTCTGGCCGCCGGCACGGCGTGGGCCACCGCCACCGGTCGCTTGCCGGAGGCCTTTCGCGCGCTGAGCAGCGTGGTGAGCCCGACCGCGAAGCCGCCCGCTGCGCCGAAGCAGCACGCGCCGCGCGGGGGGGCGGCTCCCGCGCGAGTCGAGCCGGCGCCGGCTGCGCCGCCGCCAGCAGCGCCGGAAGTCGAGCCTCCATCACCGGCCGTCTCCGCCAAACCGGCGCCGCCGAGCAGCCCGAACGCATCATTTCGCGACGCGGACGGTGACCTGTACCGCCTCGCGCACGAGGCGCACTTCGCCCGTCATGATTACGCGCGCGCCTTGCCGGCGTGGGAAGCCTACTTGCGCGCCGCACCCGGCGGACGGCTCGCGACGGAGGCGCGCTACAACCGCGCGATCTGCCTGCTGCGGCTTGGGCGCGACGCCGAAGCGCGCCAGGCGCTCGCGCCCTTCGCGGCAGGTAAGATGGGCTATCGCCAGAACGAAGCCCAACAGCTACTCGACGAGCTTTCGCGGTAGCTGAGGCTTCACGCCGCGGTTCGAATCCGTGCAGTGTTGCGGCAATATTGCGACGAATTCGCCGCTTCGAGGCCCGCCGCCGGCCCCGGCGACGTTTTCTTGGGAGGCGCCGCGCGGTTGGCGCCACTATCGAGCATGCGATTCCGAACGCCCGGGCGGGCGAAAGTCGTCGCCGGCTCGTTGCTGGCGGCCGCGCTGTCGCACGCCGCGCTCGCCGAAGCGACCATCGTGTGGGAGGGCAAAGAGGTCGCGGCGTGGCCCGACTTGCCGGTGGCGCCCGCAGCCTCGGCCGGTGGCGCGCAATTCGCAAAGCTCGGCACGCAGCTGTTTCCGCACCCGAGCGGCGTCGTGCACGGGCTCACGATCCTCGTCGACTTCAGCGATCAGGCGCCGGCCTACACCAAGGCCGAAGTCGACGGTTGGCTCAACGACGAGGGCTTCGAAGGGTTCGGCCTCGACGGCTCCGTGCGCGACTACTTCTTCCGTCAGTCGAACGGCAAGGTCGACTACCAGAACGAGGTTCACGGCTTTTACCGCGCCAAGAACCCAAAGAGCTACTACCAGGGCGGCACCTCGTACGAGCGGGCCGACGAGCTGTGGGCCGAGGTCATCGCCGCGCTCGACGCCGAAATCGATTTTTCGAGCTTCGACAACGATCACGATGGCAAGACGGAGGCGATCAGCCTGCTGTATGCCGGCAGCGAGGGCACGTTCGGCAAGGGGCTGTGGCCTCACGCCAGCAGCTCGAACGAGCAGCGCGACGGTGTGCGCCTGAGCCGCTACATGATGACGGCGATGAACAACAAGCCGACCAACTACGTGTTTTCGCACGAGAGCGGTCACATGTTGTTCGGTTGGCCCGACCTGTACGGTGTCGGCGATTACTGCATCATGGCCAACCGCGGCAGCGACGTGAACCCGGTCGGCATCAACGACGTGTTTCGAGCCGATCAGGGCTGGATCGAGCTCACCGACATCGACTCGAGCACCAACGCGCGACTGAGCAGCTCGCCCAACGGCGCCGCTTATCGCATGCTCAACCCGGCCCGACCGAGCGAGTACTTCTTGTGGTCGAACCTGCAAAACCAGAACGAGTGGGCGCCCGTCGCCGGTAGCGGGCTCTTGGTCTGGCATTTCGACAAGAACATCAACGGCAACGCCCCTCCCGAGCCGCTGCAGTTGGCGGTCGTGCAAGCGGGTGGCAGCCGGCAACTGAGCGCCACGACCTGGCCGATGCCGGGCAGCGCCGCGTCCGATCTGTTCAGTAAGGACGGTAACGCCGAGCTCGGCGCGCAGACCATGCCGAGCACGAGCTGGAACAACGGCTCTCCATCCGGTCTTCACCTCTACGACATCTCGGCGCCCGGCGCGGCGATGCAGTTTTCGGTCGGTACGGGGCCGCTACCCCCGAATGGCGGCGGGAGTGGTGGTAGCGCCAGTGTCGGCGGCGGCGGACTCGGCCCCACCGGCGGCGGCACCGCGGGCGGGCTCGCCAGCGGCGGTGTCGATACAGGTCAGGCTGGCACCGCAGCGGGGGCTCCGGTGGCGGGCGCGGCCCAGCTCGCCGGTGCCGGAGCGGGCGGCGTGCCCGTGGCCGACGCGGGCGGCGCCGGCTCGGGCCACGCGATAGCAGGGCAGATGTCGCAGGCGAGCCCGACTCCGAGCGCGGTCGCGGACGACGCCGGCTGTGGCTGCCGCACCGCGCCGCAGAACACCGAGCGCTCGGCGCTGTGGGGCTCGCTGGTGGCGGCGCTGGTGCTCGCGGGGCGACGGCGAGCGCGAACGGCGTGAATCAACCGACGCGGCGCGGCGCTACTTGTCGTCCCAACCCGTGCTCGTGGCGGCTCCGAGGATCGCGTGCACCGCGTACACCTTGCCTCCGTACATCTTGAACATGTGCATATCGGTGTTGCCCATGAATAGATCGAAGCCGACTCCGATGCCCGTCTCGGCGTCGGCGAAGATGGCGTGAGACTTGATGACGTTGCCGGTAGGATCTCCCGACTGGCAGCTCGCGCCCAAATCGCAGCCTCCGGGCGAGTTGCCGTTTTCGAGTCGCTTGCAGCTCGCATCGGTGTTGCAAACACCAGCCGGGAAGGCCTTGAAGTATTTGCTCATCCACGCGTTCATTTCTTGGGGCGTATTGCGCATCGCCTCCGGGACCACCGTTTCCCATTTCACGCTCGTGTCGCTCATGATGATGGCGTCGGGCTTCGACGGGTAGTTGGAGCCGGAAACCTTGTAGTCACCGGCTCTCACCACGATCGTCTCGATCTCGGTGATCTTTTGGGCAACGAGCTTCAGGCGTAGCGCGACCGGCAGATCGGTGCCTTCTTCCGGCACGACGGCTTCGGTGGCGGTGTTGCAACCTTCGGCGTCGAGCGCGCTCTTGTCGTACTTGACCATGCCGGCCGTCTTCCAGAGCCCGTCCTCACCGATCATGATCGTCTTGCCGTTTTCCGTCACCTTCACGCTGTCCGCGATCGGGAGGCTCGTCGGCGAGTGCGCGGCGAGGGCGGTGAAATACGCGGCCACCGTCTGCTTCAAAAGCTCACGCGAGCAATCACCACCTCCACTGGCGGCTCCGCTGGCTCCGCCCGCCCCTGCCGCGCCGCTCGTGGCGGGACCGCCGCTGGCGCCGGTGGCGCCGCCGATGCTGCTGCCGGCAGCGCCGGGGGTATGGCTCGAGCCGGCGGTGTTGCTGGCGCCCGTCCCGCTCGTCGGTGTCGCGCCGCCACCCGAGCCGCCGCTGCCCGACGTGCCGCCGGCGCCGCTGTTCGGGGAGCCGGCGGCGGGGGCGTCGCCGGCGCTGCTCGAGCCGGCGGTGGCGCTGCTTCCGCCGCTCGTGGGCGGCGCTTCGCTGCTGCAAGCACCAAGAAGGAGTAAGACGGAGCCGTAGACCTGCAGAGGGCGACTGGGTAGACGTGCGAATGTCATGGAGTGACCTCGTGCGCCACGCGTGATCGACGGATCGTCGAGGCGGCTTGACGCTGACGGCGCCGCAATCTTCGCTGGCCGCCGTGGGAACGATACCCGAATCGAGCCTAGACGTTGTGGGGATTCATGCACCACTGACGTGGCGTCAGTGCGTGAGGGTAAACAGCACGCCTGTCATGACTGGAAATTTCTCCGCCCGCTGCTGCCCCGCTTCGACGGCGCGTTACGGGGCTAGCTGCGATTGGGCACGATCTGGACGTGATTGGCAATCGGAGGCTACTCGACGCGTGGGGCGGGCTCAGGTCGGCGGCTTGCTCACCGTCTCTTTGCAGTCGAGCACGATCTCGACCTTGCCGGCGCCGACCGTCGTCAGCTGCTCACAGGTATTTTCGCACAGCAAGATGCGCGTCGGGGCCGCGTTGTCGTCGTAGTACCAGAAGTTGCCGCTCGCGGGGCAGTCGGCCGGCGTCGCCACCTTTTGCAAGACCTGGGCGGCGCCCGTCGTCGGCGTGTACTGAACGTTCACCTTGCCGAAGTCGAGGGCCATGCCATTCGTGGGCAGCGGCACGCTGTATTCGCACGGTACGATCGCGCCTTGAATGGCGGTCAGCGCCATCAGCAGCTCTTGTTGCACGTTGGCGTCGCTCACTAGAAAGGCGTGCTCGGTGCCGCCCGCGACGGCGATCGCGTCGAGGTTCGTGAGACTGTCACCCACGCCGATCACGTACGTCGAGACGCTGGGGGTACCGCTGAGGCCCGCCGCCGCGGCGGCGGTGACGTTGCCGATCGTCGAGCTGCATTGCGACGGCTCACCGTCGGTCGCCAGGACCAGCACCACCTTGTTGTCGGGATGCTCCATCGCGTATTGCGCCACGAATTGGATGCCGCCTTGGACGGCCGGCCATGTGGGCGTCGAGCTCTCCGGAAGATGGGCTGCCATCGAGTCGATGATCGCCTGGGCGTTGGTCGACAACGGGGCGATCTCGACCTCGGGCTTGGCATAGTCGGCGACGTCGCACGACACGTTCACGAGGCCGCCGGGGCCACCTATCGCACCGGTGCCGCCTGCGCCCGCACCGACCGGCGGCAGGCCGAAGTACTGAAGGCCGACCGGGATGTCGGCGGCAGCGGGATTCTTGACGAAGGTGGCGAACGCGCTCGTTACGGCCGTCCAGCGCGAGGTTCCGGTCGCCTCATCGACGACGTTTTGCATCGACCTCGATTGATCGAGCATCAGGAACATCGCCAGCGTCTTGACCTTGGCTTGCACGAACGTCGCCGCGCACCCGCCGCCGACACCGCCGCTGCCGCCCCCTTCCGCGGACGAGCTTCCGTTGGAGGTGGTGCCTCCCAGCTGGAGTGGGCCCGTCGAGCCGTTCGCGTTGCCGGCGTTCGTGGGTGCGGCACCGTTCGTGGGAGAGCCGCCGCTCGGCGCGCCGCCCGATGTCGTGATCGGGCTCGGGCCGCCAATCGTGCTGCCGTCACTGTCTTTGTTTTGAACGCACGCGGTCGGAACCGCGGCGAGAGAGAGCAGCGACACGCTCACGAACCAAGACGCCATCCAGCCGGTCCGCCCGATTGTCATGTGCGTATGGCACGCCTGCGCCGCATCGGTGTCAACCGTACTTCGAAGCCAGATGCGGTGCGGCACACGTCGAGTTTAATCGTAGAGTGGATATCCGCAGCGAGGGTGGAAGTGCGGAGCTGCACGGGGTGAAAACGCCCCCCGCTCGTCAGCCGTCGGTCATCGCTGGTGTCGCCGGCCCGATCCCTCCCGAGGACCCCGCCGACAGCGGCCGGAGCGACGTCCGCTCGTCGCCGAGAACGTCCAGTCCGATTCAGATCGCCGCTCGGACTCAGCGGGGCGCGCCGGCGGCGATCCACGCTTCGATGTCCTTGATGTAGTACTCGGGTACGCACCACTCGTCGCCATCGTCGAAGCACTTGAAATAAGGCATGCGCTCGACGCCTCCGCACGGCCCGCGCAGGTACTTCACGAACGCGCTCTCCGACGGATTGGCGGTGTCGATCAGCTTTCCGCACTTCAAGGTGGTAAAGCTCATCATGTATCGATAAAGCTCATCGGCGGACTTTCCGGCCTGGAAGTGATTGCGGCCGCCGAAGTGGCAGTTCGAGCCGGAGCACGACGCCGCTTCGAGCATCAGTCGGACCGTTTCGAAGTTCGGCCCCGGCACCTTCGAATAGTCCACGTCGTCGACCGGGATCCACCCGACGGGCACGCCGCTGGTCTGGACGCCGGCGCCGACATCGCTCGGGCTGCCGCCGCTCGGGCTCGCGCCGCTCGTGCTGCCCGCGCTCGACGCGGCTCCTCCTCCTCC
>Ga0164241_10003674_pt1 | contig 15282 bp, 18 predicted proteins | sample OricomyardsoilBY_FD_108780 | JGI IMG/M metagenome (GOLD analysis project Ga0164241, IMG submission 108780) | Backyard soil microbial communities from Emeryville, California, USA - Original compost - Back yard soil (BY) | ecosystem: Environmental > Terrestrial > Soil > Unclassified | place: USA... | reverse complement strand
TGAAGCGTGCCGTGCACCACCATATGGGCCCAGTGTGCCGTCAGGGACTTTTGTTGCTCCTGGGCTTCTCTTTCCACCACTGAGGCACAGACAACCAAATCGCCGAGCAGGGGAATCTGCAGCTCGGGCGGCAGGTCGCTGGGAAAAGAAAGTACATTGGTGGGTTTGTCGATTCGGCGGTATTGGGCGTTCAACGCGCGACTTTCATCGGCGTCAACAATGCGAATGGTGATTTCGCTGGCCAGTTCGTCCGGCGGCAGGGCGGCAGCCACCCAGGTCCGGAATTCCTCATCCGAAGGAATTTCACCGTCGGATGTGGCGATTTGTACATCGACCTCCGGTAGCGGCGTCGAGGGGGAGGTGTTCATAAGCCTAAGGCAGCACAGCTCTGTCCGGGTTAATGGTTGGCTCTGGGTTCTTCGGCGACATTGTAGGCCTCCACAATCCGCTGTACCAGAGGATGGCGCACCACGTCCTTGGCATCAAAATGGGTGAAGCTGATCCCCGTCACATGTGATAAGACCTCCACCGCATGGCGCAAGCCGGAGGCGTGGCCTCTGGGTAAGTCGATCTGGGTTGGATCACCGGTAATGACAGCCGTGGAGCCAAAACCTATACGGGTAAGGAACATCTTCATCTGCTCACGAGTGGTGTTTTGGCTCTCGTCCAGAATGATGAAAGAGTTGTTCAGGGTGCGGCCGCGCATATAGGCGAGGGGCGCCACTTCGATCACATGCCTTTCAATTAGCTTGCCAACGTTCTCGAAACCCAGCATTTCATACAGGGCATCGTAGAGAGGGCGCAGGTAGGGATCCACTTTCTGTGAAAGATCCCCTGGCAAAAAGCCCAGTTTTTCACCGGCTTCCACGGCGGGGCGCACCAACAGAATGCGCTCCACCTCGTCTTTGAGCAGGGATTCCACCGCACAGGCCACTGCCAGATAAGTTTTACCGGTGCCGGCCGGGCCTATGCCGAAGTTGATGTCGTGGGTACGTACCGCGTGGACATATTTCAGCTGATTGTGGCCACGGGGTTTGACGGTGCACTTTTTGGTGCGGATCAGTGGAGAGGTTTCCGCAGGCTGAGCGGGTTCGGGAGTCGCAAGCGCATCGGCGCCTGCCTCCTGCAACGCCAGATGGACTTCCGCCGGAGTGATTTCCGTGTCACTGGAAGTGTCGGAATAGAGTTGGCGCAGCACCTTGGCCGCCAGTTGAGTGCGTTTTTCGTCACCGTGAATGGCGAATACATTGGCGCGGTTGTGAATTTCCACGTCCAGGCGTTTTTCGATGTGCTTCAGGTGGCTGTCGAACTGGCCGCAGAGATTCGCCAGACGGCGGCTGTCGTTGGGTTCCAGGACAAGATTGTTGGGGGTACTGCTGTTGGCCGTTTGTGAGGTATCCAAGTGTTTGAGTGTCCGCGTGAATGGGCAAGGGCTAAGCCTACAGAAAAACCGGGCCGGAGAAAACCGGCCCGGGGACGAGATCAATCCAGTTCCGAGCCGAGCAGCGTTCCGCGCAGTGAATTTGGCAGGGCTTCTTCTATCAAGATGTCGGCAAAATGCCCGATAAGGGCAGCGTTGTCGCAGCGGAAGTTCACCACCCGATTGTTCTCCGTGCGGCCGCTCAGTTGACCGGGATCTTTCTTGGCGTAACCGGACACCAACACCCGCTCGGTGTTGCCCACCATCTGCCGGCTGATTTGTTGGGCCTGCTGGGTGATGCGCTGTTGCAACAGTGCCAGCCGCTGCTTTTTGGTTTCTTCGGGCGTGTCATCCGCCAAATCCGCCGCCGGGGTACCGGGGCGTGGGCTAAAGACAAAACTGAAGGAGGTGTCGAACCCCATCTCCTGGATCAGATTCATGGTGGCTTCGAAGTCTTTTTCGGTCTCACCGGGGAAGCCGATGATGAAATCTGACGAGAAACTGATATTGGGGCGGATCTTTTTAAGCCGGCGAAGTTTGGATTTGTATTCCAGCACCGTGTGGCCGCGCTTCATGGCCATAAGGATGCGGTCGGAGCCGCTCTGTACCGGTAGGTGGACATGACTGACCAGCTCGGGCACTTCGGCGAAAACATCGATAAGGCGATCACTGAATTCCACCGGGTGGGAAGTCGTGAAACGTATGCGGTCTATCCCGTCCACGGCGGCCACCAGGGTGATGAGTTCGGCCAAGTCCACAATACCGTTGGGGCCTTCTCCGCGATAGGCATTGACGTTCTGCCCCAGCAGATTGATCTCACGTACCCCCTGTCGCGCCAAGTGTGCCACTTCCTCTAACACAGACTGTGAAGGGCGGCTCACTTCCTCGCCGCGGGTATAGGGCACGACACAGAAGGTGCAGTATTTGGAACAACCTTCCATGATCGAGACAAATGCAGTGGCGCCGTCGGCTTTCGGTTGCGGCAGCCGGTCAAATTTTTCGATCTCCGGGAAGCTGATATCCACAATGACGGCCCCTTTGTGGCGAGGGGTGTCGATCATCTCGGGAAGCCGGTGCAGTGTCTGCGGGCCAAAAATCAGGTCCACGTAGGGCGCCCGCGTGGCTATGGCGCTACCCTCCTGGCTCGCGACACACCCCCCGACGCCTATGATAAGATCTGGCTTTTTTTCCTTCAGGCGTTTCCAGCGACCGAGCTGATGGAAGAGTTTTTCCTGGGCTTTTTCGCGGATGGAACAGGTGTTCACCAGTAATACGTCCGCTTCTTCCGGATCGTCGGTGGCTACCATATCGTGGGATTCACCGAGCAGATCACGCATACGGGAAGAGTCGTATTCGTTCATCTGGCAGCCGTGGGTCTCAATAAATAATTTCTTGCTGGGTTTCAGGCTGTCTGTTTGTAGGCTGCTGATTTTAAGATCGTCGGTTATAAGAACTTGGGGCCGGTCTGACATGGTGTTTCCGTGGATGACATATAGGGGCCGGCGGACATCAATGCGCCAAGCGAAAAACGGGGTGCGGGTTAAAAAACGTGCGCGCATTATACTGATGCACCCCTGGCTTGCCCATAGAGCGGCAGCCAACTTGTTTTCCGCAACGAAGCCCCAATTGAGGCGCGTCGGTGCGGGTCCAGAACAGAATTGAGAGTGATATGGCAAAAAATCCAATCTACAAAGTTATTTTTTATAACCAGAACCAGGTTTACGAGCTCTTTGCCCGGGCGATCTACCAAAGCGAAATGTACGGTTTTATTGAGCTGGAGGAATTTGTGTTCGGTGAGCGCAGTCAGGTACTGGTGGATCCGGGTGAAGAAAAACTCAAAAGCGAATTTGCCTCGGTAAAGCGCTCCTATGTTCCCTTGCACGCCATCATCCGCATCGACGAGGTGGAAAAAGAGGGGGCCGTGCGTATTACCGAAGTTAAAAGTGGTGAAAAAGTTTCTACCCTTCCCTTTCCTACCATGATCCCCCATCCCAAGGGCGACTGATGCTCCATTTCCGCCAGGTCGGCTCGGGAGAGCCGGTCATTTTGATTCACGGCTTGTTCGGCTCTCTGGAAAATCTCGGTGGCATAGCCCGGCTGCTGACACAGGATTTTACGGTCTATTCGATCGACCTTCCCAATCACGGCCGTTCGCCTCACAGCGCAGGCGGGGATCTGGCATTTATGACCCGCGCGGTGCGTGACTGGATGCATTTGAAAGGGCTGTCCAAAGCCTCCATCGTTGGTCATTCCTTGGGTGGCAAGGTGGCCATGGAACTCGCGCTTAGCAACCCGGAACTCGTGCGTGCGCTGGTGGTGATGGATATAGCTCCTGTTACCTATAAACCCCGCCACGAGGCAGTATTTCGAGGTTTGAATGCGGTGGACCCCGCCCATTTGCAAAGCCGCGAGGAAGCGGAGCAGGTGCTCACGCAACATATCTCCGAAGCCGCGGTGCGCAGTTTTTTATTGAAGAATCTGGTGCGCGAGTCGGGCGGTTTTCGTTGGCGCATGCATTTGGCGGACCTCGAGGCTCAATATCCGCGGCTTATCCACGCCAATCGGGATGGAATATTCCCCGGACCTGTGCTTTTTTTGAAAGGAGGGGATTCGGATTACATCAATCCTGAACACCGTATAGCGCTTCTGCAACGATTTCCCGGGGCGGAATACAAGGTGATCGCCGGCGTTGGGCATTGGTTGCATGCGGAAAAGCCAAGTCTCGTTGCCGCCCAGATCAAAAAATTCCTGCAAAAAAATTAATTTGGATCTCGCAAGCTTACTGCGGGCCACAGTCTTCGGAGACTATCTATGCCTAAAGCTAAAATTGAAAATCTCATGACAGAGTTGCACGACCGTTTCGGCGAAGTGGAACCCAGTCCGCAGCAGACGCAGTTGCTGGCAGAACTGCAACAAAATATGCATCTGACCACCGACAGCGATGACGCGGACCCTACGCCAGTGGAAACCATTGAACTCCTGCTGGACAATCTCGGTGATGATCATCCACGCGTAGCGGCGGTACTGCGTGAGCTGATGGACACTTTAAAAAATATAGGTGTCTAGCCACCAAGAAGGAAGTAACGAGAAAAGAACCTGGAGAAACGAGAAGTCATTCATGGCCGTGGAGGCGAGTAGTCCAGGGCCTGGGATAATTCACCAGTCCCTGTCCATATTTGTGAATTGATTAAAAGTTCCTTCTGTGTAACCCGATACGATTAGTGATTTTGCTGACGTCTGAGCTGTCACAGCTGAATGAATCGACGGCCCTGGGGATTTGCTTTTGAATAATGAAAATAACGATATAGAAGACACCGGCTCAATGGTTTTTCCTTGCGAACCCCGCACCGGTCCGGGTGCGATGGTCAATCTTTCCATCGATTGCGTCGTGTTCGGACTGCATTTGGGAAGGTTGAAGGTGCTGGTCGTAAAATATGCTCAAGGCCCGAACAGCGGAGAGTGGGCATTGCCCGGCGGTTGGGTACATGTTGCCGAGAGCATTGATGATGCCGCCATCCGCCATCTGCGGGATCTCACCGGCCTGGAACATAATTATCTGGAGCAGTTGCAGGCTTTCGGCCGATTGAACCGCGTACCCGCCGCTCGCATAGTTACCATTGCTTATTACGCATTGGTGCGTCCGGAGGATTACGAGTTGGTGATCGGCAGGACCGCCTCCGACGTGCAGTGGCGCGATGTTAATGAGCCTTTGCGGCTCATATACGATCACAATGAAATTCTGGACTGTGCCTTAAAATCTTTGCGTCATAAAGTGCGTCATGAACCCATCGGCTTTAATTTGTTGCCGCAGAAATTTACGCTGCTGCAATTGCAGGAGCTGTATGAGGCCATTCTTAATATTAAACTCGATAAACCCAATTTTCGTCGCAAAATGGCCAAAATGAAATTGCTGGTTCCCTGTGGTGAAAAGCAGCAGCATGTCGCCCATCGCGCCGCTGAACTCTATCGTTTTGACGAGGATATTTATCAGCGTTTATGCGAGCAGGGTTTCACCTTTGAGGTTTGATTTTGTTCTCGATGATATAAAAAAAGGGGAGCATTGCTCCCCTTGTGTATGTTGAACCTTAAATTTTATTTAAGTAATTGCCGCACCGACGCTAATTTCACACACAGAACAAAAACCTGCATGGCCACATCCACTTGCTCCACGGTAGGTACCGTTGGCGCTATGCGGATATTGCGGTCCTGTGGATCTTTACCGTAGGGATAAGTGGCGCCTGCCGGAGTGAGTTTAACGCCTGCTTCTCCCGCGAGACGAACCACTTCTTTGGCGAGACCCGGGCGCGTGTCGAAGGAAATAAAATAACCACCGTCAGCAGATTCCCAGGCCCCCAGGTCGTTATCACCGAAAGCGGCCTGCAGGTGTTTGAGCACGCTGGCAAAACGCGGTTTGATAATTGCCGCATGTTTCTGCATATGCTCCTGCAAGCTGCCGGCTTTAGCAAAAAATTGGACGTGGCGTAACTGGTTAACCTTATCCGGTCCAATGGTGAGGATGCCAAGGACTTTTTGGAATCCCTTCAAATTGGCGGCACTGGCGCCCATGAAGGCGACACCGCTTCCTGCGTGGGTGATTTTGGAGGTGGAGGCAAATTGCAGAACGGAATCCTGAGTGCCGAGTTTTTCACACAGATTAAATATATTAGCCAGTTGCGGTGGATTGCTGGAAAGATCGTGGATGGCGTAGGCGTTGTCCCAGAATACGCGGAAGTGCGGGCCGGCGATTTTGCCCAGGGCCGCTATGCGTTGCACGGTGGTATCGCTGTAAACCACGCCGCTCGGATTGGAATATTTGGGCACACACCAGATGCCCTTAATGTCGGGGTCGTTTTTGACCAACTGCTCCACCTGGTCCATATCGGGACCGTTGCTATCCATGGCCACGTTGATCATGTCTATTCCCATCTGCTCACAGATCGCAAAGTGGCGGTCGTAACCCGGCACCGGGCATAGGAATTTCACCTTGCCCGCTTTTTGCCAAGCGCTGTCTGGGCCGGAGAGACCAAAATAATAGGCCGCCATCACTGCCTGGTGCATGAGCGTCAGGCTGCTGCTGCCGCCAGCGAGCACATTCGCCGCAGGTACACCCATAATCTGCTCACCCAACGTCTTGGCTTCTGGCAGTCCGTCCAACCCACCATAGTTGCGGGTATCCACACCGGAGGCGCTTTGATAGTTGCCCTTGAGTATGCCGTCCAGACTGTCCGACAGAGTCAATTGTTCGGAGGAGGGCTTGCCCCGGGTCAAGTCCAGGTTCAGGTTGCGGGCCTTAAAACGCGCGTATTCTTCGGCGAGTTCCCGCTCCCATTGCTGCAATTGTGCTGAAGTCGCTTGTTGGAGTTGCAAGGTCTTGTCCTCTGGCTAAAGTGGGTGGCTGATGGTGGGCCGAAAACGGCCGCGCATTATAGCCTGGGACAAAAGTGGATTCACGATCTCGCGTAGGAGGTGTGTCGGTATTTGCAGCCCTGATTCGCCCTTTAAACGCTCCCAAATCCAATGGAATCCCTTGCCCAAAAATGCCTTGACTTTAAAAGAGTGGCTGGTAAGAATAGCGGCCCTTCGCATGGCACACCTCATGCGAGGTGTGCCCAATAGCAATAAATGGCTAGGTAGCTCAGCTGGTTAGAGCACAGCACTCATAATGCTGGGGTCGGGAGTTCAAGTCTCCCTCTAGCCACCATTTATTGCAGTCCCTTCAGACAAAGCACCCACTTACAAAAAAGCAACCTTGCCCAAAAAGTTGCCCAAAATTGCCCAACTCACCCAGTCAAAATCCCAACTTCGGCCCTAAATTCCGAACTTGAGCCAAGTAATCAGGCGCCAAATGGGAATAGCGCATAGTCACCTTTAAATCGGTATGCCCCAGAACCTTTTGAAGTGTCACCACAGAACCACCATTCATAATGAAATGGCTGGCAAAGGTATGGCGAAGAACATGCGTTAGCTGACCACGAGGCAAAACAATTCCGGCACTTTTTACCGCACGACGAAACGCAGAACGGCAATCAAAGAAAACGCGCCCAGAAGCGACCGGCAGAGCCACAGAACGAACATAATCCAGCAAGGCAGCGTCAACAGGGACAGAACGAATCCGGCCATTTTTAGTGCGAGCAAACTGGACCCGATCCGCAAATAAACAGGAATGCAGCAAACCGTTAGCCTCACCCCATCGAGCACCAGTAGCCAACGCCAGCTTCACCACAGCCAGCAAATGCACACTATTAGAAAGCTCACACGCCTTGAGTAACTTATCTATTTGCGCCTGGCACAAAAACGACAGCTCCCGTTCCATAACCGGAAAAACCCGCAAACCATTCATAGGGTTATCATTCATCCATAACCCCAGGTTTTTCAGCTCATTAAACATTGCCCGAAAATACCGCGTTTCATGGTTGACAGTTTCCACACTCACAGACCGCAATCGGACCTTCCGATACCGAGCAAAATCAGCCGCGGCAAACATGACCGCAAAGGGATCACCCAACCGCTTCGCCACCGCCACCATACGCATATGCCTATACCTCGCATCCCGCAGCAACCGGCCGTGAAATTCATACCACTGATCCACCAAATCACTCAGCCGCCTAGAATCGCGCTCCCCTTCCCCCAGATCCACAGCAGCAACCGAACACGCGAGCAGCTGACGAACATAGGACTCTGCATCCTTCCGCGCCCTAAACCGCTTCCTAACCCTAGGCCCCGAAGCGCCGAAAGGACGCCCATCTAAAAGCCATTTCCCGTTGCCGACACACTTAATCACCTAAACCCACCCTTCCGAGTCCTTTAATAAAATGCAGTGACCCAATACAAACCCGTTGCCTTTTAGAGTGACTGCCAATGCGTTTGGAAATAGATCCGCTACTTAACAAACTGGCTACCGCCAAACCCAGGCCCACGGTCTTGAATTTGTGGATAACTAAGCCGACAACACCGAGCTAAACGAAGAGGCCACACCAGATGGCTTAGTTACCCACAAATTCAAGCCCCTGGACCTGATGCGGCGCCCCTACTGAACAGTTTTTAATTGGCGTTTGGCGCGCTGATACCTTTAAGGGTGCCGACCTACAATTCCCCTTTCCTTTGGTATTAATCGCGCAACAGAGATTGCAGAAACGGATAGAGCGTGCCAGAGCGCAATTAATACCAAAGGAAAGGGGAATTTCCGGTTAATAGTGCGAGAGTTCGGCGAGAGGCATTGTTTCGAGAGCGTTGGTCTTTTGATTTTCCTTTTCAAATGCAAAAAAGAACCGAGTGAACCAGAAGAACAAACCAATGCATTTAAAAAAGAAAACCAAAACACCAACTCAGTGCCAACCATCACCAAACCGGACCAGAGCACTGTAAACCATAGGTCTCGCAGTTCCCCTGCCTAACCTGATATCCAACCATATAGGCCGAAACAACGAACACCAGATAAACCACCAACCACCAGAGCCTCACACCGCCACCCCCGAAAGCTGCAATTGCTTATACCGCCTTTCCAGAAACTCCCGGAGAGCGTGGAACAAATCCCCAGAATCCGCACTGGGAGGCAAAGAGAAATAGGACTTCAAATCCGACAACAAGCCAGACTCCATAAAATACTTAACAACGAATTCAATCGTGTAATTCTGGCGAACAAACAGCCGCAAAGCATTACCCAACCAAAAAGCCACATTACGACGACTAGAACCGGACTCAGACTTATAGGAACGCTGATAAATAAAGGGATTAGCAGGACCATAGATCGTCAAATCGGTCATCAAGTACTGCCAAATAGGATGGATAAAGTTTTTATTAAAATGCAGCCGAAAATTATCCAAAAAATAACGGAAAAGGCCAGTGAGATGAGGAACCAATTGCTGAAAAGTAGTGCACTCCATTCCCTTAGTACCTTTGCAAAACTGGCGAATGACCGAATGATGAAACCGAGCCTCAAGCCGCTTAACACGATCACCTTCCTTAAATTCCGACAAAAAAGGATCAGCAACCGAAGGAACTTGAGACCATTGCGAAACCCAAAAAGCCAACTTATCACGCTTATCCGCCTCCTTAGACTTGTCATACAGACACATTTGCAAAGAACCAGGAGAACCAAAGGTGTAACTCTCATTCGAGCCATAGCGAAGAGCAACACCGTTAAAATCCACGTCGAATTCTTGGATACCGGAATAAGAAAAATTGCGCTTTGCCTTAGTGCGCAAATCTTTTTCTAAATTATCGGGAATATCAAAACCTTTGAAATCAACAGCGATATGAACCGAAACGTCAGAAAAAAGAAATTCCCGCATAAATATAGAAGCGAGATCAATAGACGTTTTGTCGACTTCAAAAGGATCACGACAAAGCAAAAAGTGCGGAGAATACTCAATCTTAAAATGCGTCCCTTCCTTATCAGCCTCAGCGTAAAACGACTTAAGAAGGCAAATAACCCCAAGATCAAGGTTTTTTAAAATCCACTGAAAACCAGAAGCGGAAGCCGACTTAGAGACCATGAACTCATAATCCTTAATAACCAAGGGCCACCGAGCATCCAAACTGTAATGCCCCTCAACAATAGCCAACAAATCCGGGTTTAAAACACCCCGAAACAATTGCTTGAACGTATCGACACCAGAATGAAGAACTGAAAAACCCGAATAATCACATTCTATAAATTCCGGCCTTTGAGGATCAGCACCATTAAAAAACTTAAGGGGGTTATCGATACTACGGTTCCAGGTTTTTACTTCGGAGTGCATAGCGAGTCCTATTGTCCGGGGGGTATTTATTTAAGAGGTGTTACAAGAACCTCAACTCAGGACCGCCGCCCAAAGGCGGGCGCTTCGCCAGCCTCGCCTAATTGGGCAGCGGCCGCATGGTCTTCCCTTGCATGATCGAAATAACCATTCTTAACAATATTGGCACACACATTGACAGGCACAGACGCTTTTGTGGCTTGTTGTGTATAACAAACACATTCGCCATTCCGTTCACCCGTAAGCCACATAACGCAATTTAAACGCGGATAAGTCTTAGGAACGGTCAACTCATCATAAACAGGCGCAGTGTGGGGAAACCCCTCTATACGCGGTTTGAGAGCGGCTAAATACTGCTCCGTCGTTACAGGACCATCCTTTTTAGACCCAGTGGCAAAAGGCAAAAGACCGGAAGAAGGAGAAGAAACAACAGCAGGCGACTCAGGAGGATCAACACGCGAAAGCATACGATAAGCAAACGTACCAAAAAGCACCGCAACCAATAAAAACAAAGCCGCAACACCACCAATCTTCAACCAAGGGACATTGGCCTTCATCGTATGGACTTCAGCCGATTTATAAGCCTTAAAATAAGCCTTATCTATCTGGACAGTCTTTTTAGCAGCATCCTTACGCTGGTGATAATCGTTAACGTCATCGACGCACTTTTGCCACTCATACCAACGCACACGATTACTATTAAAAATGCGCTCAAGGTGAACATGACGACCTACGAGGCCACGCGCAAAAGCATCCACTTGCCCCATAACCTTTTGACAAACGAAGATGAAGTCATACCCATCCTTACGATGCTCGGCAAGGCGCTTAATGTGCTCAGGAACAGCAGCACCCGCCTTGCGAGTTGGAAAAATCTTATAACATTCATCGACAAAAATTACGGAACCATGAGGAAGCTCCCACCACTTACAAACCTCATCCAAAGTCAACTCAGTCCAGGGCAACTGCAACGAATCGACGTTGAAATAAAAAACAGGCCGATCCTTAAAAACTTCGTCTTCACACACAAACTTAAGCGCATTTAATGTTTTAGACGCCCCATTAATACCAGTGAACAAATAAATCATAAAATCACCTTAAGCATTAAGAACAAACTTTTTAAGACGACCAGTGCGCCAGCGAGCATATTTCGCAGTCAGCCCAGAAATAACACCACTAACGAAAATATTAAAAGCGTCAATAACACCAGTTAATTTCAAAAGCTCAAGAGCAGCAGACGGCAAACCAGAAAAGGAAAGGCGAACCTTCTCTATAGCTAAGTCAACAAGAAAGTCCATACCAATATATGTAATAAACCCAATACCTAAAGAAGCAATCACAGAACCAACAACGTAAGGCGTCACATAAGCAAGCATCCGCCAAATAAAACTAGCTATACCGATAGCAATACCAGCAGCAGGAACAGGCATAAATCACCTCAAGCCTTTAACAAACGATGAACCAAAAAAAACACAAGCACAGACATAATCAAAAGAAAAGCTAAAAAAACAAAAGCCTCTAAAAACATAAATCACCCCACAAAACCAATTCGAATAAACGCGAAAGCACCATAAAAAGTACCGATAATAATCATGTAAGGACGAAGGATCAGAGCAAAATCACAAATAATCTGCATAGGAACAGCCACAGTCCCCCTAAGCAGTGGAACCTGAATATCAGGAGGACAAGAACCTGCAACAGGACCTGGAGCATCCAAAACACCACCAACCAAAGCAGGCAAATTCACCTCAGTATTAAAACTAGGATGATCAGGCTTGAGCATAGGCATCAAATCAATTCCATTCATGGTGGCAAAATCATGCAGATCAGAAAGAACACGCTCTTTTTCCCAAGCGCAAAGCCCATCCTTTTGCATTTTTAAACCCGCACAAACAATTGCATCACCTTCGCAAACCAATTCATTCGCGCAATCGCCATTGCCCTCAACCGACTTTCCACAATTAATCAACCACGTTTGTTTTAACTGCGCACACTGAATAGCATCCCCCTCACAAGTAGGCTCCACACCACAATCCCCCGAAGCGGAAGCCGAACCACCAGAGGAACTGCTACCAGAACTAGAACCACCACTGGAAGATGAACTAGAACTCTCACCACCAGAAGTGGAAGACGCGGCAGAGGTAGAAGCGGATGATGAAGAAGAGGCTGAAGACGATGAGCTTGAAGAAGTACTTGAAGAACTTGATGAAGTGGAAGAGCTAGAGGAACTGGACGAGCTGGAGGAACTGGAGGAACTGGAGGAACTGGATGGGTCAGCGGTTAGACACTCTTCAGTGAGTGGATAGAAATATTGGTTTAACGGGCACTCAGAACCATCAGTACCAACGCAATCCAGCTCAGACGTAGCGCCAATTAATTTTGTGCCACTTTCACACTCGTAATAATCAGCGCAGACGCCTTGAATACGGACCTGACCAGCGGGACAAGCAGAAGGATCCAAACACGTCTGAGAGGCCTGATCCCAGGCAAGCCCTGACGCACACGGATTCGATTGACACGACGGAGGTTTTAGAAAAACTTGCGGCTGATAATTAATAAATGTAGTGCCCTGCTTCAGAGCGCGATACGCAACACAATATTGCGTCTGGTTCAAACACGCATTCGCAGCAATGCTGGATGCCGTAGCCTGCGAAGGATTATTAACACCCCAGCTAACCCAGCCACAATCTTGTGCATATGACGAAAGCGAAGAAATCAACAAACCAACAACCAAAAAGCCGCGCAGATAACGATTAAAACAAACATTGAAAGCGTCATACATAAAACCCACCTAACGAACTGCAACCAAAAAAAAGGGAAGCCGAAGCTTCCCCCGGCCAAACACAACCACTATTAAAAGAAAGTTGCTTTGACCCAACGGATGGACATTGCGAGAGCAGCAAGGCCGATAATCGCAACGCCGACAGTACCGATATCAGTACCAGCGTCAGCAATAGCAGCCAAAGGAACTGTCAGATCCATAAATCACCTCAAACAAAAGTTAAACCGGGAATAATTAAATATTTGCCCGCCCGGTATTCGGACAAACTCAATTCCGGCCAGGAACAAACCCTTCCAAATACCGCCGTAAAAACCGAACAACAAAGGCCGTAATAAACAGTAAAAGAACAGCCTCAGATAAAGCCTCAATATCTGCCTGGGTCAACTCAACGAGAGTGGAAGGCACCTCACGAATAACAGGGGAAGTGCAATAAATAAGGCCGCTTGAATCAACAACCGGCACTTCCTCACAGGCAACAAAATAGGTAATCACTTGGAAACTCCCGCTTGCGAGAGCAAATAACAAACTTCATTAACCAAGGCCTGTTCAACACGCTGCAATTGGTCAAATGCATCAAGAGCTTGATCAACGTCAGAAGAACTCATTTGCACTAAAAGCGATTGACGACGATTTGCCAGAATCACAGCCTTAGAATCAGAAGCAAAATTCAAAGTAGCGCCCATAAAACCCCCCTAAAAGAAAAGCCCCCAATTAGGAGGCCTTTTTCACCGTTGCAGGATCGAGAACGCGCAGAGCTTCAACAAGAAAACCCGCCTTACCTTTGGAAGCTGTTTTGAGACGGACAGTCAGCTCAGCCTGAACAAGAGCAGCCGGAAGAACCAGAGAGGAATAAAGCTCAGGAGTTATGTCCATAGTCTGAACAGCAAGACCTTTGAACTTATCACTCTCGTCAGGAAGAGCGGGATTGCAGATGAAGACCTTAGCCATCTGACGAAGCTGACCAGTCTTATCATCATTGAACTCAGTAAATTGAGCGCCAAGAAGAGTTACTACAAGTTTCTGTTGCATGAGAATTACCTTAAGCCCCGCCTGAAAACACGCGACCCCTATGGCGGTTATAAGGACGTGTTAAGATTTGCGGCGAAGAAATCTAGCCACCCGCACATGTAATATAGTACATGCATAATATGACATGCAATATATTACATATTGAATGTTTTTATCAATATGAGCGAATTCATAGAAAGGCTTAAAGAAACGTTAAAACACGAAAAGATGAGCCGAGAAGACCTAGCGAAAAAGACCGGAATGACATTCACCCGAATCAACAATGCAATGAACAAACGCGGTCACTTCAGAGCTGAAGAAATAAACCAGATAGCCGAATGTTTTCCCGACTTTGAATTCTGGCTGCACTCAGGACGCGAAAGACCAGAAAAAGGAGACGTTTCACCAATGACCAAAACTGCCCAATCAGACTACCGAGAACAGGAAGGGGGCTAAGGATAGCCATGCGGATCGCGGAAAGATGGAAAACAAAATGGGAGAAATAACAAAAATCCTAGCAAGGATCGCCATAACCATAATTGGAATATGGATTGGCCTAGCAATAATACAAAATATGCTCAATCAACTTACAGAAAACCGAGCAGAACGCATAGAAAAAGCCAAAAGCGAAACCCAGAAAAAGGCACAAAACAAAGCAAATCAAGAAAAAGAAACTAGCGACCTATGCCGATTCTGGAGGCAACAAACCGGAATAAACCCCCGAGCACCGGAAAAAATCAAACAGCACTGCCACACCAAACCAGACACCAAGAAAAATTGACCAATACAACCCCATACTGGACAAGCCCAAGGCCGAAGAACAGCAGAAAAATCAAATAGTTAGAGAAGAACCGCCCAAAAATACGAATCTCATAATGCTGGGGTCGGGAGTTCAAGTCTCCCTCTAGCCACCATTTATTGCAGGCCTTCGAGTGTTGGTGTCTGCCGACACCACCGTGAGATAGGTTAAAGACCCGCTCGTACTTCTTCTCTTATCTTCATTTTTTTGCCCCGATTTTATTCCTAAGCTGTGCACGACACCGTCTGCATGTTCGTACCCTATTCAGATCTATGGCTGGACGATGCTGAAGCGCGTATGTTGGAGTTGCTATGGGTCGCGAGGGTACGAAGGTCGCGAAAGAGTCGGCGGAGATTGCCGTGCGCCAACACAATTTTTTACGTTCCCGCCTCCACGCTTTTGCTAAAGTGCCGCGCCTCCATTTACAACACGGTGAGAACATGAAATTGGCGATTTATAACTTTTCGGTGGCGATTCTGCTGACCCTGGCAGCGAATGCACACGCCACCACTGTGCAATTCCAAACCAGCACGGGGGA
>Ga0164241_10003673_pt1 | contig 15287 bp, 9 predicted proteins | sample OricomyardsoilBY_FD_108780 | JGI IMG/M metagenome (GOLD analysis project Ga0164241, IMG submission 108780) | Backyard soil microbial communities from Emeryville, California, USA - Original compost - Back yard soil (BY) | ecosystem: Environmental > Terrestrial > Soil > Unclassified | place: USA... | reverse complement strand
GGTTAACAATCGAACCAGCTTCGATTTCATAATCGAATTACTTACCCAGGATAATAAAATAATAAGCACTACGGCCAACCAAAAAAAATACACGTTCACCAACCTTACCCCAGGTATATACAAACTAAGAATCATCATTGATAAAAACTGCAATGGTAAATGGGACTATGGAAACATCCTGCTACGAGAAGAACCAGAGAAAATTATCTACTATCGTTCCCCGGAAAAAAAGTACGAAATACCAATTCGCGAAAATTGGGAAGTGGGACCTTACAAAATTACGATCTGAATCGATTGTGTATAACTATTTTAACTCTACCTCATTTTCCCGAATTATACGACTAAACCAAAATTGCTATAAAAAACGTTTACAACTTCATAGTTGTCTACAACCGACCACAATGTGGAAAGCTTAATCAACCAAAAGCAGGTATTGTGAATAACCTTTAAAATAAGTTAAATTGATAGACTTAGACATCAAATTTTGTACACATTCATTTCTTCAAACTGTTAACAACATCGTTTCATGAGCAGTTATCCACATATCAACAGGACTAATAATAGTAATACAAATACATATATATATATACTAATACAAGGGTTGTTAACGTGCATACTTACTTTCTGCTCCGCATCCACTTTTGCTCAAGACCAAAATGAAATACAAATTGCGAACGAATATTTTTTGAAAGGCGAAAAACAAAAAGCATTAACATCATATCAAACTCTTGCTCGAAATGTTCTTAACATTCCTTCTATCCACAACAATTATCTTTCGCTCCTGCTGGATCTTAGCATGTTTAAGGAAGCCGAAAATTATGTGGATAAAACAATTCAAAAAGCTGAAGAACGATTATCCTATAAACTTGACCTTGGTTACGTCTACGTCAAAGCGGGCGATCTTCAGAAAGCGGATCGTTATTTTAAAAATATTATCAAAAACGATGCCGATGATATTTACCGGCTTAAGGCCATCTCTGATTATCTCGCCAGCAAACATCTGGCAGAATATGCCATTCTTGCTTTGCAGGAGGCGAGGAAAACAATGGGCAATGAGAACATTTTTACCCTTGAGCTCGCTAATCTTTATCGAATGCAGGGCAAGCGGGACGAAATGGTTCAGGAATATTTAAACTATGTAACGCAAACTCCAGGAAACATCAATTATGTAAAAAATTTGTTGCAGGTTCTTTTGTCTAAGCCTGAAGAACAGGAAACACTTGAAAGATTACTTTACGATAAGACGCAACAAAATCCTGACTCCGAAGTATTTGCTGATCTATTGGTGTGGGTAAATCTTCAACAAAAAAATTTTTACGGAGCATTCATTCAATCCCGGGCATACGATAAGCGGTTTAAAAAAGAAACGATAAAGACATTGGAGATCGCACAAATTGCATTGAACAATAAAGATTATGATAATGCAGACAGGGCTTTCTCTTATGTCGTAAAAGAATTCGCAAATACAGATAGCTATTTGCCAGCACGCCTCGGACAAATTCATGCACGGGAAGCAAAGATCAAGCGAAAATATCCTGTCAATAAAGATTCCGTCAACTACCTGATCAGGGAATACAATTCATTTATCGCGAAATATCCTGACAACCCCAATTCATTTGAAGCGCAACTCAATCAATCTTTATTACACGCTTACTATCTCGATCAGAAAGATTCGGCTGTAAGCGAACTACAAAAATTGATCGCCAATCCAAGAATTTCAGCAAATCTTAAATCTCGCGTAAAACTTGAACTTGGCGATATTTATATTTTAAAGGACGAACCCTGGGAGTCGACATTGCTTTATTCGCAGGTTGAAAAATCACAAAAAGATGCACCTCTTGGATATGAAGCAAAATTGCGGAATGCGAAGCTTTCTTATTATCGCGGTGATTTTAAACTGGCGCAAGAACACCTTGACATTTTGAAGCAAGCAACTACCCGGGAGATTGCGAATGATGCCATGGATCTTAGCATTCGAATCAAAGAGAATACTGCAATGGATTCGGTTGGTGAGGCAATGAAATTGTATGCATCCGCTGAATTGGACTTCATTCAAAACAAAACACAAGTGGCTCTTACTAAACTGGATGAAATCGAAAAAAAATTTCCACACCACAGTCTTACGGATGACATCTACTGGTTGAAGGCAAGTGTAAAGATTAAAGAAGGTGAATTCACAGAAGCCATACTACTACTTCAAAAAATTCAAGACGAATTTGCCGTAGATGTGCTGGCCGATGATGCGCTGTTTACACAAGCAGAAATTTATGAGCTTCAACTGAAAAATAAAGATAAAGCAATGGAGCTCTATCGTATTTTTCTCGATAAGTTTCCAGGAAGTGTCTATGCAGCCGAAGCGCGGAAACGTTACCGACAATTACGCGGAGATTTTTCAGAAGTATCCAATCAATAAAATTTTTTCCAGGAGATCACATTAAGCTTAGTCTCAAAAAAATCCATTATTTAAATCTCACCAAAATCTTTACTTTCAGCTTTCTATTATAAAAATATGAGAAAGCTGATTTTAGTTTTCTTGTTGCTAAGGTTTATTTCAACTGAAGCGCAAGTCAAAGCCCTCGTAGGTGGAACCTTGATTGATGGCTTTGGAGGGAGGCCATTACAAAACAGCGTTGTTATTATCGAAGGAGAAAGAATCAAAGCAATTGGTCAGGTCGGCCGGCTTGAAATTCCAACGGGCGCTGAAATAATTTCCACCGAAGGAATGAGTGTGTTGCCTGGTTTATGGGATATGCACGTTCATCTTTATATCAATGGCCATAGCAATTATACCCATTGGGATAAAAAATATTTAAAATCAGCAAAGGATGTAATCATGCCTGCATCGGCTCACCAGTTGCTGATGGCGGGAATTACCAGTGCCCGTGATTTGGGTGGACCACTCGAACCAAGTATATCTGTTCGTGACCGGATTAATAAAGGGGAAATTCCTGGCCCAACCATGTATATGTCGGGACCCTTCATACAACACGAACCTTATCCGGCAACAGAAGCTTTCCGCTGGGGAGTAAAAGGTGTAGCGGATGCACGAGCAAAAGTTCAGCAATTGGCGAAAGCCGGTGTGAACTGCATCAAGCTGATTGATCAGGATCAGATGACCATGGAGGAAGTAATGGCAGTGGTAGACGAAGCACATAAAAATAAATTGAAAGTAGTGGGTCACTCACATCGGCCAGATGAAATCAGGAAGGGGTTAAAAGCAGGCATTGATTGTTTTGAACACACCGGCTTAGCGGCCGCACCGGAATATCCAGAAGACATTATCGCTATGATCAAAGAAAGAACCGCACAAATGAGTTTGGGTCCTTTATTCTGGACGCCCACCGTAGAAGGTTTGTATAATTATGAATATACACGTGACAATCCCGAAGAACTGGATAATGATTCGTGGCATTTGGATTTGCCCGACACCATTATTTCGGACATCAAACAGTCAATCGCTAAGCCAGGTCAGTTACCGTACTTCCAATTAAATCCAATTCGTAAGCCAACATTGGAAAAGAAAGTAAATCAACTGAAAAATGCAGGGGTAGTATTATTGATTGGAACAGACAGTGGAATACCAATGAAATTTCACAGCCAGAGTACCTGGAACGAACTTGACGTGTGGGTAAATAAGTTTGGATTCGATCCGATGTACACTATTCGGGCAGCGACTTATTGGCCTTCGGTAGCAATGGGTGTAGATAAAGATTTCGGAACAGTGAGCGAAGGGAAATATGCTGACATCATTGCCGTGAAGGGTGATGTGCTCAGACATATCGATTTATTACATCATGTGGATGTGATTATAAAAAAAGGAAAGAAGTATAAGTAACATTTATATGATCAGGCGAAGCTTACTTTTTCTACTGGCAGTTATTCTGGTTCTTGTAATTATTGTTTTGGTAAACACGTTTCGGTTTATTTCAATTCAAACCCTTTACGAAGCGAAGCCAGCTCCTGAGTTATCGCACCTATCGCAAAAAAATCTTTCTGACGCTATTGGATATCAAACCATTTCTTACGGGGATACCTCACGACTTGATTCTTCGCAGTTCCTTGGTTTTCATCGATTTCTAAAAACCACTTATCCACTTGTTCATGAGAAATTATTACGGGAACATATTTTAAAGTACAGCTTGCTTTATAAATGGGAAGGAAAAAATTCTTCACTGAATCCTATTGTGCTGATGGCCCATCAGGATGTTGTGCCTATTGAAGAAGCGAGTAAGGGCATGTGGACTGTTGATCCATTTGCCGGAACCGTAAAAGATGATTTTATCTGGGGACGTGGGACGACTGACGATAAGATTAATTTGATCTCCATTATGGAGGCAACCGAAAAATTGTTGGGCGAAAACTTTCAGCCAGAACGCACAATCTATTTCGCTTTTGGTCATGATGAAGAAATGGGAGGATACGGAGCGAGAGCTATTGCAGCTCTTTTAAAATCAAGAAATATCAAAGCAGAATTGATATTGGATGAAGGAGGAATTATTACCAATAACAAAGTGCCTGGAATGAATAAACCTGTTGCGTTACTGGGCACATCTGAAAAAGGTTATTTATCACTTCAATTATCAGTAGAAAAAAACGGAGGGCATTCGTCTATGCCCGAAAAGGAAACCTCGATCGATATCTTAACAAAAGCGATAGTTAGACTTCGCGAAAAACCATTTGAAGCAAGATTCTCTCCATCCACTCAAGGGTTCATTAAATACTTAGGCCCTGAAATGCCATTCACAAATAAAATGGCATTTGCCAATATCTGGTTGTTTAAACCAATGGTGGTTGGTATCTATGAAAAATCCGCAGCGGGTAACGCAATGATTCGCACCACCGCTGTCCCTACTATTATTGATGCCGGAATAAAGGATAACGTAGTACCAACTGTGGCAACTGCGACTGTTAATTTCAGATTACTGCCAGGGGATAGCTCGGCTCTTGTAATCAGAAAAGTAGAAGAGATTATTAATGACGAACGTGTGCAAATCAATTCTGAAACCTCTTTTGTTTCCGAGCCCTCGGCAGTCACAGCTGAAGACAGCTATGCATTCAAAAAAGTAGATGAGTTAATCAAAAAGTCATTTGCCGGAATAACCACAAGTCCATTCCTGATGATTGGGGGGACAGATTCACGTTACTTTAGTGAAGTATCCGATGGGATTATCAAATTCAGTCCCATGATTGACCCGATCGGATTTCACGGAATAGACGAACGGGTAAGTTTAAAAAGTTACCAGGGAGCAATCTGGTTTTATGAACAATTGCTTCGCGAAGCCAAATAATTTCTAATTACTCCAAAGAGGAAATTGATTACATTCGATTTCTGTTTTGTGTAAAATGAACGCATTGAAAATTGCTGGTCTTACATTAGTCACAACAGCCGTTGCGATCACACTGTATTGGAAATTTTTCAATACTATTCCAGTTGATTTCAATACCCAGGTTAAACCCATACTGAATAAAAAATGTATTGCATGTCACGGTGGTGTAAAGCGTGAGGCGGATTTTAGTTTGTTATTTCGTCAGGAAGCATTGGCAAAAGCGGAATCCGGCAAAACAGTGATTGTTCCAGGCGATCCAGGCCACAGCGAATTCATTCAACGTATTACCTCTTCCGATCCTGAAGTACGGATGCCTTACAAAAAGGATCCGTTGACTACTGATGAAATTGAAATTTTAAAACGCTGGATAAAAGAGGGGGCACCGTGGGGAGATCATTGGGCGTATCTCAAGGTTGAACAGCAAAGCATTCCTACTAGTAATAAAAATGAAATCGATTATTTTATTGATCAAAAACTGGATGAGAATGATTTGAGACGTTCTCAACCCGCATCAAAAGCTACTTTGTTGCGAAGGGTAAGTTTAGATGTCACAGGACTTCCATCATCAGCTTCAATAAGCTCGTGGTTTCTTAATTCTGAAAAAGCCACTTATGAGAAATTAGTGGATACATTGTTAGCATCTCCTCATTATGGAGAGCGTTGGGCATCAGTGTGGATGGACCTGGCCCGGTATGCCGATACAAAAGGGTATGAACGAGATGACAGCCGTAACATCTGGCGCTACCGCGATTGGCTGATTCAAGCTTTCAATGAAGACATGCCCTATGATTCCTTTTTGATTCAGCAACTAGCTGGAGATCTTTTGCCGAATCCATCCGATGCGCAATACATCGCTACAGCATTTCATCGTAACACGATGACCAATGATGAAGGTGGAACGGAAAATGAAGAATTCAGAACAGCAGCGGTACTTGATCGCGTAAATACTACCTGGGAAGCGTTGATGGGGACAACGTTTGCCTGTGTGCAATGTCATACACATCCTTACGATCCTTTTCGGCATGAAGAGTATTATAAATTCACGGCATTCTTCAACAATACGCGTGACGAAGATACCTATGCCGATTATCCTTTGATCAAGCATTTTGAAAAGGAAGATGAAGCGAAGTTAAAAGCCATAACGACTTGGATCGAGAAGAACAATTCAAAAGAGAAAGCAAAAGAGACGTATACCTTTTTGAAGACAGGGCAACCAGCTATTAACTCATTACTTGCCGATCAGTTCGTAAACAGTGAATTGAGTGATACAAAATGGCTGGTCTTTCGTAACAATGCACTTTGTAGGTTGAGCAACGTTGGTCTTTCAAACAAGAACAAATTGATTTTTCGTTATGTGAATTATAAAGCCGGGGGAACATGGACGATTCATATCGATAAACCAGATGGGCCGGTTCTTAAAAAAATAGGAATTCCTAATACGAAAGACTGGCAGATTAAGGAGGAAGATCTTGATTTTCAGATTTCTGGTAAACATGATCTTTATTTTACTTATTCTAATCCGAACCTTAAAAAACAGGAAGACAATGGTGTAATGTTCGATTGGTTTTATTTCACCGATTCGTTTTTAGACAACGCTAATGCTTCTTCAATCAAAAAAGAGTTCTGGACTTTGCTTAATAAAGACGCTTCGACCACACCTGTCATGATGGAAAATCCTTCCACCATGAAAAGAACTACACAGGTGTTTGTCAGAGGCAACTGGTTGGTAAAGGGAGATACGGTTGAGGCTGATGTTCCTGCTTCACTTCCGCCTATGGCGAAGGATGCTCCTAAAAACAGATTGGGCTTGGCAATGTGGATAACCAGTAAAGACAATCCGCTTACGTCACGCACATTAGTAAACCGAGTTTGGGAACAGATTTTTGGAATTGGATTAGTGGAAACATTGGAGGATATGGGTACTCAAGGTATTCCACCGACTCATCCGGAATTGTTAAATCAATTGTCGTGGAAACTGATGAATGATTATCAATGGAGTGTTAAGGAACTAATCAGAGAAATTGTTCTTTCTGAAACCTATCAGCAGGATTCGAAAGTCACTCCTGAATTGTTGAAAAAAGATCCATTGAATATTCTATATGCAAGAGCACCGCGCGTACGACTTTCTGCAGAGCAAATTCGTGATCAATCTTTGGCGGTTAGCGGATTGTTGAATGAGAAAATGTTTGGGCCAAGTGTAATGCCTTATCAACCCGATGGCATTTGGCTATCGCCATGGAATGGACAAACGTGGAAAAAAAGTGAAGGTGATGAAAAATACAGACGAGCGCTTTATACCTACTGGAAACGAACAGCTCCCTATCCGAGCATGATGACCTTTGATGGTTCGGCTCGTGAAGTATGTACGGCCAGAAGAATAAAAACGAACACCCCGCTTCAAGCATTGGTTACACTGAATGATTCTGTTTATGTGGAGGCAGCGAATCACCTGGCTTTGCGCATGCTAAATGAAAGTCCGAAGCTTTCAAAGCAAATTGAGAAAGGGTACGAATGGGCAATTGGTCAAAATATTTCACTTCAAAAAAGAAAAGTGCTCGAAGATTTATATCAACAGACATTGAATCAAGTAACGATCAAATCGACAAATAATAAAGAAAGTAATAAGCCTTATTCTTCGAAAGAAAAGGCAATGACTCTGGTGGCTAATACGATATTGAATCTTGATGAGTTTGTGACAAAGAATTAGCGTATGAATTTTTTTGAAAAGGAGCGATTGAATGAAGTTACCCGAAGACATTTCTTGCAAGAGTGTACAGCTGGTTTGGGTATGTTGGCATTGGGCTCATTATGGGGATGTGATTCTTCAAAAAAGAATTCGTTAATCAATTCTTTAAACCCGTTGGCCGCTCGTGCTCCACATTTTCCTGCGAAAGCAAAATCAGTTATTTATTTGCATATGGCTGGGGCTCCTTCTCAACTGGAGCTTTTTGATTATAAACCTGAACTGCAAAAACTGGATGGAGTAGATTGTCCTCCTTCACTACTGGAAGGAAAGAAGTTTGCATTTATTCGTGGTGTTCCTAAAATGCTAGGACCGAAAGCAAATTTTAGACAACGCGGTCAATCGGGCGCCTGGATATCCGATCATCTTCCGCATTTAGCATCAATCGCAGATGAAGTTACTTTTTTGAAAGCACTTCAAACGGATCAGTTCAACCATGCACCCGCTCAATTATTAATGCACACAGGTAGTGCACGACTGGGAAGACCAAGTATGGGCGCATGGGTAACCTACGGATTAGGAAGTGAGAATAACAATCTGCCTGGCTTTGTAGTGTTGACATCCGGTGGAAAAAATCCGGACTCTGGAAAAAGTGTGTGGGGCAGCGGATTTCTCCCGTCTGTTTATCAAGGGGTACAATGTCGTTCGGAAGGAGACCCGGTTTTATTTATTAATGATCCGAAAGGAATAGAACGTACCGATCGTAAAGCTTCGATTGATGCCATTAATAAAATCAACCAACTGCAATTTGAAGAAACCGGTGATCCGGAAATTCTTTCGCGAATTGCTCAATATGAAATGGCGTATCGCATGCAGATTGCTGTCCCCGAGGTGATGAACATTAATGATGAGCCGGCATACATTCATGAAATGTATGGTACGCAACCGGGGAAGGAATCTTTTGCGAATAATGTTCTGCTTGCTCGAAAATTGGTCGAGAAAGGAGTTCGATTTGTTCAGTTATTTGATTGGGGATGGGATAGTCACGGAACGGATTCGAATCTTGCCATTGATGTAGGATTCATTAACAAATGTCGGCAAGTAGATAAAGCAACCACTGCTTTAATTCTTGACTTGAAACAAAGAGGTCTGTTAGATGAAACATTGATTGTTTGGGGCGGTGAATTTGGCAGAACACCCATGCAAGAAAATCGGGAAGGGAAAAAGAATCCATTCATTGGCCGAGATCATCACACCGAAGCATTTACCATCTGGATGGCTGGCGGAGGAATAAAGAAAGGGTTTTCTTTTGGCGAAACAGATGAGATCGGTTATTCGGCAATCAAAGACAAAGCGACACCTTACGATGTGCAGGCCACAATCTTAAATCAACTCGGCTTTGATCATGAAAAGTTTACCTATGATTTTCAAGGCCGGCCTTTCCGCCTCACCGATGTGCATGGAAAAGTGATTAATCAAATTCTTGCCTGATCTAATTAATGAAAACTTCGCGTAGAGATTTCCTTAAAACAACAACTATGGCTGGTTCAGCATTACTTATCGATCCACTGAAAAATTTGGAATCGCCTAAACCCGTTAAAGTAGCTCCCGGATTCTCGCTCATTGTTCTTGCTACTAACTGGGGCCTCGAGGGAAGTGTAGATTCTTTTTGTGTGAAAGCGAAAGCTGCGGGTTATGATGGAATAGAAGTGTGGTATCCAACCAATGACAAGGATCGAACAGAACTTTATGCAGCTTTGGAAAAACATCAATTGAAGGTTGGCTTCCTGGTAGGTTCTGGAGAAAGTAATTATCAAAAGCATTTTGATGTATTTAAACAAAATCTGGAAGCGGCAGTAAAACTGAAACCGTTGTACATCAATTGTCATTCTGGCCGCGATTACTTTTCCTTCGATCAAAACAAAAAATTTGTGGAGTTAGGAACACAAGTTTCAACAGATTCCGCAGTACCGGTTTATCATGAAACGCATCGTTCGCGAATCATGTATTCTGCCCCGGTAACAAGACAATTCATCGAAGCTCATGCACAATTAAAATTAACACTGGACATTTCACACTGGTGCAATGTGCATGAATCGCTTCTACAGGATCAGAAGGAAACCATTGACCTGGCACTCGCGCACACGGAACACATACACGCACGCATTGGTCATCCGGAAGGGCCTCAGGTAAACGATCCGCGCGCACCCGAATGGGATGCTGCAGTGAAAGCACATTTTGCCTGGTGGGATGTAGTTGTTGAGCGGAAGAAAAAAGAAGGAAAAACAATGACCATCCTTACGGAGTTTGGTCCTCCGGATTATATGCCAGCCACGCCTTATACCCGACAGCCATTGGCGAATCAATGGGATATCAATGTGTACATGATGCAAACTCTTCGTAAGCGATATCTTTGATGGAGCGTTGGATTGAATTCATCGGGCATTTTCATCCGGTATTTGTTCACCTTCCGATCGGGATACTGCTGATCACGGCTCTCTTAATGAGTTTGTTGGCTTACCAGAAAATTCAACTCGGTCCCGATCTTTTAAAAATACTTTTGATTGCAGGAGTAGTGAGTGCGGTAGTGTCGTGCATTACTGGGTTTTTACTTTCCCAAAGCGGAGAGTATGATGCCGCTACTTTGAATCTCCATCAATGGATGGGAATAAGCGTAGCCGTAATTAGTGTTGCCAGTTATTTTATCATGCAAAAGATCAATACTGACAAAGTGATTTTGTTTTCTATCTCAATCGTATTTGTTGTTTTTGTTTCCATCACAGGCCATTTGGGTGGTTCATTAACGCATGGGTCAGATTATTTAACCTCACCGTTGCAATCAGCGCCTCTGGACGGAAATCTTTTAAGCATAAATTTGGACAGTGCGGAGTTTTACAATGATTTGGTCAGACCGATCTTAAAAGCAAAATGTTATTCCTGTCATGGATCAGGAAAGCAGAAAGGAAAATTAAGACTGGATGAGAAAGAGTATATCCTTAAAGGAGGAAAGCACGGTGAGGTCATCGCGGTAGGGAAACCAAATGACAGCGAACTGATAGCACGCGTTGAACTGGATATTTCGAACAAAGAACACATGCCTCCCAAGGAGAAACCTCAACTAACAGAACAGGAAACAGAAGTAATAAAATTATGGATTGAATCGGGTGCCGATTTTGAAATACAGGTTGTAAAAGTATCCAACTTTCAAAAAATAAAAGACATTATTCACACAAATACAGCAGTAAAATCGTCAGACGTGCCTGAAAGAGAAATTGCAGGGGCTAGTGATTCAGAAATAAATAAATTAACCGAACTGAGGATAACAATTACACCCGTTGTTTCCGAGAGCCCTTATCTATCAGTAAGTCTGATCAGTATTCCCAGCCAGGCGAATAAAACAATTGGTTCATTGATTGCAATTAAGGATAACATTGTCTGGCTTAAGTTAAGCGGAACAAATGCTGATGATTCTGGAGCTACTGTATTATCAGCGTTTTCTAATCTCACCAAACTTCATTTGGATGACACCAAGATTACAGACGATGCGCTTAAAAGTATTTCCTCTTTGAAAAATCTTCAATACCTGAACCTGAAAGGAACCGCTGTCTCATTAAGCGGTCTTCAGAATCTGAAGGACTTAAAGAATCTAAAATCTCTTTTTCTGTATCAGACTAAAGTGACGGAAAAAGAAGAGGAAAGAATACGTGAACTCTTCCCTCAGACTGAAATTAATTTTGGCAACTACTCTGTTCCAACGCTTGAGTCAGATACCAGCATTGTGAAAGTGAAATAGACTTACTCGCTTCTTAAAGATTTCACCGGATTATTCCTTGCTGCTTTGAAAGACTGGAAGCTCATCGTTGCCCATGCAATGAAGAATGCTGAAAAGCCGGAGAGGACATAAACAAAAACACCAATCTCTGCTTTGTATATGTAATCCTTCAACCACCAGTCAATTCCATACCATGCTAATGGCGCGGCTAATAAGAAAGAAATAATAATCAGTTTGCCAAATTCTTTGGAAAGTAATACCACAATGCTTCCAACAGATGCACCCAATACTTTACGAATGCCGATTTCTTTTGTTCGCTGTTCGGCCGTGAAAGAAGTTAAAGCAAACAATCCCAGGCATGCAATAATAATGGCAAGCGCAGCAAAGACAATAAAGATTTTTCCTAGTCGCTGTTCAGCAGAGTACATTTTCCCAAAATCCTCATCGAGGAATGAATAACTGAATGGCAATCCCGGAGCCATCGTCTTCCAGGTTTTTTCGATGGAGTTGATTACGTCCTGTGTGTTGCTGGCTTCGAACCGGAATGAAACCAGCCCAGTGCTTTTGCGAAGGAAGAAAGCAAGGGGAGTGATTGTTTGTTTCAATGATTCAAAATTGAAATCGTCAACGATACCAATAACGGGGAAGGTGGCAAATGATTTAGGATCGAAATTGTCGCCCTGACTTCCTTTGAATGTGCTGATCTTTCTTCCCAGTGGATCTTTTGTGAATCCGAATAATTCAATTGCTGCCTGATTCAGAATTACGGCTCCGGAATCAGATGGAAACTCTTTTGAGAAATCACGACCTTCTTTAATTTTTATATCAAGTGTTTTTAAGTAATCATAATCTACTTCCCAGCATTGCAGCGCTACCATGTTTTCCTGAGTGGGCTGCATGCCTTCAGGCCAATGCGTATTGTCGCTTCGGTTAGTTCCACTTACGGGAAGGTAGCCGGAGATCGTTCCACTTACAATGCGGTTGTCCTTGAGTACTTCATTTTTAAACGATTGCAACTGATCGGCCATTCCGTATGCATCCTTAATGACAATCACCTGATCTTTATTAAAACCAATGTTCTTGTTTTGGATAAAGCCAAGCTGACGATTCACTGCAATAGTACCGATGATCAATAGAATGGAAATAGAGAATTGAAATACAACCAGCGAGCTTCTGATCAATCCACTTTTCATTCCTAGAACTACATTTCCTTTTAATACATTAACCGGCTTGAAAGCAGAAAGGAAGAACGATGGATAAGTGCCGGCTAAAATTCCAATCAATACAGCTGCTCCCAGTACAATCATCCAGAAATCAAGATCACCGAATGGAAGAAAAAGATTTTTCCCTGAGAGTCCATTGAAAGAAGGAAGAGCCATCCAGGCAATAGTGATTGCGATAGCAAAAGAGAACATGCTCAGTAAAATAGACTCAGTTAAAAACTGTCGGATGAGATGTGTTCTTAATGAACCCATTACTTTTCGGACACCTACTTCTTTTGCGCGGTTGGAAGAACGAGCCGTACTCAGGTTCATGAAATTGATGCAGGCAATGGCCAGAATAAAAATAGCAATAGAACCGAATAAATAGATGTACGTGATATCACTGTTTATACCCAATTCAGCAGTACGCTGAGAATGAAGGTGAATATCGGTTAAGGGATGAAGTGTAAATTCAATTTTATTTCCTGCTGCGCGGAATTTGTCCATACTGAAATCATTACCCAGTGCGAGCTTTGCCTGCGGACCGGCATACTGGTCAGTCATTTTTGGAAATTTTGCTTCCAGGGCTTTATAATCCGTACCGCGTTTTAGTTTTATGTACGTATTAAAATTATTGCTTAACCAGTTATCGTCTTTGTTATAATTGTTGCTTACCAATGCAAGCATCGCATTAAAATGAAAGTGACTAGTGGTGGGCATGTCCTGGTAAACTCCGGTAATCTTATAGTTGTCTTTGTTTTCGATGACCAATGTTTGACCAATTGGATTCTCATTTGGAAAATATTTTTTGGCAGTTGTTTCACTGATGACCATGGTGTACGGATCGTGAAGCGCTTGTTTTGGATTTCCCTCAATAAATGGGATAGTGAACACCGAGAACACCGAACTATCAGCCATGATCACATCCAGTTCCTTAATGTTTTCTTCCGTTTTTTTGATTAAAACAGAGCCGTAATTCCAGAAGCGTGCAGCAGATTCCACTTCGGGAAAATCATTGCGGAGCGCATCAGCCAAGGGTGCGGGAGTAACCGCCATGATCAGATGGTTGGGCCCAAACTTAATTTCACTATCCAGGCGATAGATCCGATCAGCGGCTTCATGGTGCTTATCATAGCTTAATTCGTTGGTAACATAAAGCATGATGAGCAGGCAGGAAGCAATACCAATCGCCAATCCAAAAATATTGATGGCTGTATAGAACCGATGCTTTTTCAGATTTCGGAATGCGATGGTGAGATAATTTTTTAACATAAAGTTGGTTTTTGAATGCTCTGATTGTAAGGTTTGATGTTGTACTTCTTTAAGCCCCTCGTTGCTTCCGAAAGATTTTATGGATTCGTTGTAGGCTTCTATGAATTTTTTTCCTTCTGCCATTTCTTTTTCCACAGCCGAACAAACATGATCAATGACTTCATCCTGTAATCCATCGAGTACAATGCCCCGGGAATTGAGATCCTTGATGATGTAACTGATATGTTCTTCGGATAACCGCATTTCTGATTATTGCATTTCTACCTGTAACACGCTTCCCATGGTCTTAATAAAGGCCATAAATTCATTGACCTTCACTTTTGCCAGCGATTTACCTTCAGAAGTGAGCGCGTAATATTTTCTCACACGGTTGCCAATGGGCACTATCTCCGTTTTGAGATTTCCTTCGGCCTCAAGGCGGTGCAAGGTGGGATACAAAGCACCTTCAGTAAGTAAAATTCTTCCATCTGAAAGTTCTTTTACACGTTGTGTGATTTCGTATCCGTACATTTTACCCTGGTCTTTAAGTACCTTTAAAACAATGGTTTGAAGCGTACCTTTTAACAGTTCTGAGGAGTGTATCATTTCGTGTGTAATACATAAGATTCTTATGCTTAAGACTAAATAACTAGTCCCCAGGTTGCAGTGAATTGAAAGAATTTTTCAAAAAGCCTTAAATTGTACCCAACTGTCGAGAAAATGAAGACTGTTTACCTGCTTATCCTTCTGTTTTTAGTGGCTTGCATCATTGGTGCGGAGGTCTACATCTACCAAACCAGGAGTATTGGATTTCTTCAGGCACCCACGGTATCACGGGCGCTGTGGATCATTGAATTGCTTGTAATGTTATTAGTAGCCTGCCTTATTGGCTTTGCTATTGCCTGGCAACTTCGCGAAACAGTTATCGCTAATCACAAGGATGAAATTTTTCACCTGGATTACGAACGAAATATATTAGCCGCACAAACAGAGCAGATAAAGTTTGAAAGCCAACAGCTTCAATCTCAATTAGCCGTGGCTAAAGAAAATTT